>Ga0180433_10000787_pt1 | contig 53766 bp, 90 predicted proteins | sample SS_ome_8_FD_132980 | JGI IMG/M metagenome (GOLD analysis project Ga0180433, IMG submission 132980) | Hypersaline lake sediment archaeal communities from the Salton Sea, California, USA - SS_1_D_1 metaG | ecosystem: Environmental > Aquatic > Non-marine Saline and Alkaline > Hypersaline >...
ACCTAAATCAGTTTTTGTTTCATACTTCTTATTCCACCAAAACCGTTTTAATGGAGTAATCCATTTTGAGGGCTTTAGAATTTCATCATAATACATTAACCATGGACTGACCGCTTCTGGTGCTGAAATATTTTGAAATAAAGGTGTAGGCTCATAATTCATTTCTTCTTCAAACTTCTTGAGCTTTTCTACCAACTCAGGTGGCCGTGGATCAATTACATCTTCTGGCTGATTCACAGGGCGTAAATTGCCTGTCAACCAAGATAATTCACTAATACTCTGTTCAAGATCAGCGATTACCGCACGAGGATGTGCAGCCTGCCCTTGATAAGTAAAATGCTCACTCATATACTTATGGAAATTTTCGCGAGATGCCTTAACTTCTCCTTGCATCAAGGCTACGTTATATTGTTTTTGTAAAGTAGCATATTGATTTTGTGCATTTTGTAACTGTGTCTGTTGTTGCGATATTTGTGCTTGTACATCTTCCGGTGTACGAAGGTTATATGCTAATTGTAACTGACCCCCCCGTGCTTTCCAATAAGCCTGTTGCATCTCAGGGGTATTGTTCAACGTGTGGAGTACTTGCCCTAATTGAGTAACATTCAATGGGCCATAAGGGCCATATAACACATTACTAGCCACTTCATCATAATGATCTTGTCGTTGTGATCGGAATTGGCTTATAGGCGCAGATGTACGACTCAAAGAAAATTGAGCCTTTTTCCACTTATCACGTAAGGTCATTTCACGTTCGGCCATACGTTGATAGTTATCCTGAAGAATATCATATGCGACTACAGGATCACCACCGAAATGTCTTAACCACTCTTCCCATTCTGCCCATCGTGATGCATTATCTCGACTAACTACATATTCACCTTCTTGAAGTATGGCTGGTACTTCTCCACCTGTTTGCATGTGTTTAACCCAACCACCATCATGAAACACTTTAGCGGGCGTACCTGCTGCTCGTTGTTGTTCCATTAATAATTTGTTCTGACGTGCATTTTCCTTAGCTAAAGCTAATTCCGGGCGTCCTGACTCAATATATTCTTTCTGTTCTCGCATCACAGTAAGAATATCAGTTAACAAACGTAAAGATTCTTGTGCTGCTTTATCATCGGCTACTTGACTGCTTGAGAGAGATCGCTCAAGATTTTGACCTAATGCTAATGTTTCTTCTACCACCCGTGGGAACTCAGATTCCAATAGAGCAAGTCGCTCAGCTGAATCTTCACCTGTAGCCAAATAAGTTGCTGCTAACTTATCAATTTGCTTTTCAAGCCCAAAAACTTCTTGAAAAATCGGAGATGTAGTATCACGATCCGATATCAAGGTTGCTAACGTACGCATCTGACCAAGCATCTGAGGTAATTGCGTTTTATCTACAAAAGTTGTAAATAAAGCTTGATATGCAGCTGTTGTACCTTGAGTTACTTCTTGTCGTGTATTAATCTGTTCTTTCTCTATACGATCAAGTTCAGCAGCTAATCCCATAGCTTCCCTGAGCTTATCACCTTGTTGACCTAATAGAGTTAACTCAACTGCGCGTTGTCCATTCTTTGCCCGTAATAATGATACTAAGCGTTCTTCACTCTTAATATTATCATCAAGTTGCTTTCCAACAAATTTACTTAATTCACCATAAGTCTTTACTTCCTGATTAAGAGCATTAAGCTGACTACGCAATGCAGGAAGTTCTGTTTCTTGTATCTCTTGTTGACGTGCGCGGTACGCCTGTGCAAATTGGCGTAGACGTGCCTGGCGTTCAAGATCAATGCGTACAGGTTGGAAGTCTCCAAGCTCTGTTACAGCAGTTCGACGTGCATCAGTTATTTGCTTCATGTATTCATCAAATAACTTAGTGGCTTGTTTCAAATCATCTGCTGTTGTGGCAGTTGTTACCTGCTGAATGGATTGAGAGAATAATTGAGCTGCACTACGCATTTCAATGTCAAAGCGATCAAAAGGTGTAGCTAATGGGCTTGACTTTGCCTCTTCAATACGCTGCACTTGGTACTTACGCTCTAAATCCGCTAGATATTTTTCCGTGTCTCTGCCTGCTTTTTCAAGATCAGCAATACGCTTCTTCAAAGCATCACGTTGATCCTCAAGCGTCTGCTTATTGATTTCCATAAGCTCTTTTGCTTCAGCACGCTTTTCGTCTAACTGACTTTGAATAAGAATCTTTTCGCGTTCTTGGAATTCAGACAATTCGGAAATACGCTCGCGATGGTACTTCTGCACGTCTTGAATTAAGGTACCATTAATGATATTGAGATCTTTTACAACCTCTTCGGAATCCTTCTTTGCTCCTTCCATAACTTTATCAAGCGAACCAATTCCACGAATTACGGCATTCAAACCTAAGCTAATCGAACCTATTGCTGTAACTAATCCACCGAAACGCCATACAAATTTCGGAATTGCAGATTCAACAGCAAATGCTTGCGCAACCAGGCGCGTAAATGTTACCCCCAATAAGCCATATGTTGCTGGTGCTAAGGCCGCACCACTGACATCACCTACAGATACCCCACCTATCATTTCTAAGCCTTTACTGATGGTAGCTAATACATCTTCAGCCATCATCATATGACTCTGAAATACATTACGAACTTTGTTTGCTTCCTCAGTAATCATGAAGCCTGTTGTTTGTGTAACCAGACCAATAGACTTAAAATAACTTTCCGTTGCTTCTGCTGTTTTTGAAATATTAACTTCAACAGTATCAATATTCGAGATTAATCCAGCAAACCCTGTAGTACCTCGAATATCATGGATGTACTCAGACAACTCGCCAAGATCACCGCTTGTCGCTTGTAATAATCGACGAATAACTCCTGATAGGCCGTACATTTGAATAGCCATTTGTCCAGACGTTACACCCCAATCCTCAAATAATGTCTTGAGTTGGGCAGATGGCTTCATTAACTTATTAATAACGTTGATAATGAAAGTGCTTGCACGATCAAAACGTAGACCACTGATCGTGAACTGCTGAATCATTGTTAAGTATTCTTCAAATGATACACCAGCCTGATTAGCTAAAACTGCGGAACGTCCCATTGTATCTGCCATATCTTCTGCACGTACACGACCCAATTCAATAGTTTTGAATAGTTGTGCCGCTATAAGACTGGCTTCGGACGCTGGTTTTTGGAACGCATTCAATGCTGACGATAACAGATTGATTGAATCAGTGATTGAAGAAGCTGTAGCATGAGAAAATTCTCCTGCTGTTTTCATGAAATCAACTGCACGTTGCCCTTGTGCAATCTGATTTGATGTAATTTGATATAAGCCTTCTACAACATCTGTTTGTAATACATTATATTCATCCGATACTTCTTTGATTGCATCTCGCCAATCATTGTAAGTCATCGGCATTTCTTGAGAAATCGTTTGGACTTCACCAATTGCTCGGGATAAGTCTAATGTCGTGCTAACATTTGATCTTACTGCATTTGTAAAATTATAAAAGGCAGCAGTCAATGCACGAGCAAACACTAATTGACCAAAACGCTGCCACTTACGAGTAGTATTATCCACAGCCATACTTGCACGTTCACTAGCTGCTTCCATTTGATTAAAGACATTTACCATGTCTTTATTTGACTCAGTTACTTGAAGAGTACCTGCGCGGTACTTTTGCCATTCCCCTTCAAGATTATCGACATTAATCCCTGCTTTATGCACACTACGTGCAAGATTCTCAAAAGAATCACGTAAAATTTGTTGTTGTCGTGGTTGTAGCTTAGACAAAGCTCTACCGCTCCGAAGAATACGTACAAATGCCGCTTCAAGTCTATCGGCTGTTTGACGTAATTCAGGTGCTAAAGCTGCTCTACCTGTGGCCTTTTCCATAGCTTCATCGAACTTCAACATTGTGCTCGTTAATTTATCCATCGGATTTAACGGGCCTTCTGCTTCCTTCCGAATAACTGCTAATGTACCTGACAACCCTTCTAAGCTATGGTCGCTCTTTGCTGTAGCCTCGGATAATTGATCGATCTGCTCATAAAGCACACGTTGCTGCTGAATAGGTAATGCACTAATTAATTCTTGATAAGACCCACGTAAAGCATTTGTTACTTGTGTTTGTCTTGTTTGAATACGGGAGGCTTCATTAGTTACATCATTTTCTTTTTGTTGCTTACTTAATACTGTATCAATACCCTTAATACGGGTTTGCATTTCCTTTTGTTCGGCTGCATTTAGCTCTGCACTTGTTTCTACTCCCATCTGTTTTGCAATAAATAAAGTCTGTAAGGCTGCTCTGAATCTCTGTGCTGCTTCAATTTGTGCTTCATTGAAAGGCGCGTCAACTGTTGCCGCTGGCTCTGTTGGTAATGGTACTTGAGCCGCACGTTCAGCTTGAATAGCTGCTGCTACAGCTTCAGCATTCTTTAAGCGCTGTTCATAAGCTTTTTGTTCTACTACATTTTGCTCTTTTCTAACTTCTGTTGATTGATCAATTGCTAAAATTAAGCCGAGTAATTCTTTTTTATGTTCACCTACTGCTTTTGCTTCTTCTGTTGTAAAAGGTATTGCCGCCTCAATTGGTTTCTTAGGATCACGAGTTGTCACTGATGTCTGTGCGATTTCTTGATGCGCTTTTTTAACATCTTCTACAAAATTCCGTCGGAATGTGTCAACTTTCTTATTTACAGCATCAAGTATCTTACCTGTTTTCTGTGCCAAACGATCATCTAGCTTATCAAGCTCTTTTGGAATAATTGGAATTTTCTGAACTTGTTTGCCCGCAGTTTCAAGTTTCTTAATTTCCCCCTGCATATTACCAAGAACACGTTGCGCGTTCTGAAAACGCTTATTTAGTGCATCTGATGGTCCTTCAACTGCAATCGCAGTTGCTTTGGCTGATTGCACCATAATCTTGGCATAAGCAGAACATACATTCCCCAACCCCGTCATTACTTTAGCCAATTGACGCTGTTGTGCTGTAGCAACAGTAGATGCCGCATTGAAGGCATTCATTTCTTGCGTCAATTGACGTAACGGTTGTTCATAACCGCTGGTATCTAGGGATACACTTATACTTTCATCTGCCATTAGAAGGGAACCTCCTCATCAAAATCAATTGCCTCAACTACTGGAGCTTCAATGGTTCCTCCTATGTCAACTAAGGATGCATATTCTGCTGGTGTTCCTACTGGGACGCCGGGTAATACTGCTCGTAATCCAAGAACACCTGATTCTTTAATGACACGTTCAAACTCTTTATTAAATGCTTTCTGTCCATCTATGTGTAGTGCCCATGGGCCTACATCATAAGGCTGTTCATCCCAACCCCACGGGCTTGAATCAATTGTACCTGCACTATAATGTTCGAGATAAAAATCTTTGATCGCGAAAAGGAAAGTATATTTACCAGAATACTGATTGCCTGGTTTTGTATCAATGATCATTGGTACATATTGATCGGACTTCCAACTATCTTCATTCTGCCCATCCAAATGTAAGTTTTGTTTCCATAGTTCTCTACTACCACTCCAACCTGATTGAGGGTATTGATGTGGTGCTGCCTTGGCTAATGTTTTAGATATTTGCACATTATCTTCAAATTGAGGGATTTGAAATTTCATAGCCAAATTATAGTCAATTGACTTTGCGCGATCAATTACTTCTTTAAGTCTCCAGATTAAGGCCGCTCGGGACGCTCCTGTTAAAACAGGCACTTGATTAACAATCTCAGCGATATACGCTGCGCAGGCCGCTAAATAAGCCAATTTCATTCGGACACGAAAACTCTTTCTCATTGTCTCGCCCTTTACGCGATTAATGAGTTTCAAGTTAAATGTGCCTTTGAATTCCATTAGACCTTTGGTACTCCTGCCGACGTCGCTAATGCATTTGCTTCTTCTTCGCACCGAATGCTATCGTATGCTAAAAGCTCTGCATGTAGTGGCGTTTCCATATCGTCCCAATTATCCTTTATTCTTGGTGGCTTCAGGCCGAACCTTTCACAGATTCGCCAGACGCTGTACTTTCCTGATCGTCCGTCTGGCGTGATTCTTGTTCGGGCTGGGCCTGTTGTCCAGCTAAAAAAGCTTCACGTGCCTTATCTACAGCTTCTTCATTCAGGCTATTCGCTTCCATGGTCTGATTGACAATGCGAGTAATCTCAACTGCTGTAAATCCTGCTGCTGCAAGTTCATCAGCATAATTCTTGAAGGTTTCAGGATCATTCCAATCTACTGTTTCCCATTCAAGTCCTTCTGTTTCAAGTAAGGACTTGGCAACCATATAATGAATCATCTGCTGGTTACGCTGAGAAAGTATCTGCTTATACTGTGGTGATTCGACAAGACGTTGAATTTCCCCACCAGGTAACTCCCGAACTGGAGGTTCAGGTACTGGACACACTTCCAGAAACTCTTCAAATGATTCAAGTGGTCGCGCTTGAAATACAATATTGCCTTGGTCACGTAAGACTATGATAGTCTTGATATTTGGTACACTTACTTGCTGTCCATGTAATTTCATTACTGTCTCCTACGACGAGCCGTCGCTTACTACCCTACGGAATTACCCGGCGATCTTCTGGCCAATTCCAAGCTCCACCACCCTTCAAGAAGGGGATCGGGACATCACCTGGATTAACTTGATACAGCCAATTCGCAGGTAATGGATTCAAAGCCATCGGACGCAGAATATTCGCTTTTCCTGTTACGCTGACTGTGCCAGCACTGACATCGTGATCAACTGCTTCTGCCCGGAAATACCGGAACAACAATGCTTCACCCGGCACCGTTGTAAGATCAGGGCATTCACGCCGAAGATCATTGTGAAGTTCCAAAGCCGTACAATACGGAGTACAATCCAACCACGGTTCACGTTCAACACCCGCTGCAACCCAGGGGTGAGGCGTTACACCGCCATCGAACTTCTTCCCACGCATAGCTTCTTGTATGGTTAACTGATTGCGGTAAGCATTAAGCAAGTCCGAAGCAGTGGGATCGATTCCCGCTGGTACGCTTTGAACATACTCATACTTACCCCCAAGTGTAATATCCAGAGGCGCTTCATCACCACGACGAATATCATCCAACTTACCCCGGTCCAACTCATAGTTGAAATTCCGCGTGACAGTATAGGTAAAGTTGCCTTCACCAAACTTCACGATTAGGTAATCGCCTTGATCTGCTCCAGGCGGAGTATTGGCTTCCGTGGTGCGCCGAACGAACAGTGTGCAATTCTTAAGATCAATGTTCATGGGCTTAACCTCGCGGATCTTCCGGCCATCCGTCCAACGGCGTCGGAAGTTCATCTACAGTGTAGGGGAAGTCCACGACACGCTGGACCAATGGGTCCGTAGTGTTACATTTTCCTGTTACAGCAATGGTCCCGGCTTTTACATCCATCGCGTGACTCTCTGCGCGGAAAAACCGGAATAACATCGCCTCCAACGGTAAGGGGTACTTCGGCGGGTCTGGCGGCGGCCCATTAATTGCAGGGCATTCCCGACGAAGATCATTATGAAGTTCCAGAGCCACACAATAGGGCGCACAGTCAAGCCACTCTTCGATCTCCACACCTGCTGGAGTCGGAGAAGCTGCCGTAACCCATGGGTTCGGATCTCCATTCAATAGTGTCCCATCCATCGCTTCAAACAGGGAAAGACGTTCGTTCACATCCGCACCGTACTGCTGAATGTATTCGTACTTCCCTGTAATTGAGATGTCAATGGGAATCTCGTCTCCACGTCGAACATCTTCCAAACGTCCTCGATCCAACTCATAGTTGATGGTGTCACGGATGTTCCACGTGAAGGTACCTTCACCGAACTTCACTACCATCCCTGTATTAATTGGCATCGGATTCGCTGCAAGATTGCTGCGACGTAAAACAAGAAGATTGACATTTTTGAGGTCTATCTTCATGCCTCGATCATCCTTTCATGCTCAATTATCCCTGTCAAGTCAACTTCCATATAGCCAACTTTCAAGGGTATCTTTGTTTCTACGTTCCCTCTTTCAATGGTCCGAATGTTCATGTCATGTAAGCAAAAGTCTGGTGAAGTTATACCTGTTACAAGGATATTTTCTGATGCTGCTGCGGCAAAAAGTCCTAATAAATCTGTAATCTCATAAATGTTTTCGCTACGTTGAATATTGATCGCACATCCTACACGAATCTGTAATCTTACAGTTGTAGTTTGTCCATCTGCCTCTTCGGAATAAAACGGTCCATAGACTTTCAATTCTGCCCATTTAGAATGTGAATTTGGTCGTTTCTGATCTTCACCTAAGAACATGTGCATTCCTTCACTTTCTGCTACAGCAGCAAAGTGCTTTGTGACTGCACGTCGAATTTCTGTTGTCCAATGTGGTCTAATCATTTTGTTGGTAATCCTACAAGGATAAGTTCCCAGGCTTCATAGAGATCATTAACCTCTTTCACCTCATACCGTTCATTCCGACTTGTTATGATGGTATCTGCTCCTGATGGATGAACACCAAGAGGCAAATCTGATTTTTGTATTAGCCCGACATGACTACCTTTATCGTAATTTGAATCATACGGGTAACTGCCTGCTCGAAATGCCTTAACATACGTTCTTGCAATCTCTACAGGAAACAGAACAATCTGAGCTAAGTCAAACTCATGTGATCCTGATCCTACTTGACCTGTTTCAGGATTAGCCTTAGAAGTAGTTATTGTCACATACTTCACAGGCTGACCCCAATCGCGCTTCAGCGTGTATAGCAGGTCAATCAGAGGGACGTTCGTCATGACATCTCTCCATCATAGATGTTGCGGCCATTATTACTTGAGTTGTTTGTTCAATGAGCCTCATTAGGGTGTTACGTTGAAAGTCTTGCAACTCCGCAATAACAGCACCTAACGATTGCTCACGTTTGAAATCCCGCCATACAAAGAAGCCAAAAATAGCAACAAACGGACCGGCTTCTTTCAAAACTGCTAAGAAAGCTGCTTCCATTTGTTACCTCCTTTCTCCTTTATTTACGGTAGTTGGATGACCGCGATGTTAATCTCGGTTGCCAACAATGCACCACCGAGCGTATAATCAAGACCGACTTCTCCATCGGACTCGAAATTGCCCGTAAATGGTCCAATCAAATTGGCTTCACCGGGACCAATAACGATCGTTGGATCTTGTACCGGTAGTCCATCCGGCGTCTCCGGGACCACGGTGGTCGCATCCATCGTGATCGTAAGATCGTCGGTGTCATCTGTGTTTTGAACCACAATGAGACACTTCCCACGAACATTGGCAAACTTATTGCCATTAACCGCATCGGGGTTTTCCCATAACAATGGTCCAGGCGTAAAGACGCCACCTGGTTCGGTATAAATACCCTTGAACGAGGCAAGTTGTACGCCATTTGTAAAATCTGTACGTGCCATTTTGGCTCTCCTTTATAGTTACTCTGGTAATATTACTGCGGCTACATCAATATCTGTTCGTGCCGCTGTGCCACCAAAAGTTAACGAACACTGATCTTTAAGATCAAAATTTTCTGAAAACGGTCCAAAGATTCCCCACATATTTGGTGGTACAACAAAATGTTGTTGTCCATCTGTTGTCACATGCCAATAAGGTGGGTCTATAACTTTTGCTTGTGATCCGTAAAAAGTATAACTAAGAGTTCCTGTTAATGAACGATTTCTGACAACTAAAATAAGCCTATTGGGGACATTCACAAATGTATCACGATCAGGTATTTCAACTGGGTGTCTTGACAAGTCCAGCGCACCAGGAGTAAAGATACCACCTGGTTCCGTAAAGATACCATCAAAGGAGCAATACTGATGAGGTATCACAATTAAAGCCATCTAGTTATCCTCCTTCCGCTGGTACACATACTACAGCCAACTTTAATGAGCCTGTAGGAGGTGGAAACCCTGCTGGTGAAATGATGAATCGTGCTCGGTCATCAAAATTGAAGTAATTTGAAAACGGTCCAACGATATTCCACCAACTATTTGGGGGTACTACAGTGAGAGAATCTGATACACCCATAGGAAATGGAATATTATAGATCGTTGCGTTAACTTCATTAATTATTGACACTGGCTCACTGGTTTCATTGTTTGCTACAATTACTGTTCGTCCTGTTTTATTCACAAAGTCAAAATATAAAGGTATGTTAAAGTTTGTTATCTCTGTCCAAACTAAAGAGTTTGGCACTAATACTCCACCCGCCAGAGTATAGACTCCAGCGAATGAAGCCTTTTGAACTTCTAGTGGAGTATAGGCCATAACTCATTATCTCCCTGCAACCATCGGCTTGACGACAGTGGTGTCCGTGCCGGATGAGGTCTTGGTGAACTTGATGCTCTTATCCGCATCAAGCATATCCTTAGGAAATGGCCCCAAGATCCAATCACCGGCTGCTACAGGTATCTGATAGTTTGCAAACCAAATCTTCTTTGTAACCCGACTCGATTGATTCCATACAAAACTCAACTTGATCGCATCGCCCGTTACACTTACATACAAAAATGTATTGGTCGTTGCATCGGTGATCTCATATGTCGTAGTCTCATATATCGTTGTCGTTCCACTATCCAACGTCATGCCTACTGGTGTGACTTCATCTGCCGCAATAGTCGCAGTCATTGAAATGGTAGCTACAATTGGATCTGACAAGAGTACGGCACTTACGTCATCTTCCACATTGACGTAATAAGTGCCTGCATCAGCAGCATCCAACGGGTCGATCGTCAATACAGAAGTTGTTGCTCCTGCAATTGCGGTTGCTGTCCCATCTTTCATCCACTGATATGTGTAAGGTGTAATACCATCCGTTGCTACTACACTAAAGGTAAAAGATGATCCTGCCTGGTAATCGTGTGTTCCACTTGCAGGAGTCGTAGCCAGCGTCATAATCTGAGCCTCAATAGGATCAGATGTAATTACCGCTGAAACATCATCTGTTACTTCTGCATAATATGTACCAGCATCATCGGTATCAAGAGGATCAATCGTTAAAATGGACGTGGTGGCACCGCTTATATAGTTTGCGGTGCCATCCTTCGCCCACTTATAGGTGTACGGGGCCGTTCCACCAGATGCAGTTGCATCAAAGGTGAACGACCCACCATCAGCATACGCGTAGGTGCCGCTTGTAGGGTTTGTAGCGACCGCAAGAGCCTGAGCAAAAGCTGGTCCTGCGACCATCAAACCTAACATTAATACTACAAACCATTTCTTCACGATGCACCTCCTTTACGCGATCAAAACGCCGCCCATGTCTTGATTGAGGGTCTTCACACCACAAAGCGTGTCAAGCGTGATGACGTACTTCATAATGCTCATGTTATAGCCGATGGTGACACGCAGCGCAATGTTGCCTGCGGCTGCGAGAGCCGAATTCACGCCAGAACCCTGATCGGCGGGACGCATCGGACGATTGACCAAGGTAAGCGCATCCTTAATCATTCCCAGATTGTAATTGGCCGGAGGACACGGACCAAGGACCGAACCGGTTACAACGGCGGCATCCAACGGGCGGTTCAACGTGATCGCCGTGATGTTTGCGCCATCATCCGTAAGGCCGGTAATCATATACATATTACCTGCGAGGTACACACCTTGGCCAATCTTGAGGGCTGTCAGGCCCGTCACACCAGCAATTGCGATATCGCCGGAGTAATTGACCGGTAACGTCGAGGCATTACCTGTCAAATAGGACGTGATCGTGGTAACAACGGCACCTGCTTCGGTTGCGCTCTGCAACCCCGGCCAAATCTCGATGTCGGTCGTCGGGGCCGCACCGGTAACACCTGTCACCAATTGCGGATGCGCATCGCCTGCGATGGTCACAAACGATCCGACGGAGATGTCATCTGTACCACCCGTGGACAAGGCCAAACTGGTCGCGCCCTTGGATTGTGCAGCGGTAACGGTGAACTCGGTGGCATCCGTCAAGATACCGGGAGCTGCCACTTCCGAAGCCTGATTTGCGACGTACACATCGAAACTACGAGCGCGACCGATCCAACCATTCAAGACAGGATCATTGGAGCGCGACGCGGTGTCGTTGAATACATCGATGCCAAGCATGTCATTCTCGGTCGACGGCCCAATGATGAGCTTGCGTTCGTCGCGAGGAATGAAGTTGCGCGTGAACTTCTCATTCAAATCACGCAGAGCCGCATCACCGACGGGCGTACCAATCGCCCCGGCGGTCGTGCCGAGGAAATTGTATGCTTCACCCATCAGGATCAAATCGATGCCTTCCGCGATTGCGCGGGCTGCCGGAACCATGAAACGTTCGCGGAGTTCCGGGAATGCCGACTGAATATCACGATCATCCAGCTCAAAAGACACGTGTAGGTGCTGATTGAGCTTGACCGTATCGCCTTCGACGATTGCATCCTGAATGACAATCGGGCTACCCTTTTGTTTCCGCTTGGACTCGAACGTACCGGTCCGATTAATATTGACTACATCCCCGCCACGGGCGAAGAAGCCGTCATAGTCGCGATTCACAAGATTCGCGATCACAAGATTTGCATTCAAAATGCGCAGGCTCTCAAAGGCCCACCATTCTGGAATCAATGCATTAATGTCGTTCGCCATAACTTACTAACCTCCTATGAGCGCAGGATTCTTTTCTGCCCACGCACCATATTCTTCTGCTGTCATTTTTGAGAAATCAGGTAGCTCTCCTTTGTCTACCGGACCTTGCCCGTCATTAAAAAGGCCAGTACCATCGCTTTGAGAGTGACGGAAAAGGTTCTTATGCTTATCCATTTCTGTCATACGCTTCACGGCTTCACCAACCGTAAGATCCAAAGTGACCGGTTTCTTGGTCTTTGCATCCACGTCCGGGAACGATACACGTACTTCATATTGTCCCGTTGGCTTATCTTCATCAACCATTTCCTTGACTTTGACGCCCCACATGCGCATCAATGCTTGGAAATGTTCAGAATCAATACCTTTGTTTTCGCTGACAGCTGATTGAATCTGCACAGTAACCTGTTGATCTTCAAAACGTTGTTTCCATGTACCAGCTTCATCGGTCAATTTCCCTGTTTCTTCGGCCAATTTCTTCTTTGTCTTATCAAGCTCATGTTCAAGTTTTTGTTGCTGTGTCATGCCAGCCGTCCGAGTTTCCTCAAGCGATTGGGCTATCTCTTCTTTCTCTTTCTCACTGAGATTCAACCGATTTTGAATGTCTGTGAACTTCTTCATCAAAGCTTCTTCTTTCTTTTTCGATTCTGCTCGAAGCTCAGACATCTTCTGGTTCATAATCTCTTGTGATACGGTTTTGTCGTCGCCACCACCTCCGGTTCCACCTCCTTTTTGATCACCTGTACCAGGATCACCGGTTCCGGGATCACCTGAGCCGCCGGAGCCGCCGGTATTCCCATCATCCATAAAAAGCATGTGTCTCATGTGATTTCGACGTGTCAGAGCATTTATAAACATATTACCTCCTTCGGGAGTCGTTAGTTACCTCGAAACATTACACCTTGCTTAGTATCCGTGAGGTAAGGGGATAACAGGTTCCATGCAGTTATTGACGGAACTCCATTTGCAAAGTGTGGATCTACTAAATTAGTATCCTTAGATGATTTTAAGGAACCATAATCTTGTGATGTTTTACTAACATTACGGAACTCGTTTTCAGGGTTAATCCCTGATAAAAGAGCTAATGCAATTTCGCAACAAGCATCACGAATTTCTTGTGGTGTCACTGGATCGCTACCCTGTGTCAATACTCTTGGCCAACTTAATACTTGATCTGATATTGCTTTCAATCCTCGAAAACTTAATGTTTCAATGATCTTGGTTGCATGTTGCATGGCTGCTTCTTTACGATCAGCTGATGCAGCGTCCCAGGCTTCCGTAAATAACCGTCCCTGGAAATAATAATCACCATCACTCGGAAGACAATATGAATTAGCCATCGTCTGAACCCTCCGGTTGATAATTATCTGGCTTTGCTTTGCCACGTCCTCCCTTATCAAGATAAGGATCTTGGCTTGTATTTTTCTCGTCTTTTGCGTCTTTTCCTGGTGTACTTCCTTCGTCTGGTACACCACGCGCTGCTGCATTATCAGGTCCTGAGCTTTGTGCTGCTTTGATCCTTGCTAATCGATTCGCATGATCTATGGATGCCTTTGCTGCTTCTCCTGGTTCATATCCTCGTGCTTGACTGGCTGTTGAATCACTTACAAAACCTGCTTCATGATCTTTTTGAAGAATTTCGGGGTCTGCTGTTGGTGCTTTGGCTTGATCAATTTCTTTATCAAACTTATCAAGATCTTTGATTGGGAGTTTTGATCCATAAAGAATACGAACAATGTCCTTTTGTACTTTTTTCTGAAATGATCTTGATGTAACGGCTGTCTGCAATTTCCGCATCTCTTCTGCATCTTTGCGCCGTTCATCGTCAGTTTTCAAACTATACTCTTCAGGATAATCAACTTTCGTTAGATCCTGCTTACCTTCATATTCGTGCCATGCACGTACCACAAATAACTCTGCGGTATATAGCTCCAGGCCAATAAAAGCTAATCCTGCTTCTAGCCCTTCATTATCTTTTGCCTTAGATTCTGCCGAAGCCATTTTTGCTTGCATATTTGATATCGCCAAATGCACCAATTGTCGAATCTCGAACTTGAGCTGTTCTTCTTTCTCAATTGAGGCACGGAGAGGTTCCGAAGACGGGTGAATGAATGCGGGTCTCTCCGTGCCTTTTGGGTAGCGACGGCCCGTCGAAGGGCCGACAGTAATTTCGGCGGCATCATTCTGCGGTCTACGTGGCTCTTGTGCTTGAAATACGGACTGTACTTGCGTTTCTGCAATGACTTCATCCTCTGTTGTGAGAGTTCCTTCAAAGCCTGGAGGTGGCTCAAAATCATTGGCTTGCTCTGGCCGCTTCTTTAAGAATTGTTGTTCAAATGGATCGTATTGTTCAACGTATATAATAAAATTAGCTGCCCATGTATACCAAACATCTGAACTTGCAAGATTCAAATGTGCTATCTGGTAATCTGCTGCATCTTGCAGCAAGCTCTCATCGATATCTGCCATGTAAAACGGGATATGTTTCAAATTCAAACGTTTTGTTGAAACTTTTGTACCGTTTGGCCCATCAAAGACATTTTTCTCAACACCTGCTTCATCATATATTGTAACTTGAACCCCATCTTCAACCTTCTTATAAAGACGATACCGTGGTTTTACATCTTTTGGTAATCCATTGGCATCAACTTCCGGGTATGTGTCACGAAGCAACAATGCAGTATAATATTCTGGCCTATTAGGATCAACAGCCCAGTTCAAAATGTCCTCTGCTTTGTAAATATAACAATAAGGATGTCCTTGTACATCTGCTCTAGTTGGCCCTTTGATCGGTGCATTATCAATAAATACACCTACTCGACCCATAAATAACAACTCTTCAAGGATCTTACGACCCATGAAACTTGTCATCGAGCTGCCTTCACCGTCAATCCCACCTTCTTCACCTTTTGCACATGTCAAGTAAGTCTTGGAACCACCTTCACGCGATACATCATGCATTCTCAAGAATAGGGCATGTACAACTTCAAGAACTGCCTCTTTTGCAAACCCAGGATTATATGTGATGCTTTTGCGGGTCGCAAAAACCGTAGGATCTTCTCGTTCATGCTTCTTGAGATAATTCTCGATGAACGTACGACCGCCTTTCTTCACCAATCGAAACTTCCGATACTCAATATCGTTGTAAGAAGGGTGTCGAGATAAGATCACACTATCTTTGAGTTGCTGATCAGCCATTATTCGTCCTCGTCATCCTCACCGTCTTCGGCGGCTGCTCGTTCCGCCAGTTTTTGTTGACGTAACTCTTCGATCCGCTTCTGTCGTGCCACATCGGGGCACATATCGGGGATATCGTTTTGTCCGTCGGTCTTCTCGGATTCCTTGATATTATTGCCCTCATCCCGATTGATCTCGGCTGACATCGGTGCTGTTACAGGTTTCGGTGCTTTGTTTTGCAGTTCGACTGCTTGAATTCGTGATGCCGCTTCCTTGAAGGTCTCGGCTGATCCGCCTCTACGTCCCATTTTCATTCTCCTTTTCTTAGTTATTACACCACTTTTTCTGTCATATTGATGATCGCGGTCCCGCGTTTGAACGCCAACGGGAGCGCAATTTCTGCATAATTTCGAGCGTGGCCAAAATGATCGCGACCAGCAGCCTTGTAAAAGCTCTGTGTTTCACCCTTTGCATCCTTTGCATACACACGTACCAACGCTTTAACATGATTTTTATACTCCTGTGGAATGTCCTTTGGGATATAAATTGAACCATTTATGAACCTTCCAAGTGACTGATCTAACCACACAGTACGATTAACCGTAATACGTTCACCATAATCCAAAATTTCTCGGGCATTTGCATTCTGCCCATAGTGACATAACGAAACTAAGCCCTGCGGGAATTGACGCGCAAATTTGAGTGCCGCGCGGGTATCTGGCATGTCATCAATCACGATTTTGGCTGGTTTGTAGTGTATAATCAGAGGTATTGCATCTTCAAACTCCTTGATCTTACCTACCTTTAGTACTCTAGCCTTAGCCATGAAATTAATGTCAGTCGATGGTACAGCCTTATTAATCATGTACTGTACAATTTCATAGTGGCAATCACCACCGACATCAATACCCATTGTCGTGATATAATCTTGATTCACATAACGTGGATCACCCATTACATAGTCACGTAAAGCACCATTAATGTGCTCGTCGGTCACGGCTGCATTAGCTACAATATGGGCCATACCCATTTTCGAGTTCCAAAACTCTTGCTCATCAGCAGCATCAATCAGACTTTTCAAATAAGCCATGGCTAATTCAACGGGCTGACCTGCTTTTGCCATGGAATACAGCTGATTAATGTAGAATCCTGCAATCTCACTGTCAGAATTCATCGGCTCCCACCAACCATCACGCAAAAATTCAACTTTTTCTTTATGCTCAAGCATCCCTTTGCATTCCTTGCAAATCAAATGCGAGCCTTTGATCTTCGGATCAGTAATAGACTCGGCTGTTACAACCAAGCAATCCGGAAAAATCAGCTCCGTAGAACGACTACAACGCGGGCATTTGAACATGAAATGCCGTTGGTCCGAAAGATTATACTCCTTATCTATACCAGCATTAGGCACCATCGGCGTCGAAATCAGCCATAACATAGTCAAAAGTTGGCCGCTCATACGCTCCGTAACTAAAGGGAGCACGCCTTCCGCAAATTCTTCAAATTCGTCAAGAATAACAACCCCTGCGGGGATTGATTTCATTGCTGATCTTGACCTCGATCCGCGAATATATAAGTTATTCATTCCCGCGCGCTTATGTCCCACGTTCTTTACATTACTGAACATACGCGCGATATATTTGGAGGCTTCGAGAGCCGTATCAAACCGAGCAGCCGAAAAGTCGGTCGCATCTGGCTTGGTATTTGGTAAAACGTACAATACATCTTGGTGCATTTGATCGAGCGCATGAAACGTTACGTTAAGCATCGTTTCCGAATAACCCATTTGAGCGGCTTTTTTACCAACATTTTTAGCAGCCTTTGACTTATGCATATCGCGAGTCCAAGGATGATGATCGAACGAAAAAGGTCCAGCGAAAGGTGAACCCATTACCCGGTAACGGAGTGCCCATTTATCACCGTCCGACGCCAAAGAAGCGTGCAAACCCTCAGCTATGGTCGCTATGAAGGCTGCTTGCAGCTTTTGGTTTGAGAACCCTGACCTGGGTACTGTTATCATGAACCTTACCTTCCAGTTCTTTCATCGTTTCCTTGGCATCTTCGACCTGCTTTTTAATGGCAGGTGAGCCATTCAAATAACTGATAAATGACATTAATAGTTCAAAGCCCTTGTCACCACAACCATCCGCCAGGTAATTGCACCTGGGTTACTCCACTCGACCTTTAACTTACCTTGAGGATAAATTGTGAGTTCATAATCCAATATAACACCGACGCTACTTGCGTCAGCTGCATATGTCAATAAAACCCCACCCCAGTCTTCCCCACGCGACGGAATCAGCACAAGATCAACGTCATTAGCTCCATCATCATTCGGGAATGACACCAATGCATAATGAAACATCGTAGTTCTTTGAAGGCCGCGAATTGTTTCGCAAGGTATTTCCACGGCAATATCCCCTGTGCCAGTGAAATATCGCTCCTTGATTTGGGCTTGATCATCCTGTGCTTCGACCGGTCCATAGCTCAAAAGACACAAACAACCGATGAATCCAATTACAAAAAGTACCAAATTACGCATTAGCTTAACTCTCCTCTTCCGATGGATTTTGCATGATCGTCTCGAACTGTTGTGCGATTTGCTCTATCGCATCGGGGTCCTTGACGTACTGTATCACCACATTGAAAAACGCTTGAGCCATGGCAATTACCTGACCAAGCGATAATAGATCATTCATATGCTTTTCGAGCTTCATGTTACTTGTCAAAGTCTTATCGATACTTGAGATCAAATTACTGATCGCGGCGCTATTGGTAACTAGCTCGAAATTATCCGTGCACTTATTAATCAATGTTTCCAAAGTCATACGGAGCACACCTAACTCAGTTGTTAATTTCATCGAATCGGGATGTGATCGGAATGCTTCAAGGCGGTGTAGAACTTCGGTACGCGAAAACTGATAGAGCGTTTCGTCATTGTTCTTACGCACCGAATGATTCCCATGGATCGGACAATATTGGGTCGGTGGTACAGCGAGAAATGGGCATTGGCCATTTTCAGTTGAGCCTTGACACCGATTTGGGTCATTCTCTTTGCACCTTACAGGCGTATATTTGTGATCTTGTTGCACAGACAATTTCCTTTCTTCCTACATTTTATTATAGCAGTTATTTTGATCATTGTTAACGTCGAGATCATATGGTATATTATTTTTACCATGACATTTCTACGTTAACAATGGTAAATGGTCTACTACTTACTACTACAATTCATTTTGAGGTTATTACCCCTAAGCCCTATTTCAGATTTTCTATTAGGGGTACAAACCCTAAAATGAATTGTAGTAGTAAGTAGTAGAACTGTTTCAAAATGAAACACCTGTATTATACGATCATGATTTGATAGTGTGTTTTGCTGTGATTTGATAGTGCTTCTAAGATCAAGGTACTTGACAAGATCATTTTGAGACTTATGGCTTTTGTAGTACGATCACGTCGAAATGGCTTATTTTACCGATGGATGCTGTTGAGAAGTACGGTATTTAGGAGCCACGCCAAATTGATTGAAAATGCGAATTTATGTGGCCGGAGAAACCCTCCCAGGTCTGACACTTACCACTATTATTCAATCCGCGAATCCTAGTGCTCAATTTCGGATTCTAAAATAACCCTCCCTGTAATCAATTCTTAATAATAGGTGATTCGCATTGTAACATTGCAAGTCACCGGCCTATTATGACTAAGCACGGCAAAACCCCGAATGCATCCGGGAGATACATTCGGGGCTTGTAATCTTACAAGATCAGGGACTATTTCTCGGATTTGGGAGCGGTCGTGCGGCTTCCTTTGCCTCGGCCTTTCAATTTCTTTCCTGCCTCGGCGGGGGTAATTGTCTTCGGGGAATCATTCGCGGCCATAGCTTCAGCTGCACGTGCGGCGATGTCTGCCTCCTGGGCTTCGATATCTTCGGCGCTGGCAAGGCTAGTAACATTTGGTCGTCTCAAAGCTGGGATCTGTTCGCGTGCGTTCGTCAAGAAGTCAAACGCGGTCATTTTTTCGCCGTTATGGTGTCGGGCGCATTCGATAAGGGCGGTTGCAAGGTCGATCTCTGCTTGCGGGTTCAACGTGTGGCCGATGGCATAGTGGATTGCATTAAAAACGGCGTCTTGAGCGGCTTGCAATTCCTCGCCAACTCGCAAGCGGGCTGCACGATTTTGTGGCGGGGCTGCTGGCGGTGTGTTGTCTTCTTCTTCGTCGGCCTTGGGCGCTTCTTCGGCCTTGGGCGCTTCTTCTTCGGCTGCGGGCGGGGCGGGAAGTGCGAACCGTTCACGCATAAAATCTGATACTTTCAACTTTGCGTCGTTACCTGTCGAAAATTTCAAGCGCATTTCGGCCAAGAGATCCGAAAGTTTTGACTCGCCCTCGGTCAACTTGATAATGCCGACGCCTCCAAGATTCTTGGTTGCGTTGCGATTGTGGGCCTTGATGCTGCCTATGAGCGCGTCAACCGCGTCCAACCATACGTAGCGTTTGGCGTGCGCATCTTTTGTCCAATACTCGCGATCAACCGTGATGCCGAGCGCGATGGCGCGGTCCATTGTGCGTGCCGCGTCGTACACTTGTCGAATGCCGGGGATCAGGCTTCCTGATAGGGCGGTTGCGTCGATTTTCTCAACCCCGTACTTGAGGCAGTTGCGATCCGTATTCAGGGCAGCGATCAGGTGACTCTGAACCGTATCCTTGCTTGCGGTGTCCTGCTGCTGTCTCTTGTCAACGGCTAGCATAAGTACATTCCAGGACGTCGCTTCGTTCTGTGCGACGCCTTGCATGTAGTCTTCCGCGTAACGGCGTGCTTGGGCGTCTTTCTCCGCTTGCGTTTTGTCAAGCAGTGCGACATTGACTGCACCTTCAAAAATCATGGCGGTGTCTGTTTCGGCCATGGTCAAGGCGGTTGTCTCTACAGTTGTTAGTGTGGTTTCGGGCGTGTTCTTTTTTTCATTCATGTTCATACTTTTCCTTGCCTTAACAGGCGTTCGGTTCGGGGCTGATTCCCCTCACCTATATAGCTTCACTCGGCAACATGCCGAGGGATAGCGTGTCTTGAGGCCATGCGTCGCAAGATGGCGATTCCTCTGGCCTTGGTGTTGGCCCGAGATAATTCGCGTTCTGCTTCGTGGCGTTCGTCTGGGTCATTGGTTCGGACCATTCTGGCGTGTGCGTCATTCGCTGCCTTGTGTGCGGACCTATTAGCGGTCTTGTGTACGGCGTCCAATGCTGCGTCTATCTGTTCTTGTAAGTATTGCAAGATTTTTCTCCGGTTCGTTGGGGGCGGTTCAAATGTCGCCTACATAGTAGCAAATATCATGCCAACTTTATCTATTAGCACTATTATAACATTTCGCACGTATTATGTCAAGTATTAACCATGTGCTTTATTGTTTTCTGTCATTATTTACGGAAAATAAATAGTAGACTTGATAGGCCAAGTGGGGAATTTCACGCACCCAAGTCATAAGTGGTTGTTAATAAAGGACTTATGACTGGGGATTTTCACGCAAGAGGTGGGGAATTTCACGCGGGTCATTTTGTTGTAAGGTTACAAGGGATTGTCTCATTTTGAAACATGCGAAAAGCCATAAAAGCAAGGATTCGATATTCGCCCGATCACGCGATACCGAATTGGGCTTCCGGGAACCGGCCTGGCTGCGGTGCGTAGCGCGGTACGTCCGGCTCGATCAATCTTCAATCTGTGGTTACAATCACAATTGGCCATATCGAAACGCTAGACGGTTAACGTAGACACAATTACCTGTACAATCGTACAAATAGCAATATTTAAACCCTCAAATGAGTATTTTCACGTACAATCGTTCTCAGCCACATCGGACCGTATTTTATACATATCTGATCGTGAATACTGTTTCATTATACCCATTACAAGAAGCAAAAGTATTTCAAAGGACCGATTGTACCAATGATACCAATGGACCAGATGAAACACTTTTCGTCGCACCAATGAACCAAATGAAACAGTTGCACCAACCATACGTGACCCCATAAGCCTCAAATACGGTCATGCCCTGACACGACAATACCGTGAATCACCAGAGTCCAGCAAATCGTTCAAGAAGCTAAGCCAATCAACACAAAGAGTAATGCGATCAAGGCCCAATCAATCCAATATGTCCATTTCAACTGTTTCATAATTTCTCTCCAAAAAGCGCACCAACCTCTGTTCCGTAGGGTCCGCGTTCTTGATAACCCCTATGCTCGGCTCTTTTTGCTACCAGTTGCCAGGAAACATGAGAATAAGTATATAAACACCATATATTCATACAACCCTTCTTTAATCAATCCCTGATGACAACTTTCCCCGCGATCACGACATAATGTACAAGGTATCATGGTACCATCCTCAAAGCCTGTTCGACACTGGTTCTTGTAATATCACAATTCATCCAAAGGTATCACCGTTCACGCCATTGGCTAACATGAATTTGTAACCGATACAATCGCTGATACCTCCAAAGCGTACACACACGTTCTTCAACCCAAGAGAACCTATCAACCATAAGTATCATGACCAAAACATCCTTTCGATATCGTCAAGCGTGAGACTTGCATCCATTTTACGCTGAACCATGGCCCCAATGATCTTGATAAGCATGTTTTCGCTCGCGTGGGTTCCGTCCTTTTGGAAGCAACGAAAAGTAGCCGCATTGGATGTACAGAATATGATGGCTTCTTCATTGGTTCCAGGACAATTCTCTCGGATCTTGCAACAATTGCAAGGAATAATGGGGTCGTTGCCGAACAAACTGTGTTTCTCGACTCGCTGAGCCACGCAGAAATGGTCTCCGCGAGCGTCCATTCCGAACTCTTTACACTCCCATTTTCCCGCGAGATCCATACATTCCACGGCTATTCCAATCGCATCTTGGGGCGTGGCTGCCCGTACTTTGACAGCTACCTTGTAGATTCCGTGTACTTTGAAGTCGATCATTTCGATACCTCCTGACTTGGCAACCCGAGCGCCTTACGGATCGCGTGGGCTTCGGGGATTGCAACGTCTGGCTCCCACAATGGATCTTCATCGGTTTGGCTTAGATGGAACAGATAGGCTGTGCCACTGTACTTCCGTACCTTCTCTTCGCTGGTATCTTTATCATCATACGTTGCAGTCTTTACAATCGGGACGTGAACGGCTTTCTGACCACCCATCACCGAACGTCCGCAAGCCTTCCACGCAGCGAACGTAAATACATTGAGCCGTGGGATCACACCTTCAATCCCTCGTGCCTCGAACGCCGCAACCGCTGCGACATCATTTTGACCGGGTTTTGAGTGAAATGCCCGTCGCAAGGCATCGTTTTGTTTTTTGCGTTGCTCATCCATAGCTATATCCCCAATTCGTCACGGATGCTGTCGAGCGGGATTGTGGAGCCCTTATAGGTATCGAGATCAGCGTCCGTGACACCCTCGTCTCGGAAGATGGCTTGCAATTGTTGCAAGGTCCATGGTCCTTTTGGTCCAATTTCTTCGCTGATCTCCCGATAGACACGTGTCGGGTAGACGAACCCATTGATGTTTTTGTGGCTACCCGTTATGTCATTGATGAACCGTTTGCGCTGCGTCTCACTCGCGAAGGAAAATGCCTCGCATACTTGGTCGTATATCCGTTCGAGTTGCCGATCAGCGCGCCATGCCAGCTCCTTGGCGATCAGTGCTTCGGCATCTTCGATACGCCCTTCGTGAATCAGATAATGTAGTTTCTGCAACATCTTAATGTCCATGTCTCAATCTCCTTGTAATCTTACAATCGAACCAAATCAGTAAGGCTCCTTTCCTTACTTTCTATACATATATTATACCATATTTTGGCCCTTATGTCAAGTTATCAATAAGGGTGATCCCGTATAGTGGGATATAGTATACACCATTATCACTCACACACATGCCAATGATACGATCATGGACAATAATATCATGGTAAGCAGTAGGTGGGTGATGCTGCCAATCAAGTAAAGCAGCGATGCACGTTTGTGCAATTTTCGGCAGACCTTTACCGGGCTTATCGATGATGATTGGCCCTGTTCTCATGAAGTTCTGATTGATGGTTAATTGTAACATTGCAAGTCCTCCTGGAAGAACACACCGATTAGTTCGATCCACTTTTTCGTAGTAGGATCAAAAAACACAGGCATGTCGCTTATGCATGGAGACACCGACCTCAATAATCTCAGTTGGTAGGATATGGGCAAGATACATCAATACGGCAATAAGCCTAGCATGAACACCCATAATATCCATAGGTTCAATAAAATCAGGATTTAGGCCATCAAATAAAGAGTAGTGTTCGGTGATCTTCAAAAACATAATACAATCCTTTCTGAATTAAAAGAAATGGCAATGGCCCGCCAGGGAGACATGTATACCTGACGGGCCATAACACGCCGGAGCGTGCAAGGAGCTATGCAGCGACTCTTTTCGGATAGAACTGGAATTCCCAATCAAGCATTTCGTGGGAACCACCACGCGCAAGGGTATTAAGTTCCTCTACCATCGCCATGGCTTCTTTTAATCCCATTATACGCGAAGGGAGTCGCACACTTTCGCGTAAATCTTCACTCTGATCCTCGAAATCATACTCGTAAGTCTCGATGTAACCAATGATTTGGTAGCCATTAGGCCATTCAACGCCAGTACCCTCGCATTCGATACAGGGTAATAATGACTGATCGTATCCATTTCCTTTACATAGAAAGCATTGTTTTTGCCATGCCTCAATCTCCTTGTAATCTTACAATTAGTTAACTGTAGTAAGTGGGGCTCCTTCCTCACCAACGACAGTACTATTATAACATACTTATGCCTTTCTGTCAATCATCGAAAAAAAACAGAGGAATCAGTGATCTCGAACTTGATATCGCCGAATTGGACAAGCTCTTGGCAACCAACCTCGAAAGCCACTTCTTCAAGAAGTGTTTTGATCGCCGCTTACAAGTTTTCGTCGTCGATATCTAACTCAACTTGCACGCGAAAGACACCGCTGAACTGCTGGATCATTGGCATAACCTCCATATATGTCTATGTTAGAGCAATTGTGACAGCTTGTACAGAAATGAATGTATGAACAATCGAAACTTTGACAAAGAGTAGAACTATTCCAACGCAGACCACACTCGGAACAAAACTCTCGTAGATCTACAATCGGTTTCGGTGGAAGTAAGATCACTTCATTAGCATAAGTAGTACCAGGATAATGTATATTATGGTTTCGATAATCCACGCCATATGGGGACCAAAGATGGTGATACTTATTACATGGTAAATACTCGACTTTGAAAATAAAACCACTATTACGTAAATTGAAGGCTGACCAATGATGACACCAGTCAATCACCGATAAAGGGCCACAATTACGCATAGGTCGTGTAGGCTCACCAACAAGATACTCGGTTTTATGACCAGTCATACAGATTAAATTAAGCCGTAGACCATAGTGATCAGTTGTATAACCAGCGGCCATGGAGTACCAGTAGAGTGTTCCATCGTCGTCAACTTGTAATCTTACAATTTTATATCCTTTACTATGGCCTTTCATCGGGAGCCACCAAACCGAATTCTGAACGAACGGCATCAGCGAACGTTAGATTTTTATCATTGTTCATACGATCAAAAACAATGTCTTTATACTCCACACGTTGAAGAAAGCTACGAAAGGATCGAAGCATAATACGTTCTTGAGTGGCAATGATTGTACACCACCAACGATAAATAAGCCCATTAAGACTGTCAGCTAAAAGAAATGCAGTCCAAGGATTTTGTAACACTGTCAAGGGACCACAATCCTCATGAGGTTCCGTTAGCTTGTTGAAAAAGTATTCGGTAGGTTGCCCTGTGATACATGCACCATTAAGCCAATTTTGGCTGTGTGGACGGTAGTCTAATCTACTAAACATATATTCTCGCCCCGCAGCAATTGACCAAAATCTACCGTTATCATGTCCTACTACTTTCCATTCGTCCATGTTAACGTTCCTCCGGGGTCAGATATGCGATACCAAGTTTTGCGAACACTTTTTCTTCGGTATCAGGCCAAAATGGTTCACGCGATCCATCGGCATGGAACAATCCGTGTTCATTCATCTTCCAACCGAGATCACGAGCATGTTTTCTCATCATGATATTGGTGTCTTTGGAGCCGGTACGATACAATAGATACCAGATCCAATCGTCTTCATCATCCACACGGCTCACGTCAAATGGTACGCCGTTATATACACCCCGGACCTGAATCTCGCCTTGCGACTGAATAACAATATTCGAGTGTACTTGTAATCTTACAAGAAATTTGTGGGTCCACCAATCCAATGGGGCTTGGACGATAATGTCAATGTCTTTAGAATCGGATTTACCACGACGGAATGACCCTACAATTTCGGCCTTGCGTTCTCCTTGAACCAAGATACCTAATAGCGCTGGACCAAGCGATGCAATCGTGGAGCGTGGAAAGCGTTTGGGTGGAGTATAATCAAGATCCATCCGAATATGCCGACAATCCTGACGATATTTGTAACCGGGACAAGAGCAACGGAGGCCACCACCACGTTTCTCGACGATACGATATTGATTTCCCTCAGATGACGTGACATACCACTCATTCAAGTCACCTATACGGGTGATCTTATATGGGGCACTCATCTTTTTCCTCTCCTTATTAAGTCAACTACTTGTCCAGCAGTAATTAACTCTGGTGCTTGTGATGCTTGTCCAATACGGCTAAATTTCTTGAGACGACCACGATATTCCGTATCAGCCCAAGAGTGCTCATAAGATAGGCCATTTGTCACATACGAAATTTCAACTTCATGATCATAATCGTTAAGCCAAAAGAATGTAGGCCATCCAGCATCTTTTGATTGTTGACTGAAATATCCGTGCCACATTACCCTACATTCCTTTCAAGTATGTGCCCTTGACGCCGTGCAAAACGTTCCGCCATTTCCGGCTTGTAAGACCTACAAGGCCACCGCTTCAATATCGAACCAGCAGATCGTTTGGCATTACTCCACTTTTGATCGCGGGACCGACGCCCATAGCATACCGCCCAATTATCATCTTGTTCGATTCGTACAAACATGTCTCGTTCTCCTTATTAACCAAAACACCATTTTTCGCGGGCTACTTGCCCACGTAACTTTTCTTCGGCACACTCGAAAGCCATCGAAAACACACCTTCATCGAATAGGCCCATGTGGTAAGCCACGTCTATTGAGTATCCGTTGTAGTGTGTTGAGCGGAAGTTCCTGAAATGACCAAATATGAGTTCGCTAAGCTCGAAACAACTCAACCCGGATTTTGGGCAATCCATATCTGGATACTTAACCCAATCCTTGTATGGCGGTATGTGCATCTTTCTCATGTCTCTGTCTCCTAAGTTGTAATTTTACAAGGTTGCCGATGGCCATGGTCATAACGGACACCGGCAACCTCAAACAGGCCAGCAAGGAGCGCCTTCGATGGGCCAGTAATAACCACATCTATCAACACTAAGTACTTGCTTGACGGGCATTCCGATCACGCGCTCGAAAGGTGAGTCTGTAGCCGACCTGTCCTAGCCAGAGCCACAATCGCGGGAACGATCATGTAGATATGTGACTTTTGTCCCGTAACCATACAATCATGGTCTAAAACTCCAGCTCAGAAAAATTGTAATATTACAAGGTCAGCAGGGGTCGAAAAGACCATCTTTTCGGAGCAGAACCCTGCCGACCTTAAATAGAATACTATTATAACACATTCTTACTCTTGTGTCAAGTCACGTACTTTCTCGATAAAGGGAGCCATTTCAAGAACCTCACCATCGAAAAGTATTGTACCTTTTACAATGGCAGCCTCAAGCATGTCTTTAAGCTCTGTACAGTCGGCACTAAGCGCAATCACTTTGTCCATAAAAAGGTATGGCTTGAGGAAAGTATCGGATTTCGCCATTGTATCATTGAAGGTCTTACCATAAGAATCATATGCAACGAAACCCCATGTAACCACACCTTGATGATCCGTGAAGCACATTTTCTTGATCTGCATTATAATAGCTCCTGTAGAAAAGCAGCTAGATTCACAATCCGTATAGGCTTATTGCTTTTAACCACAACATTAACCTTATGATACATAAAATCAAGGCGATAAGGTATGCGATCAGATTTAATCCCATCAAACTCTTTCAAATGTGGGCTAATATGCTTTAGTGCAGCATTTGTAATTTCTGCAATGAAAGCCAAATTGGATTGACCCCGAGTAGTCATTTCCACTTGAATCGTATTTTCACCAGAGCCTTTGACATTGGTATTTGAGAGTACTTGTTCAATCCACATAATCAAATATCCAAATCTTTGAAAAAATTTTTCAATTGTTGGGCGTCAAGAGATTTGACGCTTACAATCGTGATAAACACACCGTCCCATCGCATAAACAATCGACGATGCTCAAGAGGTTCATCTTGACTCATTTCACGGGCACGAGGGGTATCACCACAACAGATATCGTATGTACCGAAATATCGTTGGAGCGGCGCAACTAGGTTTGTGAGTGTTTCATGTTTATCCAAACCTTCTTCTGTCCAAAGACAAATTTCAACCGATTGTGATGATCGCAAAGCCGCTTTATTGCATAAATACTCACGAATTAACATACTCAAGCTCCTTTCTTTTGTAAGTCTACAAGCCGGTGGGAGAGAACCAAAACCACCGGCTTGTAGGAATTACAAATTTCAGTTATTGGGCCGCCGGATGATGGGACCCGGCGACCCTTTATAAAATTAAGAAACCACGGGTGATCCTACTTCACCCTGGAACAGTAATCACCCCGTGGCGTGAAGCTACGGAGGATGTCCGTACAAGGGCTTTGGCATGTGCCCCACACGCGTTAACAATTGGGCCAACGGCCCGCGAAACCATGGTTCGAGAACCATGGAGGGTGGCACCGAGATCACTCCGTAGACACAAGCGATAGTCCATGCCCACGCAATAAGCATAATATCTCCTAAGCTCGTTTAATCAATCGAATAGCTGATGCAAAGTCTGTTACATCACGAAGTCTTTTGAATTCATCAAAGGGACGCTCAACTGTGGGTCTTTCAAGACGATAATCTCTACCTTGTGGTGTGAATAACATATGATGCTCTGAGCGTCCATATTCACAAGCATATACTGTAGTATCAAAACCATAACCCCACATACTCACTTCAAAGCCTCTTGCATCTTCAAGTTTTTTTTGACAAACTGCAAAAGGCCCACAACCAGGAGCAGGAATGATCCATTCATCAACTGGGTATATGGTTTCTTTTAGTAAGATTAACCCGAACTGCCTTGTAACCTTGCAAGATCTCCTTAGACATATCGCCTCCTTAGTCAACTAAAATATGTGTACCTTTTACGAGGAAATACTCTTCTTTGTCTTGACGAAATAATCCAATTTGTTCAGGATCATCATCAGGTGAATGTAGTACAAAGAAACGGCCTATAGGTAACAAGCCATCCGAAGTTGATTGCTTATAAATCTCATACCACAAGATTGCGACAAGATGTGGTACCCACATGATAATACGCCAATTATCTGTGCAACCAAAGTTGAATTCCTCACCTTGGAACACTCGACGACGTGTAAAGACTGTACACTCACACATTAGAAGCTGGCCACCACAACAAGGGCATTTTTCTGCATCACAACCATAATGATGGTAGTGTTTGCCATCATTTAATCTACCACAATCATGGCAACGTCCTGTTTCTGAATCATCAAAAATGGACTCGACACAACGACGTACATCGGAACCATTTATGATAAGTGTTTCCTGAGTACAACCATCGGCAGTAATCATCTCTTGATTACAATCAGGACAGATCATATTTCCTCCAAAACTTAGCCTCACGCGGCTTACCATCTTTGGTAGTTGTACGATAGCAAAATGTAACAGATGAACCACGAGGGAACGTCTTATTCATAATCCAAGCTGGTGCAATTTCACCTGGATGTTCACGAGCATACTCAGTCATGTGCATAGCATCGAATTCACGTTCTTCATCTGTGAATCCACTGAGATCAAATACGTGAGTTGTACGCTTCTTAGGGTGAATCCACTCAACAGTCATGGCTCCCATTTTACCTAAGAGTTTGCTACCACGATCAGTTTCTCGACCGAATGTGTACCCAAGCACCGTGGCTTCACTGTCAAATATCTTCTTGAGTTTGAGTAAATCCCAAGAGCGTTCCGGGGACCAACAAGAACCTCCAGCCCGAAGCATAATACCTTCACCACCTTGTTTTGTAAGTTCTACAAGTTCATCGTCAACTAGGTAGCCCCAATCACCATCCCAATGGTCTTGTGGGTGATATAAATCAGGATATTCATCACGTAACCGTTTACGAGTCCAAACAAACTGATGGCTGCTGCTCCAAGGAACACCGGCTGCATGTGCCCATTCAAACATTTGATCGTGTAGTTCCTCAGAAATTGGTAATGTTACAATCGGATTATTGATCAATCCTGGTGCCCATACATCCTCTAATCCGGGGATGTCGAAGCATTTGTATCCTACGGTTGCCCATTTAGCAGGATCAGGGTTGTGTTTCTTCACAATTGAAACAAGTTCTTGAAATCTGTTGCGACCAAGCCATAATTCACCATCCAAAGGTACAGGCGGAAGGCTATTCAGCCATGAAGCAGGTGCATAAATGATCTTACCATAGCGTGACCACAAACCAGTGGCAACTAAGCCTTTGGTAAAACGAGGCATCTTCCCTCGCGTGACACCGCCATCCCAAAAGGCCCGCATACCATCGAGTTTTTCGGACTTGAACCATGTCTCGCTTTTGAATGTTCGTGCCTGTTTGTCACAATCATGGGCAAGCATTAGGAATTCACGTTTCGCCATTATTTTGGTTCCTCCACGTACTCAACCTTACAAGTTGGGTATGCTGTTTGAAGTAAGGCGTAAATCGCATATTCCTTACCTTCTTTGAATTGACAAGCATTGACAGGTGACATAGACTACGTCATAAATCTTACAATGTCAGATAATAGAAGATCACACATATCGCCGTCAAGATGATCAGGCCAACCAGCAAAGTAACGTGGGCCTTCTTGTACACCATCTGCTCTTCTCGGTGTTGTAGCTTTAATAATACGCATATTAGAGACTCCTTATCCCGATTACTTCACCTGTATCATCGGAATATAAGTCGCCCCAATTCTGTTTGTCAAAGATCTTGTGAGCATGGCGTTTCATGCGAGCCATAGCTGCACGAATCATAGGCATATTGCCAAGGAAGCTATCGGCTCGGAACTCATCGCTTGGTACCAATATTTCTTTTTCGTGGACTGCGTTGCACTTGTTACAATTTTCAAGACACAAGATCAAAAGCACCTTGAATCTATACTCGATATTACGAGTATGTTTGGTAGGTTTGACCTGATTAGTGGTAAATATATATCGGGGCACAATTTCCAAATGCCCTTTTACATTGTGAAACATTTGTTCTTGATATGCATCTTGTTCACGGACAAGCCAGAAATCAAGGTCTGCGTTGGTAAGATACATATGATCTTTCCACCCAATCTTCAATCCTACTCGGATACGATCAGGTGTGCGTTTCCACCGCTTGATCGAGCAAACGCGTCCTCGAACTGGTGTACCATCGGCATTCTTAGCGCGAAGATGGTATACCGTTTGCCCATATGCTACTTGTTTTGCTTCTTTGAGTGTCATGTCTTTATTCTCCCATAATCATCAAGATCACGCTCGACGATTCTTGTTTCAATTTCCAATGCATCCTGTACAAGATCCCAGGCTTGGCGAAGAGGCTCTACGGGCACACCAACTTCGTACTCACAAGCACAAGCCAAGCCCATGAGAAATGCAGTTCTCTCTTGTCGGGTGAGGAATTGTTTTGCCAATGGAATTCCTCGCCCTATTGCTTGTACTATAACTTGCGTTTTCATAGTTCAACCTCCATGTCATTGGGGTCATACAATGGGCAATTAAGTTTTTGTGCAGCTACAGTAGCCATATGACGTGCTTCTTCTCGTTTGAAGATAACCGAGAGCTTCCCAAAAGATGGTCTTTGTGGCTGTTCAATAAAGAACCAATAACGACCGATTCCTTGAGGGTGATGAAACTCGTAATTGATCGTAAGAGGGGTAATGTCTATATGAACTTCTAAGTACCCACCATTTCGTAGTTGGAAATGGCTGAGTACATGTTCAATTACAGCAATAACCTCGGATTGAAAGTTAATCGCCATCAGCCTCACCATCTTGAGATACGATCTGGAGACCCATATATGTCTCACCTTTCCGCCGACCGAATTCGACGACTTTAGGGATTTCATTGAAGCGCAGTTCAGGGAATGCCTTACTCATGTAGTTGTTGAGCGCCTTGTTATTCCGACAGCGGACACGGCCATGGCGCACAAGTTTCACGAGAACCCATGCCAACCCAACCATACTCTTTTCGGTAATTGCCTGACCCAGTTCTTGTCTCATTTCTTTTGGTTCGTAGATTGTAGCCATTATAAGATCCTTTCCAATCCAAGTTTGCACTTACCCAAGAATTCGGACCTCCATCCATGGAGTTTGTTTTTCAAGAGTAGGCATACTGCGTCACCAGTCCCCTCATATACCTCATCAATGGCGTTCTCTAACAAGATAAAGGCTTCCTGCACTTTGATGCTTGTCTCTAGTGCGAGTTTGCATTGTGCTCGTTGAATACCTTTTTCTTCAAGTAGGCATTCCAAAGTATAGGTCGAGAGGAATTTTGTAACTGTTGCAAGATCCAAAGCAGCCAAAGCAGCTTGGGCTTGTTCTGGTGGGGTAAGGTTGCGACCCTCGAAGGGGAAGGCACGTTCCCATACGATATCGGGAATTTGTGTGGGGCGAACGAAGGCGACTTTCTTACCATCAGGGATCTTGTGAATACGGAATCCCCGGCAATCGTCTGTAGGCGAATCACCAAACTTGTCAATAATACAAACAAGTCCACGTTTCGCGGTATCAGGCAATTGAATAAATAGTGCCTCGTTGAGTTGTTCCGCACGAAATGAATCTGCTAAAGGAATCTCGGCGGGACGAATGATTAAATCTCCTTGCTCCATGATCTTGCTCCTTTTCTCTGTGGTCTACCGACCGTCAATTGTAACATTACAAGAGCTATCAGGTTATTTAACCCTAAATGCTCTCTTATTGTAGTACCATTATATCAAATTTAGAGGCTTATGTCAAGTATTACTTTGTCACCAAAATCTGGGCCATATGATTTATACTTCACTGGTATATTCAAGCCTTGTTCAAGAGCAAAGCACATATCATTTTCATCAAAGATATCATGAATATAGATCGGTTCGACATTATTCATAAGATCTTTTGTTAATTGTGCTTGAGTTTCAAGGTCTGGTTCTTCACCAGGAAGTAAAATACCGTATTGCTCACCGGTATCTTTTTGCTTATAACCTCCACAAATTTGGAGAGCTTGATGCTGGAAAATATCAAGGTGTGTAACCGCAAGATAGTGAAATGGTGCTTCATAATTGGCGGCCATAACAGCATATTTCCATAAGACAAGATCAGGCCATCCGAACCGGAAGTGCTGTTGCCATTTATTACTACAATTCACTTCATGTGGGTGAAAGATATTTTCTGGTTTTGTTTCAGTAACCAAGGGTCCAGCCCCATGTCTTGTCATATATGATCTTACTACCCCCATAATCTCTACATTACCATAGAGGCTAGGTATACTTTCATTGATCACATCGGCTACATTTGTAGGGATAATTGTAGACCAAGTTGTATATGGATGGAAGCCATACCATTCATCTAAAAGCACTCCTTGAGCACCCTCAAAAATAACGGAGCCATCGATTGTAGGTTTTGCAATTTGTAGAGCCGATGCAATTTTAGAATAATTTTTCGCAAGATTTGCTGGCTCTTTTGAGTCAGAGAATCTTTGATAAGGTGTAACGTCAACACCCATGGAGCGACATTCTTGGAGCCTATGTTCTTGGATTCGGTGTAATTTGTCTTCACAATAGTTAAGTTCCCAAGCACGAATTACGCTTCCTGAACTATTTACAAGATCAGAACCAAGCTCACCAATGCCTTTACCACAAGATCCATGGCGATTTTTGCCACGATGCATCTCTTTAGCTCGATTAGCCCATACATGAAAAGGTGTGATAATAGGAGTATCAGGATCAATCCAAATTTTATCTAAAGGTTTGCTTACACCTTTTTCTTGGAGTATGGTTGCCTCTTCTATGAGACTGATTGGGTTGAATAATACATGCCTGGAAAGATATGTTTTAACATTTGGCCGTTGTGATCCTGAACCAAATTGTGAAAAGCAATGTTTGAATTCCCCATTTTTAACATTATGCCCGCATTGTGCCCCACCATTATAACGGATGACCCAATTTGTTTCACGTTCATGCACCAAAAAATCGGTCATGGTGCCTTTACCAGAATCACCAAAACCAAGGTCAATTACTACGATCCCATCCATTACATGTCTCCTTTTAGAGTGTGGGTGGGCCAGAGGAAGGGAAGAACCCTGACCCACCCTAGGCGCTCGATGAGGGTCGAGCAAACCTTGTAAAATTACAACCGTTCACGCCCTTCTGAGCTTCCGGTTTCAATGTCGGTACTCACTGATCCTGCTTCTACTGGAACCAATGAACCTGTTGCACTTGCTGCGTTTTCTATGCCCGCAGCACCTTTGGCCCGTAACAATTCAACCATTTCGGATTCATCGACACCAATCAAACGACTCACAGCCATAACCATTGTCGTAATGATCGCGTCGGTTTCGGGAACCTCGAAAACGTGTTCAGGGTTGCCACCAGCTTGCATCAAGAGATCTTGCCATTGCTTCGTGATATCATGATTTGAGCCATGGTTTGTGTGTAATGGACGGATGATAAACACATGATAACGCTCAAGTGTTTGCTTCACGGCGTCCAACATAGGAACTTCGGCTTGTAACACATCTCCGAAAACGCTCTCGGCAATGTCGGGCGACGTGCCATATTTCGTGTAATCTCGACGATCAAAGTAGGGTTCTTCATCACAGATCAAGAACGCAAAACCTTTTTCATCATTGGTGTCGAAACATTCGAGTTTCGTGTGATTTGCCAAGGCGTAGAAGAACAGGTGATAAGACTCCCCCATATTCCCTCCACCACGATAGGGAATGATCATTTCATTCAAGGCTTCAACGAGTTTCTCTGCCTCAATCTCAAATTGGCTCATTTGAAATGCTGCGTTTTTCATTACTGTTTCATCGTCAAATGCAATGAACATCACGTTTGGATGATCGGAAACTTCTTTTTCTACGATCAAATCGATGAGTTTTGGAAGTTCCGTTTGAATATGACCAGGAACCTGATGCATTGATCCTGTAGCATCGATCCCTATTACAATAGGCGTCGCATCATCGAATCCATCGACATAACACGATTCACGCATCCCATCTTTCAACTTCTTGGGATCAAGAATCTCAGCAATGTCATCGAATCTTCCGGTTGATCTTGCCGTTGAAGCACGGCTAAATAGCTTGTCATCTGCTGCCAAGCTATCAACAGTACTACAATACTTGGTACTTGAATATGAACCTCCGCCCATTAGTCACCCTCTTCCGTTCGACAATGGGCACAAGTACACGGCTTATCATTGTCTGGTTTTTCAACCTGCTCAGCTGCCTTAGCTGCATCGGTTGTATTTCCTGCTGGTGCTCCCATATTGATCTCCTTATGTTATGGATACTTACTTTATGTAAGTTTCCTGATTACCTTAACTAATTTGGACAGAAGGAATGCTGGTAAACAGACAAACCAAAATACACCACAAATAACCAAGAGACAGGCAACCCAAACAGGCTCAACAGACCATCAATTGCTCCATCAATGGCAAAAGTAACCATTGTAATACCAGCTCCGATCAAATACCAAGTAAACATAATATTTTCCCTATATTCCAACCGATTGTAACACTTACAATCAAAAGAATCATAACAGTATAAAGGTGTTTCGGCCCTGTTGCTTTGTAATAGTAAATGCAGATCAATGCACCAGTGATGTATAATAGACACCACCATGCAACAAGCCAAGGAATTACGAATAGCAAAGTCATACTATCTCCTTTTGTAACTACAGATCAAAAGACCTATAGCACAAGGCAAACCAACAGGCCAAAGAACGGCAGCTACCCATGCAATTATTCCATAAAGAAATACCCCATCACCACTATCTATTGGGCCTTCAAGCAAACGAACAACTAACATGCTAAATAAGAATGTAAAAACGGCTCCTGTTACATAGAAGTAAAAGTCCATTACGTATTTCCTTTGAAAATAAGATGACCAATAGCCAAGAAAACAAAACCAATAGGGCCAAGAAATGCAGCAACCCCTATTGCCATTGTTAACATAACTAAATCATCTTTACCAGGATTATCCGAATACTCGTTAACTAGGTATACACCATAAGCTATTGTTCCAATTATACATATAATGTATGTTAATACAGTCATCATGTTGACATCTCCAATGGTTCAAATTGCGGCTTACCGAATACTTGTTTTTGGACCTCACGAAATGTAATCGAAGCACCCATTGCAGTGAATGGGCGGAATCTACGTTTTGGTTGAATACAATGATGTAAGAACTCAACAATTGGCTCTTCAAGCTCAAGACAAAAGTAATCGCCTCGTGCAAGAGACAAAAGACATTTTGCCGCTGCATAAATATCACAAGAAGGTAAGCAAATATGATTTTTCGTTGCTTCTGGTGCAAGAAAATCTTTATTACCTATATAGAGCATTGGCTTATCTGCATTTGTCCAATCGATTACTTGACCAAGATGCTTTTCGGCATGGATAATCACATGATGTGGGGTTACACAATTATGTGATATTTTTTGACTGTGAGCGATGGACAATGACTCGAATATACGATTACCAATGAAACAGATTTGACGGGAATTAAGGCCATTGGGATGTGCTTTTGTAATTTGTTCAAGGTTGTACCAACCTGACTCATAACCAGGTGGTTGAACAAATACGATCATTTTCTTCCCATTCTTATGTCGAATTGTTTCCAAGATTTTTGGTAATAACAATTGCATGTTAGCACCTTCCATCTGAGGGAATGGCTTGAGAGCTTCGGTAAAGATTTTCAAGGTTTGAATTTCACGTTCGAGAAGATCATTGTCCGCTTTGGAATGAGGAATCTTAACTATGCCAGAAACGTAGCAGTCACGTTTCTTTTCATAGATCTTAGTTGAGAATACACCACAAGTTTGACCTGTATGGATTTGCTCAAGATCATGATACTCATAGCGACGTGTCTCGAAAGATTGTATTTTGACAGGTTCATCTGTTTGCCAAGTACCCTTAGCAAATTTCCTTTTGGCAATATCCCAAAGATCATTCAATTTTGCTGAAGCTTGATGAGCAAGTTCGGGATTATCTGGATTGCGATCAGGATGTATCTGTTTTTGAATACGATGATACCAAGGACGTGCTTCATCTTCTGTATTTCCAAGGAATACGCTTTCTGGCTTATTACATTCCAGAAGAAGTTTGGCAGTAAGCTCAAGCTCAGTCATGTTTGGTCCCTTTTAACTGTTCAAGTAGCAGTTTGATCATATCTTTGTCAAGCTGACCGAGCTTTTGTCCCAATTGTGCAGCATTGTCAAGCTCATAAAATTCTGCATATGTTGTGATATTGCTCCAACAAAATGCATGTACTCGAAGTCTTTTATGCTTGATACGAATATTGACAAAATCCGATATATCTTCAAGCGTAGAAAAAGCTGCCATAATATGTGACAGAAAAACGATATGAGCTTGATTCATATCAACGTCAGTTACTTTATTTGAGCAAAAAGTCATATCTTAATCCATAGTCCCCATTAGTCAATCCTTATTAGGCCGTGAGGATAATATTCGAGTTCGACATGATCAAGATCAATATAAGTTGTAAAGAACTCATGACCAAATAGCTTAAAGGCTTTTTCTTTGCCTATGGTTTGCTAAGCAAACCACAACGGGAATCGAACCCGTGACCTCGTCATTATCAGTGAAGTAACCCGATCAACCGCATAGGCAATGATCTTGTGTTTTATACTGCGGTAACTAGAATGGCTAGGTCCATTTCATAATCCTAGCGTTCGGTCGCGACATCATGGATCAATCATTGTTACCGCAGTATAAAACACAAGAGTAGGCGAGGAGGGACTTGAACCCTCAAGCCGCAAGAGCAGCGGATTTTAAGTCCGCCGTGTATTCCATTCCACCACTCGCCCTTACTCAGTTAATCCCTATGATCATAAAGGTCAGGAAGTGTGGCACAAGGCCACGTTATCAACCAAAATGAAGTATCCCAACCACCCGCATAGGGAAGACTTATGCCTATGATTAAATAACCAGGAAATTTTCGCGCTCTACCCACTGAGCTATATGGTTTGCTAAGCAAACCACAACGGGAATCGAACCCGTGACCTCGTCATTATCAGTGAAGTAACCCGATCAACCGCATAGGCAATTCTTTATTCAACTGTCAAATAGCTTCGCAAAATTGGGTCTCAGCTATTGCCAAAACCGCCCTATGTAGGGCATGGTCAACAGGGTTTTCAAGTGCTTGATCTCGACTTACGATCACGCGCTCTTTTGCCTTGATTAACCAAATCTGACAATTGACAAGCTCATCAACCAAATATGCATCCCATTGGCCTATATGACCAATGAATCTATATGGCTCCACTTCCGGTGGATCAAATCGAGGACCAAATACACGGCCACTCAATGTAATTTCACGACGACGGAGCCATTGAATGCGCTTATGGAGCTTTGTCACACTCTCCTTCATTTTCATCTCCCATTGCCTGTCGAATGCTTCATCCATAACTAGATCTCCTTGTTAACCTAGTGGCCTTGTAACTTTACAAGGCCACCAAGTAACTGGCTTTATTCAACGACCGGTGCTTCCGAGGCGTGTTCGGCATTGATCGCATGGACCACTTCCCAGAACTTGTCGGGATCGTGGGCCTTGGCTTGCTCGATCATGAGCAATTCGTCTTCGAGATCCGGCAACGCGGCTTGTGCCGCCTGATCGCCCAGGGCCGCATCCAATTGTTTGCCGAGGTAGAAAGACTTGTTCGTCGTCTTGGCGGATTCCAAGATCGGTTTGGTCCAGTGCTTCGACGTTTCTTTTGAACTCGTATTGCCGCGCAATTTGGCCGCTAAATACTGCTTAGCATCTTCTTCACGCATACCATGCAGTTCTTCGGCCATCTTGAACGTGATATCAACGCCACCTTCGAGGCCACGGACTTTGCGACGGAATGCCTCTTCTACGCAAGGTGCAGACTCGAAAATGCGTTGGTACTTCTGGAATCGGCCGCGGAACATCGCCATGGCTACGTCTTCCCACGAACGGCACGTCTGCTTACCCTTGAGCGTGTAGCCCTTTTCGCGCAGTTCCTTGAGAGAAAGATCATATGTCGCACGATCCTTGGCACCAGCCAAACGGTAGTACAACCGGGCCAGCATCGAGATCATCGCCTTTTGCGAATACAGACCCTTCTGTCGCATGAGGCGTTTCTGTGAGAGGTAGACCTCGTACTCGTCCAATTCCTCTTCGGAGCCATGATCCAGCAGGATCGCGAGGCGGTCACGTTCCGTGATCCCGTCATGGCTGACGAACGGCACCTTGTCCTTGAAATGCTCGTTGTAGAAATCGGGAGTACGCATTGCGATCTGACGCAACGCCGCTGATCGTAGGAACCCGCATACGCCGATGCGCTTCTCTTCTTCCTTCATGCTCACGAGCCGTGCGACAACGAGCGGTGTCCGAATCGCCTTGTCTCGTGTGAGTTCTAGAATCTTGCGTTCCACAGCCGCTTCATAGTTGCCCGTATCGCGAACGTTAAACGCGGGGTCAAAGTTGAAGTTGTGGATATCATCCAGAAATACGTTGTTCGTATCGATGCCTTCCAAGTGAGCATCATCTTCCGGCGTCCACGGCGCAGGTTCCTTGAACTCTTCTTTCTTTTTCTTCTTCTGCTCGGTTTCACTTGTACTTGTTACAACTTCTTGCTGGTCACTCATGGTCTTGCTCCTTTTGTTCTTTTGGCTTTGACAGCTACCTAAGTCCGGCTCGGAAATTGTAATCTTACAACCTCCATGCTGCTTATCAGCATTGCCTTGTTCAATTATCTTACTATTATAGCAGATCTTTTCCCTTATGTCAAGTCTCTCGACAATCAGGACAAAGCTCTGTTATTTCGACTGTGTTGAAGGGCTTATCACATTTCTTACAATAGACTGTGATCTCTTTGAACATAGGCCAAAGAGTCTGTAACACAAACTCTGCACCTTTTACACATTCGGACCTATCTTCATCTGTCCATGTCTTTATTTGATCCCATACACAATTCAAAAGCATTTGACGGCGTATAGGAACAAGTGCCTTGGGCTTTGGTGCCATTTCAATTGTAACTGTTGCAACATGTTCACCACAAACTTTACAAAATACGATGTCTTCTGATTTAACCATGTCTTATTGTCCTTCCATTATAACATATTTCTGAGCTTATGTCAAGTCTTCTTTGATTCTTGTAACTGTATCAATTTCATTGAGACTTTATATTCTTCGCACTGTTTGATCAACTCCCAAAGGTTCGTGTCAAGTGCTCTAGCAATTCGATAGTATAGTTCAATATTATTGAAAGATACACCTCTTTCAATTTGCTCCAAGCGATTGACTGTCATTTTTGCTTTATGAGCTAGAGTACAAGTCCCTATGTTTCTTGCTGATCGTTTGTACCAAATCAGTGCTCCTAGTCTCCTTGTAAGAGTACAATTCATGCAACTTCTCCATCATCACTATACAATGGGGCGGTACACATTGGGCACATCTCTTCTACAGTATTATGTTCCCAATCAAAACCTGAGATATCTTTTTTGAAAACATGTTCACAATAATAGCATGTGAACTCAATCAGAATATCCATATAACAACTCCGGTGGAATCTTCCATGACCTAGATTCAATTGCCAAACCTTGTTTTGGTTCTGATCCTATTGTATGTTAATAAGGGGTATTATGTATAGTCATATCATTTTCAAAGAATTCATGTAAAAAAGATTCTTCTCGTTGATTTTTAGGAATCAATCGTAATATGTGCTGATGTCTTTCAATCCTCATACATTTCTCCCAAGCATCCAAGCCACATCTTTACCTCCTGCCATGATCGTCTCAGTACGATGTTGTGATTCGTCTTCTGACAAATTGATAAAATAGTGTCCACGTTGAACGGCACTCCACATTCGAGTTAATCGTTCCCATATGGTTCTTGCGGCTGCTGTATCCCGGCCTAGTCGAAAAGCAGCTACACGCATACGTTTTTCTGGCTTTTTATGCTTGAGATTGCAAGCCAATTGATCGATGCCTAAGATCCATTCATCGGGATCGAAACTGACATCACCGTCCCCAAGCATCCAAGAATAAATAATCAACTGATCATTCCATAATTGTTTCAATGGAACACCAATGCCGATATCCATACCTTTGTGTCGAATGGATGTGATTCCTTTATGTGGACCGCTATTAAAGCCAGTGAGATCACGACAACGGACATAACCTGCTACTGGACTTGCCTTAGAGCAGTAGCCATTGACCTTCCAGTCAATTATTACTTTTGCCCCTTCATTATTCACGAAATAGCAGTCTGGTTTTCCCGTCAAGGGGATAGCTATTGTGGCAGACTCTGTGTGAATGGCTTTTTCCATGATAGTACGATTGACAGAGAATTCAAATCGAGGCTCTTCTTGGAATCCGGTCAATTCAATTACAAGATCAGCCAAAGCACCTGCTTGCTTGTACCAGTCGAACACTTCCTTACTACGATCAAACACCCACTCACGATTGTGACTTTCAACGGAGTCCTCGAACAATTGTGTGAATAATTCCTGTTCATTACCTCCGCATAATTCCGCTGTCAGGTAAGCCTTGACCCGAGCATCAAACGCTGAACCAATACTCATTACTTTCAACTGAGCAGGTCGTGGCGCTCGCATAACATAATTTAAGACGAAAGCCGTGGGATCAGTTTCAAAGGTGTATAGGGACGTTGGGCTGATCGCCTTCATGCGGCACGGGTACTTCACACTCTTGTTCATTTATAACCTCCAATAACCATTGTAATTCTTCAATTCGTGCATTATAATCGATGACACTATGACAATCGTCTGGCAATGCACATTCATCTAAATGACGATCTCGTGATCGTTCAAGTAATTGTATACGCTGTTCAAGTACTTCTTCAATTGACTCGTCATCGAAATAATTGTTCAATAAAAATTGTAAGATTACAATTTGACCTTGGATTGCTAAGGCTTTGATATGAGCATTGGCTCTGTCATGAGTGGTACGTTTTATTTTGGTTTGTTCGACCAGTCCAACGATTTTGTTTCTACAAGTTCGTGAAAACACCGCTTAATATCCTCCTGTAATGTACGTGTTATACGCTTACGATCATCGTCTATTGCTTTGATAGAACGTGTTTCCCAACCTAGAAGAAAACCTAAGCCAAGCATTCCAAAGGTCTGGATACAATCGACAATGAATTCAATCATGATTATCATCCTTTAGGAAATTCATTTCAAATAGACCTTGCCAAAGATCTTCACCACAAGATAAAGGCACACCCATTTCTTGTCCATTGATTGTGATTATTTCAGACGTGTGCATTAGACAAAAGATAATGAATTTAGGTGATGCTATGGTGCGAGCAACTAATGCTTTATGCTTAGTTGCATATTCATTTGATAACGTCCAAACATCAGAAAAATTTCTCAATTTAGTTTGAGCATTTTTATGCCATTGTTCAAGCTCAGTCTATTCTTCGGGCGTAGGAAAGTTGGTATCCTCACAATTTCGTGGCTCTATCCAATTAAAACGAATATGAATAGATGTCGGAGTCAATCGTCCTTCGCCTTCAATAACCCAAAATATATGATCTTGGCAAGAAAACTCAAACCTCATTATGTGCTTTTTCCTTCCGCCACTTAGTCAAAAATAATTCAAGATCTTCAATTGTGTAATTGAGCACTTTAAGTAATTCTTCTCGGGTGAAAGCCACATATCGCTTTACTTGCCCATTGTCGTCGAAATTATTACCAATTATACCACCAATCGGTGAGTCTTCTTCGTCAACTTCTGCAACCATAATGTTGCCCATGACAATAAAACCATCCTTGGGGTTACGGATTTCTGTGCCATCTTCGGAGACAATTATCGCATCACGTTGTATTTTCATGGCTATATTGGTCCTATCCAACTTGTGTTAACATAGACTACTTTATATTCACCACATTTGATTGCTGCTTCAATATCACACCAATGATTTGTCGTCCATCCACTGCAATATGCTGTAACAGGTACTTCACAATCAAAGAGAACACTTAATTCGCCGGTTTTCTGATCTTGATACATACGGGCATTCATAGCCTTAATCCAAGCATAACCCAATGGTCCTTCTGCTCCTGTGGCTATTAAGTGTAAGATCATTTGGCTTTATGCCTTTCGAGTTCACATTCAAGATTACGTATCTTGCGTTCGGCTGCGGTTAACTGATCACGCCAATTCATGATTATGGCTGCTGTGGGAAAATCATCAATTGCATTTGCTAATTCGGTTTCAAGCATATCTTCATCCATTTCATGATGAATGAAATCCGAAATACAACGACATAGGTATGCGATTTGATACTTCTGATCTCGCATAATTTTCTCACATAGGGCTCGCATTTTCCGTGCACCATACAATCGACTGGCCGCTGTTCTTGCTTGCAAACTCTTCTCACCGTATTTCTTGATTGTATAGCGGTGTTCCATTGTAAAACTTGCAAGAAGTTCACGTATTTTTGGGTCAGTAATTCTTTTTGTCATTCCTCAATGCTCCATCTATTATAACAAATTTTACCACTTATGTCAAGTTGAAAAGGTAACGAAAAAATTGTAACATCTACAAGACCATCACCATTTATTGCTTCCATTGCCGCTGTTGACAAGTCAATTACCCGTCCACGAACGAAAGGACCACGATCATTAAGCCTTACAATAATTGCACCTGTCTCAGCCACAACCAAGTAATAACGATTGAAAGCACCTTCTTTCATGGCACAAGTTAATTTGGTATCATCAAACAATTCACCTGATGCAGTTGGTTTGCCACCAAATTCTTGGTTTCGATAATACGATGCCTCACCTTCTGCTACAGGAAAAGGGGCTAATGCTAATAATAAAAGCAAACACATCTTATGTATCCTCACGAGGTACACTCTTAAATAAAGGAGCTACGTGGGCATGTTGTGGGCATAAGGTCCAACAGTCAAATTCATTTTTAGGTACATCTGGATATACGAAAACCCATCCTTGTTTTTCAACTTTAGACTCTTCTCCAGGAAAATAATCGATTCCATGATTACAGCCAATAAGATCACAAGAAGCGTAATACCCAGTTACCGTTTTCATTTTTCTTCTTTCCTTTGAACTGCATACTCTTCATCAAGCGAGGTTTCTGGTTCTTTGTCTTCGGGCAAAGAGCGTTCTTGAGGTGTAAAAGGTGCATGAAGTACTCTCGGATTTTCGACAAGTACTTGCACAATACCATGTGCTAAAGCATTGATAAGGTCTTCATCATGTTCAGTGTACCCTGCATTCCGAAGAATCCCATGTAAAGTTTCATGCCACAAATTCACAAACTCAATAGGTGGTGCTAGGCCAATATAAAGATCAATTTGTGGTGTGAAGAAATCAATAGTTGCTGGAACAAAACGACCTTCAAATCGTGGTCGATGTTTCCAACATATTGCATATTCAACTGCACCAATTTTGACTTTGACAGTACTATTCATTATCTAGTGCTCCTATGTCTAATGTAGAAAAATCTATTGGGTCTACATAAATAATTGGTCGTTTTAATGCTTTGAACATTTTCTTTTCTTCTGTCACACCTACAGATTCTCGCCAACCAATCATTGTTAGGATGTGTAATTCACGACAAAATGGGATATACACACTATCGAATTTCTTCCAAAAACCCCATTGTGTCCCTATATCTGGCGCAAATTTTATTAGTGCGTGTGTTGTTGTTATTGGGCTGTATATAACTTTGCCTTGTTTGATTAGATGTGTTGCATATTCAGTTACTCGTTTGTAACGCTGATCCCTAACATTCGGATTGTCATGAGTATAAGGTACAGCTAGATATGCATCAAGTAATTCCATTAAGCAACCTTTCTTAATTATGATCGGAGTGACCGAAGCCACTCCGATCACGAAAACTAGCCTTGGGGCGGTGGTGCATCCCCTTGCGGAGGTGTTGGCGCAGGAAATGGAACCGTGCTTCCAGGGCTAGGGGAACCAGCACTGCTAGGCCCGGCAGAGCCTTGACCTAATTGCTGCTTCAATTGTTCATTTTCTTTGCGTAACGCATCGTTTTCTTCGAGTGCTTTCTGATAACCGGCAAGTCCGAGACTTAGCATTTGTGCTTGGTTACCAAGACGCATAACTTCTTGTTGGAAAAGCCCAAAGGCTTCACGAGTGTCAAGTGGCATATTTACCTCCTATGGTTGTTGTGTTCGGACGCCTTCGACAAAGAACAGTTCTTTCTTTGCTCGGGTAATTGCAACATACTTGAGATTTTGTTCTTGTTTCAATTGCCAATCGCTTGAGCATCTTGGATGTGGAAGTAATTCTGGACAAATAATGAAAATACGATCACGTTCAAGTCCTTTTGCTTTATGTACTGTTGAGTAAGTGATTCCTAATTCTTCATCTGTAAAAAGTTCACGTATAGCAGTTTCAATTCCGTCTGGTCCATAGGCTCGAAGTAAGGCTCTGAGAGTGTCAACTTGATCGTGTAGTCGAATGAGTAAGGCTTCTTTGTCTTTGAGTCGTTCAGCTTGTTGGTATTCGTATGTATCAATGTCTTCTGTTTCTAAAGGCCCATGTTTTGCGAGTTTCTTGTACAATTCTAAGATGTCTTTTCCAATATCACGACCTAATACACATGCTTTTCGACCGTTGGCTATCATGGCTAAGGCTTCTTGTACTAATGGGGCTGTTGTTCGACAGAGTACGAAATCTTCTTCTTCGATGATCTTACGATAGTCAGGTACATTAACTGTATTAACTGTGCCTTCTTCTTGGAAATCTGCATATTCAATATATGGAACTACCTCTTGTGCTTTCCGAACAATGCTTTTTGCGCAACGGAAACAAATAGATAGTGGTAAAGTTTGAGCATTGAAAGCATCGATTACATGTTGCATAGCCTCGGGATCAGCGCCTCGAAAACCATAAATGGCTTGTTTGGAATCACCAACTGCGATCACACGCCCTTTGATTCTTTTGACTATTTCAATCTGAATTGGGTTCAAGTCCTGGGTTTCGTCAATAAAAACAATGTCGTAGTGCGGGATCGGCAAGCCTCGCACAATAGGCAAGTACAGTTGGTCATCGAAATCAACAACCCCTGTCTTCCCGTGACCAATTTGATGTGCTTGAATGGCATACCCAATTCCTTCCATGTCTGTATCAATTTCGTAATGATCGACAAGAAATTCAATATCCGGTGTGCTCGGATTATCCATTCCATAGGCTTTGAATAGACTTACTAGCTTAGTTACTGCACCACAATGTTTTCCAAACCGGACACGATCACGTTTGTTGAGTATCTCAAACCAAAAGATATTCTTGGTTTTATCTACATTGATCTTAACCCGACCCATGTCTTTACGGAGTACCTGCCATCCGAAACTGTTGAGTGTTGAGACATTAACATGCATTGGTACTTTGTCTTGTAAAGCCGTGACAATGTGTTTATTGAAAGCAAGGAATAACACACTTACATTACGAGGAACACGGTCAAGCGCCTCTACAATTGTGGATGTTTTGCCTGATCCTGCCACAGCTTCAATTACAATGTGAAAGTCTTCATTTTCTACGGCTGAGAATATATTTTTCTGATGTTCTGTTGGTTCATGTTTCATTGTCTTGTGCCTCCACTGTTTTGGCATCAATATTTCCTACAATACACGGGTTACGATACCCTATCTTAAATGATCCATCTGGATTACGTTTGTAACGTTCATCTGAGTATACTACCCAGGTTCCTTGTCGAATATGTGCTTTTGGTGCTTTACGAATCTTTGGATGCATAGCTAATACTGCGACACGATCTATCTTGGCATGTCTGAAGCAACGTGGTTTCATACTCTTGGGTATACCTGGTTTTACGAGATCAGGAAATGCTTGAAGGTAATTCAGAATGCCAAATGTATTTTCTGCAAGATAATAACCTAATGGTGTGATCTCTTCTTTAATAGTAATTAGTGGTTTTTCTTTCGGGATAAAGGCTATTAATGTACCAGCATCAATGTTTCTCCACTGAAGTACTATTGCATCGTTTGCAGGGAATACAAGAACTGGTGGAAGTTGTTTTCCTTGGAAACGATCATGAGGATGCCATGCAATCGAAAATATTGGCACATTACCAAATACATTTGCACAATGTTCGACTTTTGTACCTCGAACGAAGTCTACAATCCCTTGTTCGATGAAAAATGTTGGTCGATCATTCATCATCCAACCATATTCACTTGCTATAAGAATTCGCATACTTACTTGTATATCTTCAATTGAAGGTTTGTCATTTTCTGGATATGCACTAAATGCTTGTTGAGCAAAACTTTTTGCTACATCCATAATACCTTTTTGTAAATGTTCAGGAGGCAAATTACGCCAAAAAGATTCAGGTGTCTGTTTTGATTCGATTGTAGGATCATAAATATGCCACCATAGTTTCATAACAACTTTTCTCCTGTATATACATCCCTATAGTCATCATCCCCTATTAAAATAGCCTCACAACTATGGCATACACAGCCGATACCATTTAAGCAACGAGAATATTCATTTGGCTTGATTTCTTTCTTGCAACGGCTACAAGTCATAGGTTTTCCTCTACTTTTTCTCCATGATCCCATACTGATACTCGTGGACTTTTACATGGTGTTTCACGACAAAATTGTAATGCTTCTTCGAGTGTAGGAAACGGCAAAATTTGAAACATACTTACAGTCATTAACACTTTTTGTCTATCTATTTGTTTCAATAGAGTCGGATTATATCTACCATAACACAGACGTAATGCTTCGTACTCTTCTTTTGTGTCCCATAGGCTACCAATAACACAAGCAAAGGGTAGTTGTAACTGATCGAGTACTTTTTCAGCCTCTATTGTTACATGATCCCAATTACTCATCTTATTCTCCTATTAGTTGTTTGAGGCGAGGGATAATACCTTCGTTCAAACGTTTGTGTATAGCTACCTTACTAAGGCCAAGTTCCTTGGCTATCTCTGCCATTGTTTTTCCTTCAATCCGTCGTGTTATAATGATCTTTTCCTTTGACGTAAAGTAAAATGACTCAAGAATATCTTGTAACATTAACAATTCAATTGAACTTTGCGTTGCCAAACCATGAGTTGCAGTCATTTGTTTTTGACGTACAGTAGCATCCTCGAAGTCTTTTGCACCGCGTTTTTCTACTTCATCATATTGTTTGCAATGGAAAAGTTGTTCAAATATACCTGAATCTTTTTTCAGTTCTGCTTTTAACCAATCACTTTCAATAGGCGGTCGAACCGTATAATCCGTTGAAACAAAACGTATAATATCATGATATACAGTAGCATGTATACAACGATCCAGATTGTCATGTTTTGTCATTCCTTCATTTCGAGCGATACGGTCTAGGCATCTGACTAGGGAATACAAGCCTTCTGAAACCAGATCATCAGAACGGCCCTTTTGTCCTATTTTACCATTGACTCTTGCAGCAATTGCAAAAACTAATCTCATATAATGTAAAATAAGCTGATCCCGGATTACTTGATCGCCTTTTCTTAGTTGTTCAAGTTTTTGTGCTATCAAATCTTTCGGTATTAGCTCAGGTAAGGGTATATGAGAGAAGTATGACTCAAAACGCTGTCTATACGCTTTTTGCATCTAATCTCCAATCTTGTAACTTTACAATCTTGTAACATTACAATTTCCACATCAACTGTACTACTATTATAGCAGAACTGGACCCTTATGTCAAGTTGACTGACCTTGGAATAATACCGGACATATAGGCAAAACAATTAGCCGGTCTAAATAACTTAGCATATTCATCTTCGGTCGCTGCTATCAATACCCAAATACCAACACCTGCTAGTGACATAACTGGAAAATACTGTTTTTGTGCTTCGGTAAATGAAAACTTCTTAGGGTTCTTGACTTCAATCCAACGTGATCCATGTTCTTCATGCAAAGCATAGAGATCAGGGAATCCACGTTGATACATATTGCCATGCGTAGGCATGACAGTCCAACCTCGGAGAGTCAGAAACGTTATCAAATCATTCTGAATCTTTTCTTCTGGTGAGCGTCTCAATGGGGGTGGCCTCTGCAAAGATCCCTACCTTATGTTGTTGATACCAATGTAACTGTAACCCTTCTATGGTCATTTTACCTACGGTATGCCAAATATGATCGAGATCAATTTTTGTTGGTTTCTTATTGTCAGGGACTATTAAAATTTCACAATTTTGATGTTTCTTGCACCATTTACGTGCTTGTTTTTCCGATGGGAAATACGTTAATTTGATCTTAGGAGCAGTTTCAACACCGATTAACACGAATATTTATTCCTTGTCATAAGTAAAATGAGCAACTTACAAGCGAGTTCAAGATCACCTACTTCAAGTGCTTCGGCTGCACGGTACTGAAAATAATCATCATTATCACGATCTGCAATAACTTGGATTGTCTTATCCTTTGTCATGGATCGTAATTCTGATATGGTTTTGTTAATTAGTGCTTTTGGCAACTTTTTGGGATTGTGCATGAGTTGTTCTCCATAACTCTTTGAGAGCTTTCTTTCGTTCATTAAGTTCTACAAGATCATCCATATCACCCATCAATTCAAGGTTATCCCAATAAGTAAGTGGCATTTCTTCATAATAACTTTTGAGTGCTTGAAATACAGGATGTTGTTCAATTTGTTCTAATGCTTTACTGATCTCTCGTTTTTTGAGTTTGCGGCATTTTGCTAAGTCTAAGATTGGCCGCATCCGATCATAGACCTCTTGATATTCATTCGACATTCGGTTTTCTCCTTGTAATTTCTACAAGCAATTGTGACTTTGACATTTTGCCATAGTAACGAATACCTAATTTTCCTGCCATTTTTCTTAACTCTTCAACTGACTTGTGAGCCAATGGCCCATGCTTCACAGTCTTTACCCATTCCCTTAATTGCCCAAGATTACCGAGGTCAATAAGCTCTTGCACCTGTTTTGTCCCATGTTGAGCAAATAGGTCTTTGAAATCCTGTGATCTTATAAGCTCTAAGATCGACCGCCATCTACTTAATTGGTATTCGACGGTTGCTGGATTACACGTTTTTTCTTTTTCTTGTCCGCCCATGAATCTAGTCCTGAATGCCATTCCATTTCAAGTAAAGGAACCACTTCTGTTAACTCTTCAATCGTGTCTTCAACAACTTGCTCGACACGATGCACATATTTAGGATTAGTTGCACTCATTATCTCATCATGAATGTTAATTGGACGCACGATCCATTTACTATAACCTGATGGTTGAATTTCCCATATGTTACGTTGTACTTTCTTAGTTGCTTGAGCACCTGTTCCCTGGATAGGTGTATTAATGGCCGCACGAGCAATTTGTCCCTGTAATGAGTAACATGCTCCATAAAGTGCGGATGTTAAGGCTCCTACTGCTGTCTGTACACGATCTCCACGTACTACATTTACGTGTATGCGTCTCCATTCATCTGGGATGTTAATAGCAAGCGCAAAAAGTGTCTTGAGCACATCAAATTCAAGTGTAAAATAACGATCAAAACCCAATAACGTAGATACAGTTTGTTTAGGATCTCGCCAAACGTGTGAGGTTCCTTGTCCATCGGGTTGATGGATCGGTGAGTAATTTTCCATCGTTTTTGAACGAGCTTCACTGACTTTACGGAATCTTCTGCTGAATGCATTGAGTCCTGCTTTTGCTTGTTCTCGTGGTATTCCGAGTCTCTTTTGAAATGAATACTCGGTTCCTGCAAATAACCATGTAAATAACCCCGATTTACTGATCGTATAATAGTCTGGAGTCTGCCCATCTGATGCGATAATATCTTCATAGCTGAGACCTGGGTAGATAAATGTTCCAAAGAGAGCATGGATTTTAGTTCTAACTGTTCCCAATCCATCACATTCATAACAATCGACTTCTTGTCCTTTCGTTTTACTTTTCTTACGATCATCTATACAGCGTAATGATCCATGACATCGATGGCACTCTCGATCTTCTCTTAGTGCTGCTCGAAGTTCAGGATCATCATAAACAGCATCGGCAATCGTGACTTCAAATCCTGAGAAGTCACCACCGCATAAGTCTTCATCATCTTCTGCCCAAGCTAATGGGAATTTTGATCTTACGATCTTGGTTTTCTTGATACCTTGTGGATTGAGCTTATCAGCTCCTGCCATTCTGGAACTCAATGTCCCTAACACTTTGAATGATGCATGGAATCTATCTGCAATTAAGAGTTTGTTATACAGTTCAACCTCTTTTTGCGCCCTTCTTGCATCATAGACTTCTTTTGCACGAGTCGATGCCTCGGTTTCCCAAGACATGATCTCTAAAAGTGACTCCTTGTCTGTTGAGTCTGTCATAACTAATGCTTCAACAGGATCAAGCACTTCTTTAATATAACGTAAAGCGGCTGCTGGTGCTGTCGGAACATCTTGTCCTGCATATTTGCCTTCTTTGATCTTCTTTGACGCTAAGGCAATCTCTTTTAATTCTCTTATTCCATCAAGATCAACCTTGAAACCCTTCCAACGAACTGCTCCAACCATGGCAGCTAGTGTAGAATCATCGTCTCCTGGTTCCATATTGAAATGATTGTATAACATACGGGTGAATTTGACATCATCCCCTGCATACTTTTGAGCAGTTGGTCTAAAACCCCAATGTCTTATATGATATTCAATCCATTGAGGCCACGCCCCTTTCCACTTCCCTCGGAATTTCTTCTTCCCCTTGCCTTTCCACTCGGGTAACTTACCTACGGCTTTTGCATAAGGGGCATAACCAAGTTCTAAAGGCGAAAATTGTGCAGGTACACCTACTACATCATAATCAACTGTTTTTTCTCCAAAGATGTTCTCGATCAATGGCTTCAATGCAGTAGATGGAGCAAAAGATACATAGACATTTACAAACTTTTCATCTTTTGTTTCTTGTATACGCCATGCTGGTCCGGGGACTTTACGTCTTGCAAAGAACAAAGGCTCGAAAGGTAAGGCTTCATTTAGCCAATCACATACACGTCCCGCAAGTACAGCCGGAATTCTACGAATGTATATGTTCTTACGATCCATTGTTGACTGGTACGGGCCTTTACGCACATTCAACATTACATCACAACATTTTGCTGGTTTGAGGCAACCAAGATCACGAGCATCCTCTTCAAGTTCAGCATATCTTTCAGCATCAAGAAACTCGTCGTATGGATGACGTTGCTGATACAGCCGAAGACAGGTATAGAGTTGACAGATATGAAACCAATCAAATGCCAGATGAAAAGCTATTACACAATTATCTGCTATCTCCTCGATCAATAGTACGGTATCAGAAATAGGCACACGCCAAACTTCATGCAAGACTATAGGGCCATCATTTTTGGCATATTGGATCAATACAACCGGACCATGAAAGCCACAACATTCGGTATCTATAAAATAGTTATCCACCTACTTGTTTTACCTCAGTGTTCTTATATACTATGCCTGGACCATTTTGCGTAACTTCACCTGTCACTTTATTTGCTGTATTACATGACATACAGCAATAATATGTACACCCCTCTTTCTTTGGCATAGGCATTCCGCACTTTGCACATCGAGGGTCAAATTCAATTACTTCAGGTATTGATAACTCAGCCATTATACAGCTCCTAAAACTTGGCTTAACATAATCTTACGACCTCTTTCAAGATCACCGTCGCAATCGAAATCAAAGATCAACGCCCATTCAGGGTCATCTTTGTGGGTAAAATATTCCCATGATTGGCTGAGACTATGTTGCACAAAATTCTCGCCTCCATCTAATAATGCATCCATTTGATTACAATCAATTTTAATCTCGACTGCATTGACATTAAATGGTGCATCTAAATTAAGGCTAAAATAATATTTCAAAATGTCACGAACGTCTTGGTCAATTTGATCTTGTCTTAATGACTTAGCTTCCATCTTCTTCCTCTTGGATTTTAACTTGTTGTTCTGTCAACCATTGAAGAACTTTTTTTCATACAATCGGGGCAAATATCAATGAATTGCCATTTTACTTGCCAATCTGTATCAAAGTATTCATATTCCGCAAATTCGATTGTTGTCTCAATATATTTACTTGTACATGATCCTTCAGAATCTCTTATCGACCATCACATTGACAATGGTGTGGTAAAATTTCTTTTTTTGAAAGCCACAAACATCACAAATAATCTCGACTAATACTTTCTGGTTAACTTGTTTTGTTTCATGGATTTTCATTAGAACATCCCAAAAGCTGTGCAGATCTCTTTATGATCTCGCATACAATTCCAGCAGATTGCTCCAAGCCCACAATGATCGCATTGGTATAATAACTTGACTTCTTTGAAGCATAACGAACATGTTCCGCCTGGCAATTTATACATTAGGAACAAGGTTCTCCACAATCTGGTCCTTGAAGAAGGTTCAGATCGCAATGTGTTATATTGAAAGGAACAGCATGTTCGTATACTGATTGACGAGCTTGTTCGTTCAATTCATACTTGATACGATCAACATTTTTCCTGTCAATATGCCCATCATCAACATCCAT
>Ga0180433_10000788_pt1 | contig 53750 bp, 49 predicted proteins | sample SS_ome_8_FD_132980 | JGI IMG/M metagenome (GOLD analysis project Ga0180433, IMG submission 132980) | Hypersaline lake sediment archaeal communities from the Salton Sea, California, USA - SS_1_D_1 metaG | ecosystem: Environmental > Aquatic > Non-marine Saline and Alkaline > Hypersaline >...
CGGGCTCACTATCTCCATTATCCGGCCAATTTTCTTTTCCTCGACAAACTAAGCAATTATCTTACTTTGTTTTTAGGGATAATTTTTGTCTCTTTGCTCAGCGGCTGGATGGTTTATTTAATCAGCCAGCAGATAAGGAAAGAGCCGCTGAAGTTAGCCGAGGGATTTAAAAAAGCCCTTTCCCGCTATTTGAGCCTGGCGGCGGTTTGGTTCGTGGTAATCATTTTCGCTTTTGGTTTTTTTAAAGGAGAGGGTGTCTTGTTTAAAAAATATTTTCAGGAGCATCTGCTCCTCTTTGGCCTCAATTCCGGGCAAATGCGCCAAATAATCGTTTACCTCAATTTTGTCCTTACCGTAATGATTAATACCGTTTTTGCTTTTGCCATCCCGGCGATAATCCTGGATGGAAAAGGATTTTTTAAAAGCATTATCCGGTCGTTTGGATTGATGAAAAATTTGTTTTTGCCTACCTTTATTCTTATTCTCTTACCATCTTTGCTTAATTTCCCGATATCCTTGATGAAATATAATCTGCCGCGGCTAATGATAAAATTTTCCCCGGAGGTTACCCTGCTTATCCTGGGATTGGGTATCGTGATTACTTTTGTAGTCGATTCGATTGTTTTAAGTGCGGTGACAACGCTGTTTATCTTGAATAAAGAAACGGAAGCTTAGCGAAAAACCAGGGATTTTATCGGATTAACGATGAAGAAAATATTTATTTTAGGTATGTTTCTGACGGCGGTTTTGGGGATGGCCGGCTGCGGCCAGGAGTATGCGGCGGAAAAAGAAATGTGGCATGCCCAGAAAGCCGTCAAAGAGATTTTGGCTAATCCGGAAGCCACCCCGCCGGGACAGTTCGAAGTTACCGCCAATCGATTCCGCGCTATCATCAAGAAGTATCCGGACTGGCCGGATAAAATAAAGGCACAATGGGCAATCGTAGAATTGTATATTGCCCGGAAGCATTACGGCCAGGCGGAGAAGGAATTGGAAAAGATTATCGCCGATTATTCGGATAATAAAGAGGTATGCGCTCAGGCAAAAGCAATTATCGGCAGCCTCTATGAAATGCAGCATAACTGGGAGGGGGCCTCAATTATCTATGCCCGCTTAATCAAAGACTATCCGCAGACTTCCCAGGGACTGGCGATGCCCTTCTATTTAGCCAGCCGTTATCAAAAAATGGGCGATTTCCCCAAGGCGGCTGAGGCTTTTACGGAGGCCATAAAACGATATGAGACGGTTAGTAAAAACGGCCTGACCGATAAAATAAAAATGACGGCTAAAGGGCTGACGGTTAAAGCCCGGTTTGCCTTAGCCGTTCTCTACGAAAAAGAGGAGCGTTGGCCGGAGGCCTTGGCCTTGTTAAAGAAAATAATGAATGAATATCCTTATAGCCAGGAAGGCCTAAGGATTCCCCTTTATATCGCTAATCATTACCAACTGAAGGACGACAAAGTCCAGGCAGAAAGCGCTTTTAATGAAGCGATAAGTTATTATCAGAAGATTTACGGGGAGAATAAGGAAAATCCCTTGGGATTGATTGCCATTAATTTAGAGAGCACCGGTTATTTCAATCAAAAGAACTGGGAGAAGGCGATAGAAACACAGGAGAAGATAATTAAAGAATATCCCAAATCCCCGGGGATTCCTTTAGCCCTGTTAAATATGGGCATCGTTTATGAACGCGAATTGAAAGATAAAGTTAAAGCCATTGCCACTTATCAACGGTTGATAGAAAAATTCCCCCGAAGCCGCCTGGCGCAGGTAGCAAAAAAAAGGGTCGATGAGTTGAAAGTGTCCCCTTAGAGATAATATTTATGATAATCAAGATTCTTTCTCTCCTGGGAATTCTTTCCGTTGCTTATTATCCAGCCTTTATCTGGATGTATCAGCGCTGGACGACAGCCGATTCATATTATTCCCACGGTTTTTTAATCCCATTAATCTCGGCTTATTTAATTTTTGTCAAGAGGGATGAAATTAAAGAAGGAAAACCTTCCTCTTTCCCGCCGGGGCTGCCGCTTTTTATCGCCGCTTTATTAATTCACCTGGCCAGCCGCTGGCTGCAAATCGGCTTTGTTTCCGGTTTTTCATTTATCCTGGCCGTTCTGGGAATATCTCTTTATCTCTGGGGAAAGGAAATTACCAGGGTGATTCTTTTCCCGATTTTCTTTCTTTTCTTTATGATTCCCCTGCCGCTGGTAGTTATTTCCAATATGAGCTTGAAACTAAAACTTTTAGCGGCGGGAAGTTCGGTCTGGCTGATAAAAAAAATAGGATTTATGGCCGTGGAGCGCGGCAGTACTATTTTTATGTCCCGGTCAAGCTTGACCGTCGGAGACCCCTGCAGCGGACTGCGTTCTTTGATTGCTCTTCTTGCCCTGGGGGCGCTTTTTGCTTATTTTATCAAAACGACACGGATTCGAAAATTTTTAATTTTTTTGTCTTCTATCCCGATTGCCCTCATTGCCAATATCTTTCGAATCAGCAGTATGTGCGCCGTGGCCGAGATATACGGCGAAGAGGCGGCCTTAGGCGCATTCCATGATATATCCGGTGTTTTGGTTTTTATCGTCGCTTTCATATTTCTTTTAAGCATAGGGAGACTGTTGAGTGCCGGGAGAAAATAAACGATTTTTTACGGTTATGGGTGTCTTGACGTTATGCGCCGGGATAATTTTCTTTCTTGAAGCAAGCCAAAGGAAATTATTGGTTAAAGAGGAATCATTTGACTTCCCGACGAAGCTGGGGGAATGGGTGGGAGAGGAAATCCCGGTTTCCAGGCGGACCCTGGAGATTTTGGAAAGCCCTTTTGTGGTTATCCGGAAATACAGCAACCCTGAAGGTGAAATTGTCTATTTTTCAGGCGTTTTTTCTTCGCGTAACCGCAAGGCAATTCATCCGCCGGAGGTTTGCCTGACCGGCGGGGGAGTAGCGGCGCATAAAGAGGTGTTCAATTTAAAAATAGGCAATAAAATTTATCCTACCAATAAATTAGTGATTTTACCGGGGAAAGAAAAAAGGCCGGAGGAAGTTATCCTTTATTGGTATAAAGCCGGTGAAAAGCTATTTACCAATTTCTACGCGCAACAGCTCCAGATGACCTGGAACCAGATAAGGCGGAAGCCTTTTAAAGGGACCGATACGGCTTTGATTAGAATTTCCACCCGGGAAATTTACGGAGAAAATCAACATAACCTGGAAGAGCGATTAACGAATTTTGCGGCACTACTCTTTAAATACCTGGGGGTGGGTGATGGATGATGGCTGTTGGTTCCTGGGTACTGGCTGCTGGCTGATGGCTCTTGGCTCGAATTGGCTCACCCCGATACCAATCCCTTCGGGATGCTACGGGGAAAATAGCTCGTGGCTCGTGGTGGGGGTAAAATTTGCTTGACTTCCTATATATAGTGTACTAATATAGGCTAAATGCCGGTAGAAAGGGCTTAGCCCTTTTTTTCTGTTTGTAGAAAGAGAAAAGATTGGACTTAAAATCCCTGCGGCATAGCGCCGCTCATATATTAGCCTCAGCCGTTAAAGAATTATACCCGGAGGTAAAGTTGGGCATCGGCCCGGCGATTGCCGACGGGTTCTATTATGACTTTAACTATTCCCGCCCTTTTACTCCGGATGATTTAGCGAAAATCGAAGCTAAAATGAAGGAGATTATCAAAGCTGACCAGCCCTTTCTCCAATCTAAAGTTTCGAAAAAAGAAGCCGTAGAAATTTTCAGCCAGCTTAAAGAACCATATAAACTGGAACTGCTTAAGGAAATCCCGGATGATTCCGTAAGTATCTACCGCCACGGAAACTTTACCGATTTATGCAAGGGGCCGCATTTAGGAAAAACCGGAGAGGTAAAAGCGGTTAAACTTATAAATGCCGCCGGGGCTTACTGGCGGGGGAAAGAAACCAATACGATGCTTCAGCGTATCTACGGCACCGCTTTCCCGACCCAGAAAGAATTAGAGAAATACCTTGAGAACCTTGATGAAGCCAGGAAAAGGGACCACCGAAAGCTGGGGCCAGCCCTGGACCTATTCAGCTTCCATGAAGAAGCCGGCGCCGGGTTGGTTTTTTATCACCCCAAAGGGGCAATTTTACGTAATATCCTGGAGGATTTTATTATCAAAGAACACTTGAAGCGAGGCTATCAATTGGTCTCTACCCCGCATATTTTAAAATCGGATATCTGGAAAATGTCCGGGCACTACGAGCATTACCGGGACCTGATGTATTTTATCGAAGCGGAAAAGCAGGAATATGCGGTTAAACCAATGAATTGCCCCGGGCATATCCTGATTTATAAAGCCCACCGGCATAGTTATCGGGAACTCCCAATCCGTTTCTTCGAATTAGGCACGGTATACCGCTACGAAAAATCCGGGGTGCTCCATGGATTGATGCGGGTGAGAGGTTTTACGCAGGATGACGCCCATATTTTTTGTTCGCCGGGGCAGTTTAAAGAAGAAGTCGATAAGGTGCTGGATTTTGTCGAGGATGTCCTTAAACTCTTTGGTTTCCAATGGGAAATGGAGGTAAGCACCCGGCCGGAGGATTTTATCGGAAAACAAGAGGACTGGGATATGGCTACCCGGTCTTTGAAAGAGGTTTTGAGCGAACGAAAAACGGCCTATCAAATAAACGAAGGCGAAGGGGCTTTTTATGGGCCGAAAATCGACGTTAAATTAAAGGATTCTCTGGGACGCACCTGGCAGGGGGCAACTATCCAGGTGGATTTCACCATCCCGGAACGGTTCGATGTCGCCTATATCGGAGAAGACGGAAAAAAACACCGTCCGGTTATGATTCACCGGGTGATTTTAGGCACAATCGAGAGATTCCTGGGGGTGTTAATCGAGCATTTCGGCGGGGCTTTTCCCTTATGGATTGCTCCGGTGCAGATTAAACTCTTGACGGTTACCGAAAACCAGATTTCTTACGCCAAAGGGTTAGCCAAAGACTTAAGAAATAAGGGGTTTCGAATAGAGGAAGATTGGCGCAATGAAAAAATAGGGTATAAAATCAGAGAAGGAGAAATGGAAAAGGCGCCATACCTTTTGGTTATCGGCCGGAGGGAAGAGGCGGCTAAGACAGTAGCGGTAAGGAAAAGAGGGAAGGGAGATTTAGGCAGTCAAAAGGCAGATAAGTTAATTAAGAATTTAGAGAAGGAGATTGAACAAAAGCGGAGGGAATGACCAGTTTTTAAAAAGGGGTTTATACATCTGCCGTCAGGACAGGCAGAAATAAAGGAGGTGATTGACAATTTCACAAGAACCAAGAATCAATAGCGAGATTCGAGTCGGAGAGGTTAGATTAGTCAATCAAAATGGGGACCAGATGGGGGTAGTGGCGATTAAAGAGGCGCTGAGATTGGCCGAGGAGGCAAATTTAGATTTAGTCGAAGTGGCCCCGACAGCCAAACCTCCGGTGTGCCGGATTATTGATTACGGGAAATACCGTTATCAGCAGGCTAAGCGGGCCAAAGAAGTAAAGAAAAAACAAAAGATTATGGAGACCAAAGAGATAAAAATACGCCCCAAAATCGATCCCCATGATTACACTATCAAACTTAATCATATCGAGGAATTTCTGCTTGAGGGGCATAAGGTGAAAATCACCCTGATGTACCGAGGCAGGGAAATGTCCCACAAAGACATCGGTGATGCTTTGATGCAAAAAGTGATTGAGGAAACAGATAAGTTAGCAGTGGTAGAATTCGGCCCGAGACAAGAAGGGAGAAGCACAATAATAATTCTGCGGCCCAAAGTTTCTAAACATGGAGAGGAAAATGCCTAAGCTTAAGACTCATCGCGGAGCCGCCAAGCGGTTTCGAAAGACCAAAAAAGGGAAAATAAGAAGAAACAAAGGATTTAAAAGCCATCTCTTGACCGGTAAAAGAAGGAAACGGAAGAGAGCTTTGAGAAAGTCAACCTTAGTCACAAAGACTGAGACTAAGACGCTGATGAAACTTTTACCATATAAATAGCGAGACGGGGGAAGCCCTGTTTTTTTATTTCTTAGAGAGGAAAAAGAAAAATGCGAGCAAGAAAAGGGCCTGCTTCAAGGAAGCGGCGAAAAAAAATACTGAAAATGGCCAAGGGATACTGGGGAGGCAAACACCGCCTTTATAAAAGTGCGCATGAAACAGTTAACAAAGGTTTGATGTATGCCAGCCGGGACCGCCGGACGAAAAAAAGAAATATGCGCCGGCTCTGGACGGTGAGGATTAATGCCGCCTGCGAAAACCATCAGCTTTCCTACAGCCAGTTTTTAGCCGGATTAAAAAAGGCAAAAATCGAACTCAACAGAAAGATGCTGGCCGAAATTGCGGCCACAGACGCCAAAACCTTTACGTATTTAGTCAAAGCCGTCCAGGGTAAAGGTAAATCTAAGGCTAAAGCCTAGCCAGTTACATCCTGCTGCAGGTTAATAGACCGCGGCTTCATTAGCTGTCCAGCGGTTTAAAAATTGGGAGTTCGGGTAAAATGTATAAGAAGGGGATTTTGCAGAAGCTTAATCCGCCGCAAATCATTATCTTAAGTTTTTTAGCGGCTATTTTTGCCGGAACAATTCTGCTTCAACTGCCCTGGGCAACTAAAGAAGGGATTTCTTTAATAAATGCCTTTTTTACGGCTACCTCGGCAACCTGCGTGACCGGATTAATTGTCGTCGATACCGGCAGTTATTTTACCCGTTTCGGCCAGCTGGTGATTCTTTCCCTCGTCCAAATAGGGGGATTGGGTATAATGACTTTCTCGTCGCTATTTGCCGTTCTTTTCGGCAGGAAAATAACCATTAAGGGAAGAATGATTATGCAGAGCGCCCTGAATCATAACGAAGGTAAAGGCATACTTTATTTACTTAAAAATATCGTTTTCTTGACCCTCATTTTCGAAGGGGCCGGGGCGGCTATCTTATTTTTCCATTGGCGGAAGATTTTATCCGGCAGTTTAGGCGAAACTGCCTATCGGGCAGTTTTTCATGCCATTTCCGGTTTTTGCAATGCCGGGTTTTCTTTATTTAAAACCAGCCTAACCGCTTTTCGAGGGGATGTCTTAACCAATTTAGTTATGATAACCTTAATCGTCCTGGGAGGGATTGGATTTTTCGTCCTTATCGATTTATCAAAATTACGCTTTACCCCGGGTAAAAAAGAAGCAGTTAGAAATAAGGTTTCCCTGCAGACGAAAATTGCGCTTATTTCGACACTGGTGTTAATCGGGCTGGCTTTTACAGTTTTTTTCTTTTTAGAGGGAGAAAATACATTAAAAGGGCTTCCTTTGGGTAGAAAAATGCTGGCCTCTTTCTTTCAAGCGGTTACCCCGCGGACAGCCGGTTTTAATACTTTACCGGTTGCGGAAATGCGGCCGGCCAGCCATTTTTTTACTTTGATTTTGATGTTTATCGGAGCCTCTCCGGGAGGAACCGGCGGCGGAATTAAAACCTGCACCTTTATAATTTTTTTAGCCATTTGGTGGTCGATGCTGAAGAATAAAAGTTATGTTTCTATTTTTCACCGGACAATACCCCGCTTAATTATCCGCCGGGCGATGGTTATTTTTGTCTTAGCCATTTCCTGGATTTTTCTGGCTACCTTGCTTTTACTAATCGCCGAAGGGAAAATTGCCCATCAGCCGGGTTTTTTAATCAAAGGAATATATGAAACTACCTCTGCTTTCGGCACGGTGGGCTTGAGCACCGGGATTACCAAAGAGCTAAGCGCCTGGGGACGGGTTATTATCATCATTACCATGTTTGTCGGACGGGTGGGGCCTTTAACCTTAGCCTTAGCCATGACCCGGCCGGAAGAAAGAAGGCTTTTTAAATATCCTGAAGAAAAAGTGATGATTGGCTGATTGAACGTGTCAACGGGTCATATTAAAGGAGGTAATTAGAATGAGACAGTTTGCGGTAATTGGTTTGGGGCGGTTTGGCGCCAGTGTTGCGCGGACACTGAGCAGCCAAGGAGCGGAAGTCTTAGCCATCGATATGGTCGAAGAACAGGTCCAGGAGGCAAATGATTATGCTACCCAAGCAGTGCAGCTCGATGCCACCGATGAAAAAGCCCTGCGTTCAGTGGGAATAAAAGATGTAGATGTTGCTATCGTCAGTATCGGACAGAATATCGAAGCGAGTATTCTGGTAACCATGCTTCTTAAAGAAATCGGTGTTAAGGAAATAATTGCTAAAGCGATAACCGGGATGCACGGAAAAGTCCTGCGCCAGGTAGGCGTTAGCCGGGTAGTCTTTCCGGAAAGGGATATGGGCGTTCGTTTGGCGAGGAACCTGGGCGCCCCAAATTGCCTGGACCAGTTTGAACTGCTGCCAGATTACAGCATAATGGAAGTAGTTGCTCCCAAAGAATTTGCCGGTAAAACCCTGCGGGATATTAATATCCGAAGAAAATTAGAGGTCAGCATTATTGCCATAAAGAAAAAGGTGCCGACGGTTGACGAAGAAGGTGAAACCGATATCAAAGAGGAAATGAAGGTTTTGCCCCATGCTGACGACATAATCGAAGATGGAGATATTCTGATTATAATCGGCAGTAATAAAAGTATCCAGGAAATGAGGAAGAATAAATAGGTCTTGGCTCGAATTGGCTCATGGCTCTTGGCTCATGGCGAATGGCTCATAGCAAAAGAAAAAAATGAAAGAAAAATTAGAGAATATAAAAAAAGAAGCGGTAGAGGGTTTAGAAAAGGCCTCGACTATCGAGGAATTGGAAAAACTGCGGGTTAAATATCTGGGGAGGAAAGGCCCTTTGACCCAGCTTCTTAGAAATTTAAAGGATGTTAGTCCCGAAGAACGTCCGCTAATCGGGAAAATGGCGAATAGCATCAAGGAAAGCCTCGAAGAATCTTTCAGCCGGAAGTTAAATTTAATCCGGAAGCGGGAAAGAAAAATAGATTTAAGCCAAGGAGAGGATATTACTCTCCCCGGCCGCCGGCCGCAAATGGGCACAATCCATCCGATTACCCAGCTTTCAAACGAAATAATCGATATTTTTTTAAAGATGGGTTTTTTCTTAGCGGAAGGGCCGGAGATTGAAACTGAATATTATAACTTTGAAGCCTTGAATACGCCTCCGGATCATCCGGTTAGAGATACCCAGGATTCATTTTACCTGGCAGAAAAGACCATCCTCCGGACTCAGACCTCTCCGGTGCAGATTAGAGTTATGGAAAAATTCAAACCGCCGGTCAGGATTGTTTCGGCGGGGAGGTGTTTCCGCCGGGACGCCACCGATGCTTCTCATACCCCGATGTTTCATCAAATGGAGGTTTTCCAGGTAGATAAGGGCATTACCTTTGCCCATTTAAAAGGGGTATTGGAAGTATTCGTCCAATCTTTTTTCGGCAGGAAGACAAAATTGCGTTTCCGCCCGAGCTTCTTTCCCTTCACCGAACCGAGCGCCGAGATAGATATAAGCTGTGTGATTTGCCAGGGGAAAGGATGTCCCGTCTGCCGGAAGAAAGGGTGGTTGGAAATTTTAGGCTCGGGGATGATTGACCCATTTGTTTTGAAAACAGTTGGATATGACCCGGAAAAAGTGAGCGGTTATGCCTTTGGTATGGGTATCGAACGCATCGCCATGCTCAAATACGGCATTGATGATATCCGGTTGTTTTTTGAAAATGATTTAAGATTCTTGAGGCAGTTCTAGATAGCTGTTGGCTGACCCTTCGGCTTTGCTCAGGGCAGGTGGCTCGAATTGGCTCATGGCTGACCCCGATACCAATCCCTTCGGGATGCTACGGGGCAGGTAGCTTATGGCTAAAAAACTAAGAGCTATGAGCGAAAAGCTAAGAGCCAAAGCGCTTTTTGGAGAAAGAAACAGATGAGATTTTCCTATCAGTGGTTAAAAGAATATATCGATATCAATCTTTCCGGAGAGAAGCTGGCTGAACTTCTGACGATGCTGGGTATCGAAGTAGAAAACTATCAGGCCGCCCCGGATGGTGATTTGATTTTTGAATTAGAGCTTACTTCCAATCGTCCGGATTGCGCCAATATGACCGGTATTGCCAGAGAAATCGGCGCCAGACTCAAAAAAAGAGTAAAGTACCCCAGTTTTAAAATTAATCAAGGGCAAGCTAAGATTCAGGATTTTCTCAAGGTCCAGGTTCAAGAGACTAGACTTTGCCCCCGTTATACGGCCCGGTTTATCAGGAATATTAAGGTTGGCTCAAGCCCGGCCTGGTTGAAATTACGTTTGGAAAAGATGGGGCTGCGTTCAATCAATAATATCGTTGACGCGACCAACTTCGTGATGATGGAGCTAGGGCATCCTTTACATGCCTTCGACGCCGATACTTTAGCCAAAAAGGGATTAATTATCCGCCGGGCGAAAAAAGGCGAGAAGATTACTACCATCGATTTAGTCGAACGGGAACTGGAGACGGATATATTGGTCATTGCCGACGGAGAAAAACCTCAAGCAATTGCCGGGATAATGGGCGGGAATCTCTCCGAGGTAACGAGTTCGACAAAAAATGTAGCCGTAGAAAGCGCCTATTTCGATAAAAGTTCTATCCGCCGTTCCGGAAAAAAATTGGGACTCATGACCGAGGCCTCTTACCGCTTCGAAAGAGGAACCGACCCGAAAGGCTTGATTCCGGCGCTTAATCGGGCATCGGCTTTAATTACCGAGCTGGCCGGGGGAGAAATTTGCCAGGGGATAATCGATATTTATAAAAAGAAAATCCCCCCGAGAACCATCGGGTTAAATTTAGAAACGGTAAACAGCCTTTTGGGGACCGAATTAACCCTGGCTCAGATAAAGGGAATCCTTAAGGGTTTGGAGTTTAAAATTAAAAAAAGCACAAGGAATAAAATCGATGTCCTGGTGCCCAGCTTCAGGGGTGATATCGAAAGAGAGGTTGACCTGGTCGAAGAGGTTGCCCGGCATTACGGTTTTGATAAAATCGAAGGAAGCCTGCCCCGGGCGGCCTTTAGCCCCTACCCAAAAAGATTAGAAGATGAGGCAAAAAAAGTCAGTTTCGATGCCTTGTTAAAATTCGGCCTGCAGGAAGCGGTCAATTTCAGCTTTGTCAGCCTGGATAGCTTGAGTGCCCTTAATTTAGACGAAAAGGTTTTTGGAAAGAAATTCGTAAGGATTAAAAACCCGATAAGTCAGGGCCAGGATATTATGCGGCCGACATTGCTGGCCAGCCTGCTCAATAATACTGTCTGGAATTTTAACCGCCAGCTTGAGGAAGTAAAAATTTTCGAAATTGCCAAGGTCTTTTTTTCAGCCACCCTGGACGTTCCGGAAGAAAAAGATGAGAATAAAAAGGGGATTGATACGGGGTTTATCGAAAAAACAGCAATTGCCTTTGTTTTAGCCGAAGCATACAGCAAGCCATCAGGGATAAGAAATTCCGCTCTTGATTTATTCAGCCTCAAGGGAATGATAGAAGCGCTGTTGAATACCTTAGGTATTTCTTCTTTTAAAGAGATTAAAGGGGGGCTGCCCTCTTTTCATCCAAATAATTCTGCCCGGCTGATTAAAAACGGGAAAAAGATAGGTTCATGGGGAGAGGTTAGTCCGGAGGTTTCTGAAAAGTTGGGCCTTAAAGGAAAAATCTTTGCCGCCGAAATAATTCTGGATGAAATTTTACCCTGGGTAGATTTAACTAAACACTTCAGGAAGCTTCCGAAATTCCCGGCTATTACCAGAGATTTATCGCTTTTAGTCCCAATTGAGGCAACCTCAGATGAAATAACCAGCCAAATATGGAAAGAGGGAGGAGACTTAATTAAAAAAATAGATTTGTTCGATGTTTATCAGGGGAAACAGATACCCGGCGGTTTCAGGAGTTTAGGCTATAGATTAACCTATCGTTCATTGGTAAAAACTTTAACCGATGACGAGGTTAATGAGGTGCACAGCAAGATTTCAACTTTACTCGAAAACAACTTAAAGGTTAAAATAAGAGGAGGATAAATCTTAACGACAAGGCAGATGATTATGAAGGAAAAATGGCCCGCGGTAACGGTAAAAATTTTTGGCGAGGAATACCGGATTAAAGGGGTAAAGGACCCCGATTACATAAAAATGCTGGCAGTTTTTCTCGATAAAAAAATGCAGGAAGTCGCCAGCAATACCCAGTTGAGTTCGACCAATAAGATTGCCATTTTGGCCGCTTTGAATGTCGCCGATGAACTGCACCAATCCCGGGAAAAAGGCAAAGCAGACCGTTTGGCGATTAAAGAAAGGGTCCAAAATTTAATCCGGCTGATTGAAGCGCATAAATAAACTTGCTAAATGTTTTTGCTGTGATATAATCGAAGGTGAAATCCCCTGCCTTGTACGTGAGAAAAAGATAGGTAGTTGAACCAACACCAATCAACTGGGAGCCTGACTTTAGGTGCAAAGTTTGAAACATCTAAGAGGGCACCCACCTGTAATAGCGCAGGTTCAATAATATTTTTTTCCACGGCAAAGGCAGGGTTTTTTTTACCCCGGGTGTGAAATAAGGTTGAAAAGGGAAGCTAAGGCATGGCGGAAAGCGACGAACAGAAAAAGAAGAAAGTAAAAGAGAGTTTACGCCTGCAGGGCCTTAAGAGAAGAGAAGGACAACCGCCCGGGGAGATTAAACGGAAAAGCCGTTTGATTAAAGAAAAACTGTTTGGCCTGAGCGAATATAAAAAAGCAGAAACAATTATGTTTTACATGGCGAAATCCGGCGAGGTGGAAACCGAAGGGATGATTCAAGAAAGCCTGGAAGATAAGAAGAGGGTAGTTGTGCCAAAAGTGAAAGGAGAAGAATTAGTTGCCTCAGAGCTTTTAGACATCGGCAGAGATTTACAAAAAGGGGCATTCGGAATAAAGGAGCCAAACGATGATGCGGTGCGGCAAGTGCCTCTTAACGAGATAGATTTAGTGATTCTGCCGGGAGTGGCATTTGATTTAAAAAGGAACCGTTTGGGATATGGCCGGGGATATTTTGACAGATTTCTCGAAAAACTATCCAGAAAAACTCAAAAGGTCGGAATAGCCTTTGAGTTACAAATTGTCAAAAGGATTCCAAGCCTCAAGCATGACCAGGTTTTAGACAAAGTTGTCACTGAAGAGAGAATTATCGAAAAGCGGATTGTTGAAGGCGAAGAATAGAAAATAATCATGAGACGAGATATTGTCAACATATGTTGAAGAGGAGGCGAGAATCAAGTGATTAATCGATTTTTTACGAATACAGGCGTTATTCTCGGGGCAGGTATTCCCCTGGCAGTTTTATTCGGGCTTTTTTGCGGCTACCGGTTGAGAAAGGTTTTGGCGGAGAAAAGGCTGGGTATGGCGGAGAAACTTTCTCAAAAGATAATTAAGGATGCCGAAAAAGAAGCCGAAGCAAAACGCCGGGAAGCCAGCCTTGAGGCGAAAGATGAGCTGTACCAGTCAAGAACTGAATTCGAACGGCAGACTCAAGCCCGGAGAAACGAACTTTTGCAATTGGAAAAACGCTTGATACAGCGGGAAGAAAATTTAGACCGGAAAGTCGACATTTTGGAGAAAAAGGAAAAGGATGTTTCTGACCGGGAAAACGTTTTGCAAAATAAGGAAAAAGCTATTCAAGACAGAAATAGAGAACTTGCCATTGCTCTTTCAGAGGAAAAAGAAAAACTCCAGCGAATATCGGGATTAAGCGCCGCGGAAGCCAGGAAATTGCTTCTCCAGCGTCTGGAAAATGAATTATCCCAGGAAAAAGCAACGGTGATAAAAAGAGTGGAAGAAGAAACAAAGGCCATGGCCGATAAAAAGGCCAAAGGGATTATTAGTGTGGCTATACAGCGCTGCGCCTCGGAACATGTTGCCGAGACGACAGTTTCGGTGGTTGCTTTGCCAAGCGATGAAATGAAAGGACGAATAATCGGGAGGGAAGGGCGGAATATCCGCGCCTTAGAAAAGGTAACCGGAGTGGATGTTATTATCGACGATACACCGGAGGCGGTAATTCTTTCCGCTTTCGACCCCATCAGGAGGGAAATTGCCAAGATTACCTTAGAGCGGTTAGTTGTCGACGGAAGAATCCATCCGGCCCGTATCGAGGAGGTAGTAGAAAAGGTTAAACAGGAAATAGAGGTTAATATCCGAAATGAAGGAGAGCAGGCGGCGTTTGAAATGGGGGTCCAGAATTTACATCCAGAGGAAATTAGACTTTTAGGCCGGCTCAAATACCGCTCCAGCTACGGACAGAATGTCCTGCACCATTCTAAGGAAGTGGCTTTTTTAGCCGGTGTCCTGGCGGCAGAGATAAACGAAAATGTTGCATCAGCCAAGAGAGCCGGGCTCCTTCATGATATTGGCAAAGCTATTGACCGCGAAGTAGAAGGAACCCATGCCCAAATTAGCGCGGATATTGCCCGGAAATATAACGAGGCGCCGGAAATTGTCCACGCCATTGCCAGCCATCACGAAGAACAAGAAGCCGGGACGGTTTTAGCCGTTTTGATTCAAGCGGCCGACGCTATTTCTGCGGCGCGGCCCGGGGCGCGGAGAGAAACCTTGGAGGCCTATATCAAAAGGCTGGAAAAATTGGAAGGTATTGCTAAATCATTCAAAGGCGTGGCTAAATGTTATGCCATTCAAGCCGGGAGAGAAATCAGGGTAATCGTCGAACCGGATAGAATCAGCGATATCGAATCGGCCCAGCTTTCCCGCGAAATCAGCAAAAAAATCGAAGAAAGTCTGGATTATCCGGGGCAGATTAAAGTTACGGTTATCAGAGAAACCCGGGCAGTGGAATATGCGAAATAGGATGGCTCGAATTGGCTTGTAGCTCATGGCTCATAGCTGATAGCTCATGGCTGACCCCGATACCAATCCCTTCGGGATGCTACGGGGTAAACGGCTCATGGTAGAAATAAATACTTTTCCTAAGAGCTATGAGCGAAAAACTAAGAGCCAAAAAGGCTGATAGTAATTGCGTAATGCGTTATAAAATTGTGTAAAGTGTAATGTGAAATGTGTAATGTAAAAAATAGGAGAAAGGCCGGATGAAGGTATTATTTATCGGCGATATAATCGGCAGGCCGGGGCGGCAAGCTACTGGAGAAATTCTGCCTAAATTAAAAAAAGAATATAAAGTCGATTTAACCATAGCGAATGCGGAAAATGCGGCCGGCGGATTCGGACTAACGCCAAGAATTGCCGAAGAATTGTTTTCCATGGGCATAGATATTTTGACTTCAGGCAATCACATCTGGGATAAAAAGGAGATAATCGAGTTCATCGAAAGAGAAAAACGGCTGCTGCGCCCCGCCAATTACGCCCCGGGCGTACCCGGCCTGGGTTCAGGGATATTTAAAACCAAAAAGGGAGAAAACTTAGGGGTGCTTAATTTAGAGGGGCGGGTATTTATGGCGAGGATAGAATGTCCTTTCCGGACGGCGGAAAGGGAGATAGATAAATTAAAAGAATTTACGGAAAATACTATTATCGATATACATGCGGAGGCAACCTCGGAAAAAAATGCCCTGGCGCGTTTTCTCGACGGTAAAGTAGGAGCGATTCTCGGCACGCATACCCACGTCCAAACGGCTGACGAACAGATTCTGCCCGGGGGCACTGCCTACATTACCGATGTGGGAATGACCGGCCCCCGTAATTCTGTTATCGGGGTGAGAAGCGAATTAATCCTCCAGAGGTTTCTGACCGGTATGCCGACCCGGTTCGAAGTTGCCCATGAAGATATCTGGCTTTCCGGGGTAGTGGTCGAATTAAAGAGCGGAAAGGCTACCACGATAGAAAGAATTAACCTTCCCTGGGAGAAAAAATGAGCGCTAAATTGATTGACGGAAAGAAAATAGCCGAGCAGATTCAAGACGAAATAAAGAAGGAGGCAGAATTACTTAAAACGGAAAAAAGGATTACCCCGGGGCTGGCAGTAGTTTTGGTGGGGCAGAATCCGGCTTCAGAAATTTATGTCAGCTATAAGGAAAAGGCCTGCAAGAGGCTGGGGTTTTACTCCGAGAAACACCAGTTGGACGAGAAGAGCCGGACCGAAGAAGTTTTCGATTTAGTAAAAAAGCTTAACGGCGATAAAAAAATCCATGGGGTCCTGGTTCAACTGCCGCTGCCCAAACAGATAAATCAGGAGAAAATCATAAATGCCGTCCATCCGGATAAAGATGTTGACGGATTCCTTCCAATGAGTTTGGGAAATTTAGTTTTAGGAAGGGACGGCTTTGTCCCCTGTACGCCTCAAGGAATTATCGAATTGTTAAAAAGAGAGAAAATCGAAATAGAGGGAAAACGGGCGGTGGTCGTCGGGAGAAGTATTTCGGTCGGCCGGCCGTTATCATTTCTCCTTTTGCATAATCACGCCACGGTAACTATTTGCCACTCCAAGACAGTTAATTTGGCCGAGGTAACCCGCCAAGCGGATATTTTGGCGGTAGCCATCGGGAGGCCGAAATTTATCACCGGGGAGATGATTAAAAAAGGAGCAGTTGTTATTGACATCGGGGTCAACCGACTTGAAGGGAAACTTTGCGGAGACGTAGATTTTGATTCCGCTGAAGAAAGGGCGGGGATGATTACACCGGTCCCCGGCGGCGTCGGGCCAATGACTATTGCCATGCTGATGAAGAATACCTTGAAGGCGGCAGGGATGGCGCATAGCTGATGGCTCAATTTAGCTCATGGTTCATAATTTTTGGCGAATGGTTCTTGGCTGACGGCTTGTAACTTTTGGTAAATGGCGGATAAAGATGTTATTTTCAGAAGAAGATAGAAAAATTTATAGCGTATCGGAACTTACCTCCCAGGTGAAACAACTGCTTGAGGTCAATTTTACCGCCATCTGGGTGGAAGGGGAGATTTCTAATTTACGGAGGCCTTCCTCCGGACATTTTTATTTTACTTTAAAAGACGAAAAAGCCGAGCTAAAGGCGGTAATGTTTCGCCATTTAAACCAGCATGTAAAGTTTAAATTGGAAGACGGCTTACAGGTGGTTATCTACGGAGGACTGACGGTATATGAACGAAGGGGGGATTATCAAATCTCAGCCGTTGAAATCGAACCCAAAGGTTTGGGGGCGCTACAATTAGCCTTCGAACAGTTAAAAAAACGGCTGGAAAAAGAAGGCTTATTCGATGAGAAGCATAAAAAACCGGTTCCTTTTCTACCCCGGGCAATCGGGGTGGTAACTTCTTCAACCGGCGCGGCCATCCGCGATATCATCCATGTAATCAACCGCCGTTATGCCCATGTCCATATCGTTTTAAACCCGGTCCGTGTTCAGGGTAAGGAGGCGGCAAAAGAGATAGCCGAAGCGATAGATGAGTTTAATAAATTAGGGAAGGTGGATGTGATTATTGCCGGCCGGGGCGGCGGTTCGGCTGAAGACCTCTGGGCATTTAATGAAGAGGTTGTTGCCCGGAGTATCTATAAGTCCCGAATCCCGGTAATTTCTGCGGTTGGGCATGAAATCGATTATACGATTTCTGATTTTACCGCCGATATGCGCGCGGCGACTCCTTCTCACGCGGCAGAACTGGTTATTGGCCGCCGGGAGGAATTTGAAAATCAAATTAAATATTTATTCCATCGGCTGACAAATTCAGCCAGAAATAAAATAGAGGAAATGGCGAACCGGCTGGAGACAGCGAAAAGCAGTTATGCCTTTCGCATCGCCCAGGATTTAATCAATCAATACAGCCAGCGGCTGGATGACTTTTTGGAGAGGATGAAAAGGGCGGCTTCTTATACACTGGAGACAGTAGGGGAGAAACTTTGTTTTTTTTCAGGGAAGCTTGAAACCTTAAGCCCGTTGGGGGTCTTAAGCCGCGGTTATAGCCTGGCTTTAAAACTGCCAAAAAGAAATGCGATAAGAGACGCAGGGATTTTGGAAAAAGATGATTTGGTTGAAGTAATCGTCCACCGAGGGAAATTTACTTCGAAAGTTACGGAAATAGAGAATTAGCTCATGGCTTGAATTGGCTCATAGCTCATGGCCGGTGGCAAATGGCAGGGAAAAAAATAAAATACAAGCATGAGTGAGGGATAATGGCCAGAAACAATGGCCTGTAGAGGAGAAAGAGATGGCGGAGATTAAATTTGAAGACGCGTTAAAGAAGTTAGAAAAAATTGTCGCGGATTTGGAAAAAGAAAATTTAACGCTCAATACCGCTTTAAAAAAATTCGAAGAGGGAATAAAACTTTCCCGCATTTGTTCAAAAAGGCTTAAAGAGGCGGAGAGTAAATTCGAGATCCTGGTTAAAGATGAAGCCGGGAAAATTAAAAAAGAACCCTTTGTCTTAGGAGAGCAGAAAGAATTACCGGGAAAAGATAAAAGAAAAGAGAAGAAAAAAGAAGATTTGCTTTTTTAGATTTACAGGACCGAAATGGCGAAAATACTTTCAAATATCAAAAACCCCAACGATTTAAAAAAGTTAACAATCAAGGATTTGACGGTTTTAGCCGAAGAAATCCGCCGGGAGATTATTGATACGGTCGCACAAAACGGAGGGCATTTGGCCTCTAACTTAGGGGTGGTCGAATTAACCTTAGCCCTCTATTATGTCCTGGATTTGGATAAAGACAAGGTTTTTTGGGATGTCGGCCACCAGATTTATCCCCATAAGCTTCTGACCGGAAGAAAAGAAGCTTTTAAAACATTACGGCAATACCGGGGAATAAGCGGCTTTCCTAAAAAAGGCGAAAGCCCTTATGACCTGGTTACTACCGGGCATAGCAGCACGGCGCTTTCGACAGCATTGGGAATAGCGGCGGCGAGGGATTTATTGAAAACGAAAGAAAAAGTGGTGGCAGTAATCGGAGACGCCTCGCTAATGGCGGGAATGGCTTTCGAAGGCTTAAATCATATCGGCCATCTCCAGAAAAATTTGATTGTTATCTTAAACGATAATGAAATGGGTATTGCTAAAAGCGTCGGGGCATTATCCAATTACCTGAACAGGATTATTACCACCCCGATGTATAACCGCTTTAAAAAGGATGTTGAATTTCTTCTGAAGAAAGTTCCGGCGATTGGCGGAAAAATGCTTAAAATTGCCAAACGGGTCGAAGAAAGCTTAAAATCATTACTGGTCCCCGGCATTCTTTTCGAAGAATTAGGATTCCGTTATATCGGCCCGATTGACGGCCATAATTTGCCCACTTTGATTGACACCGTTAAAAACCTGACAAAAATAAACGGTAAGCCGACCCTGGTCCATGTTTTGACCAAAAAAGGAAAAGGATACAAATTCGCCGAGCAGAAACCCTGGAAGTTTCACAGCACACCGCCGTTTAATGTAGATACCGGAGAAAAAAGCCCTTCCCCTGATAAATCAACCTATACAAAAATTTTTAGCGAAACTTTAGCCGATTTGGCCCGTTCAAGCAAAAATATTGTGGCCATAACCGCCGGGATGCCGTACGGCACCGGCTTAGATAAATTTGCCACGGAGTTTCCAGAGCGATTTTTTGATACCGGTATTTCTGAGCAGCATGCGTTAGGATTTGCGGCGGGGCTTTCTCTTAAGGGTTTTCGCCCGGTAGTGGCTATTTATTCTACTTTTCTCCAGCGCGCCTATGACCAGATTTTTCATGAACTCTGCCTTCAGGAAGCCCCGGTCATCCTGGCAGTAGATAGGGCCGGAATTGTCGGCCAGGACGGCCCGACCCATCATGGCCTCTTTGATTTTGCCTATTTAAGCAGTTTGCCGAATATGGTAGTCTCTGCGCCGAAAGACGGAGAGGAATTGAGAAGTTTGCTTAAGACGGCTCTTTCCCTTAAGAGACCGATGTCCTTGCGCTATCCCAGAGATTTTTGCCCGGATGAAAATTTATCCGCGGAGATAAAAGCGGTTCCGCTCGGAAAAGGCGAGATATTGAAAAATGGCAAAGACGGCCTGATTATAGCGATAGGAAGCATGGTTTATCCCGCTTTAAAAGCAGGAAAAAGCCTCAGCCGGGAGGGGATAGAAATCGAGGTAATTAACGCCCGGTTTGTTAAACCGCTGGATGAATCCTTAATTATCGAGGCGATAGCGAGAAATAAAAAGGTCCTGGTGGTTGAGGAACATAGCCTGATCGGCGGATTAGGCAGCGCCATCTTGAAATTGTTAGCAGAGCGGAAAGCAGAAGATGTCAAAGTAAGCCAGTTGGCGATTCCCGATAAATTTATCGAAGCAGGGAGAAGAGGGGAGCTTTTAGAGTTATACGGGTTATCGGCGGAGGGTATCGTTAAAAAATTTAAAGCGATGTGTGATAAAATTGTGTAATGTTTTATGTGTGATGTGCTATGTGTAATGGAAAAGTGGCTGATGGTTCATGGCTCTTGGCAAAAGATAAAAGAAAAGATAAAAGAGAAAAAGAGAAAAAGAGAAAAAGAGAGATTCCATAGGAATTGTGTAATGTGTGATAGAATTGTGTAAAGTGTAATGTGAAATGAGTAATGAAAAAAGGATAAAAAGAAAAGAAACTATCGCAATTTATTTACCCTGTTTTTGCTTGCTTTTAATTGCGCTTTTTGCAATCTCCAGTTTGAGCCGGGCGGAAGAGGAAGATTTAACGCCCAAAGGAACAGCCTATCCCGAAGAAAAATTTTATGAGGCGAGTTACTCCACCAGGGAGAAAGCAAAGGAAGCCCTGGAGTCGTTATATATGAAAAGCCCCAGTCCCGAGAAAGAGGTGGATTTGAAGGAAATCGAACGGACTTTTTTTTCTGAAGGGACAACGGATAAAGCCGAGGAAGATTACTTAAAAGAGGCGGAAGAAAACCGCTGGGAGGAATGGTTCCCTTTATTTTTTGAATTCGGTAAAGTTCTAAAAGAAGAAGGGAAGGAAATTTATCACGAGCTGCTATTTCCTAAAAAATTTGATTTTAAAGAGGGGAAGAGATGAAAAAAATCGGAATTGTGGCGAATTTGAAGAAGAAAAACGCGAAATCAATAGTCAAGGAACTTTCCCGGTGGTTAGTAAAAAAGGGAAAAACGGTAATATTAGACGAAGAATCAGCCGCGGGGATTAAAGGGAAAAACCGTCCGTTATCTATCCAAAAAATAGCCAGCCAGGCGGATTTATTGATTTCTCTGGGAGGAGACGGGACACTCCTTAGAGTTGGCCGGGTTAAAAATATCGATAGAGTGCCCATCCTGGGGGTTAACCTGGGAGGGTTAGGATTCATTACGGAGATAGGCTATTCGGAGATTTATAAGGAGCTTACAAAAATATTGGCCGGGAACTTTAAGACAGAAGAAAGGATGCGGCTCGATGTCAAAATAGCAAAAAAGGGCCGGAAGGAAACCAAATTCATAGTCCTAAATGAATTGGTTTTAGCCAAAAGGAGTATCGCCCGCCTTTTGCATTTAGAAATTTTTATCGACCGTAACTATGTAACTACTTACCAGGCCGACGGGCTGATTGTCTCTACTCCAACCGGCTCAACCGGCCATTCGCTGTCTGCCGGCGGGCCAATTATGGAGGCAAGCCTGGAGGGAATTATATTAACCCCGATTTGCCCGCATACTTTAGCCAACCGGCCTTTGATTATTCCGGCCAATAAAGAAGTCCAAGTAAAAACTAAACCGGTAACGCGGACCCGCGATGTTTGCGCCACTATGGACGGGCAGGTAGTGGTTAATCTTTCCGTCGATGAGACGGTGTCCATTAAAAAAGCGCCGGCTAAATTGAAATTAATCGTTTCGCCCCGGAGAAATTATTATCAGGTTTTACGCGAGAAACTTTGCTGGGGAGAACGGGGCCATTCAAGCTATGCCTAAAATTATTATCGATACCGAACGCTGCAAGGGCTGTAATTTATGTATTGCGGTTTGCCCCCGGCATTTAATCAAAACAAGCGGCCAGCTTAACCGCAAAGGCTATTATGCGGTCAAGGTTGAAAAGATGGAGGAGTGCCTGGCCTGCCAGCAGTGCGCCTTAATCTGCCCGGAAGCGGCTATAGAGATTTTGAAAGATGAATAAAAAAATATTAATGAGCGGAAACGAGGCTATCGGCGAAGCGGCCATCCAGGCCGGCTGCCGTTTCTATTATGGCTATCCGATTACGCCGCAGAATGAATTAACGGCGCATATGGCCAAACGGATGATAGAGGTAGGCGGCACCTTTATTCAATCAGAAAGCGAATTGGCGGCCATTAATATGGTCTTTGGCTCGTCTTTAACCGGAGAAAGGGCGATGACTTCTTCTTCCAGCCCGGGGATAAGCCTTAAGCAGGAAGGAATTTCTTATATGGCCGGAGCCGAGTTACCGGCGGTTATTGTAAATTTGATGCGGGGCGGGCCGGGATTGGGTAATATATCGGGCAGCCAGGCCGATTATTTCCAGGCAACCAAGGGAGGGGGACACGGTGATTATCACTCGATAGTGCTGGCACCGGCTTCTCTTCAGGAAGCCTTTAATTTGACGATGGATGCCTTTGATTTAGCCGATAAATACCGCACTCCGGTGATAATTTTAGGAGACGGAATTTTAGCCCAGATGAGGGAGGCGGTAGAATTGGCTCATAGCTCAGGAGACCGGGTTCATAGCAAAAAAGAGGATTGGGTTTTAAGAGGGTGTAAGGGAAGAGAGCCGCGGCGCATTTTATCCCTGCGCCTGGGGGAAGGTAATTTAGAAAGGCATAATCTGAAACTACAGGAAAAATACCAAAAAATAAAAAATAAGGAACGGCGCTGGGAGGAAATCCAGACAAAAAATGCAGAGTTTTTAATTGCCGCTTATGGCACGGTTGCCCGGGCAGCCAAGGAAGCGATAACCAGAGCCAGGAAAGAAGGAATAGCCGCGGGTCTATTCAGACCTATCAGTCTCTGGCCTTTCCCTGAAAAGCGCCTCGGAGAATTATCAAAGGGATTAAAAAAGATTTTGACCCTGGAAATGAGCGCCGGACAGATGCTGGAAGATGTCCGCCTGGCCGTAGAAGGAAGATGCCCGGTAGAATTTTCGGGAAAATTAGGCGGCGCCTATTTCACTCCGGATGAAATTTATAACATCATAAAACAATGGTAGAATGATTAAATTATCAAAGGCAGTAATTGTAGATGAAAAAAATCTTTAGCCGGCCCAAAAGTTTAACCGAGAAACCGACCCATTATTGTCCGGGATGCGGGCATGGAATCGTCCATCGCCTTATCGCCGAAGCAATCGATGAATTGGATGTCCGCGAGAAGACTATCGGTGTCGCCCCGGTAGGCTGCGCCGTTTTAGCTTACGATTATTTTAATTTCGATGTCACCGAAGCGGCTCATGGACGGACGCCGGCGGTGGCCACGGGAATAAAACGGGCGCTTCCGGACAATATTGTTTTTACTTACCAGGGAGACGGGGATTTGGCTGCCATCGGCACGGCGGAAATAATCCATGCGGCTAACCGGGGAGAAAATATCAGCGTCTTCTTTGTTAATAACGCCGTTTACGGGATGACCGGCGGGCAGATGGCCCCGACGACAATTTTAGGACAAAAAACCACCACTTCCCCCATCGGAAGAGATAAAAAAAGGGAAGGTTATCCTTTGAAGGTTACGGAAATGCTGAAGGTCCTGGATGGGGTGGTTTTTTTAAGCCGGGAATCGGTCCATAATCCGGCGTCGATTTTAAAGGCAAAAAAAGCGATAAAAAAAGCGATAGAAAATCAAATCGAGAATAAGGGCTTTAGCCTGGTGGAAATACTTTCGCCCTGCCCGACCAACTGGGGCCTATCGCCCCAAGCATCAGTTGAATGGATTGAAAAAGAAATGGCAAAAACATTTCCCCTGGGGGTTATCAAAGATACCGATTAACCGGGGGAATGAAAAGATAAAATTAACAGGATGAAGAAAAGAGCATCTTTATAATCCGGAAAGAGATTAAAAGTGGCGTAACTGGGAATGGACCAAATGAAAAAAACGGAGAAAATAGTTATCGCCGGCTTTGGCGGACAAGGGGTTTTATTTACCGGTAAGGTTTTGTGCCAGGCGGCTTTAGAAGAAAATAAAGCTACCACTTATTTCCCTTCTTATGGAGCGGAAATGAGAGGGGGTACGGCTCATTGCCTGGTGGTTATATCCGGCGAGGAAATCGCCTCGCCAATATTTAAAGAGTCCGACTCGGCCATTTTTTTAAATGAACCCTCAGTGAAAAAATTCGTGCCGCGGATGAAAAAAGAGAGTTTAGCGGTTATAAATTCCTCCTTAGCGAAAAAGGTCTCCCTGCCGGAGGGAATAAAAGCGGTTTGGGTCCCGGCGACGGAAATCGCCCGGAAAATCGGCGAAATTCGCATTGCCAACTTAGTCGCTCTGGGCGCGTTCTTAGGCAAAAATAAAATAATTTCCCTGGAAGCGGTCAAAAAAGCCCTGAAAGCGGTTTTGAGCGGAAAGAAAGAAAAACTTTTGGCGCTTAATTTAGAGGCGCTCCAACAGGGACTGGATTGGACAAAAGGTTAACTATGACTGAAAAGATAAAGGTGCGTTTTGCTCCCAGCCCGACCGGATACCTCCATATCGGAGGAGCCCGCACCGCTTTATTTAATTGGCTGTTTGCCAGGCATTACAAAGGCAGTTTTCTCCTGCGAATAGAAGATACTGACCGGGAACGAACCCAGCCTGAGGCGTTAGCTTCGATTATCGACGGGCTTAAATGGTTAGGTTTGAGCTGGGACGAGGGACCAATCTACCAGAGTAAATTTATCGATAAGCACCGCGAATTTGCCCAGAGGCTGGTTGACGAAGGAAAAGCCCGGAGGATTCCCGGAAAAGAAAAGGGTGAGGCTATCGAATTTCTGATGCCGGAAGGAATGACCAAATTTAACGACTTGGTCCATGGGATGATTAAAATAGATAATCAAGAATTGGGTAATTTTGTCATTCTCCGGGGCGACCAGACACCGACCTATAATTTAGCCTGTGTTATCGATGATGCCCTTCTCTCAATTACCCATGTTATCCGAGGCGATGACCATATCTCCAACACCCCCAAGCAAATCGCTCTTTATGAAGCCCTGGGCCTACCACTGCCGCAATTTGCCCATCTGCCTTTAATTCTGGGGCCGGACGGCAGCCGTCTGAGCAAGCGGCACGGAGCGACAGCTTTGGATTATTATCAAAAGGAAGGTTATTTACCGGAAGCGGTGCTTAACTATTTGGCTCTGCTCGGCTGGTCGCCCAAGGATAACCGGGAAAAAATGAAGGTTGAGGAGATAATAGAGCTGTTTTCTCTGGAAGCGGTGGGGAAAAAAGGGGCAATTTTCGATTTAGACAAACTTAACTGGATGAATGGAAGTTATTTTGCGGAAATAAACCTGGATAAGGTAGTTGATACGACGGCAAAATATTTGAAATCTATTGGTTTTGTCGATGAGAAAATAGAGTTAAACTGGCTGAAAAAGGTGCTTAACTTATTTAGAACCAGGATTAAATATATCGGCCAATTGAAAGAACAGGCGGATTTTTTCTTTTTAGACGATATAAAGATTGACCCGGAAGTCCGGGAAAAGTTTTTAAAAAGGGAGTATATCCCCGAAGCCTTCAAACTGCTGGGAGAAAAACTGGAAAAGCTTGAGAGCTTCGAAGCGGAAGAAATAGAAAAGACCTGCCGCGGTTTAGCCAAAGAATTAAATTTAAAAAGCGGGGATTTAATTCACCCTGTCCGGGTGGCCCTGACAGGAAGAGCGGTCAGCCCCGGTTTGTTCGAGACGATGGCGATACTGGGCCGGGAGAAATGTATAAAGAGACTGAAGCAGTAATTATAGAAGACCGAAGTCAGAAGACAGAAATCAGATAGATGATTTTTTTGTTTTTCTGTATTCTGTATTCTGTTTTCCGAAAATTGCCTGGTGGTGTAGCTGGCAACACGCCTGACTCTGGATCAGGAGATTCTAGGTTCGAACCCTAGCCAGGCAGCCAATTTTAAGTCTGGACTTAAAATTGGCGGAGCAATTGAGCAATAGAAAATAGAAAAATAGAACCTATGCTCAATTGCGGTCTAATGTTCTATTGCTCTATTGTTCAAAAAGAAAAAGAGCCAACCTTGACGCCTGTCTGCCGGCAGCCAGGCTCAGGCGAACAAAAAGCAGCGGTTACGGGATACCCTTTTTTAGCACTAATAAGAGGGACATATTTATTGTTAGGAAAAATGTTCAGAAAGAATTTGTTTACTATTTCGATTTTAACACTCTTTGTGTTTGTCGCTATCAAGAATGGGCATGCGGAAATAAAAGAATTTGTTGTTATTGATAAAACAGCTCCGGCAACATTGCGTGAAGTACCAAATGGAAAGAGCTCACTTGGCAAAATACCAGCGGGGACAAAAATCGAAATCAAAGCAAAAAAAGAAATCCGAAGCGGGATGCTTGTCGTTACTTGGTATGAAGTCAATTATAAAGGTAGAAACGGGTGGGTTAGTCAGTATGTGACTATGGGGGATATAATCAAAGAAGATACTTCCGGCAAGAAAACTTCAGTTCGGGCAAAGGGCGCAGACAAGGTGAGATACGGAAGTTTTAATGAACAAGCAAAAGAAAACTTTAAATCATGGGCCTTAAATAACACAGCGGTTACTTATTTCGAATATCCAGAAGGTAGTGATTGGCAAATATGGGTAAGATTAACTTCAGATAAATATACAACAAAAGAGAATGTCGAATCAATCGCTCTCTACCTCGCTAAGGCATATAAAATGCAAACAGGATTTGATAAATTGGTTATCGTAACTGTTTGGTATCCAGATAAAAACAAGGTATTTGCTAAAGGCCGATTATAAAAAAATATTACGAATATATTAATTCGAATTAGCAATTCTACTGCAATTCATCACAACCGGGCATCGAAGAAAGATGAGAGGTTTTTCTTAAACAATAAGCCAAAATGTATAGGTTGTCATTTGGCGAGGCACTATTATGCCATTTAATCCAAAATATACGATAACTCCAAGGATCAACAAGGCGCTCGTTGAGATAGAGCGGGTGCGGGGGTTCTTGGATGCGATAAAACTTAAGGATGACTGGCTTACTGATTTGCAGAAAAAAGCGCTTATCCTTGAATCGCATCATTCCACGCATATCGAAGGCACAGCTTTGAGCCTTAAGCAGGCTAAAGATATATTAGAGGGGAAAAAAGTTAAGGGTGTTAACCGGGATGATGAAAAAGAACTTTTGAATTATAAGAAAGCAATGGATTTTATCTCAAAGTATCTCGGCAAGGAGGATCCGATTTCAGAGGGCGTTATACGAGAACTGCATAAAATTCTTGTTAAGGGTGTGCGCGGAGAAAAAGCGGACCCGGGCAATTACCGCAAAATTCAAAACTATGTAGTTAATTCCCGGACACGCGAGGTTATTTATACTCCGCCCGGGCCTTTAGATGTTCCGCATCTTATGCGGGAGTTCGTAGAATGGATAAATAAGGCCGAAGAGGTATCGCCTATCCTTGTGGCCGGTATCGCTCAGTTTCAATTTGTGCATATTCATCCTTTTATTGATGGAAACGGCAGAACTGCCCGTATTCTATCAACTCTTATTCTCTATAAGACCGGTTATGATTTTAAACGGCTTTTTACCATCTCGGAGTATTATGATAAGGATAGACCTTTGTACTATCAGGCAATTCAAACCGTACGAAACAACAATATGGACATGACAGCTTGGTTTAGCTATTTCGTTGAAGGCCTGCGGTCGCAGATGGAAGAAATTAACGAAAAAGGTAAAAAGATAATTGGCTCGGAGAAAATTATTAAGGAGCTATCACAATACAATCTAAATTTAAGACAGGAAAAGATTATTAGATATCTTTTTGTTAACGAACAGATTAACAACGAACAGTGCCAAAGGCTGTGCGGGAGCATTCGCCGGACTGCTACCAGAGATTTGACCTCGTTAGTCGAAAAAGGGATCCTTCTAAGGAGAGGTGAGCTCAAAAGTGCTTACTACGTATTATCGTCAACCGTGTCCCAAATATAGGACATTATAGGACATGGTTATAGGACATTTTGGGACACGGTTTTAAGACAGCAGAAACGACTATTATAGGATGCCGGATTAGTTTAGGTTGCCTAAATCGATAAAGCCGTGTTTGTAATGGTGTATGGTCAGCCTCATAAGTAGATGAATTACGTGAGGCTGCTTGTCCCGAGCGTAGTCGAGGGAGGTGGTTCCTCCAGCTTCAAGTTCAGGCAGCCAATGGCGCGTTGGTCGATTTGGTTAAGACGCCGCCCTCTCAAGGCGGAGGTAACGGGTTCGAATCCCGTACGCGCTACCACTTAAAATTTTTTTATCAGGACCGCATAGGGGGGTAACGGGAATTTTAATTTTGGGGAAGAAATCATTTAAATGAAAACCGTAATTTTAGGCGGCGGGTTGAGCGGTGTAACGCTTGCGTATTTTCTAAATAGAGAAACAACGATTTTAGAAAAAGAAGTCCAAATCGGCGGTTTATGCCGGAGTTTCGACTTTAACGGCATATACCATGATATCGGCCCGCATATCCTTTTTTCAAAGGATAAGAAACAACTCGAGGCCTGCCTTTCGGTCATCGATTCTAACAAAATTAAAAGATCCAATAAGATATATCATAAGGGAAAACTGGTCAAATACCCTTTCGAAAATGACCTGGCCTCGCTAGATAAAGACGAGAGGGATTACTGCCTCAAAGAATTTTTAAATAATCCCTACGAAAATTATGAAGCAAAAAACATGCTTCAGTTTTTTTTGAAAACTTTCGGCGAAGGGATTACCAGGCTTTATTTAGCGCCGCATAATGCCAAAATATGGAAGTTCGACCCCTCATATATGGATACCCAGATGGTTGAAAGAATTCCCAAGCCGCCCCGAGAAGATGTAATAAAATCTGCCCGGGGAATTCAGACAGAAGGATACCTTCATCAATTATATTTTCATTATCCGAAAACGGGCGGAATACAAGAGCTCGTTAACGGTTTCGCCAAGGGAATTGTTAAAAAGTCTAAAGTTATGACGGCGGTAAATATCAAACAAATCCGAAGAAAAGATAAAACATGGGAGATTGAAACCGATAAAGGGAAATTCTCGGCCGGGCGTTTGCTTAATTGTATGCCCCTTCATGAGCTGTTTGAATATCTTCAAGCCCCCGAGGAGATTTTAAGGGCCTTGGGGGAACTCAAGTATAATTCCATTTATATCGTCTGCCTTCAGGCAAAAAAAGATAAGATTGGCAGGAATTTTGCCATAAATTTTGCCGATAAGAATATTATCTTCCACCGTCTTTCAAAAATCAATTTTTTGGGAGAAAAATACTCTTTGGATAAAGGAGGGGCAACCATTATGGCGGAAATTACCTACCGCCCTAATAGCTACCTGGCCGGCTTAAAAGAAGATAAAATCAAAGATAAGGTCATTACCGCCCTGGATGAATTAAAGTTGGTAGATAAAAACGAGATAACGGATGTCGATCTAAAAAAATTCCAATATGCCTATGTTATTTACGACTTGAACCACAGAAAAAATGCCGATAGGGTCTTAAATTATCTTTTGGGTGAGGGAATTGATTGCTGCGGCCGGTTTGCCGAGTTCGAATACTTGAATATGGACAAAATCATCGACCACAGCTTTAAACTGGCGGGAAAGTTAAACGGGGTAGGTAAAGGATGAATAATAAAATTAAACTAACGGTCGCCATGCCCAGCTTCAACGAGGAAAAAGTAATTACAAAGATGATAGAAGAAATCCGAAGGCATACGGAAAACTACGATACGGAAATAGTCCTGGTTGACAGCAGTAAAGACCGAACGGCGGATATCGCCGAAGAAATGGGGGCGCGGGTTATCCGCCAGAAGCCGCAAGGCCACGGCATTGCCTTGAGAACGGCGATAAACGCGGCAAAAGGAGATATTATCATTACCGCAGACTGCGATAACACCTACCCCATGGAATATATCCCACGCCTTCTCGAATTAATCGCCCAAGGAAATGATATAATTTCAGGCAACCGATTTAGCAAAAACTTAAAGGAAGAGATGCCTTTTTTCAATAAAATGGCCAACAGGTCTTTTGCCTTTTTAGTCCGGCTTCTTTATAAAGTCAACGTGCATGATGTTTCGACCGGGATGTTCTGTATGAAGCGGGAAGTTAATGAAAAGATAGTTTGGGAAAATAACTATTCCTTTCCATGCGAGGTTATTATCAGAAGTAACTTGGAGGGATTCAAGCATAAAGAAATAGAAATTCCCTATAGAATGCGGATAGGAGAGGTAACCCTGCATAAATGGCGGAGCGGCAAGGCCTATTTAAGATGTATTTTTAAATACCGCTTCAATCTTAAAATCGACCCGAAACTATTATAGAGGCGCATAATGAATATTCTGGTAACCGGCGGGGCCGGTTTTATCGGCAGCCACCTGATAGACGGCTTAATCAAAGAAACCGATAAGGTTGTCTGTATTGACGATTTAAGCCTGGGGCGGGAGGAAAATATCGCCCACCTCAAGGCGAATCCCCGTTTTACTTTTATTAAAGAAAATATTCTCCGGAGAGAGAAAATAGACGGGATTTTTAAAAAGTATAAATTTAACTGTGTTTTTCATTTAGCGGCCGATTCGGATATCCAGAAAGGGGCAGAAAATCTACATGTCGATTTAGAGCGAACATTTATGACTACCTTCAATATTCTTGAGCGCATGAAAGAAAATAATGTCAAGCAGATAATTTTTGCCTCAAGTTCGGCCATATATGGAGAATTGTCTAAAAAACTGAATGAGGATACCGGCCCCTTATTTCCGATTTCTTTTTATGGAGCGGCAAAGCTGGCCTCTGAGGCTTATATCTCTGCCTTTAGCACCAACTGCGATATTCAGGCCTGGATTTTTAGATTTCCTAACGTGGCCGGGGAAAGGGCCACTCACGGGGCAATGTACGATTTTATCGAAAAACTAATTGCCAATCCCCGGGAATTAGTCATTTTAGGAGACGGCCGGCAGGAAAAACCGTACCTTTATGTTAAAGACCTGGTTGAAGGAATGATTTTTGCCTGGAAAAATTCGAATGAGAAAATAAATTATTTCAACCTGGGTGTAGACAGCGCCACCACGGCAACAAAAATCGCCGAAATCGTGGCGGAGAAAATGGGGCTGGAAGGGGTCAAATTTAAATATACCGGTGGAGAACGGGGCTGGATTGGCGATGTGCCCAGGTTCAATTACGATCTTTCAAAAATACACGGCTTAGGCTGGAAAGTAAAAATAACTTCCGATAAAGCGGTTGAGCTGGCGGTGGATGCGGAACTTAAAAAAAGAGGAATTAAATGATGAAAGCGGTAATCCTGGCCGGAGGCAAGGGAGTGAGACTGGGGGATTTAACCAAGAAAATCCCCAAGCCGATGATAAAAATAGGGGGCATGCCGATATTAGAACACCAGATTAGATTATTGCGGAGGTATAACATAAAAGATATTATAATTTTAACCGGACATTTATCGAAGGTAATCGAGAAATATTTCAAAGACGGAAGTAATCCGGGTGTTAAAATCAGTTATTTCTCGGAAAATGAACCTTTAGGAACGACCGGGGGAATTAAAGAAATCGAAAATAAATTAAGGGAGGATTTTATTGTTTTTTACGGCGATGTGATGGTGAATATGAATTTAGAAAGACTCGTCAAATTCCATAAAAGAAAAAATGCCCTGGGAACACTGGTGATACACCCAAACGACCACCCTAACGACAGCGACCTGGTTGAAATCGATAAAAACAAGAGAATTACCGCCTTTCACCCAAAACCTCATCAGGCCAATAAATATTTCAGCAACCTGGTTAATGCCGGGGTATACCTTCTATCGCCGGGAATCTTTAAATATATCAAAAGAGGGGAAAAGGCGGATTTCGGTAAAGATATATTCCCCGGATTAACAGGCGGGAAGAAAATATACGGCTATAATACCGCCGAATACCTGAAGGACGCGGGCACCCCGGAAAGATTGAAAGAGGTTAAAAAAGACTATTCAAGCGGCAAAATCGAAAGATTCAACAACGAAGAGAAGAGGAAGGCAATCTTTTTGGACAGAGACGGGGTAATCAACGAAGAGGTTGATTTACTTCACAAAATCAAAGATTTCAGATTTCTTCCCGGGACGGGTAAAGCGATAAAAAAAATAAACGATTCGGAATTCTTGGCGGTGGTCGTTACCAACCAGCCGGTCGTTGCCAGAGGTTTGTGCACAATCGAAGGGCTTGAAAATATCCATAAAAAGATGGAAACCCTGTTAGGGGGAGAAAAAGCTAAATTAGATTCAATTTATTACTGCCCCCATCATCCGGATAAAGGCCACCCCGGCGAAAACCCCGCCTTTAAAATCAAATGCAGCTGCCGAAAGCCGGAAATCGGCATGGTCAAAGAAGCAGAGAAAGATTTTAATATCGATTTAAAACATTCCTTTTTTATCGGGGATTCCTTTAGAGATATTCTATGCGCTAAGAAGGCGGGAGTGACGCCGATAGCCCTTAGAAGCGGCAAGGGAGGCAAGAATATCGAAATAAAACCCGATTATTTTTTCGAGAATTTACCTGAGGCAGTTGATTTTATTATTGACGAACCCTATAAAAAATATTTCGAAAAAATAAAAACCAAGGTTTTGAAATCCAAGGCAAAAAAACCGTTTATAATCATTATCGGAGGAAATACCCGCTCCGGGAAAACAATTCTGGCAAATTATCTCGCCCAAAAATTCCGGGAGCTAAAGAAAAAGGCATTAATCATAAATTTGGACAATTGGCTCCTTCCAAAAGAAAAAAGGAGGAAGGAACATAACGTCTACGACCGGTTTCAAATGGAGAGGATTAATGATGACCTGGAAAAATTTTTCAAGAAAAGGGAAATTGCCATAAATAGATATGATGCGTTAAGCCGCGGGACAAGCGGAAGTAAAATAAGATATAAAATGGGCAGCGCCGCGATAATTATCATAAAAGGGGTAATTGCCCTGGGAGCCAAAAATTTAAGGGAGAAAGCAGACTTAAAAATATTCTGCGAGATTGATTCCGGATTATTAGCAAAGAGGATTTCCAGCTTTTATAAATGGAAAGGGCTAAATAAAAACGAGATAAATAGGTTGATTGAAACACGGAAGAAAGACGAGTATAATTTGGTAAAGAAAGAAAAAAGATTTGCCGATATGATTATAAAAAGGGGAAAGGGAAAATGATAATTACCAAAACCCCGTTCAGGGTTAGTTTCGTCGGCGGCGGCTCGGATTTAAAGGAATTCTACCAGCACTTCCCCGGGGCCGTTTTAAGCACGACGATAGATAAATTCGTTTATATTTCTTCGCATTATTTCTTCGATGAAGATAAGGTCAGGGTGAAATACTCACATACCGAAACTGTCTCCGATGTTAATGAATTAAAACACCCTATCGTAAAAGAAATCCTTAAAAAATTTAAAGTAAAAGGGGCCCTGGAAGTAAGTTCAAACGCCGATATCCCGGCCAGCACCGGATTAGGCTCATCTTCATCCTTTACGGTGGGGATGCTCCATACTTTATACCGGGAATTCAGAATGCCGGTTAGCAAGCAGCAGTTAGCGGAAGAAGCCTGCGATATTGAAATTGATACCTTAAAAGAGCCAATCGGCAAGCAGGACCAGTACGCAGCCGCCTTTGGGGGGTTGAATGTCATCAGATTCAATCCGCCGGGTATGGCGGTAATGGTCGAGCCATTGCAGCTGGAAGACGAGGTATTTAAAACCCTGGAGAATAACTTATTCATGTTTTATATCGGGGACCAGAGGAAAGCTTCCTCAATCCTGGCGGAGCAGAAAGAAAACGTCCAGTCTAAAAAAAAGTCCGATATTTTAAAAAAAATGGTGGATTTAGTCTGGAAAGCACGGGATGTTTTATCGCGGGGGGACCTAAATACCTTCGGTGAAATACTGCATAAGAACTGGGTCTTGAAACAGGAACTGGCTTCTAAGATAACCAACCCCAAGATAGACAATCTGTACTATAGGGCCATAGCCAGCGGAGCCGTCGGCGGGAAACTGTTAGGCGCGGGCGGAGGAGGTTTTTTGCTTTTCTATTGCGATAAGAAAAACCACAAAAAATTAGAGAGCGAAATGTCCTTTTTAAGGAGGTTAGAGTTTAAATTCGAAAAAGAGGGCTCAAAATTAATCTATGAGGACGAGAAAAAATGAGAAATAGAGATGAGCAAATAAATGAATATTTGAAGAAGGTAATCGATACTCTTTCAAGAATCGGCCGAAAAAACATCAGTGAATTTACGGAGATGCTTTTAGATGTGTATAACCGCGAAGGGACGATATTTATCTTCGGCAACGGGGGAAGCGGGGCAACCGCATCTCATTTTTCAGGAGACCTGATTAAAGGGGTTTCTTATAACCTCGATAAAAAATTCAAGGTGATTTGCCTGAATGACAATATCCCGGCTCTTATGGCGATTGCCAATGATATATCCTTTTCAGACATCTTTCTCGAACAGTTGAAGAATTTTGTAAAGAAAGACGACCTGGTCATCGGCCTCTCCGGCAGCGGCAACTCAATGAATGTGGTTAAAGCCCTGGATTTTGCCAAGAAAGCCGGGGCGAAAACGGCCGCTTTCTGCGGATTCGACGGCGGGAAGATTAAAGGAATAGCCGATGTTTCCATCCAGGCAGAGATCGATAATATGGAAGTTTCCGAAGATATCCATTTAATCATATTCCATTGCGTCAAAAGTCTCCTTGTCGAAAAATTGAAAAAGCAGCCCGCCATTTAAGAGCTTTCCTGGATACCGTCTAACGCCGTTATTTGGCCAACGAAGCAAAAATGTTTAATTTAAGCGTCCGATTAAAGCGTAACGCCGGGAAAGTTTGCCGGTTAATGCGGACCATAGAAAAGGGAGGTAACGGTGAAAAACGGAAATAGGCCGGAGGGAAACATAAAGCCATATGTAAGCGCAGAATCTATCGGGGCTAAAACCCAACTCTGGCTTAAAGAAATCGAGCCTTTTAATACACATAAGATGCAGCTTAACGGAAAGAAGGCGGCTCTCCTGGTCGTTGATATGCAGCGCTTTTTTTTGGACCCTTCTTCTCCAACGTTTACTTGCGGGGGAATAGCTATTCTCCCGGCTGTAAAGCGACTCATCGGCGCCTTTCGCAAAATAGACCGGCCAGTAATTTTTACCAGGCATGTCCACCATCCCAATGGTTTCGACGAAGGTATCATGGGCTGGTGGTGGCAAGGTAAATGCCTTGAAGGAACCCCAGAAAGTGAAGTGCATGACGAAATCCGCCCCCTGTCAAAGGAAAAAGTCATACAGAAACACCGCTATTCCGCTTTTTACAACACTGATTTAGAAACCGTGCTTCGATGTTTAAAAATAGAAGATTTAATTATTTCGGGAATAATGACTAATATGTGCTGTGAATCCACTGCCCGCGACGCTTATTATCGGGATTACCGGGTATTTTTCCCGGCTGACGGCACCGGCAGCATTAATGAAAAGATGCACCTGGCGAGTCTGCTTAATCTGGCTTTTGGGTTTGCCGATATAACGACCGCGGACGAAATCATAAAACAGCTTTAGTTTTAATTCAAAGGGTCCAATGCAGAAGTCAATCGAATTAAAAAAAGATAATTTCGAGCTTTTCCTGCTGAGCTTCCTGACGCTTTTTCTCGAGGTAACACTTATCCGCTGGATATCAACGGAAATAAGGATTTTTGCCTATTTCAATAATCTTGTCCTTTTAGCCTGTTTTCTGGGTATCGGCTGGGGCTGTTTTTTCCCCGACGAAAAGCCCAATTTGTCGATTACGGCTTTGCTGTTAGCGGCCCTGCTGGCGATGGTTAAGCTTCCCATCATGATAACAGTAGATAACAGCAAAGTTCATCTTTTTAGAGATATCCCGCTCCTTTTAAGCACCTTTACCGATTCAGTTATCTGGTATGAAGCCGGCCTGCGGGCGACTTTTTCAAAAACATTACTGGGGATAGCGGCGACACTGGCGGTTTTTTTTATTATTTTATTTATTTTTATACCGCTGGGCCAAAGACTGGGTTATTTCCTGGATAGATATAAGGATACCGTCAAGGCATATTCAATCAATATCGGCGCCAGCTTTTTAGGAGTCTGGGCATTAGCTTTACTTTCGTTCATATACAGCCCGCCCCGGGTTTGGTTCATTCTAATTTCCGCCATGCTTTTCGCAATGGCTTTACTACGCGCCGAGAACCGGCGGAATAATCTTCTGGCAATTTTAATCTGCTTATTGTTTATTATTCCGACAATCGTTCTGGAAAAGAAAAGCGATAAAATTCAAACGGTTTGGTCTCCTTACCAAAAACTTAGTATCAGCCCCTTTCGCGATAAAATAAGAAAAATCAATAAAGGCTATTTGCTTCAGGTCAATAACGTCGGCTACATGGGGCTTTTAAACCTTTCGGAAAATTTTATTGAAAAATACCCCGATTATTTCGATTTTGAAACGAGGAAATTCAGCCAGTATGATTTGCCATATTTGTTCAAGGGAGACGCCAAAGATGTCCTTCTTTTGGGGGCCGGGGCCGGTAATGATGCCGCCGGGGCGTTGCGAAGCGAAGTGAAAAACGTAGACGCGGTAGAAATAGACCCGGGAATTTATAAACTGGGCTTAGAATTTCATCCGGAAGAGCCCTATAGAGACGGCCGCCTTAAGATAGTCATTAACGATGCCAGGTCGTTTCTTAAAAAGGCCGAGAAAAAATATGACATTGTTTCTCTGGGGCTTCTTGATTCCCACACGTTATCATCCAGTTATAACAACATGAGGTTGGACCACTATATCTATACGAAAGAAAGCTTCCGGGAGGCAAAAAATTTATTAACAAAAGACGGCGTATTTACGGTAATCTTTGAGCCGCAGAGAATATGGATTGCCCAAAGAATAAACGGGTTGTTGAAGGAAACTTTCGGTATCCCTCCGGTCAGCTTCTGGGTAAGGAGCAAAGGCCGTTTTGGCTGGGGCGGCATTATGTTTGTGACCGGGGAAAATATCAAAAATATCAAAAGCGCGATAAACAGCAATTTAAAACTTAAAAAGTTCATTTCGAAAAATAAAGTCGATTTTTCGAAAAGCAAGCCGGTTAAACTAACAACCGACAATTGGCCATATTTATACCTGGAAAGGCCGATGATCCCCAGGATGCACCTTTCCGTAATAATCATTCTGCTATTACTTTTCTTGACGGCAAGAAAAACGATTTTACCCGGGGGAGGGAAAATAAATCTCCATTTCTTCTTTCTGGGAGCGGCTTTTCTATTGCTTGAGTTTCAAAATATCAGTAAAACCACATTGCTTTTTGGTTCAACCTGGTTAGTGAATGCCTTTACCATCTCGGCCATTTTGCTTCTGATCCTGGCGGCTAACCTTTTTGTCTCGAGGATAAGAATAGGAAATCCAAATTTTTATTATTTTTTCCTTATCCTTTCGGTGTTAATCATCTTTTTAGTCCCGCTGAGAACATTCAACTTTTTAGGCTATTGGCCCAAATCAATTTTAGTAAGTATTTTTTTGAATCTACCGATATTTTTCGCCGGGATTATTTTTATGCATTCCCTCCAAAATTGCCGGCATAAGGATGCTGCTTTTGGCTCAAATCTTTTGGGCGCCGCGGCCGGAGGGATTTTAGAATCGATTTCTTTTGTGGCCGGAATAAACATGCTCCTTTTAATCGTCATCGCCTTTTATTCCCTTTCCTTTTTGTTCCGCAAGGAGAGGATATAACCCTCATACAGGGCCCCCAGGCTATATTAAACTGCTTGACCGATAATTTAAAACTTGTTATAATGCGTGTTCAAGACAGGGAAGAAAGTTTCGGGGAGCGGCCTTAAGCAAACGCGAGATTAGTTAAAAACGGGGGAAATATGATTGAACGTTATACCTTACCCAAAATGGCCAAAATCTGGGCTCCGGAATACCGCTTTCAGAAGATGCTGGACATTGAAATACTGGCCTGTCAAGCGATGTCTGAATTGGGACAAATTCCCAAAGAGTCCGTACAGAACATTAAGACTAAAGCTAAATTCAGTCTTAAGCGAATCAAGGAAATCGAGAACGATGTAAAGCATGAATTACTGGCTTTTATCGCCAATCTCTCGGAAAATATCGGCCCGGACGGAAAATTTATTCATTTCGGACTGACCTCCAATGACGTTTTAGATACAACCCTTTCCATTCAAATGAGGGAAGCGGCCGATATAATTCTAGAAGACCTTAAATCATTAACAGCTGTGGTCAAGAAAAGAGCTAAAACCTATAAGAAAACCGTTATGGTGGGCAGAACCCATGGAATTCATGCCGAACCAATTACTTTTGGCTTTAAATTAACCCTCTGGCTGGCAGAGTTAGAACGCAGTCAGAAAAGAATCGAAGAGGCCAAAGAGGCAATCAGCTACGGCAAACTTTCCGGCGCCGTAGGCACCTATGCCTTAGTTAACCCCTATGTGGAAGAATATGTCTGCCGAAATTCGAATCTAAAACCGGCTCCGATTTCCAACCAAATCCTGCAGCGCGACCGGCAGGCGCAGTTTATGGCCGCACTGGCTATTCTGGCCGGCAGTATAGAGAAATTCGCCACCGAAATACGCAATCTCCAAAGGACAGAAATAGGAGAGGTAGAAGAACCCTTTAGCCGGGGGCAGAAAGGTTCTTCGGCGATGCCGCATAAACGCAATCCAGTAAGCTGTGAGCAAATCTGTGGTTTGGCCCGTTTAATCCGGAGCTACAGTTTGGCCGCTTTTGAAAATATTACCCTCTGGAACGAAAGAGACATCAGCCACTCTTCGGTAGAGAGGGTGATCATCCCCGACGGCACGATTCTTATCGATTATATCCTCAACCGCTTTCAGTACATAGTGGAAAATCTGATGGTTTATCCGGAGAAGATGGCGGAAAATTTAAAGACCACTAAGGGTTTGATTTTTTCCGGGAGGATACTGTTCGAATTAACCAAAAAAGGGCTATCCCGCCAGGATGCCTATCGGCTGGTTCAGAATGTAGCCATGCAGGTCTGGAAGGAAAAAGAAGACTTCAAAAGTTTACTCCTTAAGGATAATGCCATAGGCAAGCTTTTGGATAAAGCCGAAATCAGCAATTGTTTCAATCTGGATATTTACCTTAAGAATTTACCTCACGCCTTTAAAAAATTTAAGATTTGAAAGGCATAGTTTGGAAGGCATGTTTACCTTCCATTTACATTAGATTGCGAAATTTATGAGTTCGAAGGCAGGCCTGAAAGAATCTTACCTAAAAGAATTCCCTCTGTTTTATCGCGGCAAGGTCAGAGACCTCTATGATCTGGGCGATAAGCTTTTGATGGTTTCTACCGACCGAATTTCCGCTTTCGATTTCATTTTACCCACTCTAATCCCGGACAAAGGGAAAATACTAAATCAAATATCTGCCTTCTGGTTCAGGAAGCTTTGCGATATTGTCCCCAATCATATGATTTCCATCGACTGGAAAGATTTTCCTCCCGAACTTAAATCTCATCGAAATAAGTTAGAAGGCCGGTCGATGCTGATAAAAAAACTGAAAAGAATCGACGTGGAATGCGTTGTCCGCGGCTATCTGGCCGGATCGGGCTGGAGGGAATACCAGTCCAAGCAAAGCATTGTCGGGATTAAACTCCCGGCTGGGCTTCTTGAGGCAGAAAAGCTTCCCGAGCCTATTTTTACTCCGGCAACAAAAGAAAGCGCGGGAGCCCATGACGTAAACATAAGCTTCGACGAACTGGCAGCCAAAGTAGGGGAAAAAAAGGCGCTTTTTCTTAAGGGGAAAAGCCTGGATTTGTATAAAATGGCAGTCAGCTATGCAAAGGAACGCGGCGTTATTATAGCCGACACCAAATTCGAATTCGGCCTGGACGAGAAAAACGGTGAAACGATGTTAATCGATGAGGCAATAACGCCGGATTCGTCGCGTTTCTGGGATAAGAAGAAATATAAAAAAGGAAGAACTCAGGAAAGTTTCGATAAGCAGTTTGTCCGCAACTACCTGGAAAAGGTTAAGTGGAAAAAAACTCCACCGCCTCCCGAACTTCCTTCGGAAATCGTAAAAAAGACTCAAGAAAAATATAAGGAAGCATTCAGCCGCTTAACCACAAAGCGAGAAGGGGCCTAATCGATATGGAAGAGATAAAAATAACGCCGCAGATGATAGAAGAGCAAGGTTTAACCCAGGAAGAATACAAAAAAATCGTTAAATACTTAGGCCGGGAACCAAACTATACCGAACTGGGGCTTTTCTCGGCAATGTGGTCAGAGCACTGTTCTTATAAAAACTCGAAATCGGTTTTAAAGCTTTTCCCTACCTCCGGGCCGCAGGTTATTCAGGGGCCGGGAGAAAATGCCGGTGTCGTCGAAATCGGCGACGGCATGGCCGTGGCGATGAAAGTCGAATCTCATAACCATCCCTCGGCCATTGAGCCTTTTGAAGCGGCCGCTACCGGTGGAGGAGGGGTTGCCCGCGATATCTTTACCATGGGGGCAGAACCAGTGGGGCTGCTTTATTCACTGCGTTTTGGCCGGGCGGAAAATAAGCATGTTCAGTATCTTTTGAGAGAAGTCGGCCGGGGTTTTTTTTACTATGCCAATACTGCCGAAGTGCCGGTCTTAGGAGGAGAAATATCCTTTGACGCTTCCTATGAAAAGAACCCTCTGGTTAACGCTATGTGCGTGGGTATTTTACAAAAGAAAAACTTAATCCGGGCGAAAGCATCGAATGCCGGCAGTTTGGTCTATACCATTGGCGGGGCAGCCGGCCGTGACGGAATCGGCGGGGCGGCTTTCGCTTCGGGAGGAATCGACGAATCGAAAAAAATAGATTCTTCGGCAGTGGCCATCGGCGACCCTAAATTGGGCAAAATTCTCCGCCAGGCCTGCCTGGAACTGATGGAAAAAAAATGTGTCGAAGGAATGCAGGATATGGGAGCCGCCGGATTGGTCTGCTCGACTTCCGAGATGTCGTATAAAGGCGGCCGGGGAATGGATATCGACGTCGGCCTGGTCCCAAGAAAGTCAGCCAGGATGAATCCCTATGAAGTGATGCTGTCCGAATCGCAAGAGAGAATGCTTTTAGTGTTAAATCCGGAAAGAGAACATTTAGCCCTGGAAATTCTTGAGAAGCGGAAAATACCGGCAGTAAAAATAGGGGTGGTGACTGATGACGGTATTTTAAGAATCAGGCAGGACGGAAAGATTGTCGCCGAGGTGCCGTCAAAAATATTAGTCGAAGCTCCAGAGTATCTTCGGGAGATAAAAACACCGGCATATATCGCCGAGACAATGAGCTACAACTTTGAGGAAATAAAAGAGCCGTCAGATTATAATCAAGTGTTATTAAAACTTTTAGCGTCGGTAAATATTGCCTGCCAGCAAATAGTTTATAACCAGATTAAACCAAGTCTGCGGAAAAGGATTTTACTCGGCCCGGGTTCGGAAGCGGCCGCCATCCGCCTGCCCAACAGCCAGAAAGCAGCGGCCTGGACAGTTAAGGGCAACGGCACCTACTGTTTCCTGAACCCTTATCGCGGAGGGGCAATTGCGGTAGCTGAAGCCGCGCGCAGTTTAGTCTGCTCCGGGGCAAAACCTTTAGCTATAACCGACGGATTAAATTTCGGCAATCCAATGAAAGCGGAAAATTTCTGGCAGCTGCGGAAATGTGTCGAAGGAATTAGCGAAGCCTGCCGTCAATTAAATACACCGGTAGTAAGCGGCAATGTAAGTTTGAATAATGAAAATCCCCATGGGGCCATCGACCCCACGCCGATAATAGGAATGGCCGGAGTTATCGACGATTATCAAAAAACGACAACCCCTCACTTTAAGAAAAGAGGAGACCTTATTGCCCTAATCGGCGAGACAAAGAACGAAATCGGAGGAAGCGAATATTTAAAAACAGTCTATGGATTAAAAAAAGGCGATGCCCCGGAAATCGATTGGGATACCGAAAAGAAAGGGCAAAAATTTTGTTTGACGGCTATTCAGCAGGGTCTGCTTAATTCTGCTCATGGCTGCGCCGAAGGCGGCCTGGCCGTTGCCCTGGCGAAATGCTGCCTGAATAACCCCAAGAAAATGTTAGGCGCTGACATTAAAATATCCGATGTAGTTTTTAATTGGGGAAAAAGGACACCGCAGATGGAATTCAAGGTGAGAGAACCAGTGAGGAGCGATGCCTTGCTGTTTGGAGAATCACAGTCGCGATTCGTTGTTTCCTTTGCCCCTTCGGCCCTTTTGGCCCTGCAAAATCTGGCGCAAAAATTAAAGGCGGCTTTTAACCCGATTGGAAAGGTTGAAGGCAATAAACTTCTGATTAGCAGAAACGAGAAAAAAATAATAAATTTACCTCTGGCAAGATTGAAAGAAAAGTGGGAAGAAACTTTTCGGAAGCTGTTAAAAAAGAAACGGGAGAAGGTAGAAGGCAGACCGAAGACGGCAAAGAAGAAAAGGAAGAAGGTAGAAGGGAGCCCGAAGACGGCAAAGAAGAAAAGGAAAAAAACGAAGGGCAAAAAGAAAGCGAAAAAAATAACAAGAAAACCGAAGAAGACTACAATAAAAAAGAAACCTCAAACAAAACGGGTCTCCAGAAGGAAAAAGGTAAAAACAAAGAAGACCGGGAAGAAGAAGCGAGCGAAAAAAAGGAAACGATGAAGAAAAAAAAACTGACTTATAAAGAAGCCGGGGTAAATATCGATGAAGGAAACCGCCTGGTAAAAGAAATCCGCCGGCTGCTTAAAACAACCGACCGAGACGGGGTTATAGGCGAAATTGGCGGTTTCGGCGGTTTATTTAAACCTTTTCTTCGAAATTATAAGGAGCCTTTACTGGTGGCCGCCACCGATGGAGTCGGAACAAAAATCATCGTCGCCAAAATGGCCGGCCGGTACGATACTATCGGCATTGACCTGGTAGCTATGTCAGTAAACGATTTAGTCGTTCACGGGGCGGAACCCTTATTCTTTCTCGATTATATCGCCATGGGAAAGCTCGATTGGAAAAGGACCAAAGAGATGATTAAAGGAATCGCCCGGGGCTGCCGGGAAGCCGGCTGCGCCTTAATCGGCGGAGAAACGGCGGAGATGCCCGGGGTGTACCCTCTCGACGGCTTTGATTTAGCCGGTTTTGCCGTGGGAATAGCCGAAAAATCCAAAATGATTACCGGGAGAAAAATTGCCCGGGGCGATATAATAATCGGCCTTGCCTCCAACGGACTGCATAGCAACGGATACTCTTTAGCGCGAAAGATTTTTTTCGAAAAATTGAAATATAAAATAAATCAGAATGTAACCGCCTTGAAGAGAAAATTATCTCAAGAATTGCTTAAGCCCACGGCGATTTATGTAAAAACGGTTTTAGCCCTTAATGAAAAATTTTCTCTTAAAGGAGCGGCTCACATTACCGGAGGCGGCTTCTACGACAATATTATACGAATTCTTCCGGAAAACAAGACGGCCATTATCGAAAAGGGAAGCTGGCCGGTTTATCCTATTTTTGAATTTATCCAGAAAGAGGCCAATATTAACGATTACGAGATGTTTCGGACTTTTAATATGGGTGTCGGGATGACTCTGGTTATCGGCCAGAAGGATGAATTACGGGTTTTACAGCAATTGAGGAAAATGAAGGTTAAGGCTTATTCGATTGGGACAATCGTCCAGGGGAAAAAAGAAGTGCGGGTTGTGTAGCTGGCTCGTGGCTGATATCAAATAGCTCATAACTGACAGCTTATGGCCGATAGTAAGAAAAAACTAAGAGCTATGAGCGAAGAGCTAAAAGCCAAAGCGGCTCATAGTCAAAAGGAAAAAGAGAAAAGGGAGAAGATGAAGGTAAGGCGGGCGTTAATCAGCGTTTCGGATAAAACGGGAATAGTTGAATTGGCCAAGGCGCTTAGAACTTTTCAGGTTGAGATTTTATCCACGGGAAATACGGCCAAATTCCTTAAGGAAAATAATATCCCGGTAACCAATGTGGCTGACTATACTAAATCTGCAGAGATTCTCGGGGGACGGGTAAAAACCCTCCATCCCTTTATTTTTGCCGGTATTTTAGCCAGGAGAGATAATGCTAAAGATTTGGAGACGATAAAGAAATTAGGAGTCGAAAAGATTGATTTGGCAGTGGTTAATCTTTACCCATTCGAAAAGGTTAAAAACGAAAAAAAAGCAACTTTCGAAGAAATTATCGAAAACATAGATATCGGCGGGCCGAGCTTAATCCGGGCGGCCGCCAAAAATTTTAAATGGGTGGGGGTAATTACAAATCCTAAACAATATCCAAGCTTAATCGAAGAATTGGAAAATCATAAGGGAGAACTTTCCGATAAAATCTTGTATGGGTTGGCCAAGGAGGCTTTCAAGCGCACGGCGGAATACGACCGGATAATAAATGAATATTTAGACGAAAGAAGGGAAAACCCAGAGAACCCCCGGCAAATTCAGGATACCGGGCCGGCAGATAAAATACCCGAAAAGATAACTTTAGCCTTAGAAAAAAGCCGGGATTTAAGATACGGCGAAAATCCCCACCAAAAAGCGGCTTTTTTTTGCCTCCCCGGCAATAAATCAGGTTTAGCCGGAGCCAAACAGTTCCAGGGAAAAGAGTTATCTTTTAATAATTACCTGGATATGAACGCCGCCTGGGAAGCGGTAAATATATTTGATAAGCCGACAGCGGCCGTCATTAAACATACTAATCCCTGCGGTTTGGCTTCGGCGGAGACATTAAGCGAGGCTTACCGAAAAGCCCTGGCGGGCGACCCGCTTTCCGCATTCGGCAGTGTGGTTGGTTTAAACCGCCGGGTAGATGAGGAAACCGCCAAGGAATTAAATGCAACAAAATTTATTGAAGTTATTATTGCGCCGGGATTTAGCAGCGAAGCCTTGGAATTTTTTAAAGAAAAGGGAAAAAGAAGGGTCGTGGAGATTCCCTCCTCAGGCGGAGATAAAAAGAACGGCCAGTGGGATTACCGCTCTCTTTTGGGAGGGTTTCTGGTCCAGGATAAGGATGTCATCCGGATAAAATCCCAAGACTTAAAAATTGCCACCAAGAGAAAACCAAGCAAAGAGGAGCTTGCTTCATTGCTTTTTGCCTGGCGGGCGGTCAAACAGGTTAAATCTAATGCCATCGTCATTGCCCAGGGCGAGAGAACCGTGGGAATCGGCGCCGGACAGATGTCCCGGGTGGATGCGGTAAAAATCGCCATTATGAAACTTAGAGAAATAGAGATTGGTAAAAACGACTCCCTGGTATTAGCCTCAGATGCCTTCTTTCCTTTCAGGGACGCTATTGATGAAGCGGCTAAAATCGGGGTTAAAGCAATCATTCAACCAGGCGGTTCGAAGCGCGACCAGGATGTAATAGATGCCTGTAACGAAGCACATATCAGTATGGTTTTTACGGGAGTAAGACATTTCAGGCATCAATAAATTTGCTTCTAACTCATAGCGGCGGATAATTAAGGATGCGGGTTTGAAAATATTGATTATCGGCTCAGGCGGCCGGGAACATGCCTTAGTTTGGAAAATTAAACAGAGCCCAAAGGTTGATAAAATTTTTTGCGCCCCGGGTAATGCGGGGATATCAGAATTAGCAGAATGCGCCAATATCCCAGGCGATGATTTTCCCGCCCTGGCGGACTTTGCCCGGAAAGAGAAAATAGACTGGACGATAGTCGGGCCGGAGAAACCTTTGGTTGAAGGTATAGTCGATTATTTCAGCGAAAGAGGACTTAATATTTTCGGGCCGGATAAAAAAGCGGCCATTATCGAAGGCAGCAAGGCTTTTTCAAAAGAATTTATGCAAAAATATAATATTCCGACGGCTTCGTTTAAGATTTTCGAAGAAGCCTCGGCCGCCAAAGAATATCTGGAGAAACTTTTACCATCGGCGGATAAGCCCATTGTGGTCAAAGCCGACGGTTTAGCCGCGGGGAAAGGGGTGCTTATTATCAAAAATTTCCGCCAAGGCGAAGAGGCAATCGATAAAATTATAACCGAAAAAATCTTTGGGGAAGCAGGAAATAAGGTTATCATCGAAGAATTTCTTAAAGGAGAAGAAGCGACGGTTTTAATCTTTACAGACGGAGAAAATATCCTGCCGCTAAGGCCTTCCCAGGACCATAAAAAGATTTATGACGGAGAAAAAGGGCCAAATACCGGAGGCATGGGGGCATACGCGCCGGCGCCGGTGATTAATGAAAAAGTATTTAAAGAGATTGAAGAAAAGATATTGTTCCCGACAATCAGGGGCTTGAGGGAAGAGGGGCGAACCTATAAAGGCCTTCTTTATGTCGGTTTGATTATCACCCCAAAAGGGCCAAAGGTTTTGGAATATAACGTCCGTTTTGGGGATCCGGAAACCCAGGCGGTTCTACCTTTGCTCGATTCCGACTTAATGGAAATTCTGCCGCTTTGTTCCGGAAGCGGTTTGAAAAATAAAAGGCTTAAATGGCGAAAAGGGGCAGCCGTTTGCGTGGTTTTGTCGTCAAAAGGTTACCCGGACAGATATGAAAAGGGAAAGATAATCGAGGGATTGGAAGAATTAAAAAAGCTTCCTCAGGTAACCGCTTTTCAGGCCGGGACAAAATTAAAAGGTGACGAAATAGTTACTTCCGGCGGAAGGGTGCTGGGAATTACCGCCTGGGACGAAGATATCGAATCAGCCATAAAAAGGGCCTATCGAGCGATTGAGGCTGTTCATTTCGAAGGAGTTTATTTCCGCCGGGATATCGGGCAGACGGCTCTGGAACGATTAAGAAATTAAATTAGCGTGAAAGGGTTAAATTATGAAAAAGGCGCAGGTGGCAGTTTTAATGGGAAGTAATTCTGATTTACCGGTAATGCAGGAGGCGGCCCGAACCTTAGAAGATTTTGGAATAGAATATAAAATGTTTATTCTTTCTGCCCACCGCAGCCCCAAAGAAACATCGAGGTTTGCCTTGACGGCCGTACAAAAAGGGTTTAAGGTGATTATCGCCGGAGCCGGTAAGGCAGCGCATCTTCCGGGAATTATTGCCGCCGAAACTATCCTTCCGGTAATCGGGGTGCCGCTGGTCTCGCAGCCGTTAAAAGGTTTTGACGCCCTCATTTCCATGTGGCAGATGCCCCGGGGTGTGCCGGTTTCGGTGATGTCTATCGGAAAATCCGGAGCGGTAAATGCGGCTATTGCCGCGGCGCAAATTTTGGCCGGAGATAATAAAAAGATTAAAAATAAACTCCTGGCTTATAAAAAAAACCTGAGCAAAGAAATAAGAGAAAGCAACAAAAAACTTTCTTAATGCCAAAAACTAAGTACCTTTTGATTAATCCGAAAAGTCCCGAGCCGGGAAGGATTAAAGAAGCCGTCAAGGTTTTGAAAGAAGGAGGAATCGCCGCTTTTCCGACAGAAACGGTTTTTGGTTTAGCGGCTTTGGCAGATAATAGGAAAGCGGTAAAAAGAATCTATCGGTTAAAAAAGCGCCGGATTACAAAGAGATTAACCATTCAGGTAGATTCACCAAAGAAAATTTTAAATATAATTCCGGAAATTCCGGATAGAGCGGGGATTTTGCTTAAAAAATTTTCGCCCGGGCCGATAACGCTGATTTTAAAGAAGAAAAAGGGAAGCGTCGGCATCCGAATTCCAAATCATAAAATCGGCCTGGCCATTTTAAAGAAGGTAAGAGCGCCTTTAGTAGTTACCAGCGCCAATCTTTCCGGAAAAAAAGACTTTAAAACGGGAAAGCAGGTAAAAAAGGCCTTCTGGGGAAAAATAGAGTTGATTGTCGACGGGAAAGAGAAAATTTGCGGACAGCCGTCAACCGTAGTTGATTTGACCAAAGCAAAATGGCGGATTTTACGTACAGGGAGAATTAGTGCGAAGGAAATCAAAAAAGCCCTTTGTTAAAATGTACGGCAGCAAGCTGGTTTTATTCGTCTGCACGGGAAATAGCTGCCGGAGCGTTATGGCGCAAAAACTTTTTGAAAAATTATTGGAAGAAGAAGGGCTTTCCCAAAAAGTCCAAGTTGCTTCCGCGGGAACGGCTGTCCCCCTGGGATTAAAGCCTATTCACGGGACAATCTGGGTTTTGAAAGAAGATGGAATAGACGCCAAGGACTATCGAGCCCAGAAGCTTGACCCTTTGTTACTGAACCAGGCCGACCTTATCGTTGTCATGGAGAAAAAACACCGGCAGCACCTGTTAGAAAAAAATCCCGGCCTAGAGCCAAAAATATTTTTAATTAACCAGTTTTTACCCGAAGGAAATTTTCTTGACCTGCCAGACCCCATTAGAAAACCTTTGTCGGTTTATAGAAAAACAAAGGAAAATATCAAAAAAACCCTGCCGGGGATTTTAAAAAAGGTTGAGGAATTATGAAAATAAAAATTGCTATTGGTGCGGACCATCGCGGGTTCAAGCTTAAGGAAACTTTAAAAAAAGATTTGCTCAGGCAGAATTTCACGGTTATTGACTGCGGCTGTAATTCGCCGGCTTCAACCGATTATCCCAAAATTGCTTTAAAGGTGGCTCTGGCGGTGAAAAAAGACCGCTCGCTTAAGGGAATCCTTATCTGCGGTTCAGGTATCGGGATGTCGATAGCGGCTAATAAAATCAGAGGGATACGGGCGGCACTCTCTCATAATTTGAAAGATGCCCGTTTAAGCCGGCAGCATAATGATGCCAATATCCTGGTAATCGATGAAGCCTTGCCAAGAAAAACGGCCAAGGCGATGATTAGGGCCTGGCTGAAAACTAAATTCGAAGGCGGCAGACATCGAAGACGGATAAATCTGATTGAGCAAATGGAGAAGCGCTGTTTAAAATAGTTTAAAAAACAGTCAAATAGTAGTATTAGATTAAAGTCGGTAGAAAGACGGAAGTTTAAGGCTATGGGGTATTCAGGGGAGGAAAACGGTGAGTGATTTAGCTAAAGTAGATGCAGAGATTTTTCAAGCGATAAAGGAAGAAACCGAAAGAGAGGCTTATAAGCTGGAACTGATTGCCTCGGAAAATTTTGCCAGCGAGGCCGTTTTGGAAGCCCAGGGGTCAGTAATGACCAATAAATACGCCGAGGGTTATCCCCGGAGGCGCTATTACGGCGGTTGTGAATTTGTCGACCGGGCGGAAGAATTAGCCATCGAGCGGGCCAAAAAGCTTTTTTCTGCCGAGCACGTAAACGTCCAACCTCATAGCGGTTCTCAGGCCAATATGGCCGTTTATTTTGCCGTTCTCAATTTCGGCGATACCATATTGGGCATGGATTTAAGCCACGGCGGTCATCTTACCCACGGCAGTCCGGTTAATTTTTCGGGGAAATTTTATAAAGTCATCTCTTATGGAGTGGATAAAAAAACCGAGCAGATTGATTTCGATAACTTAGGGCGCCTGGCCAAAGAACACAAACCTAAAATGATTGTCGTTGGCGCCAGCGCCTATCCCCGAATCCTGGATTTTAAGGCTTTTCGTAAAATTGCGGATTCAACCGGGGCAATGATTATGGCCGATATTGCCCATATTGCCGGTTTGGTAGCCGCCGGGATTCATCCCAATCCGGTGCCCGAGGCCGAATTCGTTACCTCAACCACCCATAAAACCCTGCGGGGTCCCCGGGGAGGAATGATTCTCTGCCAGGAGAAGTATGCCAAGGCAGTTGATAAAATGATTTTTCCGGGTATCCAGGGGGGGCCTTTAATGCATATCATTGCCGCCAAGGCAGTCGCTTTTAAAGAGGCCCTTAGTCCGGAATTCAAAGAGTATCAAAGGCAGATTATCAAAAATGCCCGGGTTTTAGCGGAAAAAATGAAAAAAAACGGTTTTCGTATTGTTTCCGGAGGGACGGATAACCACCTTTTTCTCATCGATCTTACCCCTCAGGATATAACCGGAAAGAATGCGGAAGCGGCTTTAGACCGGGCCGGAATCATCGTCAACAAAAATACTATTCCTTTTGAGACCCGGAGCCCTTTTATCACCAGCGGCCTGCGGGTGGGAACGCCGGCTTTGACCACCCGGGGAATGAAAGAAAAAGAGATGGAAAAAATCGGCGGTTGGATAGCCGAGGTGCTTAAAGATATTGACAATGAGTCAAAGATTTCCCGGATAAAAGAAGAAGTAAAAAAACTTTGCCTAAGATTTCCGCTTTATGCGAAGCGGTTATAATTTTAAGTGACGTTTCTTAGCGTGTAGAAGACAGCGTATAGCGTTTAGGTGAAAAGGGATCTATTTAAAACCAAAACCTTCCTACCCGCTTATAATTTTAGTTAAACAATGCTGAAAAAGAAAAGTTCAAAGAGGCCGTCATGGGATGAATATTTCCTGGATATGGCCCGTTTTGTATCCAAGCGCAGCACCTGTCTGAGAAAACAAGTCGGGGCAGTAGTTGTCCGGGGGAAAAGGGTGATTGCTACCGGTTATAACGGTACCTGTATCCCCGGCGGGGCGCACTGCATCGATTTAAACTATTGCGAGCGGGAGGCACAAGGGGTTGAAAGCGGCACCCGATATGAAGTAGGCAATTGCACCCATGCGGAAGCCTCGGCGCTTTTTCAATGTGCCAAGTTTGGCATTTCCTCCGCAGGAGCAACCCTTTATGTTGACGGTTTAATCTGTATCCTGTGCGCCAAAATGGCGGTTTCTGCCGGTATAAGCCGGGTGGTCTGCCTTAAAGAAAACCGTCCGATGAACGGAATTTCCTTCCTTAAGAAAGCCAAGGTTGAGGTAAAATTGGTGAATTTTCCTTCCAAAGCTAAATCAAAAAAACGCTAATTTTTGTGCTTTTTTGACTTTTCCTTCTTTATATGCTATACTCTCTTAAAGGCTAACTTACTAGATAAAGGCAAATCCGCCGTAAGGCGGAGACGCAAAACTACAGGTCTTGCCGAAAGCAAGAATGGCTGAGTTGCCTAGAAATAGGTGATTCAGCTTTTTTTAATGAGCCCGTAACTTATGGAGCGTCAGCAAACATAAGTCACTGGGCGAATTAATCCCCAGCTCTTAGATTTAGAAACAATCTAGAGGGGATAAATATTATAGGATATCGGATATCCTATAATTGGATTTCTATAATTACAAACCCGCATTGAAATAGACGTGACTAAAGGCGCAATAAATGAGTGAGGCGAGACCTAATCCAGGGCGGATATTAATTTCGATGAATAACTGTAAACTGTACACGGTGAACCGTAAACTAAGACAGAAGCTCCTAAAGGCAACTTCGGCAGTTGTTATAGGGGTTTTTTTGTCTAATCTGACCTTTACGGATTTGGCAGAGGCAAAGCCGGATGCCTATTTACGTCCAGCAGCAAATAAAGAACATCTCGCCGATACAAAAAAAATAGAAAATATATTGGAAAGGGAAGAAACATTAGCTTCATGTAGAATATGCAATGATCCGAAAATATTATTTGAAACAGATAATTTCAAGGTATTGCCGGATTATAATCCTTTAGCGCCAGGACATCTTTTAATTACCACCAAAGATCATGTGTTTTGTATGGCTAGTTTTGATGAGGCGCAATTAACAGAGTTAGAAGCCCTTAAAATTTATCTTAGGCAGATACTGAAAGATATATACGGCCAAGATGTTGTGTTTTTTGAACACGGTTCGACAATACTAGATGAAGAAAATAAGAATCAAGGGGGAAATTCAATTGTTCATGCCCATTTACATGCGGTACCTGTCCCAAAAAAATTTGAGATTTTGAAAATTTTGAATGATAATCGCCACTGCAGGAATAAACCTATAAATACTTTAAACGAGATATCAAAACATATCGGGGTTAACGAAGGATATTTATTTTATGAGAATCAGGAAGGCAAAAAATTCGTTTTTATTTTGGAAGATTCTTATACCGTCCCGTCACAATATGTAAGACAGATTGCGGGAGAGATGTTAGGGAATAAGTTGTGGGATTGGAAAAATGCTTCTGATGAGACTAAAGTTTTTAATATGGAATTAGTGGATAGGACGGTTAGGGAGCTTTTACCTAAATTTAAAGCGAAGATTAAAATTGATAATTTTAAAGCGGCTATGGCGGAAGTAAAAGGAAAAGTAAAAGATTATAACAAAAGTTTAAAAGAGCTTGATGAGGTTTGTCGGGAAAAGAGGCTGGCGGGGAAAACACCGATTATCTTTGCCGAGGCCTTATTGGATAACGGGGCAGTATTGGATTTAAAGGAGAGTTTAGGGGTGCTTACAGAAAATAAAACCCTGGACAAGGTCATTATCTACGCCGGGGATTCGGTAAAAGGGGATGTCGTCGAAAAACTGGCAAAGGAAATCAAAGGAATCAACCCGGATGGGATAATCCGGCCGGAAGAAGGAGAAATCCCGGCCAATCTTAGCGAAGCAGATGAGATTAATGCCCTGATTGAATTTGCCGAAACCAAGGGTGTTAACACAGAAGATATTCTTTGTGTTATCAAAGGGAAAACAAAAGAACGGGAAGCCCTGGAGAGGCTTTCGGAAAAAAGAAAGATATCAATAGTTATCTTCGAAAGCCGGGGAGGAATGAAAGAAGTCTATTCAATGGCGGTCAGTTTAAAAGAAGCCATCGCCGGCAAGGAAAAAGAACCGATTAATATAGAAGAGCCGAAGCTCATAGAAGAGATAAACCTCTGGGAAGATAAAAGGGTGATTGAATTGGCAGGGGATTTAAAAAAGAATGGGCTTGAAAATTTTAAGAAAGCCGAAAAAAAAGATGAAAAAATAGAAAAATTTAGGGTCTATGAACACAAAAATGGTTTACAAATTGTAAAAAAAATCAAAGTTACGGCGGATATTATGGCCATGAAAGAGCTCTTCAGCCGAAAGGGCCGCTGGGTCTGTCCAACATTTTTTATCGATGGTCAAGAAAAATATCATTATGAGCTTAATTTAATTCCTTTAGGGTACCAGACCTTATCGGAAGCGCTAGGAAACAACAAAATAAAAAATTTAGATGAGGTAAGGGTTAATCTTAACCGGGCAATAAAGAAAACTTACCGGCGAGGTGAAGAAAACTTTTTCTATGCGGAGTTACATGATGAAAATGTTTTAGTAAAATTAGATTCAGAGGGAAATTTAAAAGGTTTAAAATTTATAGATTGGGACCAGCTTCAACAGAAAAGAGTAAGCGATTTAAAAAACAAGAACGCCGAATGGGCTAAATTTATTAAAGGAGAAAGAAAAAATTTAATTAATGTTAACTTGCTTTCTGGAATGTTCGATTTAATGGCATTTGACTTTGAAAGGGTTTATTTAACTCGATCTGTTTTTGCATTTAATTATCTAAGGTGGACTAATAATTATTTAGGGTGGTCTAATTTCAAAGGGGCAATACTCACTGGAGCGCGTTTTTGGGATATGTGTTTGGAAGCGTCGTGCTTTAGAAACGCTATTTTATCGAAAACCAAGTTTCAAAGGGTAATCTTAAACTGGGGCGATTTCCGGAGAGCGCATTTAAGCGAGATTTGGTTTGACCGTGTCCATATGCTAAAGACAAAATTCGATTTAGAATGGGGAAAATACTTTGAGAAAGCAGGATTGGATGTTAAAAATAAAAAGGACTGGTGTGAGGTGAGCGGTTATGTCGAAAATTTAAAGCTTCCTTTTAAGAAATTAAAACCGGAATTATTTATTGCTATCGCGCCAATAGAGACGGGTAATATCGAAGCGGAATATGCCAATTTTGAAAACACACTTAGGACGCTTTCCGGAAAATAGTTTTTTTGGGAATAAAAAATTTTTTCTTGACACATCTATATCTAGTGTGATACGATACAATCCCCACAAGATAATGTAGTTTCTCATTGAATTGGTAGTTTTTAATGGGAAAACCCA
>Ga0180433_10000790_pt1 | contig 53550 bp, 46 predicted proteins | sample SS_ome_8_FD_132980 | JGI IMG/M metagenome (GOLD analysis project Ga0180433, IMG submission 132980) | Hypersaline lake sediment archaeal communities from the Salton Sea, California, USA - SS_1_D_1 metaG | ecosystem: Environmental > Aquatic > Non-marine Saline and Alkaline > Hypersaline >...
AGCAGTTTCAGAGATTGGAAAGAAACCTTAAAGAAAATGATGGCATGTTCGGCCAGCAGAGTTTGGAAGTATTCTTCTGAACTAGCTCGAAGCCCCGTCCTTTAGGGCGGGGAGCATGTCACTATCTCAACATCCTCGAAACTCGTCTTGTTCAGTGCACCTACGAAAGATGAGCCTGCAATGTACATTATGCAGAGATTTGCTGCCACGAACCAGAACCAGGAAAATATTGCTGTTTTCCTTGATTCGGTATTAATATCAGCAGCAGTTTTGAAAAGGAAATATATTGCCAGAACATAGAATACAACAAGGGCAGTGGTCATTATCATGCCCATAATCGGAACTGCCCGGATATCCTCTGAAAAAACTGCGGACAGAATCAGCATGACCATGAATCCGAGGGCATAAATCAGTGCAGGGACTGTAGACCTTACTTTTCTTTTCAGATTATACATCGTTCAGTAATTTTCTCTCAAAGTATTAAAATATATCGCAACAAAGTGAAGTTAATGCTAGATATTCGTATAATCAGAGAAAAACCTGAAACAGTACAGGATGCGCTGAAAAAACGCGGATACCCCGAGGAGAGTTTCAAGGCTTTAGAGGAAATAATAGAGCTTGACGTCAAATGGAGAAATGTCAAAAAAGAAGAGGAAGAGCTGAGGGCAGAAAGAAATACATTAAGCCTTGCGATAAACGAGAAGAAAAAAGCAGGGAAATCAGCGGATGAAGAAATAAAACGCTCCACAGGAATAAGCAAGAGGATAAAGGAAATATCTGTTGAAACAGAACAGCTGGAAACCCGTAGAAATGACCTGCTGCTCCAGCTTCCCGCAATACCTCATGAATCGGTTCCTGTCGGAGAGGATGAAACCAAGAATGTGGAAGTAAGAAAATGGGGCGAACCGAAAAAACATTCAGGAGACGTTCTTTCGCACGACCAGCTTGGCGAAATTTCAGGATTAATTGATTTTGAAAGAGGGGTAAAGCTTGCAGAGCACAGGTTCGCGATAATGAAAGGTCCTGTTGCAAAACTCGAACGTGCTTTAATCAGTTTCATGCTTTCGGTGCAGACAACCCACGGTTATACTGAAATTGCACCGCCTTATCTTGTGAATACAAAGACAATGACAGGAACAGGCCAGCTGCCTAAATTTGCAGAAGACCTCTATAAATGCAAGGATGATGAGCTCTGGATGATACCAACTGCAGAAGTCCCCCTGACAAACATGTACTCAGATGAAGCGCTTGATGAAGCGCAGCTGCCGGTAAAAGTCACTGCATTTACACCATGTTTCAGGAGGGAAGCGGGTGCATACGGAAAAGACATCAAAGGACTTATAAGACAGCACCAGTTCAACAAAGTGGAGCTGGTCAAATTCGTGCATCCTGAAAAAAGCTATGATGAGCTTGAAAGCCTTACCAAAGATGCGGAAAGAATACTCCAGCTTCTTGAAATTCCTTATCGTGTTATTGAGTTATGCACTGGAGACATCGGATTTGCGGCTGCAAAAACCTATGATGTGGAGGTATGGATTCCGAGCCAGGAAAAATACAGGGAAATATCATCATGCTCGAACTGCGTTGATTTCCAGGCAAGAAGGGCAAACATAAAATTCAGAAGCAAGGGAAAACTCGATTTTGTTCATACGTTAAACGGAAGCGGTCTTGCAGTAGGAAGAACATTGATAGCTATTCTTGAAAATTATCAGGAAGACAAGAAAACGGTTAAAATACCAAAAGTTCTTCAGGATTTCATGGGAGCAGAGGAAATTACTTTCTAGCTTTTTTCTTTTCCTTAATCTGTTTTTTTCCTGCAGAAATTACTGATGCAATCTCCCCGACAGCAGGATAGATTTTTCTTACATTGCTTAGTGTTTTTGCAAATGCTTTATGCTTTTCCCTCAATTCATCAATATCTGTTTCAAATCCTGCCTGCCTCATTTTTTCCATTCTTTCGGAGACAAGTTCATATCCTTCTATGAAATACTGGGTTCCCCCTATTTTCCTTAATTCTTCCGCCAGTGCAACAGTATAGGTCCTGAATTTTCTGTTTGAATGCTGCTGCTCAGAAGTCAGGTTTTTGTTTATATCCTTTGTATCGAAAGGAATCTGGAAATAGCTTCTGAATCTGTCCATATCTTTTTTCTTTAATCCCATGTCTTCCAGGAGCGGAATGATTCTTGCAGGATGTTCGAATATATTGTAAAACCAGTCGCCGATTAGAACCACCCCCTCGGGAGAAAGCACATCATACAAGTCAACCAGATAATCCGGAAACGGCATATGATGGTATACAGCGCTTGAAACAACCATGTCCATTGTTCCGTCTCTGAGCATAGGAATGAATTCTTCATGCGTTTCCGTGTGTATTGCGTATTTTACTCTTACCGGGTGCCTTTCAAGCCTTTCTTCAACCGCACTTTTGACTCTTTTGAATGAAGGTTCAAGCAGATGGAATTCGCAGAACTCCGCAAGCTCCATGAGTTCTCTGCTTCTTGCAAGGCCGTCAAGAATTGCTATTGTGGTGGCGCCGTCGCCTGCACCGATATCACAGATTCTGAATTTTCTTTTTTTGTCATGCAGTGCCATGAGATTGTTTATTGCCATGCCTGCCAGATTTCTGTTAAGAATCGTATCTCCTTCCTCATCTCCGCTTCGGTTGGCAAGACCGGTTGCGATAATCGCCCTTTTAATAGCGGCATTAATTTCTTCTCCTGTTTCTTCGTATTCTTCCATATAGCTTTTCAGAGCCCTTTCCTTCATCCATTCGGTATTCTCCGCAGTTATCTTTATACCCCAGTTCTCAAGATACTGGCATGCAACACGAAAAACGCTCCCCGGCTTCATAACAAGGTCCTGTGTAATATCTGCAACGTTTTTATCGATCATTTCAAGCTCGGGGATTTCTGTCTTAAGCCGCATTTTCCTTAAGCACCCCTCTTCTGCTTAATCGCAGCCATAACCACCGCAAAATCAGAATTTCTGAGCATCTTTCTTGGAAGTCCCTCCAGTTTATCGGATTTCGGAAATGCTTTTCTTATCTGGTCCATGTCAACGGTGAAACCTGCTTCCTCAAGCTTATGTATTCTTGCTTTGCTTGTTTCATTTGCCTCAAGGAAATAAACACGTGGTATGGAATTCCTGTCCATTTTCCTAAGGTTGGAAGCTATCTCCATCAGACACTTCATGTGCTGGTCTAATGCAACAAGCTCATCCTGGTCGATTCCCGGAACCGAATGATGCTCAAGTAACTCTCCGAAAAGCTCATTCACTGCATCCAGAACCACTCTGACTCTTCCATTGTCGTCAAAAAGCTGGTTTCCCGCGCCCATCTTTTCCAGGAAGTTTTTTGCGTTGATTGGATGGTCCCACAAAGCAGAATGCCAGTCTCCTATCACCAATGCCCCGTCATCTACGAGCACGCGTTCAAGCTGCTTAATATAATCAGGGAAAGACTTGTTGTGGAAATATGCAAGCGAAATTATGATGTCGAATTTCTTTTCATGCTGTTCGCTCAGATAACTCTCATCATCATGAGCTATCAGCGAGCGTGAATTCAGCGGAACTCCATGCATATCCAGGTTTGTTTCCGCATGTCTGAGCTTTTCCTGGTTACGGTCTATAAGATAAAATTTGCTCCTGCTGATAACATCGTCCATATCAGGTCCTCTTAGTGCTGCTATTACAGAACTGGTTGCGTGGCCGTATCTCGCGCCTATATCACAAATGTTGAATTTTCTTTTTCCATCATCGAGCGAATGCATTATCTCCCTTACAATCCATCCGATTTCCCCGGCCATTGCGCTTTCAGTATAAACACGCAGAGGGGTTTTGACAATGCTTTCTTTTGCAGGATGGACGTATCTCAATTCATGTTCATCTTTGTCATAATATTCTTCTGATTTTGCTTTCAGCCATTCACGGTTTTTTTCACGATCTATGCCCCATCGATGATATGCAGAGCTGGGCACTTTGAATATGCTTCCAGGGCGTATCAGCATGCCCTTTGTTATCTGCGTAAGCCTATTATCAAATGCTTCTAGTTCATCAATAGAGCTCTTTAAGTCACCCAATATTCTCTCCTCCTATACCTATTTTGTAACCATAAACTTATAAAATATACCATTAGCTACTATTACATGGCTTCTAAGGATAAGCTGGTTTACCTCTGTAAAAACAAAGGAATAGAGTATTTTACAGACGATAAATTCATCTATGCCAAGAAAGGAAAAGACACCTTCAGGCTGGCTGTTTTTGATAATAACTACTATAAATTACGTATATATAATGGGATTCCGGTTCTTGAAATCGACGGCCTGAGGATGCATCTCGTAAAGGATTTCGAGACACCCCTGGACTATTCGAAAGAAATTGCTTCTAAGCTCAAGATAACAGCAGACGATATTGTCCTGGACACCTGCATGGGCCTTGGCTATACTGCAATAGAAGCATCAAAAGCAAAGAAAACCATTACTTTCGAGATAAGCGACTCAGTATACCTGCTCGCCACCTGGAATCCGTGGAGCGATAAACTCTTCAGCAAAAACATAGAAATCAGGAGAGGGGATATTGCAGAGGAAATAACCGAGTTAAAGGACAATTCATTTTCAGTAATAATACACGACCCGCCAAGATTCTCAAAGGCCCCTAACCTCTATTCATTAAGATTCTACCAGGAGCTTTTCAGAATAGCATGCCCAAAGGCAAGGATTTTCCATTATGTTGGCTCCGTAGGTCAGGCTAAAGGAAGAAAAATATCCGAAGAAGTGGAAAAAAGACTGAAAAGGGCTGGATTTACAGAGATAAAATATGATAAAAAATTACAGGGCCTGCTTTTCAGAAAACAGGCAGTTCCTCGCCGGTAATCATCCTGTATGCCTTCAAATATCTCTCTGATGTCTTCTGGATCACCTCTGTCGGGAGCGGCGGAGGGGGCGGCTGCTTGTTCCAGCTTGTTTTTTCAAGATAGTCCCTTACAAACTGCTTGTCCAGACTCAGCAGATTCCCCTGGTCGTATTCATCCTTCAGCCAGTACCTGCTGGAATCAGGAGTTAGTATTTCATCTATCAGTATTATCTTGCCTTCAGGGTCATATCCGAATTCGAATTTGGTGTCTGCAAGAACAAGGCCTCTTTCAAGAGCATAATCCCTTCCGAATTTATACAGTTCCAGGGATTTCTCTTTCACGAAATCAAGCGTCGGCTTCCCTATTATATCCGCAGCCTTTTTCTCATCTATATTTTCATCATGCCCTGTTTCAGCCTTTGTCGAAGGCGTAAAAATCGGTTCTTCTATCCTGCTTCCGTTCTTCATTCCTTCAGGAAGCTTTATCCCGCAGACAGTTCCTGATTTCTGGTATTCTTTCCATCCGCTTCCGGTAAGATATCCCCGGACCACGCATTCAAGCATTATCGGGGTTGCCTTTTTGACAACCATACTTCTTCCCTCAAGATAATCAGGAAGATTTGGCGGGACATCTGTTGATATCAGATGATTTTCTATTATATCCGTTGTTTTTCCGAACCAGAAAGCCGAAAGGGTATTAAGCACCCTGCCCTTGTTCGGTATTCCCTCTTTGAACACCACATCAAATGCACTCAGCCTGTCTGTTGCCACCATCAGGATATTGTCATCCACCTGGTAGGTGTCTCTTACCTTGCCCTTTTTCACCAGGGGCAAAGAAATGGATGTTTCTGTTATGACTCCCGTAAAATCAACCTCCTAAGCGACTTTACACATTAGTATTTCGCTACCTATAAATACCTTTTGCTTTAAGATATATAGTTACTGTTTATCCCTAGGTGGAAATATGGGTGATGAAGAAAAAAAGGACAATGTTCCAGCAGTTCGCTCTGATATTCCGACTGACATAACGAATACAGAGGAAAAGAAGACCGAGGATACCAGCCCCAGCCCTGAACAGCCGAGTTCAGACAAAGATACGGTTGAGGAGGTCCCCAAACCTACAGACAGGATACCACCACCCACAGAGATTAAAGAGACAGCACCGCCACCTGCCCCGCCGCCTCCAACAATACCCGAAGAACCTGCCAGCGATGACGAGGAAATAATGAAGTTCCTCCAGGAGACCGAGCAGAAGATTTACGTGGTTGGCACAGGGGGAAGCGGAACAAACACCCTGGACCGTCTTTTCGAAATGGGCACTCAGGGAGTAAATCTTGTAGGAATGAATACTGATGCGAGACACCTGTTGAAAATACGCGCAAACAAGAAAATCATACTTGGAAAGAAAGTGAGCGCAGGAAAAGGCGCTGGTTCAAACCCTCTTGTAGGGGAAGAAGCAGCAAAAGAATCGATGGATGAAATCAAGAAAGCGATTGAAGGCGCGTCGATGGTTTTCGTAACCTGCGGACTCGGGGGAGGAACAGGAACAGGAAGCGCTCCGATGATAGCACAGGCAGCAAGAAGCAGCGGTGCATTGACCGTGGGGGTAGTAACACTTCCGTTTTCTTCAGAAGGAAGGATAAGAATGGAAAATGCGCTTCAGGGTCTTGACAAATTGAGAAAGACTGTTGACACTTTAATAGTAATAAAGAATGACAAGCTTCTCGGGCTGGTGCCGAACCTGCCTTTAAATACGGCGTTCAAGGTGTGTGACGAGGTTCTTGCAGGTTCTGTAAAAGGAATCGCAGAGCTTGTAACCAAATCAGGACTTGTCAATGTTGATTTTGCAGACTTAAGGACAATACTGGCAAGCGCAGGATATGCTGTAATCGGTCTTGGTGAAGCTTCAATAGACGCAAAGCATGATGAAAGGGCGAGAATTGCTGTTGAGACAGCCCTTACATCCCCACTGCTTGATGCTGACGTCAGCAATGCGTCCAGAGCACTTATAAATGTTATCGGCGGAGAGGATATGACACTTAAGGAGGCCGAGTATGTGGTAGCAGAGACCTCCAAGAGAATAGCCGGTAATGCGCATATAATCTGGGGTTCCCGCATCGAGAATAACATGAAACGCTCCTCCATGCGTGTTCTTGTGGTTCTTGCCGGGGTAAGATTCCCGAAATATCAACTTGCGAAAGAAGCCGGTGAAGTGGAAGAGCTTGACCTTGACATAATAGGGTGATTTTCTTGCAGATACGTGAACTGATTAAAAGATGTATTCGCATAATTCACATTGCCAGAAAACCCACTCCCTCTGAATTCAGGAGGGTGGCAAAAGTTGCTGCTGCAGGAATGATACTATTCGGTGTAATAGGGGTTGTCATATCCGTTGTTTTCAATCTATTCGAATAAGGTGCATAAAAAATGATATATACTATTCGTGTCACTTCCGGACAGGAAAAGATCATCGCCCAGATGCTTGAGAAAAAAGCAAGGGCCGAGAAACTGGATGTTTATTCCGTAACCTATATAGAAAATATAAAGGGCTACCTGTTCATTGAAGTGCCGGACAAAAACATTCTTGCAAAACTCATACAGAAAGTAAGACACGTAAAAGGATTTCTGAAAACTCCTGTAAAGCTGGAGGAGATAGAGAAGCTGATAACTCTTACCAAACAGCCCACCATGATAGTGGAGGTAGGGGATACCGTGGAAATGTCTTCAGGGCCGTTCAAGGGAGAGCGTGCAAAGGTCGTTAAAGTGGATGAATCCCATGATGAAGTTACTGTTGAACTCATAGAAGTCGCAGTGCCGATTCCGATAACGGTCAAGAGCAAGATAATAAAAATATTCCAGAAAGCTTCCCAGCAAGAAGATTGAAACATGGGATCCAAAGGTTTTCTAAGCGTTTTATTTTGTTTTTGCTGTTTATTATTTTTAAAAATTTTTATTTGAAATCCAAAAATAAAATTTCATTTTTTTTAAAAATTTTGATTTTTTGCGCAAAAAACTTTCAAAAAGGGCTTTTTTTGGCAAAAATTACAATTAGGTTTATAAAACTATTTTTTGTTGTAGTATTGTCATTAAAATTTGAGGTGAAAAAACATGGCAAAGAAAAAGAAAAAAGAAACAAAGAAAAAAGGAAAGAAGAAGAAAGCAACCAAAAAGAAGGCAAAAAGGAAAAAGAGATAATTTGATTTAACAGCGACTGGTTCGGGGCGGACTCCCGTTTGTGGCCGCTCCCATTTTTATTATACAAAGTTTCCGCGTATCTCTTTTATCCCTTTGTTTTCTTTTTTTTCTCTTTTTTAATAAACTAATTCTCTATAAATAGGAAATTTCCCACACAATTCTTCAACTTCCCCTCTTATTTTGAGTTTCAGCTCACTGTCATCCGGGTTTTCAATTACCTTTACTGTCATCCTGGCTATCTCTTTCATCTCGCTTTCTTTCATTCCCCTTGTTGTAAGTGCTGCGGTGCCGACCCTCAATCCGCTTGTAACGAACGGGCTTCTTGTATCAAAAGGAATAGTGTTTCTGTTGGTTATTATTCCCGCTTCTTCAAGAGCTGCCTGTGCATCCTTTCCGGTTATGCCTTTCGCATTAAGGTCAACCAGTATGACATGCGTTTCTGTTTTTCCTGCGACCAGTCTTAATCCCAAAGAAACAAGTTCTTCTCCCAATACTTTTGCATTTTTGATTATCTGCGCAGCATATTCCTTGAATTCAGGCTGCATTGCTTCATGGAAACAAACCGCCTTCGCAGCAATCACATGCTCAAGAGGCCCTCCCTGCGTTCCGGGGAATACTCCTTTATCTATTATTTTTGCGTTTTCTTCAGGTCCTAATATTATTGCTCCTCTCGGTCCTCTCAGGGTTTTGTGAGTCGTAGAAGTAATAACATCAGCATAAGGAACGGGTGAATTGTAAACTCCACCTGCAACCAGTCCTGCAAAATGGCTTATATCGGCCATCATCACCGCACCGCATTCATCGCAGATTTCCCTGAATGCCTTGAAATCTATAATAAGAGGGTATGCAGTGTATCCGCAGATTATCAGTTTAGGTTTTTCTTCGATTGCCTGCTTTTTAATCGCATCATAATCCAATGCTTCTGTTTCCTTGTCAACTCCGTAAGGAACTGCTTTGAACCATTTTCCCGAGAAATTAACATGCGAACCATGGGTAAGATGCCCTCCATGCGGAAGGTCAAGCCCCATGAATTTATCCCCTGGCTCCAAAAATGAGAAAAATGCAGCAATATTTGCGGATGAACCCGAATGTGGCTGTACATTTGCATGCCCTACATTGAACAGCTTCTTTGCCCTGTCTATTGCAAGATTTTCAATTTCGTCTACATACCTGTTTCCTGCATAATATCTCTTCCCAGGGTATCCTTCAGCGTATTTGTTTGTTATTACCGAGCCGGTTGCCTCCATTACCGCCCTGCTGGTGTAATTCTCAGAAGCTATCAGCCTGAGGCTGTTCTTCTGGTAGTCCAATTCCTTCTTCATCAGGTCGTAAATCTCGCTATCCACTTCTTTAACGCGCATATTGCCTCACCCGTAAAAATCCATTTCGTAGATAACTATTTTAAAACCAATCCTGCCATTTCCTATATTCTGCTCTTTGTATGTCTCAGGTGGAAGTACCGTAGAAACCACCTCAGAAAACAAGAGTAGGTTTCTCGTGCCGAGGTCCGTTTGGCTTCCCGCCAAATCCCTCAGCATTACATGCCGAGGTCGCATAATCCGGTAGTGCGCCAGACTTGAGATCTGCGTGAACTGCGGTTCACGTCTCTCAAGAAGACTTGAGATCTGGTGCCCGTAAGGGCTTGGGAGTTCAAATCTCTCTCTCGGCGTTTTGCTTGCAAAAGGCCGTTTCTGGAATGATCCGTCATTTCAGTTCTCGGCGTTTTTTAACATATAATTTAAAACTATGATATCCGCTATATAAATATGAAAAAAATAGTTGTGGCTTTCATTCTTATCTGCATTAGTCTGTTCCTAAATGGCTGCATCCAAGAAGAGCAATACGAAGATGAAACGAAAGAATTGCTCTCCATGTGTGATCGTATTTCTAATTCACATAATAAGGTCTACTGTTACGAAGCACTTGGTATTAAGCTGCAGAATTTATCTATATGTGATAAAATTTCATACCCAGCAAGTTGTTATAAGGGCATTGCTGTCGCACAACAAAATCTCTCCCTATGCGATGAAATTTCAACCCAATCTTACATATATTATAAAAAATTAACTTATAGAGATGTGTGCTACAGGGATATTGGCATAATAAAACAAGACCCAAAGATATGCAATAAAATTACTAATCAAGATGCAATGGATGAATGTTACGAAGGGATAGGCATAGCACAGCAGAACCTTTCCTTATGTGATAAAACCTCCTCAGAATCCTACAAATATTATTCCTGTTACGCAGAAATAGGCATAGTCCGACAAAATCTTTCCGTATGCAATCAAATCCAACACGAAGCTACAAAAGATTATTGTTATAATGGAATCGCCGTGGCACAGCAAAATCTCTCTATATGTGCTCAAATCCAAGATCAGACTGAAAAAGACCGCTGTTATAAAGAAATTGGTATAGAAAAACAAGATTCTTCAATATGCGATGAGATCCAATATTATGAAAAAAAGGATGGATGTTACGAAGAAATAGGCATAGCACAACAAAATCTCTCAATATGCGATTTGATGCTGTATAAACATTATTCTTGCTATACTGGTATCGCTGCGGCAACAAAAAATCTTTCAATATGCGACGAAATACAGGACTCCCGTAATAAAGGGAAATGTTACAAAGAGGTGGGTATAGCAAAACGCGACATTTCGATATGCGAAGAGCTTTGGGATCAGCACGATAAAGACAACTGTTATTATGGAATTGTAGTGGCTGAAGGAAATCTTTCATTATGCGATGAGAAGTATTCCGGCAAGACATACTGTTATAATAGAATTGCTGTAAACCAGCACGATGTTTTCATATGCGATAAAATTAAATATTCACAAGACAGGGATATATGCCGCAAAGATGTTGCTTTAGAAAATGAGGACTTAACTGCATGTGCCCGAATCAGTTCTTCGGATTATATGGAGGACTGCTTCACCGGTTTAACTCGTATATGGGGTGGAAAAGAATGAAAAAATTATTATCTATATTTGTGTTTGTTGCTTTTTTCTTGGCGTACGGCTGTGTTGGTATTCCTACTCACCCAGCTGCAGGTGCGACTCAGGGCATAATTTCCAAATATGATGCGGAAACACAGAAACTGATTGAGGAGTGCCTTCAGGAAAAAGGGTTCACTTATCCGGATGAGTGCCCCACAGAAGTTGCAGCAGCAAAAAACGATCCTTCAATGTGCGATAAACTAAGCGATTCCCAATATCGTAGGGATAGCTGTTATTCGAAAGTCGGCAAGGTAAATCAGAACTTATCTGTATGTGATATGGTACAGAATCTGGACTGGAGAGCGACTTGCTATAAGGAAGTCGCCGTAGCAAAAGACGATCTATCCATATGCGATCAAATCCAGCATTATGAAAAAAAGGATGAATGTTACAAAGAAATCGGCATAGCCCAGCAAAACCTCTCTATATGCAATCAAATCTCCCAATCTGAAAAAGATTATTGCTATAAGAGGATTGGCATAGCAGAACAAAATGAATCAATATGTGCTGAAATCCAAAGCCAATATGACAGGGATGGATGCTATAGGGAGGTTGGTGTAGCAAAACAAAACATAGAAATATGCGGTAAGATTCAGGAACAATACGAGAAAGATTTGTGTTATCTGAATATTGCTAGTGCAACAAAAAACTGTTCAATATGTGATGCAGTGAGAGATGAGGATTTGAGAGCTAATTGTTATGGGCGGTGTTCTGACTAAAAACCTATTTATTTTCAAAATATCTCTTGAATTTGTCGGTAAGAATCAGTTTCGAGCTTCTTCCTGCCTTCTGTTGTTTTACAAAACCGGCTTCCGTAAGCTCTTTGACATGCTGGTAAATATGAGTGCCTATCCTCTTGACAACATGCGATTTCAATACACCGTCATGTTTTGAGATATATGCAAGAGTCCTGAGCGCAGACCTGCTTATTTCAGTATCCTGGGCAAATTCCTTTACCCTGTCGATATGCTTGCCTTTCACTCTCATTGAATATTTTCCGTCCATCTCAATTATCTCTATCGCACTTCCCCTTTCATCATATTCTTCCTGGAGCTGTACCAGTGCTTTTTTCAGATATCCCAATGCCCCTATCCCGGTAAGAGTCCTGAATTCTTCAAGAGTCATCGGTCTGGCGCTTATGAACAAAGCAGCTTCAATAATTCTTTTTTCTTCACCCATGTTTTTTCAGCCCCAGATGCTTCATCAGCTCTTTTGAGTAATCTACCTTATCTCCTTTTTTCTTTTTATTCTTTATCATAGCCTTTATTTTACCTGCAGTGCCCCCAACAGTCTTTCCAGTGGTGTCTATCTCTATGGGTTTTATCCCGTAAACCTTCAAAACTCTCTGCGGGCAGTAATCAAGCAGTTCGCACATTATATTCTCATTGAGCTTCTCCTTCCGGTATTTTCTCCCGGAAAGCCTTTTCTTAAGCTCGTCAGGATGAGTCCGCAAAACAAAAACATAATCAGCAGGCATCCTGATTTCGCATGCAAGATGCCCTTCAGCTACGAAATCCTTTTCATTTTTCAGCAGACTCTTCAGTTTTCTGTCCAGAGCCTTCAAATCCGCTATTTTTTCCCTGTTTTTAATCCTGAATATTTTCTCCTTGTTGACAATATCCCTCAGCGAAATGAGCTTTATTTTAAGTATTTTGGCCAGTTTCCCAGCAACCTTTGTCTTTCCGGTGCCAGGGGTACCGGTTATTACAATCCGCATATCAGCACCTAAAGTTTATCTGCAAGTATTTTGAAATATTCTTTTGCGTATTCAAGTGTTTCAATTCCTTTTTTGGTTATATTATAGTATTTTCTCCTTCCTTCAAGCTCTGATTTTATCAGTTTCTCATTTTCAAGCTTGTATAATACTATATATACCATGACTTTGTTCGGCCTGAACAGATATTCCTTCTCTATCTCCTCATCAAGCTTGTACGCATATATCCTGCCATGAATACGTATCAGTGAAAGAATATAGAGCCATAAATTTCCGGAAGTAAGGAGATTCTTCAGTCTTTTGACGGGCGATGTGCCTAAGGCTTCAAGTTTTTTCATCAAATCACTTCAGAGGCCTATTTCTTTTGCCCCCTGCATGCCTTTTAGTTCCTTTTTCCTTTTCTCTGCCTGCTGTTTTTCGACTTCTTCCATTGCTCTTGTACCTGCATCTTTCCATTTTGCAGGGTCGGCATTCTCCATGCCCTCCATTGCATCCTTGTATACCTCTTTAGGCAGCTCCACACCTTTCTTTATTGCGGATGTAAGAACAAGAGCGCTTCCGACCGAAGTATTAAGGCCCGTTCCATAAACCAAATCATCTTTTTTGTCTTTCCATTGCTGGCTTTCTTCCTCGTATTTCTGTGAATCCTGTAGAAATTTTATTAACGCTTCCTGCTGTGCCATCTGTTTTTCCGCTTCGGTTACATCTGGCTTGAATTTCGGAAGCTTCGGGGGTTTTGGCGGCTCAGGTGTCTTGTATGTTCCATTGGTTATAAGGTCTGAAAGATATGCCTGCTCAGGAGTTTCAACAATCGCTCCTTTGCTGCCGGTTATAACTCCTTTTGCAACCTCGTCCTGCATCTGTTTTTTCTTGTCACTACTGGCCATTCCTTCGTATGACTCCACTTGGTAATATGTCGTTATTCCTGCGGTTGTTGCAGCATGTACTACTGCCTCTCTTGCTTCCTTACTTTCTCCTGCATATACAGGTTTAAGATTTTCGGCAGCAGTATTCTCAACCTTTTGATAGGTTGTCGAAGCTTCTTTCGTAGCCGTCTGCCATGTTTTTGCAGTATTTTTTGCATCGCTGTAAAGGTCCTGGGCAACCTGGTATGCTTCTTTTTTCTGTTCAGAAGTCAAATCCATCTGTGCTATTTTATGTTGTGCTTCGTGAAGTGCCTTTTCCTTGGTCATAGTCGCGGATGCAAGCTCTGTTCCCATTCCATATATTGCCTGGGCTCCTGCCTGCTGTCCGGGCGTTGGTTGCGTGTACTCCTGCTTTGCTTTATTCTGACCTGCTTCCGAAACAGCTGCATTTGCCTGGCCTTTGTAATGGTTGAATATTTCTACTGAACTCTGCCCTGGTTCGGGTGGAGCATGTAAAAGCAATACTGCTGCCTGCTTGCTTATATCAGCCTGGCTCATCTGATAATTTATTCCTGCACTGGCATCCTTGGTTGCAGCCTTGAATTCCTTGTCGGTTTTGTACCATGCATGCAGTCCGGCGTTTACTGTTGCTTCCTGTATCCTGTCGCATGCAGCATCAACATTGTACTGTGCTCTACCGAGCTCTACAGCAAGACTGCCAAGAGTTGTTCCTTTATCGATATTGGTTCCCATGAATGTTGTTGCAACCTGTTCGGCAGATATGCCTTTTCCATCGAAACTTTTAGCGAATTCTAATGCTGCGGTGGATACCTGTTCGTATTTTGCAGGATCTGCTTTAAGATTTTCTAGATGCTGTTCGCTTTGCCCTAATTGCATGCTTTCAAGTTGTAAGGTATACTCTCCCGGGAATTTTGCAGGTTCTGCAACACTATAAGTGGCAACAATCATTTCTTCCCCGCTTCCTTTTTTGATTGTAACCGTTTCAAGCTTGGTATCAAAAGTGCCGGTTTGTTTATTGTATTCTCCTGAAAAACTTCTTATCTCAACACGGTCTGCCTTACTAATTGTCTGTGTTCCCTCCAGTCTTCCTTCCTTGAATGCTTCTTTCTCTACTCTTACTGTTGCTACACTCAGTGTTCCATCAGGTTTTTCCTGAACCTGCTCCATCTCATAATAGGTTATTCCGTCAACAACTACTTCAGTCGCTTTTTCCTCTTTTACCATTGTATCGAGTTTGTTGAATAGTTTCTGCTGGTCCTCTTTTTCTATATCCCTTTCAGCATAACCTTGCGCAACTGCTGCAGCATCTTTATCAACTGCAAAACCCACCATCTTGTCTGCCAATGCTGTACCAAAAATGCCGGAAAGAACCGATGATTTTAATAGTCCTCCTCCTGCTTTTATGACTCCTTCGAAAACCTGCTGTCCATATCCGGCAAAGAATCCTTTTGCTCCTCCTTTTTTGCCGATTGCCCCTCTTTTTGAAGGCATTGTAGTGTACAGCGATGCCTTGAACTGCCCCTTTGCTTTTTTAACAGATCCCGGAGCCCCCTCTAGAATTTGCTTTATTCCTCTTCCATCTCCCATTGTTACAGTCTTTCCGTCACGTGTTACTGTTCCGGCTCCCCCCATTATCATACCATATCCACCGAGAGTTACTGCCTGAAGCGCATACTGTTTTCCTTTTTCTTTCTTTTGTTCTTTTTCTTTTTTTAGGTCGGCTGCTGACATGCTTGCTCGTTTTGCCTTCTTTGCTTTTATCTGCTTCGCTTCACCTGCTGCTCCTTTGATGCTCTGCGCCACATATCTTATATTCAAACTGAATCCTCGTCCTGTAGGAGTATACCTGATATGCCTGCCTACACGAGGTGAACCTAAAGTAAATGCACCAAACGGATTTCTTCCTGTATAATACAGGGCACCACCGAGAAGTGCGAATACGATTATCAATGGAAGGCAGAATGCAGGAGTCAATGCCTCCGGAGCAGGCGGAGGAACATAATTGAGGCTTATTGAAGTCGGAAGATAATGGCCCAGGTTCCGGTCCTCTTCAGCAGGTTCTACTACTCCTTCTCCAAGCGGAACCTCTTCAGTATCAGCATAATCTGTTTCTATTCCGGCATATTCCATGCACTCTTCAAAACCGCATGGATATCCTTCATCTCCGGGATGACAGAAAGGACAGTATATTATCCTGAAATTATATGTAATCTGCTCTTCCTGCGCTCTTTCGGCATATGTCCCGAAATCAAATACTCCTGCTCCTTCATCATCGCTGTAAATCCTCAATAATTCTTCTTCACCTTCTGCGGGGTCAACATAAACAAACATGAGGGCATTGTCAATGTTAATTCTGGGTGGCTCTTCGGTGTAATTCTCATAATAAAGTTTGGCTGTTATCTCATGCGCTTCGTCATTTATGGACAGCATAATATTTGCCTGCGGCTGGCCTACCATCAAATCACATACAATGCAGGGCTCATCGGCTGCAGCAGTGGATACAAAAAAAGCCAGAATAACCAATATGCTGGTTAGTATGCCATTGACCTTCATGTCGTCATAATAGAATTAGATAATTTTAAAGATTATGCTTCGCTGATTCCTGCCAGTTTTCTGATGAATTTCCTGGCTATATCCATATTCAGACTGTACAATTCTTTGTAATATTCGCCTGCTTTTCCGCCATCCCCTTTTACTGCATAAAATATCAGAAGCAGTTTTTCAACATCCTCATTATTCTCTCCTTCGAAATGTACAAGTAATTTATGGGCTTCATCATATTTTCCGAGCATGAAAAGCGCGCTTGCAGTGATTATCGCACTGAACATCATATCACTTTTGGTATGCGACAGGTTGAATGCCTTTCTTCCCTCCATTTTTGCTTTTTCGTATTTTCCTGAGAAATAATATGATTTTGCTGCCATAAAATGCGAAAGCGGCTCCTTTGGAAATTTGCCCGTCATCTCGGTAGATAATTCAAGTGCTTTTGCATACCGCCCGTTTTTCAGATAATTGCCTATCTGTATGGCGTATGATTCTTTTTTACTGAACTCCATGATGCATTTTCCATATTAATGTTTAAAACATCTTTCATATGAAATAATCAATTATGCCTGAAGCACATAAAGACAAGGCCGCAGCACAAATGCAGGCTCTCCCGGAAAAAGTCAAAACAAAGATTGAACAGAGATTCACCGACTTATCCGCTCTTACTGATAATGTGGCGGTAAACATGAGCAAAAATGTCCCTTTTCCCGAGGCTCTTGTCACTGCCATTAAGGAAAAAGACCCTGAACTGGCAAAGGAAATAGAAAAAACCATTTCAGCAAAACCCGAAGAAAAGCCGGTTGAGAAGGAAAAACCTGAAGTTGAGGCTGAAACAACAATTAGCACTGCGGGGGGTATATCACCAGGGGGTCCTGTGGTTGTTGCAGCAGTTGAAGAATCGATAAGCATCGGGGAAACTGTAACCATAACTGCAGAAGTAGGCGTCGTAGCTACTGAAGAAGGCGGTGATGTTCTTGCAAGCACAGAAATCGGAATTAATGAATCATTATACATCGAAGGCTACCGCGACCCGACGACAGGAACAAAAGGCGCTGCAGCAGTATCATATTACTTTACAATGGCTGAAGGGGAGGAAGTAGGAGTCTATGGAGGCCCCTCAGTTGAAGCAGGAGAGAGTATGGAAGGTGACTGGTATGTTGTGTTAGCTGCTCCTGTTGCTGTTGAAGGAGAAAATTTCAGTATTGAAGTCGCCCCACAGGTTATCGCAGGCCAGGGATGGGCTGCATTCGGAGCCAGTATGACCGGGGAGGTCCAGCTATCGGATAATTTCGCGGTTAATATGACTGTTTATGTTGAAGATGTAACCGCAGCAAAGGAAACAACCACCGCAACAGCAGGCCTGAAGGTAAAATTCAAGTAACCTCTTAATTTTGGTAAATTTATAAACCTATTAGTCCTATTTAGACTATGCGGGTAATGCAGTCCATCGTAGCACTATTGCTTCTTTCCAGCATTTCTTTTGCCGCAGCAATAGACCTCAGTTTTGCCGTTCCAATGGTTGCAATAATAGTCGGAATATTCCTTGCCATAATGATAATGTTTGCTAATGCTCTTTCAAGCCCGGCTCTTATGGCATGGACAAAGAGCGAGATAAGGGAGCTGATAGCAGGAGTTATCTTAGTAGCAATATTATTCTCCTTATTCATAACATCCCAGGAACTGAGCAAGGCAATAACCGGCCAGGAAGACTACATACTGGCGTCGGCCAATGTAATAGAGAACATGCTTGGAAATGAGACAAGCGGATATGACACCGGATATGAAAATGTAATAAGAGCTGCAACAAAAATAAGGATAGGAGCGACCTATTCGCCGTATGCAACAATACCCGTCTGGTTGTTTTCCCTGATGTATTCATCCTCGCCTTTATCCGGAATCTCCATAGTTCTTATCTCACTGGGTCAGGCAACCCAGGGACTGACCAATGTGATATTCCTCTATGAGGGATTAAGGCTCCTGATTTTATTTTTCCATTCCACAATACCTACAATAATCCTGCCTCTTGCCTTTGCGGTAAGGTTGATTCCGTTTACCCGGCGGATAGGAAATACACTGATTGCCGTGTCTCTCGGCGCAATAGTCCTTCTTCCGCTTTCGGTTTTAATAGCGGGCGAGATAAACAGCCTGATAAACTATCCTGACCTCACAATATCGAATATGGGCGACCTCGAGCCTCATCCATGGCCGATGGAGCTCGGAACAGTTTTCTGCGGACTAAAGCCGATACGTTTCATGTTCACGCTGACGGATTACGGATTTGCTGCAATTATCTGTCTTCCACTGCTTCTTATCCCAATAGTCGGTGCAGGCCTTTTCTCAGCATGCTACACTCTGGTATCAGAGGTCGTTTATCCGATAATAATGACTGTCGTGAAACTGGCGCAATTGATTATCCTTGCAATATGGCTGGCATGGTCTGAAATAAGCGTAGGCGTCTCTGGAGGATTCGGGTCATTGGGATGGCCTAAAGACGTGGTCAATATCCTTCTTCCTTTCCTTGAGAATGTAAATAATGCAATACTTGTCGGATATGTGGACCTTGTAGTAATAGCGATAATAACAATATCAGGAATAAAGAGCATTTCGACCGCCCTTGGAGGCGAATGGTATCTTGCAGGTGTGGAGAGATTGATATGAGGTTTTCATTGTTGTTTGCCCTGCTGCTCATACTGCCTCTTGCCCACTCTCTGGACTGTGTTGAAAATGCAACACTGCTTATTTTTTCCGAGCAGGGCACCCTGATAGTCGCAGTGATAATTCTTACAATTCTCATCATAATAGGCTCTTATCTTGTTGGGATAGTGATACGGAATCCGGTATTCACCGTATTTGCAAAAGATGAGTTATATCATTTTGCATTCTCGCTTGCAATTCTTTTCGGTTTCAGTGTTATTCTTTATTTTGCCTGCGCTTCGGTGAATATGTTCTATACCACGACCCTGGAGAATATAGGGGCAGGAAGCGATGTGTGCTTCACTTCAAGCTCGAACATGACAAAGGTTTCCTTATGCTATCTTGGTGATGCGAAAAGGGATGCGCAGAGAATGTCAGAAAGTTATGTTGAAGGATATATCAGCAAGCTTATGGCATCAACATGGACAACTACGATAGCAATACCCCTTATGAACAGTTATACAATGGCAGGAGCTTCATGGAGAAGGGTTGATTCAACGCAGTTCGATTCTGTTCTGAATATGTTTATTTTCCCTGCACTGATAAGCCTCAGCATGCAGGAATTATTCATCGGATTCATAAGCGAGAACATAATTGCATGGCTGCTTCCGATTGCACTGCTGTTAAGGATATTCATCCCTACACGGCAGATGGGAAACATGCTGATTGCATTAGCGATAGGATTGTACATAGTGATACCGTTCATATATACCTTCAATTATGCGATGTATGGAATAGTGACCAAAGAGGATTGTCTTGCATATGGAGGAATGATAAACGATGCTGTTTTCGGAAACTGTCTTGACAGCGATAATTTCTGGAATGTTGCACGTTTGATGCCTCAGGCTTTCTTCCTCCCGAATCTGGCGATAGCACTGCTGATAACGTTCCTGGCAGGCGTAAATAAAGCGCTGAGGGTGATTGGATAACCATGAGAAAACCATTATTATTGTTGTTCGTTCTGCTTGCGCTTTCCTCAGTCGTACTCTCGGAGGAAACAAATACGACAAGAACGTTTGAACAGCAGACAGAAGCATCCTCATTCGAGCTTATACAGAGCTGGCAGCTGCTTGCAGTATTCGGCCTCATCATATCAGGAATCCTTGTTGCGCTCGGATATGGAATAGGAATAGGAATGGAAATGCCTGAACTGAAGGCATGGGCAGGAACAGAACTCAAGCAGATAATCGCAACTGCAATCATGATAATCATGCTGCTGGTGGTAATCGCATTTATCGATACGCTCGCAATGGTGGTGGTGAACACAACAGCACCCGGAGGGCTCAACTGCGATATCAGCCAGAGCTGCCTGCAGAAAGTTTCGCTTGAATATCTGAAAGATTATATATCTGGTGCGGAATCAGGGATTAAGGATGTTGTAAAAAACAATATGAAAGACAGTGCATGGACAGGAAGGGGACTTGGAATATATGCAACTTCGATAAAATTGGGGCAGCTGGGAATAAGCACTCCTCTTGCTGCAAATTACATGCTTGATGTTGACCGGCATCATATAGTATATGAATATTATTCAGGAATGCTTTCATCATTATATTCACAGAAATTCTTCCTTAGTGAATTCTGCTTCAAGATAGGCCCGATAATACTTGCAATCGGAATTGTTGCAAGGTCGTTCTTTTTCTCAAGAAAGACAGGAGGGCTTTTGATAGCGGTTGCAGTAGGAGTGATGTTCGTTTTCCCTGCAATGTATCTTTTCGACTGGATGACCCTTGACATGATTCTTGAAGGGGATAATTCTGTTGTTGACGAGGAGATGGGCTGTCCTGAGGAATGCAGGGATGCCCCGGCTCTTGCATATTCCGGAGATGTTCTTTTTGATGATACGAAATCATTGTATGCCGCCTTCAATACGACCGAAGACGGAGAGGAGACGGCAAAAAGATTATCCTTGGGAGAAATACCCAGCGCGGTCAATTCAAGCGGTGATACTATATATTCATGCAACTACGACCCTGACCCTGATGACAATGTAGCCTGTCCGTATTCGTGCAGGGACCTTCCTTATCCGCCGTCGATTCCGGCATGTGCTGACCTAGAAAACCAGACATTCTGCGCAAACCTTGATGAAAGATGCAAGGTCATAAGGGAGGTGCCGGGCGGAACATCAAGGCCAGAATACCTTGAATGTCCGGATATATGCAAGATGATACCCCCGCTGAAATCAGACTGCAGTCCGTATGGCGACTGCCTTGAATCAAGATTCGACTGCAGGGCTGCAAAGAAAAGCGACCTTGACTGGAGGCCTCAGGCTAACGAAAGGACTGCAGGCTATGAAAGATGCGTAATGGCAGAAGACTGCCCTGCAAGCCTTGACCCGTATGAATCATGCGTATGGGTTCTTCCTGATACCGGTTCGTGTGATGACCTTTGCTTTGGATGCCCGTCCTACTGCAGGATAAGGAATGGAAATGAGGATGATTTGTCGGAAGCGTGCTTTGATGAGGGTGAGCTGATAGCAGAATGCCTTGACTGTTCTGATGCATGCAAGATAGATATTGATAAAGTGGAAGATTTGGGTCCTGTTGCACCGAACTGCACAGCATGCCCGCCTGAAAGAAGGATAATGGGTTCTACGATTCCTGAAGATTTGAGAACCGGTGACTGTTCTTATGAAAATTGTCCAGGGGAATACAGGGTTTATCCGCCGAGAAGTGCATGCGAGGATTGTATTATGACTCCGGAAACCTATCTTTACAGTCCGCCGATAAATCTTGACTGCGGAGAGCTTTGCAAACCGCAGAATAATATGCCAATGAGGTCTTCAGGAGATTATACTGAAATAGGACAGGAGGGTCTTGTCGGAAGGGCTGAGATAAGGAATGTTTCGAAATACATGATACCAGCTTACCTGCTTCCGTTGTTCAACATAGTCGCAACGCTTGTATTCATCAAATCATTTTCAGGAATGATAGGAGGAGATATTGAGATTCCGGGGGTTTCAAAATTATTTTAGGTGTTGATATGAAAAAACTGTTGTTCGTGCTGTTGTTGCTTGCGCCGCTTTCGTTTGCGGCATGGGTTTCAGTGGCAGCGATGGCAGTCATGGTTTCTGTTGTTATTCTTGCAGCAGTTTACGGGGTTGCAATAGGAATTGAAAGCGAAGAGCTCAAAGTATTGTCAAAAGACGAATTCTTCCAGCTGATAGTTCTGGTACTGCTCATAGCAGTATTTTTCATAGGAGACGGAATGCTCAACGCAATTTCAACAAATTCAGCATTCACACAGGGCCAGCCTACTATCCAGGATGCGGCAATAGTAAGCCTTGATGAAACATACGACAAACTTTCACTGAATCTTGAAAAGATTGCATCTTCTGATGTCAATGTTGCAAAAGAGGCTTCAAGGACTCTTTCATGCTATATTACCGGAGGCGGATACAGCGTAAGCGCATGCGGCGGTTTTACAATGCTCGGAACGCCATTCTCTTTCGCAGGCTCTCTTACAGCATATGCGATTGCAGAGGTTTCGGCAGTAAAACAGCTCGTGATAATCGCAAGGGATTATGCTCTTGCACTTCTTCTTCCGATAGGAATAATACTTCGGACATTCAGGTTCAGCAGAGGCGCAGGCGGATTCCTGATAGCATTGGGGATATCACTTTATCTGCTGGTTCCTGCAGGAATAGTTTTTGTTGACATGCTTAATGAACAGTTCTTGTCAGACCCTGTTTCAAGCGAATATACGGAAGATGACCCGTCAGCACTTTCATTCGGCGATCCTGACTCATCATCGTCATTCACCGGATGCGAAGCAGGAATGCCCTGGGGAGATTACAATGAAGACAGGGCGATTGATGCCTACCAGAAGCTCAGAACCCAGCTGAAATATTATCTTTATATCGGTCTTCTGAAGGCAACTCTTGGACCTGTCGTGGCATTGCTCCTGTTCATAGGAGGATTAAGGGCGCTCAGCAGCATCTTTGGAATGGAGGTTGACGTGAGCCCGATTTCGAGGTTTGTATAATGGTGGAAGCAGCAATATGCGGTACAGAATTCACTGACTTCCTTAGTGCAGTGATATACCCGCTGGTTGCATACGCGGGCATAGTCGCAGGCATACTCATCGCAATCACCTTTATGGCAGGCCAGTTTCTGAGAAATCCTAAACTGAATGTATGGTCAAGGACAGAGATACTCCAGCTTTTCATGTCAATAATTTCATTGTTCCTTCTTGTACTGATGTTCAATTCATTCTGCGCTATAGACATGCGGGATGTTGCGGAAATATTCGAAATCCCGTATACCTGTGACTCTCCTCCATGCTCGGTGTTTGATGCTGCGGAGGATTATCTCTGGAAGTCAGGAGTTTACTGCCACAATGCACTGATTGTTGCAAGATATCACCTGAAAGGATATACTGTTCTCGGCTATATGGGAGAATTCGAATGTGACATGTCAACAGGATTTATCGGATGGGGATGCTGGTTCGGGTATTCAGGAACGAATGTACAGCCCTACGGAGGATATGCGGCAATGAATGCGGCACTCGGAACTATTTTCAATTCAACATTAATGTCATATTTGGCAGTGCTCAATTATCTTATAATACTTATTTACATATACAAAGGATTCGCGTTTTTCCTTTTCCCGATAGGAATATTCCTGCGTTCCATGCCTTATATGAGGGCGTTTGGTTCTGTTATGATAGCGGTTTCAATATCGTTCGTAATCATTTATCCGTTCTTCCTTGCGGTTTTCAGTTTAATGGGAGATGCGATATACGGGGAATGTTTCCTTTATGACTGTGATATAGGAATGGGTAATTATCTTCATGAGGATACCTATCCTGACCATGTTGCGGGAGTAGGAGGTTCAATCGCCTCTGCTTTCAGCCAGGATTATGTAAAAGAGCATTATTATTTCCCTGAAGGCGAAATGGCGCCTGAAACAATAGCTTTTGCAGGAACAGCGTTTATCGCAGGATTTTTCCTGCCCTCAGTAGCAATGCTTGGGGCAATAGCATCAACAGTGTATTTGGCAAGACTCTATGGTAGTGAGATTGATTTGAGCAGGATCATGCAAATGGTATAGGTGTAAATATGTTTTTCCCGATACTGTCAGTAACAAAATTTTACGGTGATGCTGGTGCAGAATGGGTCACACACTGGCTTCCGCTTACACTACTGGCAGTAATAACCGCGGTAATAATCTACAATATGTTACTGCTTATCGCACGTGCTTTCGGACTTAAAGACCTTGAAAGAGAGGCAAAATCAGAAATGCTCCAGGCGGTTGCAACAGCATTCATAGCAATATCCCTTATAGCCCTTGTTAGTGGTGCGATGACGCTTGCGCAGGGTCTTATTTACGGTGAAATGGCATGTACTGACGGACCTAAAGACATAACGAATCTTGATGATGCATTAGATGCAATCAGGGAATGCAGGATACAGGAAAGGGCAGAACAGATAGATGAAATCCAGGACAAACTGACCACAGGAAGCGAAACCTGGGCCTTATTTAATTTCCTGAATATGGATTTCAGTGTTTTCGGAATAACGTTTTTGAAAGGAAGCTGGATCCCGTCGATATATGAGGATGTTGAGGAAAGAAGGATAATAAACAATCTTGCAACCGTGATGCTGATTTCGCTTAATGCGCAGTCCTTCCTCTTGCTTTACATAAAGGCAAATATGCTTGAAGTATTCCTGCCAATGGGAATATTGTTGAGAAGCTTCAAATTCACAAGAGGAGTCGGAGCCCTTTTCATGGGGCTGGGAATAGGATTCTACTTTATATTCCCCGTAATTTTCGTGCTGCTTGACCCAGGATTCGTAAAAACAGACATTCCCGAATCGCCTCCGATACCCGCACAGCAGTTCTGCTATCCGACCATGGGATTTGCAACAACGATATTCAATACAGTGCAGGAATCAGGTGCAGCAACAGGATTATCAGCGCTTTCAATCGGCAATCTGAGGTCAGCGCTTGCAAGCACCTATGTTTCATTAATAATACATCCACTGCTTTCATTATTCATAACCTTAGTGTTTGTCAGGTACATAATTACAGTTCTTGGAGGAGACACCACTGCTCTGGTGAGAATGGTTACTAAAGTGATATGATGAAAAGATATATTTTGTTGTTAATAGCTTTGTTCATTGCTTCCGGATGCGTTGAACCGGTTGCCAAGCTTGGCTGCTGTGCAAAGGAAAACATAAGCGACGGCTGCTATCTGTTCAACATGACCGATTTCCAGTTCTACAATTATTTTTCAGATACACTGGAATGCAATGAAAGTTCAGGATACTGCAATGTAACGCTGGGTGATGAAAACCATCTTATCCCGATATGCACTGACACCGAACTTTCAGAATGCATCAATCCGAACTGCACTGCAATGATATGCGGTGATTTCAAATACAAGCCGAAAATCGCACCAGGAGTTCTTGGCACTGATGAGCCTGAAGTGGACATACCTCCAGAAGATGAGGAAGAGGAATCGATGATAGGATTCTACAAGGCCCAGTGCAGATTCCTTGCAATGGATCCAAGGCTGAAATCAGTAATGAAAAATACAAAAGCATCAATGAATGTTTTCAGAATAGGTGTTGGAGGAAACTTTGATGAATACGACACTTACAGGTATTATTTCCCTCTCTCAGACAAATACTGCAATATAAATCCATCTATAGGACTAAGCGATATCAGAATAGACAGGTACATGAATTATCTTGGTTATGATATTGATACATTATCCCCTGAACCGTATGACCCGAGTGGTATAGGAGAATGCATGGACCTTGAGAGTCCTGCTCCTGAAGACATATTCAGGTTCGGGCACGACTCATCCCCTGACGGAAAATATTTTGAAGTATACGAATACCAGTTCGCACAATATTACAAGCTTCTCTATCCGGGCGGCGAAGAAGAAGACGTTGGAGACGGGGGATGCCCGGGAGAGCGCGTTGCCAGCGAATATTACAGAAAACTTGACAGGGAATATTACAGGAAATGGCTTTCATTCGCAAATATTGAAACAATATACAGTGCTGCAAGGGCTCCGTTCGAATGTTCAAGCCCGATAGAATGCTATTCAGGAAGCTGTTCATTTGATTTTTACAGCAGAAGTGCTAATCTTGAAATCGATGGGGACGAAACCATTGAGTTCATGGCAGACTGCAATCCTTACGGCACACCGGGCGGAAAAACAATAGAAGTCTGTGCTCCTACCGTTGCATTTGACCCGGTAAATCCTGATTCAATCACGCATCCGGTAAATTACCAGAGCCTTTCTGTGAAAATGGCCTACATAGAACTCCAGGCAGACGGCTACAACAGTGCTGATATCACACAGGTCGAAGAGCTTGACTATCCTGATGAATGTCCTAACACCCATTTTGACCAGTGGGCTCTTGGATGCATCGGAGACTGCGGGGGAACCGGCAGTGACAATAGATGCGAGCTCAGGATGGAATGGTGTGATTTCACCGGAAACAATCTTGGAGCATACGAATGCAACAGGGGAGAGGAAAATATTATTGATTTTGACAATGATGCACAGCTTGTAAGCGAGCCTTTCACAATGACATATCTTCCGGAAGCAATCGAATTCATGATGACTCCGAAAAGCCAGTGCCCGCTTTATATGCCAACCGATGATGATACTGAAATTGAATGTCCTATGATTGTTGATGGGAAATATCCGCCTGCAGGAGGGGATGTTTTCTTCGGAAAGAGCCAGGAAATAGGAAAAGAGGCCAAATGGGGAGGAAGAAATGTAATAGGATACAGTTTAAGCAATCCAAGAACAACTTTGCTGGGCGAGGCATGCAGTCCGCAGGGACCGGGTCTTGCTCCGGGACAGGATTATGTCATGGTTGAAATAGGAGACCCGAACGGAGAAAACTGGCAGAAGCTTATGGACACATTTGCTCCTGTGTTTGAAGAAAGACTTGATGATATTTCAAGAGGACTTGATGGTGTTACAAGCGATACCGAGATTGTAATTTCCTCAATGCCATGGGTGATTGCATACAAACAATGGGATCCTTCAACCAGCGATTATGTGATGAGTTCGGTTGCTGCGCAGAAACTGATGGAAAGAAACCTGTTCGATTTGCCGGGTCCGAATGCAACCGGAACAACCCCTGCAGAGCTTGCTTCATATTTTCCCCATGGAAACAAAGCCTCAAACAAGGATGTGAGCTATGTCCTTCTCTATCCCCAGCACATCTATCTTTATCTTGAACCTGCAGAAGAAGAGAATTTCGGGCTGGACTGCAAATATGATGAAGTGCTTGGAATGCCTTCCCTGAAACCTTACGGCTGGTGTGAACCATGCACAATATCAACGATTGCATATCAGAACATCAGTGCAAAGGACTGGGCATATCTTCCGATGACAGAACACAAGCTTGATGTTCATTCGACAGCCCAGCAGATATGCAGCTGCCACACTTACAAAGTGAGCGGCGATACTCTACATACTTTTTCCTGTACCGCTCCGCATATTACCGACATCGAGACATATTCGGGGGCAGGGCTCTTTAGCGTGTCAGGGACACCGCGCACACAGCCGGAAGTATCGCTCATGAAAGAAAGACTTGGCGATTATATGAAGGCAGGAGTTCTTCCTGTAATTGATATGACTGATGACAGCAACTGGGACCTGGCACCATATGGTACAGATCCTTTTTACGGCACTTACAACGAGTACGATTTTGAAAGACTTTTTGGGGATATGGGCGCAACAGTAGTAATAGTCGATACTGTTTACAAGCATCAATGGATACCGATTCCGCAGGAAAGGCTCGAAGAGATATCAGAAAGAGCCGCAATAGTCAAATCCCACTGCTGGAGATGCCTTACTGCAGTCCGCTACGGAGTTGATTTTGCACCATTCGAAGAGCAGCGTTTCGAGGATGCACTTGTCTCGACTTTTTCAGACCCCGGACTGCGCACGAACCTTGATGTCATCGTCTTTGATTATTCCCCGCACCTGGAAGGCTATGAAGGTGATTTCGAAGATGAAACTCTTGAGGATGATGTTCTGGAAGACCTTTCAGGAAAAGGAAGAAAAGTTCTGCAGCTGACAGGCAAACCCTCGCTTGCAATTAATTTCTATGTTAATGCACAAAGCAGCTACTGGACAGATGAAAACCTTGAAAGAGTACTGAACCATCTTGGCCAGAACCAGGAAACACTTGCAGATTCAGGAATAATGGGAATCATATGGATGCCTGCAAGGGGAGAAACCGATATCGGAGGAGATGCAATAGTTACTTATAACGAGCATGGTGCAGGTGTCAAGGGAAGCACTTTCTGCACTGTGCAAAGAGGCTTCAATGAATTCGCAAACCCGCCGCCAACCGTTCTTTACTCAAGTCTTCCTGAGGTTGAAACAGTCAATTGTACATTATGCGGTTCATACGACAAGGCAGTAGGGGCATGCAGCAGGACCTGCGACAATGGGGGAGAGTGTGTCCTGCCTGACGGAGTGCTCAATCCCGATGATTACAAATGCCCTGAAGGAACAATCCTCTCTCCGTGCAGATTATGCAATGAAACTCCGGGAAAATTTGTCTGCGATTACAGGTATTATAATGGAACGAGCATAACCATGAACTATACTTCCTCTTACATATCATCAGACCTTTACATGGATGTAATAGCAGGAATGGAAAGCCCGGAAAAATGCTGTATAAGAAATCAGGATGGAACCCTTATTTCCTATAATACAATGAAATTCAGCAGTGCTCCTTCAGTGCCTCTGGTATTCCCGAAGAACGGCGCGGAAGGAGCTTCGTGCACGATGGGCGGACTTGATATTGCGAGCACAGGATTCTGCGGAGTTGAGATAGTTCCCACGGCAAGCTACGAGGTGAACTGTACTTTTGTTCCCGGGCTTCCCGGACCAATCCCGGAGCCTTTCCCTGAGCCGCCTTGAGGTAATTTTTATGGGACTGCTGGATGTTTTTGGAAAAATATTTAAGGGAGGGGGCAGACGTCCAGTCGGTGAAGCGCAGAAATGCCCGAACTGCGGAGAAGCAGTGACTCTTGATATGGAAAGATGCCCGAAATGCGGGGTTCGTATAAAATCAATGTTCAGGAGAAAGTGCCCGAAATGCGGAACGCTCAATGAGCTTGACGTCGTAAAGTGTATAAAGTGCAGATATGACTTCGAAGCTGAATTAGAAAGAGCTAAAAAAACTTATTATGTATGTCCTATATGCGGATATAGGCACGAGGTTTACCTTACACGCTGTCCTGCGTGCGGTACGCGCTTCATATAACAGGTGTTTACAAATGGATGTCGGATTTGCTGAACCAGATACTAAAAAAGAAATACTCAAGGAAGAGAAAAAAGAGGAGAAGAAAAAAGAATTTCTGCATCTTCTTGACGAGGACCAGGTAGAGGTAAAAAAGCTTGATACAGAAGACCTCGAGGACGTGGTCAAGATAATGAGAAAATGCGCTTTTGATGTTACTGAAAAGGAAGTGGAGAAAATAATAGAATATGGCATGAGCTTCGGATGTTATGTTAACAGGATGCTCATAGGAGTGGGTCTTGGATGGCCTGCAAGCTATGACAATGAGAAAAGAAACATAACGGGCGGAGAATATAATTCGCTTTACCTCGAAGACCCTGCGGTTCTGCTTATGTACGAAGGCAGAGGCATAAGAAGAATACTTCTACGGGAACGTGAAAAAAGTGCAATGGAAAAAAACCTTATTTATACAATAGCATATCTCAGCGAGGATATACCAAAGGGAAGCGCTGTTGAATATATAAAAGAAGCAGGAAGCCAGCTGGAAAAACTATATCTTTCCGAAGATTATGAATTCTTCAGGACAGACAGAGGCGTTCTTGCAGTCAAGAAGGTGCCTAAATGAAACACCTGCTTTCGCTTCTGCTTCTGCTATCTTTTTCCTTTGCCCAGTGCGGAGCCGAGATAAACCATAGTGTTGTTGCAGTGGTTGGCGAGGGCGGAGGACTTGTTGATATTACTATCAGAACCGTGCCCGGCCACGGGCAGGAATATGTAGGACTTCTTCCTTATGCAGGTGTATCAACACAGCAGTCAATCAAATATGCCGTGAGTTATGCGCGTGCAATATCCACAAGCGATTCAACAAACTGTGATGTTCTTGTAAATTTCGGAAAACTTCCCTCAGGAGAATATGTTGACGGTCCCAGTGCCGGTGCTGCTGTTGCAGTTCTTTCATATGCGGTTTTCGAAAATCTTTCTGTCAGGGATGATACTGTAGTTACCGGAAGCCTTGAACCCGGAGGACTGGTTGGGAGCGTAGGCGGCCTTTACGAAAAAGCAAGAGGCTCTGCAGAAAGCGGGAAGAAATATTTCATAACACCGTTCAACAACGTCTATGAATTCATAACACTGAAACAGATTGAGGAGGATTACGGGATAACAATAATCCAGGCAAATATGATACATGAAATAATAGGCTTCATGGTTCATGATGAACCGATATCGGAAAGAGAGGTCACTAAATTCGATTCAAGCATATCTGAAAATACGTCTTCCTATCATTATGATGCAGAGCTTGAACATTTTGAGGATATTGCTTACAGAATGATAGAATTCGAAAATTATAGTATCCAGAGAATGCCGTATTCTGAAGATACAATCTGGATAAACGAATATTTCACTGAAAGTATTAATGAACAGCTTGATTACATTGATATGGGCTATTATTTTACTGCGGCGAATGATGCCTTTCTGAATTATATAGAAATATCAACCATCAATGTTCTTTTTGGGGAGCAGATGAGCCTTATAGAAAAGAAAAAGGAGATTGATGACTGTCTTGATAATCTGGAAAGACCAAAGATGACATCTGATAATTTTGAATGGGTTGTCGGCTCTGACCTTAGGAAGGCCTGGGCCGAAGACAGGCTTAATTCAACCAATATATACGATTCCATTCTTGTTGAGGAAAAATATACAATTTATAATGCGCTTATGTACTCTGATGCATGGTGCAGGGTTTCGCAGACGCTTGCAGAAGCTGCTGAAGATACCGGAACTGAAATAAATGAATCTGCATGGAAGGAGCTTGCCGAGGAAAGGATAACTTATGCAGAATCATTGCAGCATTCAGATGAAACCCGTGCAAAACTGAAGCTTGCAAGGAAAGAATATTCCCAGGGACTTTATGGCGCTGCAATCCTTGATGCCACATACGCAATAGGCATGGACAGGGCTGATACCGACCTGCTCCTCCTTTCCGAAGAGGAAATACTCGACCGTGTTTCCGAATATCTGGAAGAGGAAAGAAGTTCTCTCTGGGGAAAAGTATACCAGTCACAGGCCGTTTTCCTTACAGAACAGAAAAATCCCAACCACATTGCAGCTTACAGGCTGTTTGTTTATGCAAGAGAACTTGACTACTCCACAGGCCAGATGGAAAACAGCATGAAGCTGGTAAATGAGCCTGAAAGTGCGGATTTGGGGCTTGCCGAATTAATCCTAATCTTTTTATTATTTTCTTTCGTTCTACTATTCATCCTCCCAAAAATGATGAAAAGGCGATCCTATGGAAATAGTAGTAAAAAACGTCGTGGAGCTGATAGAGCTCAACAAGACAAGGTTAGAACTGGAGCTGAAAAAAAGCTACCTGGAAAAAAAAGAAGAACCAGCAGATGAAATCACCCAGAATCTGAATTTGTTAAACAAATCCATCAATGAACTTGCCTCGAATATCGACAAGGCGGGAGTGAAATTCCGGCTTATCGAACAGGAAAAGATTTCCGACATCAACAGCAAACTTTCCAATTTTTCCGCATCTGACCAGGTTTCTGCCCTGACATCACGGGAAGGGGAAGTTTATGAACTCCTGAAGGAAAGAGGAATGCTCCTGAAAAAAAATTATGAGAATCGTGAAAACCTCGCAAAACTTATTCTGCTAGTCTCAAATATCGTCGACCTTGATTTAAGATACAAGCTTGTGGAGGCAATTGAGAAAGGAAGCATAAAAGAGGGAATATCTCTTAGTTCCTATGAAAATTCAAAAAAACTGATTCGTTTCTTCAACCGTGTTGGAATTCCTGCTTCTCTTTCAGAAGATAAAACCCTTTGCAGCAGTCCGTCGACACTTAAGGAGATTCCATTCGTGATTTCAAATAAAAAAGTCTGGGTTGCTGCCGAAGCTGCAGACAGATTATCGCAGAATCTTTCAAATCTTGAAAAAATTTCACCGCAGCTGCAGTGGAAGAATGCCCAGAGGCAGATAAAGGAGCTGACCGAAGAAGAGGAAAAGGAATTCATGGATTTACAGAGAAAATATCTTGATTTGCTTAAAGAGCAGGATGAAATACTGAAAGACTTCAATGAAGAGGAGAAGCTGACGGTCAAAGTTTCTTAGCAACATAACTGCCGTATCTTTCATAACCGTTTTTGAAATAATATTCCCTTGCCCCCACTCCGCTTATTATCACTATTTTTTCATTTGCTATGTTTTCAGCTGCTTCCAGAAGTTTTTTTCCGATTCCCTTGTGCTGAACTTCCCCGTTTTTTCCTATTCCTGCCTCGGCGCCGTACGTGTGGAGTTCCCTTACATAAGCTGTTTCCGAATCATTCATCCTTAAGCGTAAAAATCCTGCAAGAAGACCTCCTTCATTTTCATAACTAAGAAATGTTTCTTTTCCATTGCTTGCGTTGTAATCAAATCTTTTTATTGAAAATGTTTTATCATCGAATTTCATTGACCTGATTTCCCTTGACCTTATTTCCTTCGGTTTTATTCCTTTTTCTTCGATTTTTTCCTGCACAAGCTCCCTCAGATTGCTTTTCCTGACTCCTGAAAATATAAGATTTGCAGGGATGTCCCTCTGTATCCTCATAACCCTTACATATTCCGGTATGTACCTGAAAAATTCTGATATTGTTTCCGCGGCTTCATCCGCACTATAAGGGGCATATTCCCCTTTTTCCATCATTCCGTAAAGTTCTGTCCCTTCCATAACCAGGGTTGGATAGATTTTCAGCATATCAGGCCTGAATCTCTCATCAGAAAAGATTTTTTTTACCATTTCAATATCTTTTTCAGGATTAGAGCCGGGAAGCCCGGGCATAACATGATAGAGGACCTTGAATGCAGAATTCTTCAGTAATTCTGTTGCTTTGACAACATCTTCTGTTTTATGCCCCCTGTTTATTTTCTCATAAATAATATCATCCGGATTCTGGACTCCTAATTCCACCCTTGTTGCACCATAACCCAGAATCTCGTTTATCTGCTCTTTTCCGCATACATCAGGCCTTGTTTCTATCGTAAGCCCTATTGCCCTGTGCTCTGCAGTTTCGTTTTTTCTTATCGCTTCATCCAGCGTGCCTGATACAGTGCCGTTAAGCGCATCATAAATTCCTTTTATGAAATCCTTTCGGTATTCCACAGGCATTTCAAGAAAAGTCCCGCCCATTACTATTATTTCACATTTATCTGTAGGATGGCCCATCTCTCCATACTGCTTTAACCTGCTTTTCACCTGCCTGCCTGCTTCAAAATCCGCCTGTATCGCCCTCATTGCAGCAGGCTCGTTTCCTGTATAGCTTTTTGCAGCCTTTCCGGTAAATGGACAATAAATACAGCTGTGGGTGCATGAATCCGCAGGCCTTATCATTATTGCCACAGGCGTTACTCCTGAAATAGTTCTTGTGGGCTTTTTCTTTAATTTCTGCAACAGCTCTTCAGGCAGTGTTCCTTTTCCTTTTTCAAGTATCTCGGAATTCTTTATCATCTTTACTGAAAACCTTGATGCTGCCTCCCGTTTTATCCGGTCTATGTCCTTTCTGCCTTCAAGAAGTTTTTCAATTATGTATCCTATGGCCCTCTCTCTATCATCCATAGCGAATAAAAGTGTCGGTTAAGTTTTAAAAATGGGTTATATCATAAAAAATTATGCGAGTCGTGTCACAGAATTTTTCGGATATATTAGAGCCCAACGTGGAGATGAAGACGTTCCCTGACGGGGATACCTATGTTAGAATACCTGATGTCAAAAAAGAGGATTCAATCCTTTTTCACAGGCTTTACCCTGAACAGAATACGGCAATATTCCAGGCAGTCCTTATGCTGGATATCCTGAAGCGGGCAGAAGCATCAACAACACTCGTTTCCCCCTATCTTCCATATTCAAGACAGGACAAAACATTCAAGGAAGGCGAAGCATTGAGCGCGGAAATAGTATGCAGACTCCTCTCGGATGCAAAAAAACTCGTAACAATAGACTGCCATTTCCTGAAAAAAGAAGGAACATTCAACTACGGGGGCCTTGAGATAGAGAATATTTCTGCAAACAAGCTCCTTATAGAGCATGCAAGGAAAAAAGCAGGAGACGTTGAAATAATAAGCCCTGATGCAGGTGCAAAATACCTTGTAGAAGAGGCCGGCGGAAAAAGCATGGAAAAGAAAAGAGGGGAATACCAGGAAGGGGAAGAGGCATACAGGAAAATAGAATCGATTGAACGGGATTTCGAGGTAAAAGGAAAAAATATACTTATTCTTGATGATATGATTTCAACAGGAGGAACAATGATTAAGGCAGTTGAAAACGTGAAAAAAGGAGATGCGGAAAAGGTCTACTGTGCTGCAACACACGGATTCTTCCTTAAGGATTCATTGAAAAAACTAAAAGAAATATGCGACGGTGTTTTTGTCACCGACAGCATACCTTCAGAGGCATCAGAGGTAAGCATCAAACCTCTTATTGAAAATTACTTGGACTCGTAGGTTATGGTTTCGGTTCCGGTATAGTAGTATGCTCTTACGTTCTTTCCGAAATTAGTCCATCCCTTGGTATATGTCGCATCAAGGATGTATACCAGCTGTCCATCTTTTTCAATAAGCTCTACGTCCGTGTTCACGTCCTTGTAGTCTTCTGACTCCACCAGTGCCTTTACTGCATCACCAGGTCTTTTTATCAGCTCGTATTCCTTTTCGCTTGCCTTGAATTTTACAGTCATTTCCAGCTTTCCGTCGACTTCTTTCTGCCTGATTTCCATGTCGCCGCCGTTCTTTATGGCTTCTATAACAACAAGCTCTCCAAGGTCTTCTTCAAGTGCTGCTCCTTTTTCTGCTGCATTTGCATTTTCTATAGCATCTTCATATTTTCCGCTGGCAAGTGCATCTTCTGCTTTCTTGAGCTGTGCTTCTGCTTCAGTAACGTCTTTTTCTGCTTTCTTTGCTGCTTCTATTGCACTCTTGGCTTTAGTTATAGCCTCCTCTGCATCAGCTGCGGGTCCTACTTTTTCAGAAGGCAGCTTAAATTCCTTAGACCCTTCCTCCTTTATTCTCTTCACAGTCGGAATAATAACCTTGGTCTGAAGCTTCTTCGGATCTTTAAGCTCTGGTTTTCCTTCATCGTCAAATCCTATACCGCTTTTCTTAAGGTCATCCAAAGATGGATCGTCTCCCTCGTTTGCAAATTTTACACGCTTCATTATCTCGTATTTTATTATGTCAGCAACAAGTTTTTGGCCTTCTTCTCCGCCACCGCATTCTTCGACCGCTGCCTTGTAATGTTTGTTGTCGCCTGCAATCAGCATCTCAAGTACGCCGTCAATCTCTCCAAGGAAACTTTCTGATTCGCCCCCGATTTCAACCGTCATATCTTTTATCTGTGCATCCATATCCTTTGCCCGCGAAGTCAGATATCCTCTTCCCTTTGCATAGTCAAGCATATCCCCGTCTTTAGGATCGAAATCACTTGCACTTCCTCCAAGCTCTTCTATGTGCATTTGTATCTCGAGTATGTATTCATCCAGTCTGTCAAGCTGTATTGCGGTAATTGCGCTCGCACTCTTATATTCCATAAGAAGACTTGCAACATCCTCTTTCTCCCTGTTCTCCTCAAGATATGCGAGTATCTTAGCATCAATGGCACCGCTACTCGTAGGAACTTCTCCCATCGTAGTATCTTCGCCTTCTCCGAGTGTACCGCTGAGATATGCTATCCAGCCGTCCAGCTTTGTTCTCATCTCTGCTTTATCATCCCCGAGTTCTTCCTTCTTTGTCTCAAGATACTCGGCAATTTCTGCCTTTACCTTGGTTTTGCTGAGTCCTTCCTTGAGCTTGTTTGAAAGCAGGTCTGTCCATTCCTCTTTTACCAGGTTATCAAGAAGATATCCAACAAGTTCAGGACTCTTTGGATAAAGCAGTCCAAGGTCCTTCTGAAGCTCGAGTTCTGCAAGATGTCTGTTATACTCTTCACGTGCATCCTCAAGAAGTCCCTCTTCCCATGCGGTCGCAATAACGGCATCAAATATCTTTTTCCTTGCATCTTCATCTTCAGGCATCAAAGTAATGAGTCCTTTCTTCTTGCCTTTCTCGTGTTCTACAATAAGTTCAACGATTCTCTCTACGTTTCCTTCCTTGATGTAAACAGGGTCATAGCCTTTTCTGGTTTTTGGATGCAGCCATTTTGCCATTTCCTCATTTGCCATAATCACTTCTGCTGTCTTTAGATTGTTTACTTTATAGTCGTTCATATAAGCCTCGACCAGTCCTGGAACAAAGTATCCTTCGTCCACCCAGAACTTTCTCATGCTTTCAACGTAGTTGCCGTTTACCTCAATTCCTTTTCCTTCAAGCTCCATAAGCTTGTTGATGAAGTCCTCTGTCTTTCTTGTGTTGAGCTTAAGTCCGTCTTCTATCATTCCCTGTTCGAATCCAAGGGTTTTTACAGTAAAGCCGGTCGGCTTTCCTCTCTCGTCTCTGACCTCATCTATTTTTACCCCCCTTTGCTTCTCCAGAGTATCAATTGTTTTCCTTCCTTCTCTTTCTGATATGTTTTTGGCATCCACGTATCCGATTCTTCTGTTGAATCTTCTTTCTGCAAATACCTTTGCAACATCAGGGTGCTCCTGCAGCCATTTTATCTGGTCTTCACGCTCTATTCCTTCGGCTTCAAGGTTTGCCCTTGTAACATCATGGTAATAGAACTGCAGCATGAATACCGGGTCCTGTGTAACGCCCTCGATAATCTCAGGAGTCAGGTTCTCCATTTTCGGATTCTTGTTCTCCTGTTTGTAATTGAGAATGTCATATCCCCTAAGCTTCCACGGAGCTGCCTTGAAATTATAATATCCGAGTTCATCATAGTTCCACGGGTATCTGACTGCCTGTTTTCTCCAGTTTTTAAGGAAGCTGTTGCTGTCCTCTTTTTCAAACGGTTTTGAAACCAATGAAAGCACTGTTGTTATTATTGCTGCTGAAAGGAATGTCCAGCTCACACCAAGCCATACTCTTTTTGCGAAATATCCCATCCTTCCTTTCTTGTCAGGTTCTCTGCGTTCTTCCTCTCCGTGCCTGAAATGGTCGTAAATTATTTTTATCAGTCCATATCTTTTTTCTTTGTATTCGACATCCCAGAACAAATATTTCGGAAGCTTTACTGCTAGTGCGATAGCAAGATTGCTAACCGCCTGAACTACCTGAAGGGTTCTGAATAATGTTTTCATTCCCCATCTTGCAGCAGTGTTATCAATCCTGTTAATCTTCTTGATATCCATCCATGGTGAAGTCAGGTAATGATCAAACCATTTGTATATGGCATCAACCGCTCTTTCAAAATCAGTCCAGCTTCTCTTTAATTCTATTCCTACTTTTCTCAGTTCTTTTCTGATATCTTTCCTGTCTTTTCCTTTTGTCTGGTAGTACCTCTGAATCCTGAGGAAAAGATAATTCCCCATTGCGTCTGTTACCTTTTCTTCTCCGTGCTGGTCAACAAGCTGATTGAACTCTTTGCTGTCCTCAACTACCGTAAGAACATTTTCAACTGCAGCATCAACAAAACTTTCTGCCCTTCTTTTGGTTTCCTCGGTTATCAGCACGTCCTGTCCGCTTTCAAGAAGTTCTGCTGCTCCATTCACCGTATAGCCTGATAACGCACTAAGATATCTTTTCATCACTTTCTCGTCATCATCCTTTATCATCTCTGGCCTCTTCGCTTTGTAATCGCTCCTTCTTTTCCTAAATTCATTATTGAGTTCTCTAAGTTTTTCCTTATCACGTTGCTTAGGAGAAGTTATCTGGTACATTCCGAGCCTTTTAAGCCATGCCACAAGTCCGGTAAGCGTCTTTTTTTCGACATCGTATTTATTATTAATCTCTTGCTGTATTCCGCCTTCATATGCTATTACAGCTATAACCCACTGGTCGTCAGTCATTCCTTCATGGGTTTTTGTTTTCTTGAGTTTTTCTATCACTTCTTTTGCTGTTTTTACTACCGGGTCTTCTCTTTTTTTAATCTCCGCAAGTCTTGCCATTTCAACATCAATCGACTGGTCTTCAGAATAGTTGAGCTTCATATTGTCTTCCCTAAGTCCGGTTCTGACATCTCCTTTTGCATTCTTGTCAAGCTGTTTAAGTGTCTCATTAAGATTCCTTGTATTTTCGAGTTTGTTATCGACTGCCTTAACCATTTTGTCGATATGACCAGTTATTTCTTGTTTTGTAGGGTCATCCATTCCTGCTGAATCTATTTTTCCTTTGAGCTTTTCTACCTTTTCCTTAAGCAAATCTGCCCTTGCATCGTTCATCTCTCCCTTTAATTCGTTTCCAAGCTTTACTGCTTCATCTACAACACCGTTCAACTCAATATTATAATCCATCTGAAGATGCGCATCCGCGTTTAATTGTTCAGGGTCTTTTATGACAGAAATATCAGAAAGCAGCATCTGCCTGAATGCATTTGTATGCCTGCCGATAGTAATCAGTATTTTAGAATCTATCTCCTCATCTTTGGCATCAGCAATTCCATAAACAACTTCGAGCTTGTCAGCGAATTCACCTACAGCATTTTCAATAATACCGTATGTCATTTTTTTGAAATATTCCTGTGCCATTTTTTCAGGCATGAGAGGGTCAAGATTGCTTACGTCCTTGTCCTGTCTTGTGCTCGAGGTTGTAGTAAGCGCATGCAATGCAGAACCTATGAAAGCACCTGCTTCCATTGCAGATCTTTTGGCAGTTGCAACATTGGCAAGATAATTGAAGAACATATTTCTATATTCAGTATTTTCATGATGGAGTAGGGTTACGATCAATATGTCCAGTTCCTCACGGTTCACTTCTTTTATACTTCCTTTTCTGAGACTCTCGGCAAGCTCTTTTCTTACGTCCTCCATTTTTTTGCCGTATGCAACATCATAAAGTTCAGATGGAGTGGGTACCGGTTTATCATGTATATATTCTATGAATTCATTATCCGTCATTCGCTCCCAGAGATATGTCGGTATTCCCTCTTCTGTTCTTGGGAATCCTCTTTTAATAGCATCTCCGAAATGTCCTATTAATACATTAAATGCATCCGGGTCAACATCTGTTTTGGTTGCTTTTGTGCCAACTCCAGGTTTCTTTCCGCTTTCCTGTGTTTCTCCCTGTTGTGTTTCCCCAGTTTCTCCCTGACTTCCGCTTCCTCCATGTATAGCATCGTGTTCTTGTTTAGCTTTTATCTCTGCGTCTATAACAGGATTTCTCTGCTGGCCTGGTGCAGTTGCCCCAGAGATAATATTTCCCTTCTCATCGCGTTGAACTTTCTCGCCAAGGAAAAATTTCTTTGTTTTGTGAATAATAGTTCCTTCCCTTTTAACAGTTCCTCCGCTTTCTTTTATCTCCTTTTCCTTCTTTCTCCGTGCTTTCCATTTTTCTAAAACCATTTGTCCACCCATCCAATAATATTATTACTCCTCATTCTCATATTAATGTGTAAGAAAGGGTTTTTAAATGTTGGTTATTAGAGGTGGAAGGCAGTGTGTTATGAAATTCTCTTAATCATGCCCTGAACAAGGGTTATTGTCTTGTCTTTTGCCTTTTCCATATGTGCGATTACCTCGTCGCTGGTCAGCCTTTCCTTTGAGATACCGCATGCATAATTTGTTCCAACAGCAATAGCAAGATAAGGGATTCCGAGCTCTCCTATCAGAGCAGCCTCATAAGAATGCGTCATACTCACAAGGTTCGCGCCAAGGCTTTTCAGTGCCTTAATCTCGGCCTTTGTCTCAAACCTCGGCCCTGCAGTGGTGGCTATTATCCCGCCTTTTTTAACAGGAATATCATTCACTTTCGCAACTGCAAAAAGAAGCCTTTTCAGATTCTCATCATAAGGCTGGGAAAAATCAATATGCTTCATACCGCCGCTGAAATCGTCAAAAAAAGTAGCAGGAGTCAAGAGTCCGATAAAATCATCAGGAACTATGACGTCTCCGGGCTCGTATTTTGAAATTATCCCGGCAGCATAAGTTCCGAGAATAGCATCCACACCTATTTTATTGAATGCAGCTATATTTGCCCTGTAATTAACCTTGTGCGGAGGGATTGAATGCTCTTTTCCGTGCCTTGCTATAAAGGCAACGTCTTTTTCCAGTACCCTTGTTTTCTGGACAACAACATCTCCATATGGAGTAATAACATTGACTTCCTCAGCATTCTCCTCAAGGAAATAAAATCCGCTTCCGCCTATAATGCCTATCATGCTTTAGCCTCGGACTTAAAAAATTAATAAAAAAGAAAAAATCAGCAGCTTCCTGTTGCTGCCGTTCCTTCCCCTGAAAGTGTTTCATTGCACTTTTCATGAGGTGAAAGGAATGCGTCGCATATCGTGCTCTTGTATGATTCCGGACTTCTTTCAACACTCATTGTCATGCCGTTTACAATCAGAGTAGGCGAGCCTCTTACTCCGTATGCTGCACTAAGCATTGCATCTTTGGTAAGCAGTTCGTCCACATATGTATCGTTGTTGAACAGTTCCTCGACTTCGGTTGTGTTTATGCCAAGAGCCTCTGCAGGTCCGGTCCAGCACTCATCTGCATTCGTGTAATCGCACTGTGCGTTTACTGCATAAACGTAGTCCATCCAGACATCTGCTCCGTAGAGATTGTAGATTATCTTCTCCCTGATGTCCTGGTTGAGCTCCACATTTCCATGAAGGGACGTCCAGCTTCCTGCTCCTCCTGATACTATGTAAACAGGCTCAAAATATATTCCCTCTCCAATGAGGTCGACTACCGGAGCCATTGCATCCTCTGCAACGTTTCCATAGGGACAGAAGCTCATTACAAACAGAAGTACTTCAGGTGTTTCTGTTTTTTCCAGTTCTTCCGGTTCAGGGGGCTCTGCAGTTAATGATTCTTCAAATTGTGTTTTTGCATACGCAACATCCTGCTTGAATGCCTCATAACTCAGAACACTGGGGTAGAGGTATTGGTAGTCCTTTGACATCGAAATGTTGAAAGGCTGTCCATTGAACATGTAAACAAGGTCTACATGGTCTCCGCTTTCACGATATGTCTGGAAAACAAGGTCAACCGGCTGGCCCTGACCATAAACATAGAAATAATCCTCGAAAGTAGCTGTTATCTCGTTGACTTTCTGCTGGTCAAAGACAAATCCGTCGGTTGTTGGGGTAGTTGTTTCTCCCCCGGTTCCTGTTTCTCCCATATTCAGATAATATCCTGCACCAAATCCGATAGCCAGCATGGCAACAGCAATAATTGCCACGGTTGTCTGACTCATAGGCTCTGCGCTAGATGTTTCTTCTTTTGCCATTTATTCACCACCTACTAGTATCAACCAAATTTATATTATATTAAGAGTATTCGGGGTTTTTAAAAGTCCCGTTTTTGTCAGCTATTCCCCTAACACCTTCACCAGTACTCTTTTTCTCCTTTTCCCGTCGAATTCACAATAGAATATTTGTTCCCATGGCCCTAAATCAAGTCTGCCCTTTGTAACAGGCATTACGACCTGGTGTGCCATGAACTGCCTCCAGATATGCGCTGCTCCATTATCTTCGCCTACATTATGCCTGTAATTTGCATCATACGGGACAAGCCTCTGCAAAGCATCAATATAGTCTTTTTTCAACCCTTCCTCATCATCATTAACTATCACTGCAGCAGTAATATGCATCGGATTAACCAGAACCAATCCCTCTTTTATCCCGCTTTTGTCTATTTCCTCCTGCACTTTTTCTGTTATTCTTATGAATTCTATCTTGTTCTTTGTATCAAACCACAAATGCTCGGTATGCGATTTCATATTCCCACCTCAACAGTAAGAAAAAACAATCTTTTTATAACTCCTCCGCATAAATTTATTCTTGTGGTGGGTTGAGCAATGAAAATATACTTTGAGACATACGGTTGTACACTGAATCAGGCGGATACGGACATTATGAAAGGTCTGCTTATGGAAAGAGGCGACGAGATTGCAGAGAGCGAGAGCAAAGCCGATATTATAATAGTAAATACGTGCACTGTCAAGGGTGCAACTGAAAACAAAATAATAGAAAGACTCAAAACACTGAACGGAAAAGTGATTGTTGCAGGATGTTTGGTGATAAACAAGGAAAGGGTCCGCTCTGCTGTTCCGAATGCTCCTCTTGTATGGCCTTCGGCAGTTTCAAGGATAGGCGAAGCAGTGGATGCTGCAGTTGAAGGACTGCCCATCGAACTGAAAGAATTGAAAAGGTCAGAAACAAAATCCCGCCTTTATACTGCACCGATACTGCGTGTTCCTATTTCAGAGGGATGTACTGGTAATTGTCATTTCTGCCAGACAAAACTCGCAAGACCTGTTCTTGTAAGCTATTCTGAAAAAACAATAGCAGAATGGGTAAGCAACGGCATTCAGAAAGGAGCAAAAGAAATACAATTAACCTCGATGGATACCGGAGCATACGGAATAGACCATGGAACTAATCTTGTTGAATTATTGAAATGCATAAACGGCATTGACGGGGATTTTCTTGTCAGAATCGGAATGATAAATCCCGAGCATGCATTCGCAATGAAGGATGAACTCATTGAAATTATGAAAAACGGAAAGTTCTTCAGGTTTCTCCATGTTCCTGTACAGTCAGGAAGCGAAAAGGTCTGCAAGGAGATGGGCAGAAAGCATACTGTAAAAGATTTTGAGGAAACGGTTTCAGCATTCAGGAAGGAAATGCCCGATATGACTATTTCAACAGACATAATAGTCGGCTATCCTACTGAAACAGAGGACAATTTTCAGGAAACCATTGAACTTCTTGAAAAAATAAAGCCGGATGTTGTTAATCTTTCAAAGTTCACTCCAAGGGCAGGAACAAGGGCAGCGGAAATGAAACAGCTGCCTAGCGAAACAATAAAGGAAAGAAGCAGGAAAACCAGCGAAATCGTGAAAAAAATCTGCTCAGAAAACAACAAAAATTACATAGGAAAAGAACTGGATGTTCTTGCAACCGAAAAAGGAAAAGGAAGAACAAAAAATTACAAACAGGTTGCATTTGAAAATTCAGAACCGGGAAACTGGATAAAAGTAAAAATAAAAGATGCTAATCACGGTTCTCTTTTTGCCTAATATCCTGCTATGTCAAGCAGATAAGACCTCATTATGTGGAAATTGTCTATTCCGAACGTGTACTGGATAAGCCTTCCCTCGGGAGTCAACCATGTTCCCTTATAATCCCAGCTTCCATCATTGTTCGGAATGAAAATCTGTGAGATGAATGTGGGCGCTTCTCTGTATTCTCCGTATGCCCTTATAAGCTCGTCAAGAGAATTTCCAGGCCCTATGAATTCATCTCCGTAATCTATAATTCCTGTCATAGAATCTGTCCAGTATGCTGTTACAAAGTGCCCTGCGGTCGGTGTGTTTACGGTTATCGCAGCCGCCTTTACCCCGTTCTTTACAAGGAATGCTGCTGCAGTTGAATGGATTCCTCCGCACATGGTAATCTGGTTTTTAAGATAGTCCGGCATTCCAGCATATGTTCCGTTGATCTGATACCACTGGACATATTTTCTCAAAGCACCAAGAATATCATCATGGCTTGCATTTGCCACTTTCTGCACTGCAGGGTCGCTGAATTTACCCTGGAATAACAGGTCCTGTACACCATTTGCATATGCAACCTCACCAAGCAGTCTGCTCAGCCATCTTGCAACTATCCTGAGTTCTTCCAATGAAGCACCCGCATACATTCCTGCAAAAGTATCCATATTTCCTCCGCTTGAAATCAGTCTGTTTGCTGCCGTAGCCTCCCATGCCCGTTCCTGCAGTGTCAAAGGCCTTAACTGCGGAGGACTGTTAATGTCTGTCTGTAATGGTATGCTTCCTTTCTGAAGTCTTTCATAAGATGCCTTATACATCTGGTTTACTCCGCTGTCTCCTGCAATGTAAATATTCAATACTGCGTTTGCCATGAAATTGGCATGGCCTCCAAGTTCCTCTGACCACCAGCTTACCCCGATTCCCCCACCAAGGAATCCCTTTATCTTCGGGCTGAAATTAAGCTGGGTTCCGATGACAAGTCCTCCCTTGCTCTGGACGACATCATAATCCCAGTAAAGCTTTGCTGTTATCTCCTTTACCTTCACAAGGGCTCCTGCTTCTATTCCCTGCCATTTTGGGCTGTAATAACCTACGTAGGATGACTGCATTGCATTTCCTGCTGCAAAATAACTTTTTGCAAGCGCATAAACGTAAATCATTTCATTGTAATTGAATGAAACTCCTCCAGCCATGTTGAAATAAATATTGTCAAAAACCGGATAGGATAATGCTCCACCTGCAACCACACCCAGGTCAAATCCCCATTTTTCAAACTGTTTTCCATATCCTAATGACAGCGAATGGGACGTATGCAGATATGAATTAAGATTTACAAAAGTCAGCTTTCCGAAATACCTGAATTTCACTCCTTTCTTTTCAAGCCCGGGCATAACAGTCAATGTACCGAAGGGAGACTGCTCATTTCCGAACATTATCACTCCAAGGTCAAACCCTACCCATGGTTTGTAAAAAATATTTCCTGCAACAGAAGCTCCTGCCTCATTTGCAATTAATGTTCCTCCTATATACAGGTCCTTCAGCTTGTCTTTCTTGCTCTTTTTTGCAGGTTCATCGGCAAGTGCTGGCTTTGAATGAAAAGGATTAATGTGTTTTGCAATCGGAGGAAAAGCAAGGCATCCTGTTACTGCCAGAGGGAGAATGGTTTTGCGTGCAAGGGTTTTGAAAAACCTTTTTACTTTTCCAGCCGGCTTAATTTTCTTCTGTTCTTTGAACCCTTCTCTCATTCCCACACCTATTATATATTAAACACTAACATATTTAAACATTTAAGTGCACGAAAAAACAGAATTTACCTGTAAACAGAGATATCTACATATGCAAGCCTTGTTCCGCCGGTATCATTTACCACGCTTGCAGCCCTTCTCATATTGGAAACTTCTATTGCTTCAGAAGGAATAACAGCATCACCGATTGTGAACCAATAATCATTATCAACATAAGTAATCTTTATCGAAATATTATATGGCGTTCCGACTTTTTCCTTAAGCCATTCAGTGCTCTGCAAAGAACTGCATTCAAGAAGATCCTCCCTTATCCTGCGGTCATCCCAGTTGTTTGCAAATCCGATATTCTCCAGGGTCGAACAGTCAGCTCCTTCAGGGAAAGCTGGAATAAAAAGAAGAGAAGCTATCCTCATGCTTTCCTTGGTTACATCGCTTGTCTGATAATCCAGGAACGTTTTTACGCTGTGCCAGTAGCTTATCAGGAGGACTATTGCCATTATGAATATGACTGAGGCGATTATCGCATCAAAGCTGAAATACTGTCCTTTTTTATACATTTTAACTCTCCTGAATTATTGTGAGTATGCTCCCATTATTACTTAAAGTTATCATGTTTTTGCATTCGTTGCTTACCAAAACACCGTCGGTAACACAGCCGCTTCCACCTTCATATTCATAACCGTATGCAGGTATGTTGTATGAATAACTGAAGTTTCCGTAGGGTCCGGGCCATTCCATTATCATTGTGTTCGAACCTCCGGGCCTTAGGGTTATTTTATACGGTATTCCCATCAGTGTTTTCGGGAAAGTGTAGTTATAGCTGAATCCTATTCCTCCCTTTACTGAGAGGGTTATTACATTTGCAAATTCCTCTCCTGAAAGTTTTGCAACCTTATTCTGCTGCACAGGCACCTCGCTGCTCTGCAGATAATTGACAACCAGAAAAGCGCCTATGACGACGAACATGAAAACAGTGACATAAAGGAAGAATTCGGTCGAGACCTGACCGCGTAGATTTCCGCTCAACTCAAATCCACCTCTCCATCTACATTGACAACCTTTATTATGAAAAGACCGGTTCCCTCGAAATCCTGTGTTCCGCCCTGAATCTTTGCAAACGTCGGTGAAACTCCGTCATAATATCCTTCTGAAGTCTTTATCCTTATCACCACTTCTCCGTTTCCTATAGTTATACTTTCAGTGGCCGGCGGAGTATTAAGCAGAATTACCCTCTTTGCACCTTCACCCTGCGCATAAACGAAATTTGCAGTATCTGACAAAGACCTTGCCGCAGCATCTGCCTGCGCCATTGCAGTATCTTCATAACCGACCTGAGTTATCGTGAACAAAAGGAAAAGTACCGGAAGCGTGAATGCAAGTATTATTCCAAGAGTAATCAGAAGTTCAATAGACGCCTGTCCTTTCATCCGCTACACCCCGCTCCGCCATTGCAGTCTATATTCTCTATGTCATACTCCTCAATAGTTCCTGTTGAAAGTCCGAATCTTCCTGTAACCGTTTCAGTATTGCTGCACATTCCCTGGTGCTTGCATCCGGGCATTCCTCTTATGAAGTAATCCATCATTGTTCCGTTGAACATTTCCCTGTCAAGTCTGTCGTATTGTTCATAATCCGCAGGCTCCATATATTCGCCGATAAGGAATGTTTCAATACCGAACAGGCTGTGATTCCTTGAATACGAGCCAGGAAGCAGTCTCTGTAAATAAGAAGGTGAATCAGGATTCGGAACATAGTATCCGCACATCGTATAATCCCTTAACGCCTCAATATTGAATACTCCAGTGTGTTCTGTTTCCAGTTTGGCTTCAGGGTCGCTTATCAAATCATCCCAGTCTGCATTTGCAATGAAAAGAACACATTTCCTGTTGATGTCTCTCACCAAATCCGGACAATCGGGCATATCCTCATAATCAAATGCCGGGACAACAACATAGGGCTTGTTTGTCATCGTATCAATGTCTTCTATTTCAGGGTCGCAGTCAATGCCGGTATAACTTATTGCATTGAATGTTTCTATCTCACCCGTATAATCAGAACCCATATAAGTGCACATTCCTCCATCGCCGGGCCTGTTCGTAAGAATGAATCCTCCGAACTTGTTCATTTCCTCATCTCCAAGGCCTCTTATCGCACTATAATCCCCGTATACGATATACCTGTGCTTGTGTTCATCAGGCATTGAAGCAGCACCGGATACGCCCACAAGAGGGCCGTAGAACCATCCCTGCCCTGCATCTATCGAATATTCTTTTCCAGCATTAAGGCTTTCAACATCAGGATACAAACCGGTCATAAAGAAGAACTGCCTGTAAACCGGCTCGTTTATTGCCTTTGTTTCCCTTGTTATTGCAGGGTCAACAAAACCGGTGATATTAACTGTTCCGTCAACTTCATAAGTCCTTGAAAGAGATGTTGTTCCTGTAGTGTCCCTCAAGGATATTTTCATATCAAATGAATAGCTTAAAGTATCTATACCTGTCTGCTCAAAAGTAAAGCTGTCATCATAAATCTCAAATTCATCTATGTATACTCCTATTGCAAGAAGGGATGCATTAAGATTGCCTACCCATCCGCCCAAAGATGCATTGTATTCTGATTCAGGCGCCCGGGTGTTATTGAAATTTTCTTCTCCCGGAGAGCCGCCTTCCAGGTATTCGAGCATTGCCTTTTCTATATAATAATATTCATCATCTTCAGGCCCTGCGTTCAGCGGACTATCAACCGCATGTTTGTTGAGAACGAACACACCGCGGGTCATTACAATATTGCTTATATTGGATACTTTTGCAGGCGTCAGCTGCTCTATAACAAGCTCAACTGTTGATTCCTTGTAAAGTTCGGAATATGTTCTTTCAGATGCTTCCACCGCCTTTACCCAGACAGAAATTGAAAGAAGTATATAGGTTAATATCAGGAATACGGTGATTACGAAAAGAAATCCTCTTTTTGTTTTTATGTCCATCCATAATCACCTATATGAATACCGTAAGTCTTACCAGAGTCGCCTCAGGCAGGGGAACTATCTCCCCCCCGGCGTCAGGGTCTATGAGCGTATGATTTCCGCAGGTTATTACCAGGTTTTCAGGTCCTCCTCCGCAGCTCATATACGAAAACGGCGAAACATCTGCTTTCTGGTAGACATCAGTATATCCGAAGTTCACAATCTGCGATGATACGGTCATCTTCTTTACTGATTTTGCATGTAATTCATCAGTCTCTCCGGAAGTATCGTAAAGCGCTGTCCATGTCTTTCCCTGGTCAGTGCTGACCTCAACAATATATCCGTACTGGTTGGGAACTATTGTGCCTATAGACTCCTTTATCAGCGCTTCCCTGATGGCTTCACTGTTTTTCGGGGATACTATTGCATCAAGTATTGAACCGGTTACTCTTCCGCATGAATAATACTCCAGGTCGCATTCTGTTGTTGATGTTGAAAGCAGTGCATCTCTTGCAAGATAATGCCCCTGGGTAAGCAGATAGTAGTATGATGAGGGTATGCTTGCGAAAAAAATCAGGGAGTAAACTGCTATCAAAGCCAGAGTAAAGGCTACGAATGCATCCAATGAGAACACGAATCCTCGCATGTTAATCAATAAAGTTCGTATTCTTTAAAAAACCATCCGTCAGCGGGTAATGTCGCCTACCTTCAACTGCTGCAGATATTCCTTATGTTTTGCAAAATAATCCCTTGAAGGCTTGAGCATCTCAATCAATTCCCTTGAAACAGCATTCTTCAAATCCATAGGATGCAGTTTCCCTTCAGAATAAGTCTTCTTCAATTCTTCAGCATCTGCAAACTCAACATCCCCGCCGAATTTGTCAGGTCTTTCAACTTTCAATGCTTTATCTCTCAGAATAAGATATTCAGCATATTCAATCATCGGATTTCCTTCGATTGTTTTTTCAGGACAGTATGCCTTCTTGATTTTGCTTTTTATCTCATCCTCGCTGTCATGGATGAATATTGCAGAACCTGGCTTGCTCTTGCTCATCTTCGCATCAATAACCTGCTCTTCAGTGGGATTCATTCTCTCGACCCCCTGCAGTCCTGCAAGTAAATGCCCGTGAACAGAAACAAAATCATATTTCCTTTTCTTTGCTGCTTCAAGTGCAAGCATATATGCCTTTCTCTGGTCCATTCCCGAGAATGCCATCTGCACCTCAAGCTCAAAAACATCAGCAACCTGCATTGCCGGATAAATCATTGCCGCTGCTTTGGTAACCTCAGTCTCCTTTCTTCCCATTATCGTAACGCATCTGAGCATTCTTTTTATCGTAGTATCTTTTGCAACCCTCAAAACATCGGCCCAGTAATCTCCGTCATAAATATCGCTTGCAAGAATGTATTCCACTTTTTTCTCATCAAGACCAAGCGAAATGAATGCGTGCTTGAAGTATCCTTCCCCGACTTTTCTTATTTTTTCCAAGTCCCCCCCAAGCTTCTCATTAATCCATGAATGATAATCAGCAAGGAGAATTTTCACCTTTATTCCTACCTCTGCAAAATCCCTGAATTTAAGCATAGTGCAGAGTCCTGTTCCAAGATGCACCATACCGGAAATCTCAAATCCGTCATACAATACAGGATGCTTGTGATTCTCAAAAATCTCTTTCAGCTTGTCTACGCTGACCACTTCCTGCGTAGGAGGTCTTTTGACAAGCTCTATTTTCGTTTCAATGTCCATATTCAAAACCTGTGCGTTATTAGAAAAGAAAAAAAAGATAAAAATATCGGTATTTCACCGATATTATTCTATTCTGCACCAGTAGGCCCGGGTTCTTCTGCACCGGTAAGCGGCTCATCTGCTCCGGTTTCCTCTTCACATGCTTCTTCCCAGGTTCTCAGGCATTTCTGCTTGGCTTCACACCAGCTGTATCCTGCGGAAGTCTTGCAGCCATGCTCATCCTCGTCACCGCCTACTACAGGTCCTGGTCCTAATGGAAGGTCTCCGGGTATATCCACACTAGCCACGTTGGAATCCTCTGCCTCGTTTCCGGCAGAATCAACTCCGCGGACTGTGTACGAATACCCTTCGCCCGCAACCACGCTGCTGTCAATATAGCTTACAGAACGTGTGCTTGCTATCTTGCTGAAAAGACCAAGGCTGTGCGTACTCCTGTAGATGTTGTAGGTTACAATATCGCTTGAAGGTCTTGACCATCTGAGCGATACCTCATCATCATACACAGTTGCACGAAGGTCGGTAACAGGCGGAGGCGGTCCAGTATCGAGATAGATTGATGCATAAACGCTGCTTGAAGTCCCGTAGTCGTTCCTGCACTGGTAGTAAACCGTTTTTCTTCCACCACCATCGCTGAGTGTCCAGTCTTTTGAAGTCCCGTAGCTGTACCATCCTGACCAGCCCATGTCTTCATTGCTGAACCTGCATTCATTTGCATACTTGGCATAAAGCTGCAGTCCGACATCCACACTCGTGGTATGGCTTGCACCATGGTTTATCATGATGGTCAAACCACTAGGCTTGTTCTCGGAGTCATGCTTCTTGTACTTTATGTGTGCATTTGCACTACCAAGGTCGGTTCCGGACTGGTCCCTGCAGTTATAGTACACGTATTTGGTTCCTTCGCCTGAAGAAAGCTCCCAGTTCTTGCTGGTCGTATAACTGCTCCAGCTGCTCCAGCTGTCTTCGTCGTTTGAATACCTGCACTCATATGCATTGTAACAGTACAGTCCGAGCCTTACATTCCTGTCGTTGGTTGTACCTGCACCATTGTTTATCTGTATTGATATATAGCTCTGCGGCTGGATAACATCTACAGAATCTGATACAGGGTCTGATACTGCTCCTGCCTCATTCTTACATTCTGCAAATACGTATTTTGTTCCGGTACCCGAGCTCAATGTCCATGGAACTGTCATAGTTCCTGTATATGTAAACCATGAGCCCCAGTTGACCGTTCCGTCATTTGCAAGCCTGCACTGTTGTGCGCTCTTTGCAGTCAGGTCAATCATTACATTGGATGTTGACACATGTCCTGCACCGCTTTCAATATGTATTGATACCTCAGGCTCTTCAGAAACAGAGAAACTTACGCTTGCCTCTGCTGTATTAACACCATCATCACAATTGATGGTAATCGTATGCTCTCCTTGTGCTGCATCCACTGAAATAGTGTCAAGCTGTCCTACAGTGACAACACCTATCGCAATGTCGCTGTTATCCAGCTTTCCGGTACATGTTATCGTGCTTGAAATCGGGTCGGTTACAGTGAATTTCAGGTCGAATTCTCCCGAATATGACTGTCCTGCCTCCGGAGAACTTATTGTTACAGAAGGCTTCCTGCTGTCAAGGTATATGCTTGAACTTGTCGGGATACCGGTATTTCCGATACTGTCCTTACATTCAACATAAACATCCTTGTGTCCGTCGCCGCTTGTAAGGGTCCAGCTTACCTGTGTGCTGTAAGTCTGCCATGAACCCCAGGTGTTTCCATCGTTGGAAAACCTGCACTGCGAAGCACCTGTTGCAGTAACATCCAGAGTCACATCTGTTGAAGACGTGTACTGGGCTCCATTGTTTATCTTGATATGTGCAGTCGGCTCAGTAATCTGTGCAGTTGCGCTTGCCTGGTTTGTATTGGTATCTTCAGTACCCGAAGTGTCGACGGCTCTTACTGCATAATAATACGTAACCCCGTTATTCACGTTGTTATCCGTATATGTGCTTGCAGTAACAAGAGCAGAGTTCATCTTTGAACCCAAAGTTCCTGTTGTCGTGCTTCGGTATACATTATACCCTGCAATGTTCGTACTTGGTGAAGGCTGCCAGGTGACTTGAATTCCACCGCCTACAGCCTTTGCGCTCACTTGTGTGGGCGGCTCTGGTGCGCCACCTACACATCCAAAAATCAGCATTCCCATAACTAGGAATGTCAGTAAAACATGTATATTCCTCATAAACCTCACAGGGGTAAATTCGATAATAAGTTATATAAGTCTTTCCAGTCGTTTAAGCGCCTTCACCTTTTCTTTTTTCTCAGCCTTCGCTTCAATCAAAGCATCCCTCAGAAACTCAATGCTCTCATCATATACTTTTCTGTTAACAGGATAAGGTATTCCGTCTGAGTTTTGAAATCCTGTCTAGGCTTCTTGGGTATTTGACTTCTGCCGTATCATATGCATCTAGTATAGATGGAAAATAAAGCGAAAAACAAATTCCAAATGTTCGCTCTATTTCTTCCCGAGTTACGAAATGTCCTTTCTGCACCTCCCCTCTGATGAATGCTACAATTTTGTCCCTTGTAAGTGGTCGGGGTTTTCTTATTATTCGCCTATCGTTTTCGACCTTTAGACCTGCTTCCCGGTAAGCATTTGTTTTATTGCCGAAGTAGTTAACTAAACTGACCTTAAACCTCTCTTCAATTTCATTTCTGGTCGGGAAATATCCATTAGCTATTTCAGATCTAATAAACTCGAGAATCTCTGACCGTATTTTTTTCTTTTTGTTTTCAACTCTAATCTCTGGTTTTTCAACGCATTCTTTCCAATACTTTTCTTTCTTTGATGAGTTTTCAATCATTTTTCTTATCATTTCATTTTTTTGTTTGTTTGATAAACCCCTAGGAAAATAGAAGGATTCCTCTCTCATTCGAACAAGAAGTTTTAATAAATCGTTTTTCTGAATCCCTTCATAATATGTACTTTTACCGGTTATTTCGACACCCTCTATAAATCCACCAATTTCAATAAATCTTTTTATGCTTTTCAGCTCTTTTATTCCGAGAGACTTTACACCAGACCAGGTTTTCTTAGACCGTAGTAGGAATGTATTTATTCCAATTCTTTTGAATAATTTTTGCCATTGCTTTAGTAGGCCTGGATGAGCACATGAGAATTGTAGTGTCGGATAAACTACATCTCTTACAAATTCTGGATAAATGCTGCCTTCACAAGACATGGCAATTCTGATGGATTCTATTATAATTTCCTCATTCTCATTTTCTAAGAACGCCAATGTTGGTTGAGGGTCTTCAGGGTATTCTTTTTTTGTTTTGCTTCTTGGATAGGTAGTGTAATTTGGACTGAGTAAACGTAATTCTTTAGCCGCTACTGTACTGTTAATTGAGCTATCTTTCCCCCTTTGCATATATCCCTTTGTCGAAGGTTTTAATTTGAAGCGTTGCGTGAAAAGCGATGCGAAATACGCCTGTAGAATCTTGTCAGTACAGATAAGACGCATGCAGTTTCCATTAAGATTGCCGTCTGTTAAAAGGAAAACCGCAATTAGTTTATGAAAATTGTCTTTAAGGTGAAATGGAAAACATTTTGGAGGTTTTATATCCAAATGCTTGTGAAGTAATCTGGTTCCTTCTCCATGTGGCCTTCTCTTTATTCCATAGAATTGTAAAATTTTTTGAACAGCAGAAGGCGTTTTTAATTGTAATTCTTTAGCCACCTGAGACAGACTCATGCCAGATTGATAAAGTTTAATTGCCTTTAGTTCCTCCTGGATTGTTAGTCCCTAGTTCTGCAGCGTGAATGTCAAGAAACCTGCGGCCTTCAGGCCGTAGATGAATTGACCACATAACCAATCAAATTTTTATCTGAGAAAAAGCTTCGGTAGCCGGCGCGCCGCA
>Ga0180433_10000791_pt1 | contig 53534 bp, 59 predicted proteins | sample SS_ome_8_FD_132980 | JGI IMG/M metagenome (GOLD analysis project Ga0180433, IMG submission 132980) | Hypersaline lake sediment archaeal communities from the Salton Sea, California, USA - SS_1_D_1 metaG | ecosystem: Environmental > Aquatic > Non-marine Saline and Alkaline > Hypersaline >...
CTGGGACTTGGCTGTGAAAACAACAGCATCCATGAATTCCGCGAAGCGCTCGGCGATTATGATCACAGCCGGGTCAAGTTCCTGCTTTCTCAAGAAGTATCAGACGAAGTCACGGAAGGCGTCAAACTGTTAAAAGAAATTTATGAGCATGCAAAAGGTGACCGGCGTGAAGATGTTCCGATTTCTGAACTGAAGATCGGTTTGAAGTGCGGCGGATCTGATGGATTTTCCGGCATTACCGCGAATCCGCTGCTCGGCCGGCTCTCCGATTTTCTGATCGCCCAAGGGGGAACGGCGGTTTTGACAGAAGTGCCTGAAATGTTTGGAGCGGAAACGCTTTTGATGGAGCGGGCTGAAAATGAGGAAGTGTTTCATAAAATCGTCCGCTTAATCAACGATTTTAAACAGTACTTTATCGATCACAGGCAGCCCGTCTATGAAAACCCGTCTCCGGGCAACAAAGCAGGCGGCATTACGACATTAGAGGATAAGTCGCTCGGCTGTACGCAAAAAGCCGGCACTTCAAAGGTGACGGATGTTCTGGAATACGGGGACGTTTTGAAAAAGAACGGGTTGAACCTGCTGAGCGCTCCGGGAAATGACCTTGTTGCTTCATCCGCACTGGCCGCTGCAGGGTGTCAAATCGTTTTATTTACGACAGGGCGGGGCACGCCTTTTGGCACCTTTGTGCCGACGATGAAAATTTCGACAAATACAGCGATTTATGAGGCGAAGCGCCACTGGATCGATTTTAATGCGGGAAGGGTGCTCGAAAACCGGTCAGAAGATGACGTTTTGAAAGAGTTGACAGCATATTTGATCGAAGTCGCGGGCGGCAGGCAGCTGAACAATGAGATAAACGATTTCAGGGAGCTTGCGATATTTAAAACAGGCGTTACATTGTAAAGGGGGCGGTAACGTGAGTCTGCAGAAAATAAAAGACGAGATTCTAAAGACGCTGAAGGTTCCGGTATTTCCTGATCGATCATTTGATGTTACAGCGTTTGGGGCTGACGGAAACGGAAAAAAGGATGCGACGGGAGCGATACAGAAGGCGATTGATCAAGCCCACAAAGCAGGCGGTGGAAGAGTAGCAGTTCCTGAAGGCGTGTTTCTTTCCGGTGCACTCAGACTGAAAAGCAATGTGGAGCTTCATCTTGCACAAGGAGCGGTGATCAAATTCAGTCAGAACCCGGAAGATTATCTCCCCGTTGTGCTGACGAGGTTCGAAGGCGTCGAGCTCTATAATTATTCACCGCTCATCTATGCTTACGAAGCCGAAAATATTGCAATAACCGGAAAGGGCACGCTTGACGGCCAAGGTGATGACGAACATTGGTGGCCGTGGAAAAGGGGAACGAACGGCCAGTCTTCACAGGAAAAAGACCGAAATGCTTTGTTTGAAATGGCTGAGCGCGGTGTCCCGGTCACTGAGCGGCAGTTTGGAAAAGGGCATTATTTGCGGCCGAACTTCATTCAGCCGTATCGCTGCAAAGATATTTTGATTCAAGGTGTCACCGTGCTGAATTCGCCGATGTGGCAAGTTCATCCCGTGCTTTGCGAGAATGTGACAGTGGACGGAATCAAGGTCATCGGACACGGTCCGAATACCGACGGAGTCAACCCGGAATCGTGCAAAAACGTGGTGATCAAGGGCTGCCATTTTGATAATGGAGATGACTGCATCGCCGTCAAATCGGGAAGGAACGCCGACGGCCGAAGGATCAACATGCCATCGGAGAACATTGTCATTGAACATAACGAAATGAAAGACGGGCATGGAGGGGTCACGATCGGAAGCGAAATTTCCGGCGGCGTGAAGAATGTCATCGCCGAGGGAAACCTCATGGACAGCCCGAACTTGGACAGAGCCCTCCGCATTAAAACGAATTCGGTGCGCGGCGGTGTTCTTGAAAACATCTACTTTCACAAAAATACGGTCAAAAGCTTGAAGCGCGAAGTGATCGCCATCGATATGGAATATGAAGAAGGGGACGCCGGAGATTTCAAGCCCGTCGTCCGCAACATTGATGTTGAGCAGCTGGAAAGCATGGGCGGACAATACGGGATCAGGGTGCTGGCGTACGGTCATTCTCCAGTCACCGGTCTGAAAGTGACTGATTCCGAGATCGACGGCGTCGATATTCCGATGGAACTGAAACATGTGAAAGACCCTGTTTTTTCGAATCTGTATATTAACGGAAAACGCTATGATTCACACGAAGTCTAAACAGAGATCCTCTGCAGACATGCAGAGGATCTTTCTTTTAACGCGGCGGCGCATCAGCGGTTTCGTTTTTGACCGAGGAAATCAGCAGTTCAATAAACACCCGGCTTGCAGCGCACATATGCTTGTTTTTACGGTAAACGATGCTGATTTCCGTCGTCAAATCCGGCATTTGAATCGGAATCGTCTGAATGGATTTATTTCCAATATCATCGAGATAGCCTTTCGGCAAAATGGTGGCGCCAATGCCTTTACCAACCATGTTCATGATCGATTCCATCGTTGTCATTTCCATGACTGGCCGAGGTTCGAATCCAAACGTGCGGCACTTTTCGTTGATCAGCTGCCGCAAAAAATACGTCTCAGGCAGCAAAATGGATGGAATCTCCCTTAACACGTCAAGCGTGACAAACTGCCGTTTTGCAACCGGATTGTCAATAGGCACTGCGAGGGCGAGCTGCTGGGTAAGGAATGGAACGGTTTCCAGATCACTGTGTTCCACCCGCTGGGCTACAATGCCCAAGTCGAGCTCATTTTGCAGCAGCTGGTCGTAAATATCTCCGGTTCTCAGCCCTAAAACAGACAATTCAATATTGGGGTAGCTGCGGTGAAATTCGATCACGGTCCGGGGAAGCAAATAATTAACCACGGTCAACAGCGCCCCGATTTTTAGCGTTCCCCTCTTTAAACCTTGGAGCTCGCTGATTGCGTCTTGCGCCTGTGACAGTTCATGAAAGATATTGTAACAGTGCTGAAGCAGAATCTTTCCCGCTTCCGTCATTACGGTGCGTTTGCCTGAACGATTAAACAAAGGCGTTCCGATTTCATGTTCAAGCAAACGGATTTGCTGGCTCAGCGAGGGCTGAGCGATATTCAGTTTTTCGGCGGCACGGGTAAAATGAAGCTCCCGGCACAATGCCATGAAATATTCCAATTGCTTTAGCTCCAATGCTTTTTCCCTCTCTCCATTATAAAAAACAGACGAAACTCAACGATAGGTTTAACCTATTGTTTTTATAATAACGATTGAATGGTTTTATGATAAGAGGTCGATTATACTTAAATCTCAAAAGAGATGTGCAGCGTTGCTGTTCGGCCGCTGCCGTCTGCAGGACATTTGAATGTAAGAGGTGATATGAATGGAATATGCCGATATCCTTTCGATCAATGTAGGGAAGCCAGAGGCAATTCAGTTTCAAAATAAAGCTGTGTCTACCGGAATATACAAGAAGCCGGCAAGCGGCCCTATCTTCCTGTCATCTACTAATTTTGCGGGGGACGGGCAGGGGGATCTCGTTCATCATGGTGGCGCGGAAAAAGCAGTGTGTGTCTATCCGTATGAACATTATCTCTTTTGGGAAAAGGAACTGCAAAGAAAGCTGGAATACGGAGCATTTGGCGAAAATTTAACGATCAAGGGTCTGCTGGAGGATGACGTTCATATCGGCGATATCTTTCAGCTGGGTGAAGCTGTTGTACAGGTGAGCCAGCCAAGGCAGCCTTGCTATAAACTAACCGTAAGGTACGGTATGCCCGATATGATACTGAAGGTACAGAACACCGGATTTACGGGTTTTTACTTTCGCGTGCTGAAAGAAGGGTTCGTCTGTAAGGATCGTGGTCTGAAACGAATCTCACGCCACCCTAAAGGCATCACGATTTCTTACGCAAATCGCATCAAGCATCATGAAAAGAACAATATTGAGGGCATCAAAAAACTTCTCGAGGTGGAGGAACTGTCGGCAAATTGGCGGGCATCATGTTTAAAGCGGCTTAACGGTTTTGAGCCGGATGACCGCGAAAGGCTGACGGGAGGTCTGGAGAAGAGATCTTAACCCAAAAGGAAAAAATCCTCTGCCGATCGGCAGAGGATTTCTGTTAAATGGAGCGGATAATTCCGCCTTCCACTCTTTGAGCGGAACCGTTGATGGCCGCAGCTTTTTCGGAAGCGAGATAGACGATCGTACTCGCCACTTCTTCCGGTTTTGCATAGCGCTGAATCAAAGAAGTCGGCTCATTCACTTTGAAATAGTCTTTGACAAAAGTGTCTAAATCGGTTTTCTCCTGAGCTGCGGCACCCTCCATATAATTGGCGACGCCTTCCGTCCAGGTAGGTCCCGGAAGGACGGAGTTGACCGTCACATTTGTCCCTTTCGTCATTTCGGCCAAACCTCTTGATAAACTGATCAGAGCGGTTTTCGTCATTGAATAAGGGATCATCTGCGGAAGCGGTTTGATGCCGGCTTCGCTTGCCAAATTGAGAATCCTTCCCTTATTACGCTTCAGCATGGCCGGCAGAAACGCGCGGCAAAGCCTGACTGCGCTTAAAACGTTTACTTCAAAATATTTGAGCCACTCTTCGTCTGTCACCTCTGTGAAATCCTTCACTTCAAAGAAGCCCATATTATTGACGAGGACATCAAGCTCCCCGATTTTAGCGGTTTTTTCGACCAATGCCATGCTTTCTTCAGGAGCGGATAAATCAGCGGCAATGCCGTGAACGTTTCCGTGCCGGGAAAGTTCCTCAACGACTGACTGGACTTTTTCTTCTGTCCGTCCGTTCACGATGACTTCGGCCCCTTCCGCCAAAAAGGCTTCCGCCGTTGCTTTTCCAATACCTGCAGTAGAACCTGTCACGAGTACGAGTTTGTCTTTCAGCTGTAAATCCATATGCCATCAATCCTTGTTTTAAGAGTTAAGATGAAAAAACATCTAATGAACAGTATATCGCAGCTGGATACCTCGGTCGAAAATCGTGCTTGTCGTTTTATTGTTCCTTGTCTTTTAAAATCTTATGAATATCTTCCATCGGACGGAGCCAATTCTTTTTCATCACTTCAGCCGCCAATTTCGGATCGTTTTTTTCAAAAGCGGCGATGATTTCCCAATGCTCGGCGGCGGACTGCAGTTTCGGAGCAGACGGCCGATTGAAAAACACATACTTCATCCGTCTGACATGAAGCTGCAGAACGGCGGAAAACTGAAGAACATACGGGTTTTTAGCCGCTTCTGTAATCAAATGGTGGAACTGTTCGTCCAGTTCAGCTGCATCGTGGTTCCGCTCCTCTTTAAAAGCGGCTTCGTATTGAGCCGCGAGTTTTTTGAGCTCGGCGATCTCTTCTTCAGTCAAAAGCGGCGTTGCCAGTTCTGCCGCCAGAGCCTGAAGATGTGCGAGCGGGGGATAGACGGCCAGCGCATCATCGGGATGAATAAGCGTGATCTTTGTTTCTTTTCCCGGCTTCATTTCCACAAAACCTTGAGATTCGAGGAGCTGAAGCGCTTCTCTGACCGGTGTGCGGCTGACGCCGAGCGCTTCGGCCAGATCGACGTCCGTGACTTTTTCGCCGGGTTCAAGGGTTCCGTCGACAATCCAGCGCTGCAATTGATGAAACGCTTTTTCCTTTGCTGAAAGTCTGACCTGCGGCGTATAGTTTTTCGGTATCGGCATAAAACCACCCTTTCTCTATATGCAATATATCGTAAATACTTTAGCAAAAACAACGTTTTTCAGTTGAAAATCTCCTTTTCAGAATCTCATATACAGACCTGTGTCGATTATAGTATAATAATTCCGAAATTAGGACACGAATGAGTCAGAAAGGCGCTGCCCAGAAGCAGCTAATAGGGGAGCCGGCGAGAGAGCCCCCGCGAGCAGTTCGGCGGGCCGGGAGCGATCAACCGCAAGCCGGAATAACCGCCTGGATGATGACCGCGTTATCTGCGAAGACAGATGCGGTATAAGCGATGTGCTCTTTTTTTGTACGTTCCTGGTTTACTGCATCTTTACTGAGTAGAGATGTTTTTATTTTATCCCGAGGAGGAAGCAGAATGAAGAAGTTAGGGCTTTTATTGCTGTCACTGCTGTTGGCCGCCGGCGTTCTTAGCGGCTGCGGTCAAGCGCAAAAACCGGCAGAACAGCAAAAACAGGAGAAGGCGGCTGAAGCGTTTCCGGTCACCATAAAAGATGCTTCAGGACAAGAGGTCAAAATTGAAAAAGAACCGAAGAAAATCGTCTCTCTGATGCCGAGCAATACCGAAATTACATACGCCCTTGGCCTGGGGAAGAAAGTCGTCGGCGTGACGGATTTTGATACATATCCAAAAGAAGTGAAAAACGTTGAAAAAATCGGGGGCATGGAATTCAACACAGAAAAAATCATTTCGTTAAATCCCGACTTGGTCTTGGCTCACGCATCGAGCATGCAGAGTGCCAAAGAAGGGCTAAAGCAGCTGGAGGATGCAGGAATTACAGTGGTGACCGTGAATGATGCGGCCTCTTTTAAAGAGGCGTACCAGTCCATCGAAATGATCGGAAAAGCTGCCGGTGCAGAGGATCAAGCGGCAAGCCTGATCAAGGGCATGAAATCTGACCTGGCTGACATAAAAGAAAAAGCTGCCGGCATATCTAAAGACGATCAAAAGAAAGTATTTGTCGAAGTGTCTCCGGCTCCGGACATTTATACGACCGGAAAAGGCACCTTTATGGATGAAATGCTTGAAGCGATCCATGCGGAAAATGCCGCTTCCGCGCAGAAAGGCTGGACCAAAATAACGGAAGAAGCGATCGTCAAGCTGAATCCCGATGCGATCGTGACGACAAACGGTAAATCCGCAGTCAGCGAAATTAAAAAACGAAGCGGCTGGAACGGTGTAAAAGCGGTCAAAAATAACGAAGTATACGACGTGGACCCTGACCTCGTGACCCGTCCGGGGCCGCGATTGATCAAAGGGGTCGAAGAGCTTGCTGAACATATTTACCCTGACGTTTTTAAAAAATAACCGCTTTGCGGCATATGCCTTCAGCCTGATGTTTCTGTCGGCATCTGTTCTTATGGGAATCTCTATCGGATCTTTGGAGATTCCCATTCCTTCTATTATCAAGGTTTTTTTGAACGAATGGTTTGGTATTCAAGGGTTAAATCCCGATCCGACAGAGGCGAACATCATCATGAAAATCAGACTGCCGAGGGTGGTGCTGGCCGCTCTTGTCGGCGCGGGGCTTGCTGCTGCGGGAGCCGGGTTTCAGGGGCTCTTGAAAAACCCGCTCGCAGATCCGTATACGCTCGGCATTTCGTCAGGCGCGGCCGTCGGTGCAGTGGTCACGCTGTTTTTTGGGATTCAGCTGCCGGTGATCGGAAGTTTTACACTGCCGTTTTTAAGCGTTGCCGCGGCCGTTGTCGTGATTTTTTTGGTTTTGTTCTTTGCGCGGCTCGTACACCCTTCATTGACCCTGTCTGCTTTGATTTTGACAGGAATCATCTTCAGTTCTTTTTTGGGTGCGCTTATTTCTCTCATGATCGCATTGACCGGCGATGATTTAAAACCGATCGTCCACTGGCTGCTCGGCAGCGTATCGATGAGAGGCTGGGGTTATATCGCGCTGTTTCTGCCCTTTTTTGCGGTTGGTGCTGCCGCGCTTTTGATCAGCGGGAGAGAACTGAATGTGATGACTTATGGCGAGGAAAAAGCGAGGCTCCTCGGTGTGAATGTGAAGCGAAGTAAGTATGTCGTTCTGTTGGCGGGAGCTATTTTAACTGGCAGTGCGGTTGCTGTGTCTGGAACCATTGGCTTTGTCGGTCTCGTCATTCCGCATTTTATCCGGCTTTTCTCTATTACGGATCACCGTCATCTTCTGCCGCTCTCGATGCTGAACGGTGCTTCGTTCCTTGTGCTGTCAGATCTTTTGTCGAGAACCATCATTGAGCCGTCCGAGCTGCCGATCGGTATTATTACCGCACTGATAGGAGCGCCTGTTTTCGGGTTTATTTTGATTCGGCGCTACCGGGGAGGGCGAATTCATGATTGATGTCATCCGTGTGTCCGGCGGTTACGGAAAAACGGATGTCTTACAGGACATCAGCTTTGCTGTAAAGCCGGGTGAATTTTTAGGAATTCTTGGTCCGAACGGCAGCGGAAAAACCACTTTGCTGAAAATGTTGTCGGGAACAATCGCGCCTCAAAGCGGCGAGGTGCTGCTTGAATGCCGTTCAGTCGGGGCGTATCAAACGAAGGAGCTCGCTCGCAAAATGGCGGTTCTTCCTCAAAAAACGGAGCAGGCCTTTTCCTTTACGGTGGAGGAAACGGTACAGTTTGGCCGCTACGCGTATCAATCAGGCCTTTTTCGGCAGCTGACAGCGGAAGACCATGATATCGTGAAGAGGGTGATGAAGCAGACAGACACGCTTCGTTTCGCTCAAAAATCCATTCATGAGCTGAGCGGCGGAGAGCAGCAGCGGGTGTATTTAGCACAGGCACTTGCCCAGGAACCCGAATATTTGCTGCTTGATGAACCGACGAGTTTTCTCGATTTGTCATTTCAAAAGAGTCTGCTTGATTTAATGAAACAAGAAACGGCTGCATCCAAACTTGCAGTGGTCGGGGTGTTTCATGATGTGAATATTGCGAGTTTATACTGTGACCGCCTGCTGTTGTTGAAAGATGGAAAGGCGGAAGTTCTTGACCGCCCGGAAGCCGCACTTTCTGCCGAGGGTATCGGAAGAGTGTATGATACGGGCATCACAGCGCTGGACCATCCTCAGCGTGCAAATCCGCAGTTTACGATCAAGGCGAAAACCATTCCGGAGAAAACCGAGCCCCTCTTTTTAAAAGAGCGGATTGAACAATATTTGCCGCATGGCATCGCATTTTCGGCAGACCGCCCGCTGCGTCTTCTGTCCTCTGAAACAGGCTTTGCATGGAGACGAAAGCTTGTCTTCGCAAGCGGAAACAACTCTGGATTGCCGCATGACCTGTCAGCCTATGAACAGGAAACGCTGTTTATCCAACATGATGCTGAATTGGCTGACTGTCATATTGTGTCGGAAAAGGGTGATCTTTGCATCGTCGGTATGAAAGATACGGCGGGGCGTTTGATCATATGGGTGTTAGTTGACGGCTGTTTGCAAGATGGTCAATTTGTAACGGCGATAAGTGCTGCAGCAAATGCCGCAGCCGAGCACCATATTCCGTGCAGCGATGTGCTTGTAGCGGCCACTCAATCCGGCCGGTCAGCGTATCAAACTGCCTTTTTTACAGAAATTCAAAATAAAACAGCGGCTTGTGTGAAAGTTTTAAAAGGTTAAATTTGGGCCTGTCTTTGGACAGGTTTTTTTATTGTTTTAAAACGCATCAGCTGAAGGTGAGGTTTCATTCTTTTGTCCCGAATTCGAAAAAATGTGTTGTTAAATGAATCATAACACCTTTATAATAAAATTTGTGAAAGCGTTTTACTAATTAAATGTTTAAAAATGCAACAAAGGAGGCGAGATCACTTGAAAGTAGAGGGGATTATCCCTGCCATACTGACACCGCTTACAAAAGAACAGGCTTTTCATGCGGGCGCAGCCGAAAAGCTGGTGAATGATCTTATTGATTCAGGCGTCCATGGCATTTTTGCTTTAGGGACAAATGGCGAATTTCATTTATTCTCGCAAGAGGAAAAGCTTCAAATTGCTGAAACAGTTGTAAAAGCGGTTAATAAACGAGTGCCTGTTTTCATCGGGGCAGGAGAAAACAGTACTGAGGCGACCATTTCCTTATCCAATCAAATGGCGGATATCGGAGCGGATGTTCTTTCGATTATTACGCCATACTTTGTCGCACCTTCGCAGGAGGAATTGTATCAGCACTTCCGCACGGTTTCTGAAAATGTCACGCTTCCCGTCCTGCTCTACAACATTCCGTCGAGAACAGGCGTATCACTGGAGCCCGAAACGGTTGAAAGGCTGGCGGCATTGCCGAACATTATCGGCATTAAGGACAGCAGCGGCAGCTTCGCCAATATTAAGGCGTATCTTGAGCGTACAAAAGAACAGTCCTTTTCCGTCCTGGCAGGAACTGATTCATTGATTTTAGACACATTGAAGGCGGGTGGAACAGGTGCTGTAGCTGCCACAGCCAATGTGCTTCCCAAAACCGTTGTTTCAATCTATGAATCTTTTAAACAAGGAAACATTGAAGAGAGCGAGCGCTATCAACAGCAGCTGCAACCGCTTCGTGATACGTTTTCACTCGGTTCACTGCCGGCACCGCTAAAAAAAGCAGCAGAGCTTGCCGGCATTGCCGTCGGGCCGCCTAAAAGTCCGATTGCAGAGCTGTCGGGAGAGCCGCTGCTAAAAGTAAAAAAGATGCTCGAAGGCTACGGAATTGAAGTAAAAATGGCAAAGGAGCAGTGAGGTTATGAAGACGCTTTATCATTTTCAAACGGCCGCCCGAATTGAGGCTGGTGCACATTCACTCAATTTGCTTGGCGATCACTTAGATCAGACCGGCTTGAATCAGATTCGTTCGGTGTTTATTTTAACTCAGCCGTCGATCGTTTCTCTCGGCTATGCAGACCAAATGAAAGAGGTGCTGGCCGAAAAAGGCATCTCAAGTGAAATTAACACCGATATACAGCCGGAGCCGACGGAACAAAATATCGAAGAGGTTTTTCAGCTTTTTTCTGAAGGAGGCCATGACGCGATTCTAGGAATTGGCGGAGGCAGTGTGCTAGATGCGGCTAAAATCCTCTCTGTTCTGAAAACAAATGAAAAACCGATTTCTGCTTTGATTGGCACGAATCTTGTTGAAAAGCCCGGCGTTCCGCTTGTGCTGATTCCGACAACATCCGGAACAGGGTCAGAGGTGACGCCGAATGCGATTGTGACGTTCCCGGAGAAAGAATTAAAGATTGGTATGGTCAGTCCCTATCTGCTGCCGTCGGTTGTGATTTTAGATCCGGTTTTGACGACCGGTCTTCCAAAAGCGATCACAGCTGCAACCGGAATGGATGCATTTACACACGCACTCGAATCCTATATTTCCAACAAAGCAAACCCATTCAGCGACATGTTTGCGCTTGAATCTATGAGACTGATTTCCTCCAGTATTCAGGAGGCCTACCATCATGGAGATAATCTGGAAGCGAGAGAAAAAATGCTCATTGGCGCCATGTATGGCGGAATGGCCTTGACAAGCGCAGGAACAGCGGCGGTTCATGCGATGGCTTACCCGCTCGGGGGAAAATACAAAATTTCGCACGGGGTGGCCAATTCAATGCTGCTTCCGCATGTAACGGCATTCAATGCGGATCATGTGATTGACCGTCTTTCGGATGTGGCTGGCGTGATTGGAATTGAACCAAAGGGTTCGAAGGCAAGTCAAGCAGAGCGGGTCATACGGAAAATTGAAGAGTGGACCGCTGATTTGAACATTCCGCAAAATTTAAAGACATTCGGGGTATCAAAAGAGGATGTTCCATCGCTTGCAGAGGCGGCAGCCGACGTCAAACGGCTCATGGATAACAATCCAAAGCCGATGTCCATTGCGGAGATTGAAGCCGTCTATTTGAAATTGCTGGATATGTAGGTTGGGATCTGTACATGGTTTTCACCATGAGCCTGTAAATGGCTCACAAACAAAGGGGGAGTTTGGGTGGATGTCTTAAGCGGTTCGATCATAACGTTTATTTTGGTAGTGATTGTGGTTTACATTCTTTTTACGACGTGGCTGACGATGCGGTTTCGCAGTAAATCAAGTTCGGAATTCAACAATGCTGCCAAAACGCTGCCGGCGATTGTTGTCGGCATTCTGCTGATGAGTGAATTCATCGGCACCAAATCGACAATTGGGACCGCTGAATCAGCTTATACACATGGTTTAGCGGCTTCATGGTCGATTGTAACGGTCTCGATTGCATTTTTTATTTTTTCCTACTTCTTAGCCGGGAAATTTTATAAAACAGGCCAATATACGATCTCCGGCATTATTAGTGAAAAGTTTGGCCGTTCGACCAAGCTAGTCGTTTCTATCATTATGATTGTAGCCCTTTTACTTGTGAATCTTGGAAACTATTTAAGCGGATCGGCGGCAATTTCGTCTATTTTAGGTTTGCCGCTGATGACGTGTGCGATCATTACAGCGATTGTCAGCACCTTTTATTTTACGTTTGGCGGAATGAAGGGCGTTGCCTGGGTGACGATTTTGCATTCTCTTGTTAAATATGCTGGGGTTCTGATCACTTTAGGGGTTGCCCTCTATTTGACAAAAGGCTGGGAGCCGATGACGCAGCAGTTGCCGGAGCATTTCTTCACTTGGGACGGCAGCATCGGATGGGGGACAATCGGCGCCTGGTTTATCGGCAACATGGGGGCGATTTTCGCGACTCAGTTTATTATACAGGCTATTACATCATCGAAAAGTGAGAAAGATGCAAAGAAGTCGACGCTGTATGCAGCGCTGCTTTGTCTGCCGCTTGCGATTGCCATTGGAGTCATCGGCGTTGCTGCACGGTATTTGTACCCGGATATTGATCCAATTTACGCATTCCCGGTGTTTATGCAGCACATGAATCCTGTGCTGAGCGCGGTTGTGGCGACATCCCTTGTGGCGTCTATTTTCGTCGGCGTTTCGACGGTTGCGCTGGCGACAACGACGCTGATCATTGATGATTTTTATGTGCCGAAAGCAAACCCGACACCGGAACAGCGCATGAAAATCACGAGATATGTTTCGATTATCATCGGTTTTATTCCGCTGCTCGGCGTTGCGCTGGCGCCTGAATTGTTAACGCTTTCTTTCTTTACGAGGGCGCTTCGGACATCAATTGCCGTTGTGGCGGCGATGGGCTTTTATTTGCCATATTTCAATTCAAACCGCGGAGCAACAATTGGTCTGACGCTTTCAGGTATTACGACGACGGTATGGTATTTACTGGACAATCCGTTTGGCATCGATAACATGTACATCGCCATCATTGTCCCGTTTATTGTGCTCGTATTAGACCGTCTGATCAGCTCGCCTGCGAAAAAAGAGTCAAATGTGGAGGAGGAATTGTGATGAAACAAAGTGAAACTTCCCTGCCGATAGATGGGCGCATCAGAGAAAATAAAACTGACTCGGCCAGAAAGGATGCGTTTTTGCCGACAGACTGCCCGCAAAACCATGCAGCCAACCTGCTGGAGCTGGATAATGGTGATCTGTTGTGCGTCTGGTTTGGGGGAACGCAGGAAGGCATCCCTGATATATCGATTTACATGTCAAGGCTTGAAAGAGGAAGCGATGAGTGGACACAGGCAGAAAAGCTGTCAGATGATCCTTCCCGCTCCGAACAAAATCCTGTGCTTTTTCAAGAGCCTGACGGCCGGCTTTGGCTTATGTATACGGCACAGCTTTCCGGCAATCAGGATACAGCGATTGTCAGATACCGGACTTCAGACGATAGAGGCCGGACATGGAGTAAGATTGACACGTTGTTTACCGAAGCCGGGACTTTTATCCGCCAGCCGCTCATTGTTCTGGATAACGGCGATTGGCTGCTGCCTGTCTTTTACTGCATCACCTTGCCGGGCGTGAAATGGACTGGAAACCGTGACATCAGCGCGGTGAAAATTTCGTCTGATAAAGGCAAGACGTGGGAGGAAGTGAAGGTGCCGGGCAGTACCGGCTGTGTTCATATGAATATTGAAAAACTGCGCGACGGCACATTGCTTGCGCTGTTTAGAAGCCGTTTTGCAGACTCGATTTATTCGAGCCGCTCTATTGATAACGGCCGCACCTGGTCAGAGCCTGAGCCGACGGAGCTGCCGAACAACAACTCCTCCATTCAATTTACAGCGCTTCAAGATGGGACGCTTGCTCTCGTATACAATCATATGAATGCGAATGAAACGACCGAAAGAAGAGCATCTTTATACGATGAAATTGAGGAGGAGGATGATACAAAAACAGGTGTTGACACAGAAGCGCGGCCTGCCTTTTGGGGAGCTCCGAGGGCGCCGATGACATTGGCCCTTTCACAGGACGGCGGCATCACATGGCCTGTCAAAAGAAACATCGAAGTCGGCGATGGTTATGCGATGACGAACAACTCAAAAGACAAGCTCAACCGCGAATTTTCCTATCCGTCGATCAAGCAGGGGAAAGACGGTGATCTGCATATTGCCTTTACGTACTACCGTCAGGCGATTAAATATGTACGTGTTCCGCAAACGTGGGCCTTTGCCGGTCAAGAATAAAGCCGTTTGAGCGCGCAGCACTTGATGAAATGAAGGGTATATCATTTATGATTTAAGTTCGAGAGGCTGTCCCAATCGTTTGAAGGGACTCCCTCGTGATGTGAAACGGGTGTACACGACAATTCAATTGGCGTATGACACGCTCATTCGCGCAGGCATTCCGCAGCCGAAAATCTCCGTATGCGGCATGACCCCCCATGGCAGTGAGAATGGTTTGTTTGGACATGGAGAAGGAGAAGAGAAAATTGTTCCTGGCGTTGACCGCAGGCATTCGGTCCGCTGCCCGCTGGCACGCTTTTCTTCAGAGTAGTGAGAGGCGACTTTGATATAGTGGTGGCGATGTATGACGATCCAGGACACGGTCCGCTTGGCCTTAAAGCCGGTGTGAGCATTACAGTCGGCCTGCCGATGATCCGTACGAGTGTTGACCATGGAACAGCCTTTGATAATGAGGGAACCGGCAAAGCTGATCCTGCGAGTTTAGAAGAAGCAGTGAGACAGGCAATCGTGCTGTCCGTCCGGTACGCTTGAGCGGCATATATATAAAAGAAGAGCCTTCCAGTTAAGGAGGCTCTTCTTTTTAGTTCATGTAGGTGCCGCCGTTAATATTAATGGTTTCGCCCGTTATAAAATCAGATTGATCAGAGGCCAGGAAGGCGACAACGTTTGCGACATGCTCGGGTGAGCCGATCATTTTCAGCGGAATCCGCTCAATGACAGCTGTGCGATACTCCTCGCTCCACTGCTTGCTCATATCCGTTTCAATCGGTCCCGGGCAGACGGCGTTGACATAAATGCGGTGTGCAGCGAGCTCCTTTGCCAAATGCATCGTTAAATAGTTGATGCCTGCTTTCGATGCACCGTAAGCAGGAGAGGCATTGTGATGCGGTGTTTTGCTCGTCGTTGAGCTCATGTTTACAATTTTTCCGCCGCCCTGCATGATCATCTCCGGGATGACAGCCTGACACATGAGAAAGGTGCCGGTTAAATTTAAATCTATCACTCTTTTCCACTCTTCAAGCGATGTATCAATGGTTGTTTTCCGCAAATTAATGCCCGCATTGTTGACCAAAATATCGATCCGCCCAAACTGCTGTTTTGCTTCAGCTATGAGAAGCGAGGCTGTTTCTGGCAAACTGGCATCACCTGCAACATAAGAAGCGCGCTTTCTCTCAGTATTCAATTGTGTGCACAGGGACTTGAGCAATTCTTCGTTTGTCCCGTTGATGACGACATTTGCCCCTTTATCCGCAAGCGTCTCTGCAACAGCTTTGCCGATGCCGCGGCTTGCACCGGTAATAATCGCCGTTTGCTGATTCAATTCCATCCTCATCCCACCTGTCTTTGAATAAAACCGTTTTCATGTCTATTATAAAATTGAGTGTTTCTTTATTCAACAAAACTTTATTTCGATAATTGCTATTCGTTTTTTTGTTTCATAATGGAACAATTCCTGCAGCCGTTAGAAACAGGGTATACTATAGAAACAAGTAATAAAGAAGGGAGAATGAAATGAAACTATACACAAAAACAGGCGATAAGGGAAAAACGAGTTTAATTGGCGGAAAGGCGGATAAAGATCATCTTAGAGTGGAAGCGTACGGCACATTGGATGAAGCAAACAGTTTCATCGGGCTGGCTCAGTCTTATTTAAAAGCAGAAGAAGCGCTGTTTCAAGATGTTCTGTCAGAGTTGACCGCCATCCAGCATGAGCTGTTCGACTGCGGCACTGATTTGGCGTATGTCAATGTTCAGGAAGAAGGCAAGCTCAAGACTGAATCAATCACCATGCTTGAAGAACGAATTGATGCCTATGTCGAGGAAGCGCCGCGGCTGACCAAGTTTATTCTTCCGGGCGGAACAGAAGCGGCATCATTTTTGCATGCGGCGAGAACGGTCATCAGAAGAGCTGAACGAAAGATTGTCGCTTTGGCCAAACAAGAAGACATTCCGCCGCTTGCGCTGCCATACGTCAACCGGCTGTCCGATTATTTATTTGCGGCGGCGCGCATTGTCAATCACCGGCTCGGGGAAGTGGATGTCGAATATGAACGAAGCGCTGATGTATTCCGGACAAAGAAAAACTCATGAATGAGAAATCCGCCAATCGTTATCGAACAGAAATGGGCCGATTGATCAAATCAAGCCGTTTTCCGGCAGGGGAAAACGGCTTTTTGTCGTAAACCTTTAAGTAAGCGTTTTCAAAGAGAGGGAGTGTTCAAGTGGTTAATCGGGAGGCAGCTGCTATACTGCTGACGGTTTCGAAGGATGGAGACGACGAATTTCAAACCGTTCAAGAGGCGATCGATGCTTTGCCTGAGTACAGTCGGGAACAGAAAGTGATATTCATTAAAAAAGGAGTTTACAAAGAAGTCGTTCATATTCCGGCTACAAAGCCGTTTGTGAAGATGATCGGCGAAGATCGTTACGAGACTGTGATTACGTATGACAACTATGCCGGAAAAGAAAAGGAAGGAGGAGGGAAATACGGCACGACCGGAAGTTCAAGCGTGTTTATTTATGCGGATCATGTTGAAGCTGAAAATCTGACGTTTGAAAACTCGTTCGACCGCACGAAAGTCGATACGACCGATACACAAGCGGTGGCGGTTTATGCGAAAGGAAACAGGATGACGTTCAAACATGTCAGGTTTATAGGCAGACAAGATACACTGTTTGTCAATGACGGTACACAATATTTTTATCAATGCTATATAGAAGGCGATGTCGATTTCATTTTCGGAGGAGCAAGAGCCGTGTTTGAAGAGTGCCAGATCCATAGCGCTGACCGCGGGTCCGCTACCAATAACGGTTATGTAACAGCTGCGAGCACGCATATCGCAAAGCCGTTCGGTTTATTGATGACAAACTGCAGACTGACAAGCGATGCCGCAGATGGAACGGTATACCTCGGGCGCCCTTGGCATCCGGGAGGAGACCCCGACGCCATCGCCAGTGTACTATATCACCGCTGCGATTTAGGCGCACACATCAAGCCTGAAGGATGGACGGATATGTCGGGCTTTTCGGCAGCCGATGCCAGATTGTATGAATACGAGAATACGGGTCCTGGTGCGATATCACATGAGGATCGAAAGCAGCTTGCCGATCATGAGGCTGAGAAATGGACAATTGAAAACGTATTGGACGGCTGGAATCCTAAAGTTGAATCATAGCAAGGCAACGTGCAGAAAGACCGCTCTCTGGCTGAGATGAGCGGTCTTTTTATGCGAGCGGGTCCGATTTGCCGTACGACTAGGGTCGTACTGCAAAATCAATCTGTGACTCGTTTTGTCGAAGCCTGAAATTGACTATAGTAAAGACATGAACGAGAAAGGAGGAGCAAATATGAATATAAATGGAAAGTCCATCATCGGCTTTTTTCTAATCCTTTTTGGCGTCTCCCTGTTTTTCGGCGGAGGCCATTTCGGCGGATTGGTTACAGGTGCTATTGGAGCATTGCTTCTATTCTATTCCGTGAAAAAATGGAAGGAAGGGCGCCAGTTTGCCGCGGTACTGGCCGCGATCTTCGGCATCATGTTTTTGGGAGGGTCATTGCCGTTTCTGATCGGCATCGCGGTTGCTGCAGCGATGGTTTATTTCGGATGGAAAATGATGAAGCAGGATGACAAACAGAATGACATCCTTTATTCAGAGAAAACGGAGCCTTCTGCAGCTTCATATGACACAGGCTTTGATGCAGAGTGGGAAGACTTTTTGAAAAAGAATAAATAATATTTTAGGAGGACGAGATCATGGCTTTAAAAAGAATCAGAGACATGTTTGTCGCATCAGTAAATGAAGGATTGGATAAACTTGAGAACCCCCGGGTGATGCTGAATCAATACGTACGCGACATGGAAAGTGATATCGCTAAGGCGAAGCATACCATTGTCAAGCAGCAGACAATTGAACATAGTTTTAAAGGAAAAGTGGAAGAAGCCGAAAAGCTTGCTGTCAAGCGAAGAAACCAGGCTCAGCTCGCTTTTGATGCGGGTGAAGAAGAACTTGCTAAAAAGGCGCTCTCAGAAATGAAGTATTTTGAAGAAAAAGCTGCCGAATATAAGGACGCTCACCAGCACGCGAAAAAGCAGCTTGCCGAATTAAAGGAACAGCTTGAGACACTCGAAATTAAACTGCGCGATGTCAAAGACCGCAAGCATGCGCTGATCGCCAGGGCAAACGCGGTAAAAGCGAAAGAACATATGAATGCATCATTTAATAAAATCGACAGCGAAAGCGCCTACCGGGAATTTATGAGAATGGAAAACCGCATTGAAGAGATGGAAACAAAGGCGAACAGTTATGCTGAATTATCCGCTTCATCAAGCAGCCCATTCGGCCGCCTTGAATATGCAAAAGAGGTAGAAGAAGAGCTGGAAAAAATGAGGGCTAAAAAGACAGGCTTGGAAAAGCAGACGCCTGCGGGAAATGCGTAAACGAATAGGGGCTCTCATAGGCCCCTTATGCAATTTTTGATTTCTTTCATAGATCATTTTCCTTATAATAAGGAGCATACACTTACTAGCCGAAAGGGTAATCCAAATGAAAAAAACGGTTGGAAAACTGCTGATTATCGCCGGCATTCTTATCCTTGTCGGGATGATGTTGAATGGGCGCGAAGGCTTTTCATTCTTCGGCTTCGATGACGAGTCAGCCCGCACATATCATGCACAGGGAAAAGACATCGATAAAATTGACATTGATGCAAAGAGCATAACAGTCAACATTCAAGCTGAAAACCGCGATGATATAAAAGCTGAGATTTCGGGAAAAAACGTCCGGCTTGATTCGTCTGAACAGGGGCGTACACTCCGGCTTTCCGCTGATTCGAAGGGCTTTTGGCCGTTTTTCTGGAGTAAAAAAGAGCTGATTGTCAAGATTCCTTCTGAATATAAAGAAGATCTGGCGATTTCTTCGGGAAGCGGAAATGTCAAACTGTCCGGCGGCGGTCTGCATTTGCGAAATGTAGCCTTGAAGTCGGGAAGCGGCAGCCTCAAGGCCGATGATCTTCAGGCGGTAGACCTTTCTGTAAAAGGGACCTCGGGGTCGGTCAGGCTGGAAAACGTTCAAACCACAGAAGGCGACATCCGCTCCACATCCGGTCATACAAAACTTGAAAATGTCACCGGCAGACTGAGCATCAAACAGACTTCAGGCAATTTGCGCGCTTCTTTTACAGAGATCAATGATCCTCTGAGCATCAAACAAACATCCGGAAACACCAAGCTTAAACTTCCCGATGATGCCGACATCAGTCTTAAAGCCGAGTCGACAAGCGGAAACATCAGTCATTACTATTCATTTGATCAAGTTGCCAATGAGAAGCGGACACTGACTGGAAAAAAAGGAAATGGAAAAAATAAAATCGACATCTCCATCACGAGCGGGAATGTCTCAATTGAGTAATCAACAAAAAGAAAGGGGGCTCGAGTCAGCATGCGACTTACTAAAAACCAGCTGATCGGACTGATCATCGTACTCTTCGGAATCAGCATATTTTTGCAAAACAGCGGGCTTGGAGACGCGTTATTCTGGCCGCTCGCTTTTCTTTTTGCCGGTTATTTTCTCCATAAATATTCCCGCCGCTGGCTCGGGTCTGTCATGTATATCTTTGCGGGCTTTCTGCTGCTGAAGGACATCTTCAGCATTACATTCAGCCTGTTCGGCTTCTTCTTTGCCGCATTCTTAATTTATGCGGGGTACCGGCTGGTGACAAATCAGCCGGTATTTGATCGCCATAAGCCGAAAGGCAGGGAGAAGGAAAAGACGGATTGCAAGCCGCTTCAGGAGAAGAACAGCCCGGGACAGCGCAGCTTTTTTTTCGGTGATGTAAAATTGATGAAAACACCTTTTGACTTAAATGACTTGAATATCTCCGGGTTTATCGGTGACGTGAAAATCGATTTGTCAAAAGCGATTATTTCAGAGGGAGAAAACACCATCGTCATCACGGGGTTGATCGGAGATGTCGATATTTACATCCCGTCCGACCTTGAAGTGTCCATCAGCTCCTCTGCGTTCATTGGAGACATTGACGTTATCGGCGGCCGAAAAAGCGGCATCGGCAATCAAATCTATACCGAGACAGAGAATTACGAGCAGTCGGCACGACGGGTCAAAATTTCGATTTCGCTGTTTATCGGCGATGTGGATGTGCGGTTCATATGAGAACGAACAGGCTTGCAAACATTCAATGGCGCGCCGTCCGCTTATCCCTAGGTGTCAGCTTTACGATTTTTCTTGCTGTATTGGGCTTTATGCTGTTTTACTACCAGCTGGATCCGAGGGTGCTTATCGTTTCCAGGTGGTTCGGGATTCCTTTTATCGCGCTTCTCGCATTGATCAGCGCAGCTGTCGGATTCGGCTCAGGTTATATGTTCGGCAATCAGCTGAAAAAACGGCTTGAAAAGCTGATCGAATCCATTCTAAAGTACGAAAACGGCAACTTTGCCTACCGGATTCCGTCGCTTGGAGACGATGAGATCGGACTGGCCGCCGACCAGCTCAATGAGATGGCCAAACGGATCGAAAGACAGGTCGCCTCTTTGCAAAAGCTGTCCAACGAGAGAGCGGAATGGCAGGATCAAATGAAAAAATCGGTGATCTCTGAAGAGCGGCAGCGTCTTGCGCGCGAATTGCATGATGCGGTGAGCCAGCAGCTGTTTGCGATTTCCATGATGACTTCGGCGGTATTGGAGGGGATCGATGCTGCCGCTGACGAAAAGCTCGCTCAAAGGCTGAAAATGGTCGAAAAAATGGCGGCCGACGCCCAGAATGAAATGAGGGCGCTGCTTTTGCATTTACGACCTGTTACCCTTGAAGGGAAAGGTTTAAAAGAAGGGCTTGCAGATCTTTTGAAAGAATTTAAAGCGAAACAGTCGATCGACATCGATTGGGAGATCGAGGATGCAGGCAAACTTCCGAAAGGTGTGGAAGACCACCTGTTCAGGATCGTTCAAGAAGCGCTCTCAAACGTGTTCCGGCATTCAAAAGCGACAAAAGTCACCGTCAGACTGCTGCTCAGGAACAAGCAGCTCCAGTTGAAAGTCATTGACAACGGTGAAGGATTTATGATGGACGCCGTCAAAACATCTTCATACGGGCTGAACTCGATCAAGGAAAGGGCCAGTGAAGTCGGCGGAGTGGCCGAAATCATTTCATTTACGGGAAAAGGAACACAGGTTGATGTAAAGGTTCCGATTTTTGAACAACAAAAAGGAGAGGCTTAAAAGGTGATTCGAGTATTGTTAATTGATGATCATGAAATGGTGAGAATGGGGCTGGCCGCTTTCCTGGAATCCCAGCCTGATATTGAAGTGATTGGAGAAGCATCAGACGGGAAGCGCGGCGTTGAATTGGCACTTGAAACCAAACCCGACGTGATTTTGATGGATCTTGTGATGGAAGGGATGGACGGAATTGAGGCCACGAAAGAAATTTGCCGGCAGCTTGCCGATCCGAAAATTATCGTTCTGACGAGCTTCGTTGATGATGACAAGGTCTATCCGGTCATCGAAGCCGGAGCGCTCAGCTATTTGCTGAAAACGTCGAAAGCGAGTGAAATCGCCGATGCGATCAGGGCTGCGAGCGTTGGAGAACCAAAGCTTGAAGCCAAAGTCGCAGGAAAAGTGTTGTCCAAGCTGAGACATTCAGCCGGCGAACAGCCCCTTCATCAATCGCTGACAGCGAGAGAATTGGAAATTCTCAAGCATGTAGCAGAAGGCAAAACGAACAAAGATATTGCCGAAGAATTATTTATCACCATTAAAACAGTTAAAACGCATGTGACAAACATCCTTTCCAAGCTTGAAGTCGACGACCGGACACAAGCCGCAGTCTACGCCCACCGAAACAAACTTGTCGACTGACAAAACAAAAAACAGCTTTCTCAAGAAAGCCGTTTTTCAGCCGTTCCAATATTTTCGGTCCTCATCTGCAGGAAGAGTGAATGAATCTGTTTCAACCGTGCGGGCGGTAAGTTGGGCGGTCTCGTTTTCCTCGCGTGCATGTTCGCCCGCTGTGCCGTTTTGGCAAATGATGTTGAGCCGCTCGGTTACTATGGCATTGTGCTTCTCCTGCAAGTCGATCAATTTGCCGATGCCTAGCAAAATGAATCCGCCGATGAAGCAAAAAAACGGAGTGGTGAGGTATGTGCCGATCGTAAAGAAAAGCATCGACTGCGAATCCTCCATAAACGGATCATAAGCGACATCGCTGATAATGAATCCGGACAAAATGACGGCCGCTGCAATCAAAAAAATGCCTGTCATGTGCAATATCCGCTTCAAGCTCATCACCCTTTCACACACATTTTATCAGAAAAACGGGCCGCTAGCTGCTTTTTGTCGCACCTTTTGTCCCAAAGTCCTGAATTGTCGCTTTAATGTGAAAGTCGATATCGGCTTCGCTGAAGTGTTTATCCCAATTGGATCTGTCTCTTTCCCATTCCTTCGGAAAAGTGATTCGGGCATTGTCGGAAAGATCGGTGACGTCCGTTTTGATTTCGTGCTGCAGGACATGGATCAGACGTTCAACCCGCTTTTCGATGTCTCTTTGAACCGATTTCTCAATATTTTTAATGTATTGATCATTAAAAGAATCCTCCCCAAGATACCAGTCTTCTGACAGCCTTCCTTTAATATTGGCATTGATGACAAATTTGTACTTTCCGTTCTGCCTCATCGCCCGAACGCGGTGTGTCATCGAAAACACTTCATACGAGAATAAATGGCCATCATGCTTTGAGTCGATCACCCCTCCGTTTACATGGCCCGTTAATAAATTCAGCGCTTCGATCTGAGGAGGCGAAAGGTTTGCATGATATTTGTTGTTTTTGATCACGGCGCCTCCTTCAAGCTGCAGCTGCCCCTTTTCGACGACAACCTTCGGCATGATAAAAGACAAATCGGACTGCAATTTGATTGAAATGTCGCCCAATGTAACAGGATCGAGCAGCTTGATCGTTGATGCTCTGTTTTCAGAGATGTTGTGGATCACGTCAGACGCGGGATCTCCGGCATCATCAATCTTCAAAATGCTGCCGGCCGCCCCGGGCGTCATATAGACCTCACTGCTCCTTCTGATGCTGTTGTCCCGGATAAATTGATTGATCAACGCTTCCAGAGAAATATCGGATACAAGATCCTCCGAGAAAATCAGGACTTGCAGATGCTGCGAGAATACCGGGAAATTTTTCAAAGCGGTGGAACGGATGGTTTGATGAACCGTATTTCCAGAAGTGGACACCACTTTGGTCGGATCCTGAGCGCTGCCGTCTTGTCCGATCTTTTTAGGAACGAGAAACTGATACGTCAATTTCACCTTTTTATCATCTTCACCTTTATCGAGGGCAAGGCCGATGGCGATGCTGAGTTTTTCAATCTGCCTGCTGTCCCAGCAGCCTGTTAAAAGGAGAAGCAGGGACAAGACTGCTAACATTCCCTTTTTTTTCACGAAGACGTAAACCTCCTTTTGACGGACACGAGCAAAAAGATCAGAAGGGGTAGCGCGCAGAAGACAACGATAAAGATATACCCGAGGTAATCGCTGAAGGCGCTGACCTGGTTGGCGTCCCGCGGAACAAGAGATGCCAGATAAACAATGGCGCCGACAAAGAGGACGTTTTTTTTCACAGGCCATCCGAATACGTTTTCAAGTCCTGAGGCGGCAAAGTACGTATAGACGACAAATGTTGTGAAAAACTGGATCGTCCAAATGACGAGCAAAAAAGATTCGAACCTTTCGATGAAAATCCCTCTTATCTCAAAAGACTGAAATAACGAGATCGTCGGCCATGTCATTGTCATAACCTCAGTCGCTGTCAGCGCCCCAACAACGACCGTGAAGGTGAGAATATATAAGAAGAGCGGGATCCCAAATCCGATCGCGGATGCTTTAAAGAGCTTTTCTTTGTTTTTAATGTATTTCGGCAGAAACATCATCAGCTCCACCCCTAAAAATGAAATGGAAACCACCGTCAAAGCTCTGCTGACCGGCTCCAATCCAAGGCCGAGAACCGGACGCAAATGGTTCAGCTGAAACATATTCATGCTCAGTCCGTAAACGATGAGAAGAACGACGATCGTAATGGACAGAAAGAACGGAAATAGCTTGGACATATCGCTGATACCGCCGATGACCAAATAAATTGCACAAACGATAAAAGCAAAAATTGTCACGCCCATTGGTGTGAACTGAAGAAGGAAAAACTTTGCCATTTCAGCCATTGCCCTTGCTTCAAAGCTGGCCACGCCCATGAAGTATAAAACGATTAAAAGGTTGAGAATATTCCCGATCATAAAGCCGCAGCCTTCTCTTGTGTAATCAAAAAAAGACAGGACGTTGTGCTTTTTAACGATTTTGGCATTGATGTAGATAATGAGAAAAAAGACGAGCCCCTCTACGATCAATACGATCCATCCATCTGGCGACAGCGTCTTTTGCGTCAGCGCCCTCGGCAGCGTTAGCAGGCCTGCCCCGAGCATTGTGCTCGTAATGATCGAAGCGGCTTCATATGTGCTAATCCGATCGTGCTGATTTCTTGGAACCATTTTCAGGGTTCACCTCCCGGTCTTTTGTTGGCAGACGAATGATGGCTTCATCGGTATGTTTTAAGCTGAAAAAATGGTTCGGGTTAAAATACGGGATGCCGAAGCTCCTTTGCCTGACCAAATGAGTGAAGATGACGAGCATGCATAATATGATCCCGTAAAGTCCGAACACGGATGCAGCTATCATGGAAATAAACCGCAGCACGCGAAACGACAGACCCATGCCGTACTGCGGCACAGTAAATGACGCAAGGGCGATAATGCTGACGATGATTACCATCACGGAGCTGACGATATTGGCTTCGACCGCCGCCTGGCCGATGACGACTCCTCCCACGAGGCCGATTGTCTGGCCGAGCGGATTGGGAAGCCGCAGTCCTGCTTCCCTTAAGAGTTCGATCGTTACTTCCATAATCATCGCTTCAAGGAGCGGCGGAAACGGCACATTTTCGCGCGTGCTTGCAATCGTAACAGCGAGTGCTGTCGGCAGCATCCCTTGATGAAAAGACACAAGCGAAATATAAAACGCCGACAGGAACAAGGTGATGAAAATCGAGCTGAACCGGAGAAATCTAATTAAGGTCGCGGCGATCCACCTCTCGTAAAAATCGTCCGGGGACTGCATCACCATTCCGAAAGAAGCGGGAACGATCAGGGCAAATGGCGAGTAATCGACAAAGATGGCGATCCGTCCATTAAACAGCGCTGAAGAAACCTTGTCAGGCCTTTCGGTGTTCTGAATCTGCGGGAACGGCGAGTACTTATTATCCTCGATTAATTCTTCAAGAACCCCGGTATCCTGAATGTCATCCAGCCGAACCTTCTTGAGGCGTTTTTTTAGATCTTTAATGACCGAATCGTCCGCTTTGCCCTGGATATAGATAATGGTCGCGTCTTTAAACTTGTTCTTGCCGATCGGTATTTTTTCCACGGTCAGTTCTTGATCCGGGACACGCTGCCTGACCAGGGCCACATTTGTATCGACATCCTCGATAAAGCCGATTTTCGGGCCTCTGACGACGTTTTCCGTATCTACGACTCCAAGACTTCTTTTCTTTTTCTCAGATGTTGGCAGCGCAAAAATAACATTCATGCCATTGATCAAGAGCAGGCACTTTCCTTTGAATATCGCGTTGATGGCGTCTTTTTCTTTTGTAACGGGTTCCGCATTCAGCTTATTTAAACGGAGACGGACATCCTCCAGTGAATAAGAGCTGTCATCCGAGACCAGCAATTTCGCCGCTTTTTGGATTTTCTTATCATCATTCAAATCTTTAAAGTACAAAAAGTAAAAAATGATTCCGTTTTTCAGCATTTTTTTGTTTTGAATCAGATCATCGTTGTGCTCAAGATGGGGAAGAAGAATTGCGAGATTCTCATGGATGTGTTCCTTGAATTCCGACTGAGTCATGATCGTCACCTGCCTGGTGTTTCTGGAATTTGATATAGGTTATCTTTTCCTGTTAAAAAAACAATATACTGTGTTACAGTAGTGTTTGGTGAAATTTTCATTGAACAGAGACGGAGTGAGAAAAGTTGGCGCAGATCAGGCTTACGGGGAAACCGGAAGAGATTGAACGCATTATCCAATCTTTTTCTAAGCATTATGAGGTTTCATATGTATCGAAAGAATACGGCAAGACAAACCCGAAATATAAATATGCAAAAGATTCCCGAGTTTATATTGAGCTAAAATTAAAATAAAGATAAAATTTAAATGGAAGGGTTTTATCGATTTTTATCGAAATATAGATTATTGCAGATTGAGAGAAGGAAGGGATTCGAAAGTGGATTACAGAATTGAAAAAGATACGATGGGTGAAGTCAAGGTTCCCGCCGATAAGTTTTGGGGAGCTCAAACCCAAAGAAGCAAGGAGAACTTTAAAATCGGTTCTGAGAAAATGCCGCAGGAAATTGTGTATGCGTTTGCAATCCTGAAAAGAAGCGCCGCGATTGCCAATGAAAAGCTTGGCAATCTTGAAGCGGAAAAAAAGGAAGCGATTGTTTCCGTATGCGATGATATTTTAGAAGGAAAGTATGACAGCCATTTTCCGCTGGTCGTCTGGCAGACCGGGAGCGGAACACAGAGCAACATGAATATGAATGAAGTCGTGGCAAACAGGGGAACGGCTTATTTGCAGGAAAAAGGCTCAAGCTTGAAGATTCATCCGAATGATGATGTCAACCGCAGCCAAAGCTCTAACGATACATTCCCGACAGCGATGCACGTGGCTGCTGTCCTCGCGATTCACGATAAACTGATCCCGGCGATTGACCGCTTGAGAGGCACGCTGCATGAAAAAGCTGAAGCGTTCAAAGACATTGTCAAAATCGGCCGCACTCATTTGCAGGACGCGACACCGCTGACATTGGGACAGGAAATCAGCGGCTGGGTATACATGCTGGACCGTTCTAAAGAGATGATCCTTGAATCGGCTGACAAAATCCGCGATCTTGCCATCGGCGGAACTGCCGTGGGAACAGGCATTAATGCTCACCCTGAATTCGGAAGCACTGTTGCCGGAGAGATCAGCGCCTTGACCGGACAGACATTCAAAAGCTCGCCTAATAAGTTTCATGCGCTGACAAGCCATGATGAACTGACACACGTTCATGGCGCACTTAAAGCGCTTGCAGCAGACCTCATGAAAATCGCCAATGATGTCAGATGGCTTGCAAGCGGACCGCGCTGCGGAATCGGCGAATTGATTATTCCGGAAAATGAGCCGGGAAGCTCGATCATGCCTGGAAAAGTAAACCCTACGCAAAGCGAAGCGCTGACAATGGTCGCATCCCAAATCATGGGGAATGACGCAACGATCGGCTTTGCCGCGAGCCAGGGGAACTTTGAGCTGAACGTCTTTAAACCGGTGATTATATACAACTTCCTGCAATCCGTTCAGCTTCTTGCCGACGGCATGAATTCATTCCATGACAAGTGTGCCCTGGGAATCGAGCCTAATCGGGAAACAATTGAAAAGAACCTGACCAATTCTCTCATGCTGGTTACGGCTTTAAACCCGCATATCGGATACGAAAATGCAGCGAAAATCGCGAAGCTGGCCCATAAAGAAGGGCTGACGCTGAAAGAAGCGGCGCTCAAACTGAACCTTTTAACAGAGGAGCAGTTCGACGAAGTTGTAAAACCTGAAGAAATGGTGAAACCGAAAGCATAATCAACAAACCGGCTGCATGTATTGCAGCCGGTTTTGTTTTGCGAATCATCCGTGCGGATGGTGCATGTCTTTTTTGATCAATTCAGCGAGTTTGTCCGTTTCTTTTCGAATCGCATCATATTCCTTCAAGTTGGATATCATGCCTTTGATGATGGCGTTTTTGCGCTTTTCTTTTCTAAGCTCTTTTTCCAGAATATCCAGGCTTTCGGCAAGATCGGCAGGAGGAGCGCCGTTGTACTGCTTGTTCGCTTTGACACGCATTTCATTGAGGAGGGCGTCCTTCAGCGGATCAAATGTGTAAAAGGGGCCGAACCACTCGTCTGCTTTTTCGAATGAAATCAGCGGCTGATCATTGCGCTTGATCATCCCCTTTGCCAAATCGTCGAGGCGGTTCAGCATGTGGTCGGCGAGAGACTGCAGGTCGAACGAATGGTGCAGCAAAATCATCAGCTCAAGATAGACATCGCTCATTCCGTTGATCATAAAGCACAGTTCGGCGCTGTACGGTTCAATGTCTTTGCCGTAAATGTTCTGGATGTTTTCGATGTGCAGCCTGAGCGTGGTTCTCCGCATTTTTTTCGCGAACGCTTCAATTTCGTCATTGATCGGCATTGACCGCTCATTAAACTGCATCGTGATAAACTCTTTGTGCTCCAAAATGTTTTCGAAAAAAACGACGAGCTGCATCCGGTACACATCGCGCGGATGGTCATGCTCCGTTTTGATTTTCTGAATTCGGGTAAAGATTCTTTCATAGTAGTAGTGAAGGACTGAAAGGAGGAGCGCTTCCTTTGATTTGAAATAAATGTAGAAAGCGCCTTTTGACATTTGGCACTCTTTTGCAATCTCCTGAACTGAAGTAGAGCTGTATCCTTTTTTTGCGAAAAGTTTGATGGCTGTTTCAATAATGACTTTCTCTTTTTGTTTCATTGCTTTCACCTTCCTGAAAGATCGAACCCGAAAGCGGCTTTCGGCGGACCGTGGTGACTGGCGGGTCACTTTTTCTGCTCCGTTATATTTTTAACTAGATTGTAACTTGTTTTTTTGTTTGATATTATTTATATTATAAAGTAAGGTGACCGAGTGGTCAAAATTTGTTGAGAAAGGGTGAAGGTTGATGAAAGAAATCGATGATATGATCAGGCGTCTGCGCAGCAGGGGAATTAAGGTGGACAAAGTCAAATATCCAAAGCATGTCCTGTGCGAAAAGAAATGGATGAAAAAGCCGAAAAACACGATGAAGCCCAGCTATCGGGATTTCAACGGCTATTCGTTTATATGAAAAAAGACTGCAGCGTCTACAGTCTAATTTCGCGGAACGGATATTGAGTAGCACACACCGGTTTGATCATTCCGAATGGTCATGTCAGCATGGTGGAGCGTCAAGATTCGTTTAACGATGCTGAGTCCAATGCCGAATTCGCCTTTCTTCCCTTTATTAAAAGGCTCATACAGGCTGGAAAGCATCTCTTCTTCAATGTGTGGTCCGTCATTTTTAATGGTGATCAACGTATGTTTTTTCGTCGACCTGACGCTGATTTCAATGCATGTCTCCGCATAGCGGATCTGGTTTTCAAGAACGTTTTCCAACAGCTTGCTCCATTGTTCTTGATCGCCCGTCAACATTGTTTCCTCTTCAAGATCAATCTTCCAGTTCAATTCTTTTTTGGACCATTTCAAGCGTTCAACAACTTCTTTAATGACCTCTTGTATATCAAAAGTTCCGTACTGTCTTTCTTGTCTCAGCAAATAATCAAGCTTTGTCAGATAAAGAAGATCCTTGATTTTCTTTTCAAGTTTTTCAGCTTCGCCTTCAATGACTTCAATCGTGTTTTCCAAATCTCCTTTAGGGTAGATGCCGTCTTTGATCGACTGGGTATACCCGCGGATGACCATGACCGGCGTTTTCAGATCGTGGGAGATGTTTTGCAGGAGCGTGCGTTCTGTCTCATCTTTCTGGATGAGCTTTTGCCGCATGTCCTCAATGGTGTGCCCGAGCTTGCCGATTTCGTCTTCCCTGTCGACAATCACGGGATCATCCCAGTCCTGTTTAGAGATTTGTTTGACGTGTTTTTCAAGCGTGACGAGCGGTCTTGATAAATATTTCGCCAGCCAGATGGAAGGAATCCAGCTCAGCAAAATGACGACAATCAAAATAAACAGCAGCTGCTTAAACAGCGTATGGGACAAATCGTCCCTGTATGAATCAAGCGCATAGGACAATAGCAGAAACGTCTGGTCCTGGGTCTGGATTTTTTTGAGCACAAAGAAAATGTGCTCTCCGTTGACATTCTCCGAATACCTTTTTGAGGACTCGTCCTGTCTTTTGCCGAGCTTCTGAACCTTCTCGATAAATGAATCAGGGAGAATCTGCGGGCTTTGGTAGACGGTTCCTCTCTCAGGCAGCAGGACGTGCTGAACGTGGCGGTTTGTGCTTCGTGAGCCGCTGCTTCCGCCGAAGCCTCTTTCCGGTGAATCGGAAAATCCGTATTCTGTGAGAACATGCTGCTCATTTTCAATGTTCGTATAAATTTCGTCAGTAAAAAAGTTCTGCAGTGTTGTCGAGAATAAAAACGTCAGCAAAATCGAGACCGTTAACAGGATGCCGCAAATGACACTCCAAATTTGAAAGGCGAGCGACCTGTTCTTCATGATTTCAACATCCTGTAGCCGAACCCGTAGATGGTTTCCACTTTCAGTTCGGGCATTTTCTTGCGCAGCCTTCTGACAAGATCGTCAACGACGCGGTCGGTTCCGAAGTAATCGTCTCCCCAGACGCTGGTGAGGATATCCTCCCTTGAAAAGGCGCGGCCTTTGTTGTTTATAAATAGAAGCAGAAGATCAAATTCCTTTGACGTCAAATTGATCATGCTGCCATTTTCATAGACTTCTCTCAAGTCTTCATAGACTTCATAGCAGGAAACCGGCGTTCCTTTCTTCATTTCTCCCGGTTCTTCTTTATATATCAGCTTGAGCAGCTTTTGTACGCGGATGATCAGTTCCCTGGGGAGAAACGGCTTAGATATATAGTCACTGCTGCCCAGCTCAAGCCCCAGCACTCTGTCAATATCGGCATCGCGTGCAGAAATAAAAATGACGGGGACTTCCGGATCATGATTTTTTATTTCTTTTATTAGCGTATACCCGTCGATATCTGGTAACATGATATCGAGAATCCATAAATGAGGTGACTGGCCTATTTTTTGCCTGGCACTTTCACCGTTTAGAAAAGAAGTGACGTGCCAGCCTTCACTCTCTAAGTATTTTGTCAGCAATTCATTTAAATTCTCTTCATCTTCAACTAGATAAATGGAGTATGACAAGGGCGGTTCACATCCTTTCTACGTCATTATACTAGTTTTAACATAAGTCTGGTCAATTTTCATAATTTCACATATTCTTTTCATTTTTATCCCACAATGTTTTCGTAACATACTCATCAGGGAAGAAAGGGAATGAAAACAGAGTGAACGACGGCCGGGTCTCTTTTTTTGTGGATGTTAAAGCTTTTATGCCATTTGCGATAGTTGAAGACAAGAAAAATAAAGGAAGTGTACGCTTATGGATTTTAGACGCGATGACGAACAAAAACATGCAAATGAAGAGCAGCTTCGCGAAGAAGCGCAGACGCCGCAAACGGCAGGTTCTGAGGAGCAGCAGTCAGAACAGCCGGCAAAGGAGCCCGAGCTGATTTTAAAGAAGGATACAGACGATCAGTCAGATCTTACGAATAAAGAAACCGCTGCAGCCCTGGAAGATGCCAAGGAAACGAGAGCGGCAAAAGAAAAGCGGCGTAAGGCTTCGTGGCTGAGCCCGATTTTGGGCGGCATCATCGGGGGCGGTTTAGTGCTTGGAATCTCTCCGTATCTTCCGGGCGATCATCCGAGCGAAACCGCCGGAACCGAACAGACAGAGCCAAAGCAGTCGCAGAATTTCAACACAAAACCTGTCACAAACGCAGATAACGTGCCTGATATGGTGGAAGATTTGGAGCCTGCAATCGTCGGCGTTTCAAATATTCAAACGAGCTTCGGCTTCTCTGAGGACGACGTGGAGGAAAGCGGCACGGGATCAGGCGTCGTCTTTAAGAAAGACGGCGGCAAGGCCTACATTATTACAAACAACCATGTCGTTGAAGGCGCTTCGAAGGTAACCATCTCCTTATACAACGGTAAGACAGCGGATGCCAAGATTATCGGCAGTGACGCTTTGACTGATCTGGCTGTTTTAGAGATCAGCAGCAAAGGCGTTGATAAGGTTGCAAGTTTCGGAGATTCCGCAAAACTTCGCGCCGGTGAAAAAGTAATCGCGATCGGGAACCCTCTTGGCCTTCAATTTTCAAGAACGGTTACAGAAGGTATCATCAGCGGTGTCAACCGGACAATTGAAGTCTCCACATCTGAAGGGAATTGGGATATGAACGTCCTTCAGACAGATGCGGCGATCAACCCTGGAAACAGCGGCGGGCCTCTGATTAACAGCAGCGGGCAGGTCATCGGCATCAACAGCCTGAAGATCAGCCAAAGCGGTGTTGAATCACTTGGTTTCGCGATTCCGAGCAATGATGTTCAGCCGATCGTTGACGAGCTTTTGCAAAAAGGAAAAGTGGAGCGGCCTTTCCTGGGTGTGCAAATGATCGATATGCAGCAGGTGCCGGAACAGTATCAGCAAAATACGCTTGGCCTTTTCGGAGACCAGCTCAATAAAGGCGTGTACGTCGATAAAGTATCGCCGAAATCGCCTGCGGCTGATGCGGGCATGAAAGCCGGCGACGTCATTACCAAAATGAACGGCAAAAACGTCGAAACCACTTCAGATCTTAGAAAAATTCTTTATACTGAAGCAAAAGCAGGAGATACCGTCACATTTGAGGTGCTGAGAAACGGAAAGCAAACAACAATGAAAGCAAAGCTTGCGAAAAGCAAATCATAAATAAAAGCCATGGCGTCTGCCATGGCTTTTTCATATTACTTGTCCAAAAATGAACTAAGCATCCAAATTTGCTTATCAATTTCCTCTGTCAGGGCGATATAAAGGTCAGCGGTAGAATGGTCTGATTTTTCTTCCGCCAGTTCTATGGTATGCTGAATTTCATCGCGGATTTGACGGTAATCGCTGACAAGTGCGGAAACCATTTCTTCGGCCGTTTTTTCGGATCCGTTTTCCTCGATTGTGCCGTGGTCAAGGTATTCTTTCATTGTGGCAAGCGGCTGTCCGCCGATGGCCAGCAAGCGTTCCGCGACCACATCTGCCGTTTCTGCGGCATGGTTGTAAAGCTCTTCGAATTTTTCATGAAGGGTAAAGAACTGCGGCCCTTTTACATACCAGTGAAAACGGTGAAGCTTCGTGTAGAGAATGAACCAGTTGGACAAATTCGTATTCATTGAGTTTTCAAGTACAGGATTTTGCTGTTTTAATTGTTGAGAGATCATGTGATATTTCCTCCTCGTGTTTTCATTTGTTAATTATATTATAACAAATATAATATTAAAATCAATACTAAATTATAATTATTTTAAATAACCTTATTTAAACAAATTTTTAATGACCGCGCGTTCCCAAATCCTCCATGGCAGGGCGCTGTGGAGGAGGATCATGAGGCGGACGCCCCTGCCGATCGGATAGCGCAGCCTGTTCAGCCGCTTTTTTACTGCGAGGCGGCAAATCAGTTCAGCCACATCATCAGGGTTTCCGTAATGTTGGCGGTTCGCCGCAATGTAGGCGGAGATTCGCTCAAAATATGTACTGTACCGTGATTCGGCTTCAGGTGCAGTGACCTGGGCGGCAAATGATGTCTCCCAAATCGCCGTCTGATACGATCCCGGCTGGACGACGGCCACATCGATTCCGAATGGGCGGAGTTCGAGGCGGAGGCTTTCTGAAAAGCCTTCAACCGCATGCTTTGATGAAGCATATGCCGAGAAAGCGGGGAAAGCGATCTGTCCGCTGATACTGCTCAGATTAATGATTTTGGCGCCGCTGTGTTTCTTCATATAAGGAAGGACCGCTTTCGTTACCGCCATCAGGCCGAAAACATTTGTCTCATACTGTTTTCTGTAGTCGTCAAGAGAAAGCTCTTCAGTAAATCCGCCGTATGCCGTTCCTGCATTATTGACGAGAACGTCTATCTGTCCGTACGGTTTCAGCTCTTCGGTAAATGTTGAAATCGATTGTTCGTTTGTGACATCTAGTTCAGTGACGGCAATCGATGAATCGATCGAAAGCTCCGCTATGCGGTTCCGTAAAGCTTCCGCTTTTTCGGGATGGCGCGCCGTTGCGATGACGAAATGAGTGCCGGCGAGTTTTAAAGCGGTCAATAAACCAAATCCGCTCGTCGCGCCTGTTACGATGGCGATTTTATTATTCAATGAGTTTCCTCCATTCAAAATTTTGGCTTGTTGACAAAAAAAGGCTTGTCAGCGGCAGTTTATCATTGATAAAATTTAAAAAGTGCTAAAAGACCTATTTTTTATAAAAAACGCAAGAGAGAAAGAAGGCAGGGTGACACGATGAATGTTAAACGATCCCTCCTGTTCATTATTGTACTATGTCTGACGCTGTTTTTTCATAGCTCGGCTCAAGCAGGAGAAAAAAACAAACCGGAAATTAAAAGTGTTTCCGCCATATTGATCGATGGGAAATCGGGGCAGGTTCTCTATGAAAAAAACAGCCGCAAAAAAATGTACCCGGCCAGCATTACAAAAATTGCCACGGCGATTTATGCAATAGAAAACGGAAATCTAGAAGATCGTGTGAAAGTCAGCAAAAATGCTGCTCAAACGGAAGGATCAAGCGTATATCTGGAAGCGGGGGAGTCGGTTCCATTAAAACGGCTGCTCCAAGGGCTGCTGATGAATTCGGGAAATGACGCCGGAACGGCGATCGCCGAACATGTCAGCGGAAGCGTGAAACAGTTTGCGGATGATTTGAACGCGTTTATTGCTGAGCATGCCGGAGTGCATGACACTCATTTTGTGAATCCTCACGGACTGTTTGACAAAAATCATTATACGACGTCCGCCGACATGGCGAGAATTACCGAGTACGCAATGAAAAACAAAACGTTTCGAGCGCTTTTTTCGGAAAAGCAAACGTCATGGCACGGACAGACGTGGGACACGACGCTGAAAAACCATCACCGAATGCTGACAGGTGAGATTCCTTACAAAGGAATAACCGGCGGCAAAACAGGATTTGTGGATGAATCAAAGCATACCCTTGTCACAACGGCAACACGGGGCAGCCTTAATTTAATCGCCGTCATCATGAAGGCCGATAGCAAGAAAATGATGTACAGCGATACAAAAACGCTTCTGGATGAAGGATTTCACAATTACGAGACACAAGAACTCAAAAAGGGAGAGGCGTTTACCGACCAGAACGGGACAAGCCATGAACTGAAAAACCCTTTATACGTGACGAAAAAGAAAGGCGAAGCCCTGAGTGAAAATGTAGACAGCGACGGAATTCTGAACATTAAAGGGGAGGACGGCAGGCTGCTTCAGGCCCTGCAAATCGCAGAACCATTCAGCGCGGAAATATCAAGCGGCACAGATGCTGTTCAAGGCCCGCCGCAAAGTAAAGGCGGATTGTATTTATTTGTGTTCGGCCTAATCGGTTTATTGACGGCCAGCTATGCGGTCAAACGGATGAGGCAGCTGTAATATGATCAGGGAAGAGGCGTGCCGGCTCACAAGCCGGCCGTTTTTTATTTGCCCTGAAAAGCCAAATTTATCTTATAATGGAAACAAGCCAATGAAAGGGGACGGGAACAATGACATTTCATCAACTTAAAGATACGTGGGATCTCGAGGTTTTCTTTAAAGGCGGGAGCGGCTCCGTCGAGTTCCGTCAATATTTAAATGAAATTAAAGCACTGCTTTCAACTTTTAAACGCTCTGCCGAGGCTCTTACCGTCTCAAAAAGCGGTCTTGATGAATTGAAGGAAACACTGGCGCTTTTTGAAACAATTGATGTTAAAATCCGCGAAGCAGACGCTTTTGTCGGATGTCTCCAAGCGCAGGACACTGCGGATTTAAAGGCGAATGCCCTTAATTTTGAGGTCACCCAGCTCGCTGCCGATGCTCAGAAGGCGCTGGTCGTGCTTGACAGCAAATTTGCCGTTGTCTCAAATGAAGAATGGGAAGCGATCCTTCAAGAAGCAGGCATTTCCAATATCGCTTATATTTTGAATGAGAGAAGGGAGCGGGTAACGGAAAAGCTTGGTTCCGAACAGGAAACATTGATTCAAGGTTTGTCTGTTGACGGATATCATGCTTGGGGTGATATGTACGACAGCATCGTCGACCAAATTCAAATCCCGTATGAAGAAGATGGCGAGACGAAAATTCTGTCTGTCGGACAGGCGCAGAACCTGACATCTAAACCTGACAGAAAGATCCGCCGCTCCGTATCGGAAAATTTGGACCACGGCTGGGAACAGCACGCTGATTTGCTCAGCAGCACGCTGAATCACCTCGCCGGTTTCAGACTGAACGTCTATGAGGCGAGAGGCTGGGACAATGTATTAAAAGAACCCCTGGACATCAATCGCATGAAGCAGGAAACCCTTGATGTCATGTGGCAGGTCATTATTGATCATAAAAAGCCGTTTGCAGACTATCTTTCCCGGAAGGCGTCTATGCTTGGGCTGGATAAACTGAGCTGGTATGACGTCGAAGCGCCGATCGGTTCAGCGGCAAAGGAATATTCGTATCAAGAGGCAGCCGCTTTTATTACCGGGCAGTTTAAAACGTTTGGAGAAAAGCTCTCCTCCTTTGCCGAAAAAGCGCTCAGAGACAGATGGGTTGAAGCTGAGGACAGGGGAGGCAAACGCCCGGGCGGCTTTTGCGCCAATTTTCCTGACAGCGGGGAATCGAGAATATTTATGACATTTGCAGGAAGCCAGTCAAACGTTTCCACGCTGGCGCATGAGCTTGGCCATGCCTTTCATCAGGAATCCATGCTGGACGTCAGACCGCTAAACAGGGCGTACGCGATGAACGTGGCGGAAACCGCGTCCACTTTTGCAGAAATGATCGTGGCTGATGCGGCATTAAAACAAGCCGGTTCAGACGAAGAAAAACTCGTCCTTCTGGAAGATAAAGTCCAGCGAAGCGTCGCCTTTTTTATGAACATTCACGCGAGGTTTCTATTTGAAACCCGCTTTTACGATGAACGAAAAAACGGCGTCGTATCCGCCGGAAGACTGAACGAGCTGATGGAAGAAGCTCAGAAAGAAGCGTTTTGCGGCGCGCTTGGCGAGTATCATCCGTATTTTTGGGCATCAAAGCTTCATTTTTATATTACGTCTGTCCCGTTCTACAATTTTCCTTATACGTTCGGCTACTTGTTTTCGCTTGGCATTTACGCGCAAGCGCTGAAAGAGGGGACGGCGTTTGAAGAAAAATATATCGCGCTCTTAAAAGATACAGCCTCCATGTCTGTTGAGGAACTGGCGATGAAGCATCTCGGCGCCGATCTGACGAAGCGGGATTTCTGGGAAGCGGCCATTCAGCCGGCTGTCCGTGATGCAGAAGCATGGTTAGAGATGATATAAAGGCTTCCGCTGAGAGATTGAATGAGTTTCCGCAAAGTGGACATAGCTAAGGATAATGTGCATAGAGGAGATGAACGGTATGAACCTATTTCGGATGGCCGTTATCGCTCTCGTCATGATCCTGATGACCGGCTGCCGTTCAATAGCGGAAGAACATGCCGAAGGCAAGGAGGCCGTTCCCGATAACGCTCCTGTTTCAGATGTGGAAAGCGTGCCTTACGCTGCATTTGCATTGGAAGTGAACTATGGCCGTGGAAAGCACAATTCGTTTACAGCCGTATACGACAAACAGGAGCGGGAAGAAGCATCGATTAAAGACCACCTGAACGGAGCGGACCGCGAAGGGGAAGAAGCTTTAAACGAAATGAAAATGGTTTTAAGCGAGCTTTCGATCGCCAAATCCGATTCAAAGCAGGACGTGATCAGCAATGTGCTCGAGGCTTTCAATCTTGATGAGCGATATGACCTGTTTCATCTGCGGGTGAAATGGCCGGATGGTACGTCAAGAATCTATCACGGAAAATAAACAAAAGAGCATTTCCAACGGCGGAAATGCTCTTTTTTGCTTACGATTTTAAAAAGTATTTTTCGATGTCATCAAGGAACAGATACGCTGCTTTGACACCGCCGGCCGTCGTCCAGATCGCATCGTCGACTTCGTGGGCGTTTCCGGTTTTGACAGCGTTCAATTTTTTCCAAAGCGGATCGCTTGTCCAATCGTTTTGCCATGTTTCGGCCTCTGTTTTGCTTTCGGCAGGTTTATATGTGAAATAGAACAGGACATCCCCATCCATTTCAGGGATCGATTCTTTATTTTCCGTCATAAAAACAAATTTGTCGTCTTGTTTTTCAAACAGTTTTTCCTGTTTTTCCGGATACTTAAAACCGAGCTGATCCAAGATGATTCCCGGGAAAGAATCTTTATAGTAAATCCTTGATTGGCCGGCCATAAATCTGACAACCGACACCCGTTTCTTTTTCTGGTCACCGAGCTTGTCGCTTAATTCGCTGACTTTTTTATCGAAATCTTCTAAAACTTCTTTGCCCTTTTCCTCTTTGTTTACCGCTTTCGCGTAGAGGGAGAAGTTGTCTTTCCATTCGCCGCGCAGCGTTTCAGAGAAGACAGTCGGAGCAATTTTTTCAAGCTTGTCGTAGATTTTTTCATGTCTCATTTTATTCCCGATGATTAAATCAGGCTTTAGCTCGGCTATCGCTTCGATATTCGGTTCGCCTTCGAGCCCGACTTGCTTAACGCCTTTCATATCGGCTTGAATATGCTTATACCAAGGATCGCCTGTCCAGGATTTGACTGCACCCACAGGTTTGATTCCGAGTTCCAAAAGCGCTTCGGTTCCTTCATTTGTTAGGACGACGACTCTTTTTGGGTCTGCAGGCACTCGTTCTTCCGTACCCATTGCGTGTTTAACGGTGATCGTATCTTTATTCTCTCCGCCCTTTGCAGAGTCATCCTTGCCTCCGCCGCAGGCTGCAAGAATTGAAATCGCTAACAAAGCGATAAATCCAACAATTGACCATCTCTTCATGTGTGTCCTCCTTAGGTATGTAAGTCATTCATCCTGATCATAATTTTTGATCAGAATTTTGTCAATTGTTAATTGAAAATGATTTTCAAGATCAATGTTATCTGATACAATAACCAGTAGATGTTTCAGTCAAACTAGGAGAATTTTAATTTATGCTCTTAAGAACGAATAAATATAGAACAATCGCACTACTGTCTTTTATTTTGGTGCTGGTTGCCGCCGTTTGCGCTAGTATCGTATACGGTTATACGAATACGTCATGGTCGATGGCCTACAAGGCTTTTACCGGCTTCAGCGGCTCTAATGAACATCTTGTCATCAAAAACGTGCGTTTGCCGCGCGCGCTGATTGCTGCAACTGTCGGCGCTTCCCTCGGAGTTGCCGGCGCTTTAATGCAGGCGATGACCAAAAACCCGCTTGCTTCCCCGGGAATTTTCGGCGTGAACGCGGGTGCCGGTTTCTTTGTTGTTGGAGCGCTGTTTTTCTATCACGTCAGTTCGCTTCAGACGATTGCATGGATCTCGTTTTTTGGTGCAGCGTTTGCCGCGCTTGTCGTCTATTTTGTCGGCTCTCTCGGAAGGGAAGGGCTGACGCCGGTCAAGCTGACGCTTGCAGGGGCGGCGATGTCAGCGCTGTTCTCATCATTGACGCAAGGCATGCTTTCCGTTAATGAAGCAGCTCTTGAGCAGGCGCTGTTTTGGCTTGCGGGCTCTGTCCAGGGGCGCGACCTCAGCCTCTTGGTCTCCGTCCTTCCATATATCGTGCCGGCATTCATCATCAGCTTTTTACTCGGGTCGAAAATCAATGTCTTAACGATGGGGGAGGAAGTGGCAAAAAGCCTCGGCCAGAAAACGTGGCTGATCAAAGCGTTGATGGCGGTTTCGATTATCCTGCTTGCCGGGGGATCTGTCGCCGTCGCCGGGCCGATCGGTTTTATCGGTATTGTTATCCCGCATTTTGCAAAATTTATCGTCGGCCACGACCATCGCTGGGTTCTTCCGTACTGTGCCGTGCTGGGAGCCATCCTGCTTGTAACCGCAGACATTGGCGCAAGGTACCTGATTATGCCTGAAGAAGTGCCTGTCGGCGTCATGACAGCCATCATTGGGACACCCATTTTTGTCTATATCGCGAGAAGGGGGTTCCAAAAATGAAAAATTACCGCACGCTGAGAATCGGAAAAGGCGGCATTTCATTGTTGATCGGCAAAAAAGCGCTGTTTTCGTTCGTGATCCTATTGGTGTTGACGGCTTGTGCAGTCATCCTCAGCGCCGGCATCGGTGAACGTTTTATTTCTCCGGGCGCCGTCGCGAAAACGTTTTTGGGCATGGGGGATCCGGGCGATGACCTGATCATTATGTCCTTCAGGATGCCGCGGATTTTGGTCGCTCTGTTTGCCGGAATCTGTCTGGCGGCAGCCGGATCGATCCTTCAGGGTCTGATCCGCAATCCGCTCGCTTCGCCGGATATTATCGGTGTGACCGGCGGGGCTTCAGTCGCCGTTGTCTTGTTTTTAATGCTGTTTTCCAATAAAAACAATGCGCTTACGGTCAGCATCAGCTGGCTCCCGGTTGCCGCATTTATCGGCGCGGCTCTCGCCGGAATGCTCGTTTATTTTCTTTCATATAAAAACGGCTCTTCGACTTTCAGGCTCGTTTTGATCGGAATCGGATTTTCGATGCTTGCCCAGTCGCTGACGACATTGTTTATGATAAAAGGACCGATATACAGAATGTCTCAGGCGAACGTCTGGATTACCGGATCAGTATATGGATCGAACTGGCAGGATGTGAATATTTTAATGCCGGCTGCGCTTGTCCTTTTGCTGATATCCGCAGCCGCCGCCAGAAACGTCAACATTCAGACGCTTGGTGAAGAACTGGCGACAGGAGCGGGCAGCTCGGTTCAGCGGAACCGCTTTTTGCTCCTTCTGCTGAGCACGGCTTTTGCCGGAATTGCCGTTGCCTTTGCCGGAACCGTCGGATTTGTCGGTTTGATGGCCCCGCATATCGCAAGAAGGCTTGTCGGTTCATCATTCGGCGCCCTCTTGCCGGTTGCAGCGCTGATCGGAGGATTGCTTGTGCTGATTGCCGACATCATCGGACGCACGCTTTTTTCTCCCGTTGAAGTGCCTGCCGGTGTGTTTACTGCAGCGATCGGCGCCCCTTACTTTATCTACTTGCTGTATAAAAGCAGAAACCAATAAAAGGAGAGATTTCATTTATGAGTGCCATTTCAACAGAAACGTTAAGCTTAGGTTATGGAGAAACAATCATTATTGATGAGTTAAACTTAACGATCCCAAAAGGTGAAATCACCGTATTTATCGGCAGCAACGGCTGCGGTAAGTCGACTCTCCTTCGGTCTCTCGCACGTTTGATGAAGCCAAAGGGCGGTTCAGTGCTTCTCGAAGGCAGCTCCATCGCCAAACTTCCCACGAAAGAAGTGGCAAAGGAGCTGGCCATTCTGCCTCAAGGCCCTTCGGCTCCGGAAGGCCTGACCGTTCTCCAGCTCGTTAAGCAGGGGCGGTACCCTTACCAAAACTGGCTGAAGCAATGGTCGGCGGAAGATGAAGAGGCTGTGCAAAAGGCTTTGAAAGCGACAAGAATGGAAGAACTGGCTGAGCGCACAGTCGATTCCTTGTCAGGAGGCCAGCGGCAGCGCGCCTGGATCGCGATGACGCTCGCCCAGGAAACGGATATCATATTACTGGATGAACCAACGACATACTTGGATATGACGCATCAAATTGAAATTCTGGACCTTTTGTTTGAATTAAATGAACACGAAAAGCGCACGATCGTGATGGTGCTGCACGATTTGAACCTTGCCTGCCGCTACGCTCACCACCTCGTCGCGATTAAAGATAAAAAGATATATGCCGAAGGCCGGCCTGAATCCATTATCAACTGCAAGCTTGTGCAGGACGTTTTTGAAATGGACTGCGAAGTGACGAAAGATCCGCTTTTCGGCACGCCGCACTGCATTCCGTACGGAAGAGGAAGATGCATCGTCCAGCAGGTGGTTCAGTCCCATGCTTAATTTAACAAAAGAGGAGCTTGAGTCATTGCTTCGTTTTCGCCTTGGAACGAAGCAGACCGGCTCCTTATTCTCTGTTAAAGGAAACAAGCTCCTTGATGAGGATTTTTTAGAACGTTATGTAGAAGATATTAAAGACAGGCTGAACGCTCCGAATCAAAAAGTTGCGGCTTCAATGCTCGTCAAGCGCAGCGGGATGCTGGCTGCGCTGCATTTCTATCTGTTTACGGTTTGGGGAAAGCGCTTGCCAACCGCTCCTGCTTCCGTGTCATGGGAGATAGAAGCCGATGATCGAGGGTGGACGCCGTCGTTTTATTTTCACAAAGGTGCTGAGCTTATCGAAGCGGATCGCACCGAAGAACTGAAAAGATTGACTGAGGATATCTTCAGGTGCCACCTTGGCGGCCTGATCGCGGCCTGTCGGCGGGTATTTTCGATTTCAAAGCATATTCTTTGGGAAAATATTGCCGTTTATCTGTATTGGATGTATGACACGCTTCTGGAAGATCCGAAACTCAAGGCGCGGGCGGCGCAAGATTTTCATTTTCTTCTTTATGAAGCTGAGCCCGGTCTTTTTGAAGAAGGGGCGGACGAAAACCCTCTCAAAAGGTTTTATCCCGGACAGCATGCGGAGGACCGGACACGCACGACTTGCTGTCTGTATTATGCAACAGACAAAAACGGTGTCAAATGCAGGACATGCCCGAGAAATAAACGTAAAGAAAGGGTGTCGTGAGTGGAAAAACTAAAGGAGCAGCTGGATGGACTTGTTGAGAAATATACGGAGCTGCTTTTAGGCGAAACGGACGAAGAACTGAAAGAACAGGTGAAGATGTGGATCATCTACAGCCATATCGCCAAAAGCATGCCGCCCCTCGCCAAGCATTGGAACGGAGCTTATCCGGATGCGAAGCAGGAGATAAAAGAAGTAATCCGTCAAATTAAAGAACGAAATGAAGCGCACCGAGCGGCTAATCAAAAAAAATAAGCAGGGAGACTCCTCTGCTTATTTTTTGTTTATTGGTTTTGCTGATATGGCGACTGGTCTTGCAATGTAGAATGGAACTGCTGATAAGACTGCTGGATTTTCTGGGCATCTTCTGCCTCCACCTTGTACCATCCGTTTTGAAACATCACCTGGTACAATCTGCGCTGTACGTTTTGCGCCTCGTTAAACAGCGGCTGAACGGCTTGGTAAAGCGACTCATGGCTTAATTCATTAAGCGCTGTCGAGTATGCTGCCGTCATGTATTTTTCGGTTGTCAGCAGTTCGTTGACAAAATCCCTGTCATTCATCGTGCTCGTTTTCGGGACAGGAGTTTCCTGATTGCCGATTTTCTGTTGGTTTTGCTGATTCATCATTAACCTCCTATTGCATGTATGCTGACGGGTTTTGCGTTTGATTTTGACGAAGCTGCTCCAATATCACATTGTAATGGTGATGGTGCATTTGTCCGACCCTGTCGAGTTCTGTTTTAAGAGACTGATCCTGGCACTGGTCCGCCATAAAATGCGCTTTTTTCATTGCGAGCAAGTTCCAGTTCAGCATATCCTGCAAATACAGATGATCCTTTGTTGAAATGACTGGCGGCGGTGTTGTCATTCCTTGCTGTTGCTGCATGAGTCTGCCTCCTTTTAGCGTTTATTTTTAGATTTCCTAACACAGCGGAAATTTATACCGGATGCTTAAAGGGGGCTTAGTGATCTTCAGGAACATCCATATTATGCTTTTTATATTGCTGGTTTTGGCTTGTCCGTTTTCCGCCCGCATCCGCCTTTTTATAATCCGGACCTGCATTACCTTTTATGCTTGCGGCGCTGACTGCGGCTGAAGATGGATTTTTTCTTTCACGTACCAAGGCCTTCACCTCCCTCTCTATTGGTTTGTCCCAAAAGCGGGGAAACATGTAACCGCGGCAAAATAATACTCGCTGAAAAAATTTCAGAAATTTTGCACCAAGTTATTGAACTCGCTTCCAAAATCTTTTAAGATGAAAGAAGACAGGAGAGTTTATTTTTTTGGAGCAAAAATGAATGAGTATTCATTCAAAGTAGGGGAGGATCTTTCATGGTCAAGCATATTCGTAAAGCCGCCGTTATCGGTTCCGGTGTAATGGGTTCCGGAATCGCGGCTCACTTAGCCAATATCGGGATTCCTGTGTTACTGCTCGATATGGTGCCGCGTGAATTAACAGATGAGGAAAGAAAAAAAGGCCGCACCCTTGAAGACCCGGATGTGCGCAACCGGCTGGCACAGTCAGCCGTACAAAAGCTGCTAAAGCAAAAACCGGCTCCGCTGACATCGAAGAAGAATATCAGCCGTATCAGCACAGGGAACATGGAAGACGATTTTGAAAAAATTAAAGATGCCGACTGGATTATTGAAGTGGTTGTCGAAAACCTGGAGATCAAGAAGCAAGTGTTTTCAAAGGTCGATCAATACAGAAAACACGGAAGCATCGTCAGCAGCAATACATCAGGCATCTCCGTCAGGCAGATGACGGAGGGAAGGTCCGCTGATTTTAAAAAGCACTTTTTAGGAACGCACTTTTTTAACCCGGCCCGCTATTTAAAGCTGCTTGAGGTGATTCCGATTGATGAAACGGATCCCGGGGTGCTGGACTTTATGAAGAAATTCGGCGAAGACGTCCTTGGCAAAGGGGTTGTTGAAGCGAAAGACACGCCAAACTTTATCGCCAACCGCATCGGAACCTACGGCTTGCTTGTGGCGGTTCAGGAAATGCTGAAAGGCGGCTACACGATAGGCGAAGTCGATTCGATTACAGGCCCGCTGATCGGACGCCCGAAAAGCGCAACTTTCAGAACGCTAGATGTCGTCGGGCTTGATACATTTTCGCACGTTGCCAAAAATGTCTATAACCAAGTCACTGGCGAAGAAAAAAACGTTTTCCGGCTGCCTGAATTTATTGAACAAATGCTCGAAAAAGGCTGGATCGGAAGCAAAGCGAAACAAGGTTTTTACAAAAAAGAAGGAAAAGACATCCTTGAGCTCGATCCGATGACGATGACCTACAGCAAACGCCAAACATTAAAAACATCGGGACTTGAAGCGGCCAAGCAAATGAAAGGCGCAGGAGCGAGATTGAAAGCGCTTATTTATTCAGATGACAGAGCGGGAAGCCTTCTTTGGAACATGACAGCTCCGACGCTTGTCTATTCGGCTGAGCTGACAGGGGAAATTGCTGACAGCATAACGGCGATTGATCAGGCGATGAAATGGGGGTTCGGCTGGTCGGAAGGTCCGTTTGAAATGTGGGACAGCATCGGTGTGAAAAACGCGGTGCAAAAGCTTGAAGCAGAGGGCTGGAAAGTCGCGGACTGGGTGAAGGAAATGCTCGCAAAAGGACATGAGACCTTCTACCTTAGAGAAAACGGAAAGACGTTCTGCTACTGTTTTGAAAGCGGCGAATACAGGGCGCTTCAAGAAAACAAGAAAACGATCCATTTGTCGTCACTCAAAGAAACAAAAGGCGTCATCAAGAAAAACAGCGGGGCAAGTTTGATCGATTTAGGCGATGATGTCGCACTGCTCGAATTTCATTCGAAAAGCAATGCAATCGGCCTCGACATCATCCAAATGCTCAAATTCGCTCTTGAGGAAGTAGATGCCAATTATAAAGGACTTGTGATCGGCAACCAGGGCAAAAATTTCTGCGTCGGAGCCAATCTTGCGATGATGCTGATGGAAGCCCAAGACGACAACTATATGGAAATTGACATGATCATCCGTCAGTTCCAGGAGACGATGATGAAAGTGAAATACAGTACCAAGCCGGTCGTCGCTGCTCCGTTCGGGATGACGCTTGGCGGGGGGACTGAGCTTTGTCTGCCTGCAGCCCGTGTTCAAGCTTCAAGTGAATCATACATGGGCCTCGTTGAAACAGGCGTCGGCCTGATTCCGGGCGGCGGAGGCAATAAAGAGCTTTATTTAAACTACTTGAAGGGGCTGCCTGAAGGCGTTAAACCGGATATCCAGGAGGCCGCCATCAAAACGTTTGAGACAATTGCTCTTGCAAAAACGTCGACTTCGGCTCAAGAAGCGAAAGAGCTGAACATCTTAACCGCAGAGGATCAAATCAGCATCAACCAGGATCACTTGTTATACGATGCTAAAAAACTCGTCCTGACACTTTCCGAAAGCGGCTACCGTCCGCCGGTGAAAAAGAAAGTTCCGGTGACAGGCGAAACCGGCTATGCGGCGCTCCTGCTCGGTGCGGAATCGTTAAAGCTGTCCGGCGCCATCTCTGAACACGACATGAAGATAGCGAAAAAGCTGGCGTTTGTCATTGCGGGCGGGAGGGTTCCGTTCGGCGCTGAAGTAACGGAAGAATACTTGCTCAATTTGGAAAGAGAAGCTTTCCTGAGCCTTGTGAGCGAACCGAAAACGCAGGCGAGAATGCAGCATATGCTTGTAAAAGGCAAACCTTTGCGTAATTAAGGAGGGAAAATAATGAAAGAGGCAGTTATTGTATCGGGAGCGAGAACCCCGATCGGAAAAGCAAAAAAAGGCTCATTGAGGACTGTCCGTCCCGATGATTTAGGCGCATATGCAGTGAGAGAGACGTTGAAAAGAGCTGGCGGTTATGAAGGGAATATCGATGATTTAATCATCGGCTGCGCTACGCCGGAAGCCGAACAAGGGTTGAATATGGCGCGCAATATCGGCGCGCTTGCCGGGCTGCCGCACACAGTTCCGGCCGTTACGATCAACAGATATTGTTCTTCAGGACTTCAATCGATCGCTTACGGGGCCGAAAAAATCATGCTTGGAGCTGCCGACACGGTCATTGCCGGCGGCGCTGAATCGATGAGCATCGTGCCGATGATGGGACATATCGTCAGACCGAACGCGGCGCTCGCGGAAACAGCTCCTGAATATTATATGGGAATGGGCCATACGGCTGAACAGGTTGCCGTTAAATACGGCGTTTCCAGGGATGATCAGGATGCATTTGCCGTCAGCAGCCATCAAAAAGCAGCCAAAGCGATCGCGGAAGGAAAGTTCGAAGATGAAATCGTCCCGGTGGACGTCACCGTCAGAGAAGTGGATGACCATCACAAGCTGAAGGAGCGGACGTTTACTTTCTCTGCCGATGAAGGTGTGCGCCCGGGGACAACGAAAGACGTTCTGTCAACGTTAAAACCGGCGTTTTCGGCGGACGGTTCTGTTACGGCAGGGAATTCATCGCAGACGAGCGACGGGGCGGCCGCAGTGATGATCATGGACAGAGAAAAAGCGGATGCGCTTGGGTTAAAGCCCCTCGCAAGGTTCCGTTCGTTCGCAGTCGGCGGCGTTCCGCCGGAGGTGATGGGCATCGGTCCTGTTGAAGCTGTTCCAAGGGCGCTGAAGATGGCGGGACTTGAGCTCTCTGATATCGGTTTATTCGAATTAAATGAAGCGTTTGCATCACAAGCGATCCAGGTGATCAGGTCGCTTGGCATCGATGAAGAAAAAGTCAATGTCAACGGTGGAGCGATTGCGCTCGGACATCCGCTCGGCTGCACGGGCACAAAGCTCACGCTGACATTGATCCACGAAATGCGGCGGAGAAGCGAGCAATTCGGCGTTGTAACAATGTGTATCGGCGGAGGCATGGGAGCAGCAGGGGTATTCGAATTAGTTTAATCACAAGGGGGATGGAACAATGGAACAAACAAAAGACCATATGAAAAAAGGCGGAGCCTTTCTGATCGAAGAGGTGACGGCTGATCAGCTGTTTACACCGGAAGATTTCACAGATGAACATAAAATGATTGCCAAAACGACTGAAGATTATATTCTCGGAGATGTTTTGCCATACATCGACGAAATTGAAGAGCACAATTTCGATCACTCTGTCAGGCTCCTGAAAAAAGCTGGAGAACTCGGGCTTCTCGGTGCTGACGTTCCTGAAGAGTATGGCGGACTCGGGCTCGATAAAATCAGCTCGGCGCTGATTACCGAAAAATTCTCAAGAGCGGGAAGCTTTTCGTTATCGTACGGGGCGCACGTCGGGATCGGCACGCTTCCGATTGTATTTTTCGGAACCGAGGAGCAAAAGAAAAAGTATCTGCCGTCCCTTGCAACAGGGGAAAAATTTGCAGCCTATGCCTTAACAGAGCCTGGCTCCGGATCTGATGCATTAGGGGCAAAAACAACGGCCGTTTTGAATGAGGCGGGAACCCACTATATATTAAACGGTGAAAAGCAATGGATTACAAACTCAGCTTTTGCCGATGTTTTCATCGTCTACGCGAAAATAGACGGCGAACATTTTTCGGCCTTCATTGTGGAAAAAGATTACGAAGGTGTTTCCACAGGGCCTGAAGAGAAAAAAATGGGCATCAAAGGCTCTTCGACCCGTACGCTCATCTTAGACCAGGTTCAAGTTCCGAAAGAAAACCTTTTAGGCGAACCGGGAAAAGGGCATGTCATCGCCTTCAATATTTTAAATATCGGCCGCTATAAGCTTGCTGTCGGGACAATCGGCGCTTCCAAACGGGTCATCGAGCTGTCCGCTTCATACGCCAATCAGCGCCAGCAATTTAAGACGCCGATTTCAAAGTTCAGCTTAATCGGGGAAAAAATCGCCACTATGTCAGCCAGACTTTATGCGATGGAAAGCTCTGTTTATCGTACGGTCGGGCTGTTTGAAGACAAAATGGGCACCTTGAGCGAAGAAGAGCAAAAAGACGGGCGCCAGGTCGCGAAATCGATCGCTGAATATGCAATCGAATGCTCCCTTAACAAAGTATTTGGATCTGAAACGCTTGATTATATCGTTGATGAAGGCGTCCAAATCCACGGCGGCTACGGATTCATGCAGGAATACGAAGTGGAGCGGGCTTACCGCGATTCACGGATCAACCGGATTTTTGAAGGCACAAATGAAATCAACCGTCTCATCGTCCCGGGCACATACTTGAAAAAAGCGATGAAAGGCGAGCTTCCTCTGTTTGAGAAAGCGAAGGCGCTTCAGGAAGAACTGATGATCCTCATGCCTGAAGAACCAGGTGACGGCGTTTTGGAACAGGAAAAGTATCTGCTGAGAAACGCCAAAAAAATCGCGCTCATGATCGCGGGACTCGCCGCGCAAAAATATGGAAAAGCGCTCGACCAGGAGCAGGAAATCCTCGTGAATATCGCCGACATTGTCAGCCAGGTCTACGCCATGGAAGCAGCTATTTTGCGTACAGAAAAAGCCATCCAGGCAACCGGGGAAGACAAAAACGCCCAGAAAATTCTTTATACGCAGATTTTTGCACAAGTTGCCTTTCAGGAAATTGAAAGCCATGCCAAGGAATCGCTCATTGCGATGGAATCAGGTGATTCGCTGCGGATGATGCTGTCCGCGCTCCGCAAATTGACGCGCTTTACGCCTGTCAATGTCATTGAGAAAAAGCGCCAGGCAGCCAAGGGAGTCTTTGAAGCTGAGAAATATATCGTTTAAACGAAAAGCCCTGCTTAGGCGGGGTTTTTAGCTGTTATAGAATGGAGCACGGTTTTAGGTTTTTCATTCGATCTGTGTTAAAATTACCTCGATTAAATGAGAGGGGTGTGTATGTATGGCTTTGGATTTTTACTGGTATCCGAAATGCGGGACATGCCGCAAAGCGAAAAAATGGCTTGAAGACCATGGCAAAGAAATCAATGGGATACATATCGCAGAAGAGCCGCCAAGCAAGGAAAAACTGAAAGAGCTCTACGAGAAAAGCGGGCTTGAATTGAAGAAGTTTTTCAACACGAGCGGACAAAAATACCGTGAACTCGGCTTAAAAGACAAGCTGCAAAACATGTCTGAAGATGAGCAGCTGGAACTGCTGGCTTCGGACGGTATGCTGATCAAACGCCCGATTGCGACAGACGGCAGTAAAGTAACGGTCGGTTTTAAAGAAGATCAGTTTAAGACATACTGGTTATAACCCATCAAAATATGATATCTTCAATGTAGGATCGATTAAAACACTTTATGGAGGGGTTAGCATGAGCACACCGAAAGAGTTGCGTTATTCAGAAGAACACGAATGGGTGAAAACAGAAGGAGATAAAGTCAGAATCGGCATTACAGACTTCGCCCAATCCGAACTTGGAGACATCGTATTTGTCGAGCTTCCTGAAGTGGGAGACGAAATCAAAGCGGACGAGCCTTTTGGCAGCGTTGAATCCGTAAAGACCGTTTCTGAGCTGTATGCCCCGATCAACGGAAAAGTGGTCGAAGTGAACGAAGATCTGGAAGACAGCCCTGAATTCGTCAACGAGTCTCCGTATGAAAAGGCTTGGATGATTATCGTCGAGCCGTCCGATGCTTCTGAAATCGAAAATCTGATGACAGCCGAGCAATATGAGGACATGATAAAAGAAGACTAAGGATTATTCAGGATAGCCATGTGTCGTTTGGATACTCTATATCAAGAGGGGGTGTCCAAATTGACGCTGAAAAAAGAACGTATTGATATTACAGAACATGTGGAAAGCCGATTAAAAAACGGCGGAATGCAGCTGTACCATGAGAATGAGCTGATCGGCCGAATGACCGGGAAGGATCAATACGAGTTGAAATCTGGATATTCATTCCAAGATGAGAGATTTTACAAAACGGCGGATACCGTAAGCGGTCCGGATGCTAAATATGTAGACTGTGATGACCACCAAGGCTGGTGTTAATCAAGTCAGGCGGTGAATATTCACTGCCTTTTTTTACAAGTAAATCTTTAAAGGTGATCCATATGCCGGAAAATGAAAAAGTCATGATCGTCGAAGGGAAATCAGATAAGCAAAAAGTGAAGCATGTCATCGAAGAGCCCGTGGATATCATTTGCACAAACGGAACGATCAGCCAGGCAAAACTCGATGAATTCGCCGAAACGCTGTTTGATAAAGACGTTTATATCCTGGTGGATGCCGATGAATCAGGGGAAAAGCTCCGCCGGCAGCTGACGAGGGAGCTCCCCCAAGCTTCGCATCTATACATCGATAGGGTATACAAAGAAGTCGCTTCCGCCCCGAGTCAGCATGTTGCAGAAGTATTAATTCGTTCAAACATCCGGGTACATACAAAATATTTATTATAAAACGTATTGAGGTGCGGTTCAACAGATGCAAGAACTCCAAGAAAAAGAGCTAAAACGGCTTGAACATGAGACCTGTCTTCTATATGTATACACGCCGTTCTGCGGAACGTGTCAGCTGGCCGGAAGAATGCTGGAAGTCGTTGATGAAATGATAAAGGACATTCCTTTTTATAAAAACAATCTCAATTATTCCCCGGCATTTGCCAAGCAGCAGGAAATAGAAAGCGTTCCATGCTTTATCCTTTACAAAAACGGGGAAGTCGTCAAAAAAGAATACGCTTTTCACTCCGTTTCCTACTTATACGATACGATTAAACAAAATGTTGTGGATTAAGGGCGGTTTTGACATATTTCTCGGGAAATAACCAGCAAAAACTTGTCGAGCAATTCCTAAAGGAACTCCTGCGGCAGACAGAGAATCTGTAAGTATGACCAATTTACAGGAGGTTATACAGTTGGAGAAAATGGGATTGATAGAAAGAGAGGACAAGGCTCTTTTTTTAAAACCTCTATTATCGACAACGGCTTTGCTGATTACGTTTCAAGGCGAGAAAGAAGCTTTTACGTTAGCGATCAACGAAAAAGGGGAAATGGAAAAATCTTCTCTTGCAGAGAAAGCTCATTTGACCTTTTTTGGAGAGCAAAGCGAGATTATTGACCTTCTTCACGGCGATATTTCATTGCAGCATCTCGTACAGCGCGGCACTGTTCAAGTAAAAGGCTCATTCAGAGCTTTATTGAAGCTTGAAGCGATTTTATGGCTGACGGACGGCTTTTTTAAAAACAGCGATCTTTATTCAGAGACATTTTAAAAATTTGAAAAATCGGCACATTCCGTGTATAAGTCGGACAGAGACGAGCGTTTACGTTCGTCTCTTTTCGCCGTAGGCCGATTGTCTTACGAAAAATAGTTGACAACTATTTTTTCGCATGATATCCTACTTTAAGAATTCCGATCATAATAATCAAAAAATAAATATATGATTCTCTTATCCAGAGAGGTGGAGGGAAGTGCCCTATGAAACCCGGCAACCATCAACACGTGTTGAAATGGTGCCAATTCACACGAAGCGTTATGCTTTGAAAGATGAGAGAAAGGCCCAGACTATTCAAAAGCCTTTCTGCTCATGTGTGCAGAAAGGCTTTTTTCATTGTTTGATCAGGAATTTAGACAACTATGAGAATTGAGCAAGAAAGCAGGTGATGGCTTTTGATAAATCTTCAAAATGTTTCAAAGATTTATCGGTCAAAGCATGGAGATGTCAATGCTGTCCAGGATGTCACCCTTACGATTAAAAAAGGTGAAATCTTCGGAATTATTGGATATAGCGGAGCTGGAAAAAGCTCCTTGATCCGTCTTTTGAACGGACTTGAACAGCCGACTTCAGGCACGGTTGAAGTAGCCGGCAGAACAATCAGTGAGATCAAAGGGAAGAAGCTGAGGAATGCAAGGCAGGAAATCAGCATGATTTTCCAGCACTTCAACCTATTGTGGTCAAGAACGGTCCGCGACAATATTGCGTTTCCGCTGGAGATCGCCGGTGTCAGCAAAGCAAAACGTCTGAAAAGAGTCGCTGAACTGATAAAGCTTGTCGGACTTGAAGGCAAGGAAAATGCCTACCCTTCACAGCTTAGCGGAGGCCAAAAGCAGCGCGTCGGCATCGCTCGGGCGCTCGCAAACAATCCGAAAGTTCTCTTATGCGATGAAGCGACATCAGCGCTTGATCCGCAGACGACTGACTCGATCCTGGGTCTTCTGTCCGATATCAATGAAAGGCTCGGACTGACCATTGTCCTGATTACTCATGAAATGCATGTCATCAGGAAAATCTGCCACAGAGTGGCCGTCATGGAAAACGGAAAGGTCGTGGAAGAAGGCGATGTGCTGAACGTATTCCTCAAGCCGCAGGAAGAAATGACAAAGCGCTTTGTTCAGCAGGTAACAGAACCGGTGGAAACACAGGAAACGCTGAAGCATTTCCTCGAAGAAACGACATCCGGGCGGACGATCAAGCTCACCTTCGTCGGTGAAGCGGCCGAATCGCCGCTGATCACACAGATCATTCGGAAGTTCGATGTTGAAGTCAACATCCTTCAAGGCAAAATCTCGCAAACTCAGGACGGCGCATACGGTTCATTGTTCATTCATGTCGACGGATATGAAAACGAGGTCAATGATGTGGTCGATTTCATCAAGAGCCGTCAAGTAGAAGCAGAGGTGATCACGAATGTTTGAAAAACTGTTTCCAAACGTAGATATGGAGCAGCTGTGGGAAGCTACGTATGAAACGATATATATGACAGGAATTTCCCTATTGTTTGCTTTTATCATCGGAGTGATTCTCGGTATGCTGCTGTATCTGACTTC
>Ga0180433_10000792_pt1 | contig 53501 bp, 44 predicted proteins | sample SS_ome_8_FD_132980 | JGI IMG/M metagenome (GOLD analysis project Ga0180433, IMG submission 132980) | Hypersaline lake sediment archaeal communities from the Salton Sea, California, USA - SS_1_D_1 metaG | ecosystem: Environmental > Aquatic > Non-marine Saline and Alkaline > Hypersaline >...
CATCAGCTGGAACATACATCACCATGGCGGGACACCTCGCCGCCATGGCCCCTGGAACCAGTATAGGCGCGGCCCAGCCGATATCCTATGATCCCTCGGGCGAGAGCCTACCGGTAACCAACAAGACCCAGAGCTACATAGAAACCAAGGTCAGGGCTTACGCCGAGTGGACGGGTCGCCCCGAGAACATCTCCCTGGAGTTCATAGACAGCAACCTCGTTCTGACCCCCAGCGAGGCACTGGAGTTCGGTGTAATTGACGTGGTTGCCACTGATATCGATGACCTCGTTTCCCAGGTCGTGGACCTGCCGATACACGGGGAGCTTCCCGACGATCGGACCACCATCGACCTGACCGGTGCAAGGCTGGTAGAGCTGGACAAGAGCTTCCAGGACAGGTTCACCAACTTCATGAGCAACCCCGCCCTTGCCTACTTGCTCTTCATCGTCGGCATCTATGGCCTGGTATTTGGCTTTTCAAACCCGGGCATCGAGGTTCCAGAGGTTGCCGGCGCGATCTGCCTTATACTGGCCCTGTACGGGATGGGCATAGTCGGTGCAAACATAGTGGGAATTATACTCATAGTCATGGGGGTCATCTTCTTCGTTGCCGAGGCCACCACCCCCGAGTTCGGTCTGTTCGTGACCGCAGGAGTGATTTGCCTGGTTCTTGGGGCATTCTTCCTGCCGCCCGTCGGCATGCCGGGTATACCCCGGTTCTACATGCCGAGGAGGTGGTTCCTGACGTTCAGGGGAACCGTGGTGGTTCTGGTCCTGGGGCTCGGGGCATTCTTCGCCCTTGCCCTCAGGTCCTCAATTAGGACCCGGAGAAAGACCCCGACGACGGGTGGCGAGGGTTTGATCGGCAAGACCGGAACCGCCGTTACCGAGCTCGACCCCAGAGGACAGGTGATGATAGGGGGGGAGATCTGGAAGGCCTTCTCGACATCCAACCTCGACAGGGGCGCCCAGGTAAGAGTCGTCGGCAGGAAGGGCCTTCTCCTTCAGGTAGATGGAAGCTGACCTAGACTGGTTCTGATGTAATGTACTCAAGGGCAACCCCCGCGACTATGCCGAATACGATGGACATGAAGAAGTAACCAAGTGACATCTGCACGCATGCGATGAACCTGCAGGCCCTCTCCGGTCTCAGGTCACCGTACCCGACCGTCGTCAGGGTGGCGACGCTGAAGTACCAGATGTCGATGGAGTTCACGCTGTCGAATTCTGGATTAGCATCGCTAACTATCCTGCCCCTGAGGGGGCTTTTTTCCTGTGCGGGAGAGGCGTAGAGGAAGGCGAAGAACCACGTCAGGTAGATCCATAGAAGCACGAGCGTAATACCGATGTTCTTGAGCCTCCGCCGGTGTATGTTCTCGACGAGCCTGGCAAAGAGGATGTCCTTGAAGAGGACCAGAAGCATGGCGAACATGAGGTTCATCCTGATGGCGAAGGCGACAGCCCCCGCGGGCCCCACGCCCGCCATCCCGAGAAACGAAAGGGGAACAGCGAGGCCGAAAAGCAGGAAGCTGTACCTGGCGTACCTGACCGATAGGCATTGGGAATCGTTGTCAAGGAGGTAGAGAAACACGATGGCGAGCGCCAGGAGGTACGGAATGCTCTTCCAAATGGGCTGGGTTTTCCCATCGCCTCCAGGTATCAACCACCCGACCAGCATTAGGACCCAGAACGAGCCGAACAGGAGGGAGACGAGCCGGTGCCTGGAGACCCTTTTGATCAGGTCTTCATGTAATGCTGACTCGGGCATGGTAAGATCTCTGCACTCCAGATACTTAACCATTCCGTGAGAACCCATAACCGGGCCCTCGGATCATGGTACGAAGCGATTCGTAATGGGGAGTCGTCTGTCCTTTCCGAATGCCCGGGGGGTTATCTTTATTCCCGGCGTTGACTGACGCCTCTTGAACTCGCTCCTATCCACAAGTCCTATCACCCTGCGGACGGTTTCCTCATCGAAGCCCATGGAGACAATATCGTCGATCCCTCTGTCCTCCTCCACATATGCCTCGAGTATTGGGTCCAGCACCGCGTAGGGGGGAAGGGAATCCGTGTCCAGCTGCCCGGGCCTCAGCTCGGCCGAGGGTTCCCTGTCGATTATTCCCTCCGGTATTACCGGATTTCCCCCGGTCTCGTTCCTGTACCTTGAGAGTTCGTAGACCATGGTTTTTGGTACGTCCTTGATAACGGCAAGTCCCCCGCACATGTCCCCGTAAAGCGTCGAATAACCGGTGGCCATCTCGCTTTTGTTCCCAGTGGCCAGCACGAGCCAGCCGAACTTGTTTGATAGAGCCATGAGCAGGTTCCCCCTCGTCCGGGACTGGAGGTTCTCCTCGGCTACCCCTTCGCCGGTTCCCGAGAACTCGCCCGAGAGCTCGTCGATGTATGCCCCAAAAATTTTCCCGATATTAATCGTGATCAACCTTATTCCGAGTTTTTCCGTCAGGTCCCTGGCGTACTGTTCGCTTTCGGAGGAAGAGTACATTGACGGCATCCAGACCCCTGTAACGTTTTCCCTGCCCAGGGCATCGACTGCTATGGTCGCAACCAGGCTGGAGTCGATTCCACCAGATAGCCCGACCACGACCTTCTCGAAGCCATTCTTCCTCACATAATCCCTCGTGCCCAGGACGAGGGCATCATAGACCTCACTGGGGTACCCCAGGTTATCAACGTGCCTTTCTGGTAGTTTTGGATCCACTCCACCTAGAGCCCTCCCCGAGATCTCGATTCTCTTTATATCCTCTTTCCTCTCAGCAAGGATCTGGCCGCCATCTCTCCATCTGGGATCGTGAAGCCTATCCCTGAAAATCGAGTCCACATCCAGGTCGGCGATGACGAGGTCCTCCCCGAACTGTCTGCCCCTGGCAAGGAGGTTTCCGCCCTGATCGATGAGCAGGCTGTTCCCGTCAAAGACGAGCTCGTCCTGTCCACCGACCAGGTTATTGTATGCCACAGCTGAAAGGTTATCCCTTGCCCTGGCCCTCAGTATTTCGAGACGAAGGTTTCCCTTGCCGTAGTGGTAAGGTGATGCGCTGATATTTACCAGCAGCTCGGCTCCCGAGGCCGACTGAATTCCGGCAGGACCCGTCTCCTGCCAGATATCCTCGCAGATGCTGATGCCGACGTTTACACCGGCAATCCTGTATATCTGCACCTCTCTTCCCCGGCTGAAGTAGCGGTTTTCGTCGAAGACACCGTAGTTCGGGAGGTAGATCTTATGGTATATTCCGGCGATTTCCCCATTCGCAACCACCGCGGCTGCATTGTAGAGGTCCGAGTCCCTGTCGACGAATCCAATGACGAGGTTTACGCCGGATGATTCCCCGACTATACGGTCCAGTGATTCGAGGTTTCTCTCGACGAACTGTGGTTTCAGCAGGAGGTCCTCGGGTGGATAGCCAGTTACCGCCAGTTCAGGGAAGGTCAGGAGATCGACGCGCATCTCCCTGGCCCTGCATAAGGCATCGATGATTATCTCCGAGTTACCCTCGAGATCACCGACAGTGGGGTTGACCTGGGCCATCGCAATCCTGAATTTCTTCATCCACAATACCGTCTGCACCCGGGCTTATTACTGATATCCAATCCCGATTCTGACAGTAAACCTTTCCATGTCCCACACCAGTAGGAGATTGGTACTCATATTGAAAAAAAAAGAAATGGCTAAAATCTGGACCGGCTGGTATCTTATAGAGCATCCTATACATCTTCTGTGGCTCATACTCCCTATCCGAGCAGGTAACATCAGATGGTCAGGCGAGGAAACCACCACAGGGCATCTTAAATTTGGGCAATGCCAATATTAACTCCACATGGTTAACCGTATTGAGGGAAAGGGCCTACGCAGGTTGCTACAGGATTGCTGTAGGCGGGAGACCAATTTCGAATCGATAGGAGGAGATGTCTAATATGGAGCACAAGAACCGGGACAGGAAAAAACTCGAGGAATACGACTTCCGGGAAGCGAGCTACACCCTGCCTCCACAGGGACCGTTTGCCGGGAGTTGGCGGAGTCACGACCGTGGCGATAACCCCCACGGGGATGTACGTCAGCCCGAGATATTCGAAACTGAGCACCACGTGTACTCCACGCCATTCAACTACGAGAACGTTGAACTCCGCGAGTGGGATGAGGGCAAGACATCGAAGGGACCGGAGTTCCTCGCCGATAGGGGCAGCATCACTATCCTGGAGAAGCAACCCATAGTGTCCGTGACCGTGGTCGGCTCTGGCTGTGAGGGGAATGGTTACAACATCGTCGAGTGGTGGGGCGAGGGCGAAACCCTCCGCAATTGCGGGGGCCAGCTGATCAAGCGGCAGAGAATCGGTAACCTGCAGGGCATACACCCAGCCTGGATACAGCAGGTTTTATGCAGGGAGCAGCCGGAGTTCAAGACCGTCGAAGAGGCCAATGCCTGCCTGAGAAAGATCCAGCGCTACGTTCACGCGAAGACCTCCAACTACACCACGCCCGGGAGCCTGATGCCAGGTCTCTACGAGAACACCGTGCATTTTCGAATCGGCGATACCAGCCGGCCGGAGCTAACGCCCTACAAGGTGGTGATCCGGGGCGGATCCCTTGACTACGAGGATCCGATGGTCGGGGAATTCGAGGACGGCCCACGCAAACGCTACCCGGCGGATTACGTCTTCCGGTTGATCGATGTGGTTGTTAAAAAACAGGGATAGAACCACAGGAAACCAAAGAGGCCCTAGGAACCTGGATCCATAGTTGGGATCGATAGCACGCCAAGAATCCGATGGGATTCGGGCGAAGATTTTCCTGTCAAACACATGCAGATTGACATTACTTTTAAGAGCGGCCCATTTACCCGGCTATCCTGATAGAATGAAATACCTCGATTTCCTGAATACGGATTACGAGCCAGAAGAATCGGAACTCATCTGCGAGTTCCTCGTCGAGACGGACGGAACCATGGAGTTCGATGTGGCCGCCGGCGCCGTCGCGGCTGAGAGCTCTGTCGGTACCTGGACCGAGCTAACCACAATGAGATCCTACGTGGAAAAGCTGCATGCAACCGTCTTCGATATCGATGGTAGCAGGATCAAGGTCGCCTACCCGGTTGATCTCTTCGAGCCCGGAAATATGGCAAACATAATGAGCAGCGTATGCGGAAACGTATTCGGGCTCAAGGGGCTTAAGACCCTCAAACTTGACGATATACACTACCCCAAGGTGCTTGCCGAGAGCTTCATGGGACCCAAGTTCGGCATAGATGGGGTCAGGGAAATCCTGAAAATACCCAAGAGGCCCTTTGTCGGGACCATAATTAAGCCGAAACTGGGCCTGGTAACCGAGGACCACGCGGAGGTCGCATACGAGTCCTGGGCGGGTGGCTGCGATGTGGTCAAGGATGATGAGAACCTGTCAAGCCAGTCATTCAATGTCTTCGAGAAACGGATGGAGGCAACTCTGAAGGCCAGGGACAAGGCCGAGAGGGAGACGGGGGAGAAGAAGGTCTACCTGATAAACGTGAGCGCCGAGACCAATGAGATGATCAGGAGGACCAAGATGGTTGCCGATAACGGTGGGGAGTACGTAATGGTGGACATAATCACCTGCGGCAACTCCGCTATCCAGACCCTCAGGGAGGAGGACCTAGGGGTCGCGATCCATGCCCACCGAGCGGGGCACGGGGCATTCACCCTTGATCCCAAACACGGGGTCTCCATGAAGGTCATCGCCAAGAACACGAGGTTGATGGGCGCGGACCAGCTCCACGTCGGTACCGCCGTGGGAAAGATGAAGGAGGGCAAGGAGGAGGTCCTGGACAACATCGACTGCCTCACATCCAAGATGCACGGAATTAAGACCGCCATGCCCGTGGCATCCGGAGGCCTCTACCCGGCGGTCGTCCCCCCACTGCTGGCAATTTTCGGCTATAACGTGATCGTCCAGGCCGGCGGGGGTGTACACGGCCACCCGGATGGAACCTATGCCGGGGCAACGGCCATGAGGCAGGCGATTGACGCCGTGATGAAGGACCAGACCCTGGAGGAATACTCCGAGACCCACGATGAACTAAAGAAGGCCATCGAAACCTGGCCAGCCCCCCCATCGAGCCTGAACTGCGACGTGTGCACGATAAAGTAATAACCACAACAATAAGGGTCGGGAAACCGGCATATGTCCCCCGAAGACTCGGTCAAGAAATCCGAACTGCTCTCGGGGCTTAGGTCACTGGGGCTCCGCCGGGGGGACAATGTCGTCGTCCACTGTCGCCTGAGTAGCTTCGGCCACATTGAAGGTGGGGCCGATACCATCATTGACGCGATTCAGGCTTCCGTTACAGGCGAGGGTACGGTCGTCATGCCCACTTACAGCGGGAAACTGATATTCTTCCTGGAGGCCCTTGCCCTGGAAGGGGGAATAAACGGGGAGAATGGAACTGGCAGGGGGACGGTCTTCGAGGGAACCGGCGGGGAGCTCAGGCAAAACCTGATGGAGGTATCACGTAAAAACGGTATTGAATTTCCCTTCGAGGAAACCGAGGCAATCGGCAGCAGGATCAATGGGGAGAGCAAACGAATCCTTGAACCTCACGGCTGGACCATAAATTGGGAAGGAGAGGTACTTGGTTTCTCAACGCCCGTTTTGGTCTCGAGATGTGCGCCCCCGCTCCCGGAGGATGACGTCAGGACCTGGAAGATGCCCGCCTCGACTGGACTGGTCGCTGATACCTTCTGGCGGCTGCCCGAAGTCCGTAGAAGCCATCAGTACTCGGGCTCCTTCGCCGCCCGGGGGCGCCTCGCGGATGAGATCCTCCATGGACACGGTAACTCACCCGGGCAGGGTATAGAGGACCATCCCCTGTACAGGATGAAGGAGTTCGGGGGCCGAATACTGCTAATAGGCGTGGACCACCGGGTGAACTCGACGATACACGTGGCCCAGTGGACGGCATACAGGGACAGCCCCAGAGAACTCCCGCCAACCTGGCGGGAGTTCCTCGAGGATTTCCAGGAAGTAGAGAGCCCCCTTGAGGCAAGGGGGGGCCAGACCAGGGTGAAGGTCGGTCCATCAACCCTCCGGCTAGCCGATACGGGCGAGCTCTTCAAGGCAGTCAGCTCCCTTCTCGGAGAGAAGGTGCAAAGGGAGCTCCGGGAGGTCTGATTTACTCCATGCACGTTCTCCTGATAAGACACGGGAGGCACGGCATCCCCGCGGTTCCCTCGAGTGGGAACCTGACCCTGGAGGGCTTAGAGCAGGCGAGGATCACCGGGCTCAAGCTGGCATCCCAGAACCTGGAAAGGCTTCTGGCCAGCCCCTATCCCAGGGCCATGCAGACTGCCCAGATAATATCCCGGATCATAGAAGTCGACGTGGAGATTTTCCGCGACCTCCACAACAAGACCAGGTCCAGGGAACAGGTTCTCAAAAGGAGCGAGATCTCCGAGAGGCACCCCGAGTTCATAATCCCGGAGGATCTCCCCGAGAACTGGTTACCCCACGAGGAGAAATGGGAAGACCTTTACCGGAGGACGGCGAGGGTGGCAAAATACCTCGTGTCCCTGGAAACGTCACACGAGCGTATCGCGATAGTCTCCCACGCCGTAACCCTGGATGCCCTTACATCCATCCTCCTGGGACTGGAACCCCTCGACAGGATGAGGTTCTGGTACGATAACTGCTCCCTCACACTCCTGTCAGTTAAGGGTGAAACGGGCCGCCTGAAGTACCTAAATGAGGTGTCCCACCTGATGAAAAGGGAGATCTTCTTCTAGCGAGACCCTCGCCTTGCCCCGGTTACCTGGACCTCGTGGTATGCCGAACGCCTCACCATAAGCCCCCACAGGACGACCCCCGACACCATCAATGTCGACATCACCACGAACCACTCCACGACGTATATCCAGAGAAGAGCCCTGGACTTCACCCTCACCGCATCCTCCTGAAGCCGGGCCAGCATTCCAATCGCTTCCTCCAGCCCATCCAGGGCGCTGGCGTACTCGCGTTCGATGTAGAGGGAATCGGAGGAGAGCTTCACCTCCTCGATTTCTCCCAGCTCGTTCTCTATCCCGGCGGTGTTTGCCCCGAACTTGTCGGCGAACTCGATCAGGCTGTAAAACAACGACATCTCTATTGAGAACCTGTGCCATGAAGCCCTGATCTCGTGGATCACGGAAACGTCACCGGGTATGGGAAAGGCGGTGGCGAAATAGTAGGTGTTCAGGACGGTATCGGGGTAGTACTCCCAGATGTCAAAACCCCTGCAGAAGGCCCCCCCGGTGTTCTGGACGCCAACTGACCTTCCCTCCCCCACGTCCCAGTAGAAGTAGATGAGGGTGGATTTTTCATCATCAGAGACCACCAGGGGACGGCAACCATCCCTCGCGGTTATGACGTTCGGTGGATAGTAGAGGGGCGATGATTCCCAGGGTATGCTCCCAGCCAGCTCGTTGCCGGGGTCGACGACCCTCAGCTGAACCAGGTACTCCTTCGGGTGCCTCTGATCGAAGTAGCAGTCAACGGGGAGAATCGCGTTCACGTGGGTCTCGCACCAGTTGGTAAAGGGCGGGTTGCCCCCGAAACCCTGCGACCCACCTCCCATGACGAATCCAAGACCCTCCTCCAGCACGGCGTCCCTGAACCATGCGTGATGCTCGGGCGTGAATGCCCTCGTGTCGATCTCGAGTATCACGAGATCGAAGTTTGACACCAGGTCCCGGTAGCTCCGGGGCATGTAGATCCTTGCCAGCCTTCTGGATGTCTCCAGGTCCCCCATGGTCCTCTCGTACGTAAGCGGTGGTATAACTCCACGGACGTCGAACCTGGGGTCCTCCTGGGTGACCATCAGGGCGTTTCCGAAGGCGACCCCGTAGATCACCCTTATCCTCTGGGATTCCGGGTGGATCCTGGTCTCCATTCCCGCCGTTATTGATAGCAGCGCCAGAACGATAACCGGAACTGTTAGCCACTTCTGCATCTTGGTCCCCCCAAAGGAGCCCAAAGGAGTTCCTCTTTGCCATTTTAACTCTTAGCATCCCCCTCTGATCAGCTCGATTGCACAATCGGCCAGCATGTCACCGGCACCGGGGGCAAGTCGACTGCTGTTGCAGAGCGTCGTCTCGTATCCACCCCGATCAAAGGCCTCCCGGTGCGGGACATACCCGACCATGCCATTTGCCTGCCCGACCACGAGGGCGTGCAGGGGGTGGCTCTCCCTTTTTATTCTAAGGCCGAGCTGGACGAAATACTCGGCTGGAATCCCGGCGTAGGCACATCCGTTAATCTTTATCACCTGGACCTCCGCGGGCTGGTCCTCCATCCTTCCGATGCGTTCGAGGAGCCTTGGCATCTCCCTGTCGTATATGGCCGAGTCGATGAACCTCTGGGCTCCCCTTGTCCTTCCCTCTATCTCATCCCGGCTGACCTCCCTGAAAGGAAGCCTGATAGTCCTGGACGTTGCCCCAACCATGGGGTCGTCTGCAAACCTCATGTCCTTCAGCACCCCTGTGACATCTTCGGCCAGCCTTCTCCCCGCCTCCTCCTTGGGAACATCGTGTCCGGATCTGGACGGGTCCACCGTCGTGATGTTTCCCGATGCCCCGTCAAGAAACAGGGTGACGGGTGAGCCGCGGGACCTCATTATTCCCGCAAGCACACCTGGAAAGCCACCCGATAGCTCCGTGCCGCCCCCGTGGTGGGCCGGGTGACAGGCGAAGTTTACCACGAGCCCGGCGAGGCCCCGGGAATTCCTTGCAGCCATGACGTGGACCTCGGGGTCGATGGGCCCCTCGATGTATAGGGCATCCCCGTCATCGAACCTCCCATGGGTCTTTACGGTTCCATCCCTCATAACCACGCGGCGGTTGAACCCGACGCCAAAATCGTATGCACTTCCGAAGCCGACCCGGACCTTTTCCATCCCCTCCAGAGCTTGGCCGAAGGCAGCCACCACTTTATCGACCATTTCCTCGATGTAGCCCTCGTCCCTGGGAACGTCACCGCAGTTGGCCACCGCCGGACCTGCATGGTTATGGGTGGCAGAAATCATGACGTGCTCCCCGGGGAATCCCAGCTCATCCTTTATCCTCCTGCGGATCTGGCTGACCTGGGTCCACCGTATGCTGAGGGTATCCAGCTGGATGAATCCCACCCTTTCATCCCCCGAATCGAAGGACGCAACACGTGCGTAAAGCGGGTCCAGTAACTTGTCAGACACGATTACCTTCTTCCAGCCGATCTTTAACGTTCCGATCGGTGGAGTTATATCGATCTCTGAGAAGCCCGCCCTGAGCTTCAAATTAACCACCCCTCCCTGCATGCCGGGCAATGGGGCATTCAGACCAGCGCCAAGATGATGACAATATCATCACCCCTCGATCTGGTCAAGGTTATCCATGACCTTCCTAATTCCCGTTGCCATCAGCTCCGCTACCTCCGGGCCATTTGGGGATCTTAGTGGATAGGTCATGCCCGTGTGGGTATCGCAGTGGAGCTGGGCGACCGGATAGTCCTCGGGGATATAATCGACATCACCAGAGTACCTGCAATCCCAGGGGCAGCCCCGGCCGTACCCGTTCCTCGCCCTGAATACCGTCATCGCCGGGAGGATGAAGTTCTGCCACAGGCCTGTCTCGACCCCCTCTGCCTTCATCGCGGCCACGACCCTGTCCCTGAAAGCCGCCGAATCCTTTGAGTGCCCGAGTGCCTCCATGTCGAAGCGAAGGGTGAAGTTGTACCAGTTATGCTTGTATTCCCCTGGCTCGCTTGGCAGTATGACCGAATCCACGTCCTCGAGACACCTCGCGAGATGTCTGGCGTTCCTCCGTTGCCTGGCCAGGTTTTCGTCAAGTCTCCTGAGCTGCGCCCTTCCGAAGGCCGCCGTCAAGTCATTGTTGCGGTACATCCAGCCCAGAGCATAGGCATGGTAGTCCCTGTTCTCGAGTGGCGTCCTCGTCTCCCCGAAGGACCACAGCTGCTTTGCCCTGTCCATGAGCTCCTCGTCATCTGTAACGAACATGCCGCCCTCCCCGGAGCAGAGCGACTTGTTCTGGTTAAAGCTAAACGCCGCGCAATCTCCCAGAGTTCCCACCTTCCGACCCCTGTAGAGGGCCCCGTGGGCCTGGCAGGCATCCTCTATTACCACCAGGTCGTGCCTCTCCGCCACCTCGTTGACCACATCCATGTCGACCGGGAGACCATGCAGGTGCACCACCATGATCGCCCTTGTCCTCGGGGTGATGGTCCGCTCGATCCTATCCACGTCCATGTTCATGGTATCGAAGTCCAGGTCCACGAAGACCGGTATGCAGTTATGGTGGAGGATACATGTTGCCGAGGAAGACCATGTGTACGCGGGAACTATCACCTCGTCTCCCGCCTGGCAACCGCTGGCAACCACGCCCATGTGAAGGGCCGCCGTTCCCGAGTTCGTCGTTATGGCGTACCTGTTGCCATTCCACTTCGCGAACTCCTCCTGGAAGGCCTGGCAGTTTGGTCCGAAGGCGTGGTTCTCACCCTCCAGGGAGGCCATGACCATCTCCCTGTCCTCGTCGTATATGGGAGGCCACTTCGCAACGGTTCCCTTCGGAACGGCCCTGGGCCCGCCCCTTACTGCAAGCTTCGCCATGATCTTCACCGATCCTTACATCAGCGCAAATGGTTCCTTAAAATGTGCACCCCCCCGTCTCACGGCCTGGGCACCAGGTCGCTGCACCCGGGAGCATCCAGCTTCTTGTCCGCCAGCTCGACCAGCCAATCCGGGAAACCTCCCCCAGCATCCTCCAGGGCCAGGTCGAACAGCTTCTCGGCGATTTCGGGGTTCTCATCCATCGCGTTTTCCGGTTCGGGATTGCCCCCCGTAACGGGGTGTAGGAACCCGCCCTTCCCGTTGACCTTGCAGTTGAACCACCAGTCGTCGTTTATCACGGTAAATGCCGACCCCCATGCAACCGTAACGTGGTCGCGGTAGGGCATGTCTTCAACGGCAGCATCGAAGAATGGACTGCCATCCACACTTTCCAACCCCTCGACCCCAGCTCTTTGGATGATCTCGGCGCTGATGTCCGTGTGCTGAACGAAAATTGGGCTCCTCATGCCGGCCCCGCGTCCATCGGGGTGGCGAACCATCAGCGGAACCCGAAATATCTCGGGCCCAGATGGGTACCCCCTCTTTCCCAGATAGCCCGAATCCCCGATCGAGTGGCCATGGTCCGAGGTGAAGATCACCAGGCACTCCTCGAGAAGGCCCGTCACGCGCAGGGATTCCAGGAAGTGCCCGAACCACCTGTCGCAGAGTGTTACCAGTCCGCTGTAGTTGGCCCTGGTCCGGCGGATGAGGGCGGGATCCATTCCCTCTGTCGTGCCGTAGCCGGCCTTTATCTGCTCCCGACCGGTAACATCATCGTACATCTTCCTGTAATGTGGGGGAACGAGGAAGGGACCGTGTGGATCGAATGACTCCACGGTCAGGAAGAACGAATCGGCATCCATGTTCTGCTCCAGCCACTTTGAGGCCTCACGGAACACACGGGGGGCAAAGTACTCCTCCTCCAGCCCCCTGTCCCGCATGTTTAGCACGCACTGGCGTATCTGGGAGATCGAACCCGGGCTCTGCATCTCCTCTGGGAGCCAGTAATCGACCTCCTCCTGGCTCAGCGCAGGTCCCGACCTAGCAGGGTCCTTCTCCTTCCCCCTGAGGAAGGTCCACTGGTCGAACCCCCTCCAGAAGTTCTTCGAGGGCTTGAACATGTGGTACACGTCCGAGATCAGCCCCGTTCGGTAACCCGCCTCCCCCAGAATCTCTGCCAGGGTGGGCTGTTCCTCCGGGATCGGGCCCCAGCCAGGGGCTCCCACGAAGTCACCCTTGAGCCTGAAATCGGCATCGTGGAAGGGGTATACCCTTCTCCCGGTGTAGATCGCCCTCCTGGTCGGCAGGGTCGGAAGGGACTCCGGGTAGGCCCTATCAAGAATAATGGACTCCCCGGCGAAGCCATCGAAGTTAGGGGTACTGACCCTGCCCCAGGGTGGTGATCCGTAGGCACCCACACAGTCCCTTCTCAGTGAATCGAATATGATCAGTATAATTTTCTTCATCCAATATTCCCTCCTAAAGGGGGAGTTCGGTTCCCAGGTTCCTTCTCCTGGCCTCCCTGTATATCAGGTCTGCCGCTACTATATCTTCCATGGCCAGACCCAGGTTGATACACATCGTCCTCTCATCCTCACCCTCCCTCCCGGGAGCCTTGCCGGCAACGATCTCGCCGAGGTCTGCATAGGGTCGGGGGGTATTCCGGAAATACCCTATCTCCCTGTAGTGTTCCATCTGCCCCTTATCATCCGTTGCCAGTTTATCCACTTTTTGAAATGCATCCTCCTTCCAGTAGGAATCGAAATCCAGGGGGCAGGCGAATCCCCCGGTCTCGAGCCAACCCGCTTCAATGGCGGGGGATGGGTTCTTGAGGATGGGACCGCTGGTTACAGCAATTTGTGCCCCGGATAGGGCCTCCCTTGGTGAACCGGCCACCTCGACCTCAATCCCGAGCTTTTCCCCCATTTCCCCGGCATAACACCGCGCCACCCCTGGATCAATATCGTATGCCCTCGCCAGGGAAAGGTCAAACGCGTGGGAGAGGGCCTCCAGGTTGCCCCTGCCCTGAACGCCGCAGGCGATAATCCCCACGGTATCGCTGTCCTCAACGGCCAGGTGTCTTGCTGCCACGGCCGTTGCCGCCCCCGTGCGCTTCGCGGTAATCCAGGTCGCATCCATCACGGAGATCGGGAGCCCGGTATCGGGGTCGTTGAGTATTAGAAGTCCGGTTATGTACGGAAGACCTTTCTCGCTGTTACCAGGGTAGCCCGATATCCACTTCATGCCAGCAGCATCCAGGTCGGGGAGATAGGCCGGCATCGCGTGGATGAAGGAATCACCCCTCGTGTGGATCCCGGGTTTCGGCGGCATATCCAACCTTCCCTCGCCCTTCATGCGGAATGCCCCTTCCAGGGACGCTATCAGTTCGGGCATCGGGAGGTCCACTTCCTCCACCTCCCGCCTCGAGATATACAAGACTTCATTTGCCAATTGCCAACAACCCGACCTCTATCTGCTGTCAGCACTGTTAATGTAATCCCCGGTGTTGGCGAGGGAAACCAGCATCCGGTACAGATCCGGCTTTGGGTCGGAGAGGCTTACCGGGTAGTAGAACAGCTTGGCAAGTCGCCCCGGCGATGGTTCCTCGATCAGGTTCCTCCACATCAGTGGGAATGGCCAGATGTTTTTTACACCAAACCTGTAATCGAAACTGGGCTCCACGTCCCTCCCAAGGGCGACCTCCATGGCCATCTCGGGGACGTTTATCCCGGCCTTCATGGAGAGTTTCATCGTACCCCACATCTTTGGATTAAGCTCGAGGAGCTTGTAGCGGTCATCCCTCGAGTCCAGCTTGTACTCGGCCTGAAAGGGTCCGTGCCACGAGATGCCGTCAAGCAACCTGCGGGTTAGCTCGATCAGCTCCGGGTTCTCCGTAGTCCTGTTGTAGGCGCCAACGCCCCCCTTCACAGGGGTTGTCTCGGCTCGAACCTGGGTCAGGAGGGCCTTTGGCTCACCGTTCTGGTAGATGCCGACGCAGTCGTGTATGGGCCCTGGAACCATCTCCTGCACCAGGGGATCGTCATATCTGCTTAGGTTCCCTACGTTGGGCTGGCGTTTCATCTCCTCAAGACCGGCCTCAAGCTCCACCCTGTCACGCGCATACCTTATGCCCGTCTGTATTCCACAGTTCTTCCTGGCCTTGATCACCACGGGGTAGGACGGAGGGTCCTCGTGCTCCGACCAGGTCCTGGGGCATGGAACCCCGAGGCGGATGCATGCCTCTACCGTCAGCGCCTTATCGTGCCCTGTGCGCAGGATTGAGTAAGAGGGAACCTGTGTGGGGATGCCGATGGCTTCCAGGTTCTGGCTAATTGCCACGGTCGCGTTGTGGCCGAAGGGCATCAAGACATCAAAACTGCCCTCAAATTCCCCGATTTTCTCCATAAAGGCCTCCTCATCAGAGGTTGGGTCCGGAATTTCTACCGCACCCTTCCGGTGCCGGCTTTGCATCATCTCCCCCCGTCTCCCTCCCCTGGCGAGGTAAAACTGGTGCCTTTTGCCAAGTCCCCTGATCGTTGCGAGGACGTTCGGGGTCTCCCTCTCGGGAATGAGTACCTTCATGATCCGCACTAATCGGGGTGAACCGGTCTTCTAAATATCATTCGGTTTCTCAATACTCCATTCTCTTGGGCTTGGTGGTGGATACTTCCTTGTACAGCTTCCTCTTGATCATAAGCATCCATACTAGAGACCCTGCCACCAGTGATGTACCCGTGAGGGCTGTGACCTCTGTCAGGTACACCCACGTAAGAGCCTGGTCCTTCAATTTGAGGGCTACATGGTATACCTCTACCATTTCGCTCTCCAGGTTCGCTATTCCCTCAAGGGCCTGCTCGTACTCCTGGTCAATATATTTCTGGTTAACATCGCTCCTCTTGTCGCTCAGCTCGGATAGCCTGTTCAGGAGTACCCGCGTGTTTGCCCCGAACTTGTCCGCGAAATCGACCAAGCTCAGGATCAGACCGTAGCTGACGGTGTAGTCCCCGAAGTGCTCCCGCAGGGCATGCATGAGGGCCGGGTCCTGGGGGATTTTCAGACCCGAGACCAGGTGCAGCATGTTTGATATGAAGTCCGGCCAGTAGTCCCACGTCCTGCATGATCCCGTCCATGCACCCGCCCAGTCCGGGGCCAGGATCATGCCCGAGCCCTCCCCGTAGTCATGGATTAAAAGGATTGGCACATTCTTGGGACTTGCCCTCAGAACAGTAGTCGCCCCCTGCTTGGGGGTGAATACTATTAGGCCGGCCCATGGGGGCATCTCCTCGAAGGGAAGGGACCTTGCGAACTCGCTCTCGGGGTCCACGGGTATTGACTTCATTGCGAAATGCTCGTGGGTAATCAGTCCCAGGAAATCACCCGGGAGGGCCTCCTCAACCGAGGTCCCGGCCCACTCCCCGAGGAGGGTCTGCCTTCCACCCACCATCATCAGTCCCATTCCATCCCTCTCCACGCTATCCGAGAACCACGTGATGTGCTTGACGGTGTAAAGCGTGGATTCGGTGTCACTGAGGATTATCAGGTCCTGCTGCTTGACGAGGTCGGAGTATTTCCTGGGAAGGTACAGTCGCTGGAACTTCTGGACGTTCTCTGCACCGCCCAGGTACCCGAACATCTGCATGGCCGGGACCGGGGTGGTAGAGAACCTCGGGTCCATGGATATCTGCCACACTGGACTGCTCTGGCCAAGTGCATCACCGAGATAGAATACCCGGATCCTACCTGAGGCCGGGTCGTATTTTGGCTCACGGCCTAGAGCGCACGGGGATAGAAAAAGGGTTATTACCAGGATGGGCAGGAGGCGGTTCACGGGTATTGTTGTTAAAGGAGCGTGAAAACTTTTTCCTATTGTCGCTTGTCTTAAACCCGTGGGTGCTCCTCTAGATCCCCGGTTTGCCCCCCAAAAGGTGAAACCCACCGCCAAGCTTTGAGTGGTTGTCCATGCCATATGATGAGTTAATGTAGGTAACTGGCCATTCATCCTTCAAGGAATCCCGGGACAGCCATTTCTCGAGGGCACTTGGGTCGTGAAGGAGAGGGAGCAGCTCCCCGAGCTCATCCCTTCGGATGCCGTAATCGGTCTGATAAAGGGCCACGCCTGACGCACCCTTCCGGTTAAGGTCCTGAATTCTCCTTCCTAGGACCAGCGGATTAATCCCCCCATTTCCCCAGTTCTTGATCACGTTCACGTGGGCTCCACCGAGGACCTTGACGCACGTCGACCTCCCAAGCTTAACGTATGGCTCGATGTCGTGGGTCTGGGCCTCTGCAACCCACTGAAGAGGGTTAACGCATATCTCCTGCACTAGCCCCTCACGGCACCAGCAGTTAACATCGATGCCTGCGGCCAGGTTTACGTCGAATCCGCAGTCGGTTATCCTGGCCTGGACAGGTAGGGGTTGACCCGTTTCAGCTCTGATGGATTCGAGGGACTCTCGAAGCTCTCGCATAAACAGTGTGAGGAACTCCGACCTGTAATTCCACCACTCCAGCCGGGTCCGGCGGTCGAGAGCCTCGATATCCAAGGGATCGATGCCCGTTCTCTCCCTGAAGGATCCCGTCAGAGCGGAATGGTAGCGAAGAATGGGCGGCTGCCTGCAGAAATCAAGCTGCAGACCGTGGACGCCGATCCGGGCCAGCTCGCAGAGGATCGATATCCTCTCTTCGCGAACCTCGGGTATCGCATAGCACAGCCGGGTCGTGTCCTTACCGCCCTCCCGGCCTACCTCATGCCACTCGGGATGCTCCTTTGCGAATCCCGAGGTGAGAGAACCACCGTATTTATCATAACCGTAGTGGCGGTTCATTGCCACCCTTCCCCAAACAATCATTTCGTTCCGGTCGGCAAATCTCAGGGCGGCCCTCAGACCACAGCGGCGCCTGTAGACCTCACCGAGACCCTGAATTCCGGGCCTCTGGTCACCCTTATCGTCGTAAAGGGTTGTATCTGGCAGGTCGCTGTGGTAGAACACGGTGCTTCGGGCGCAGTGCCAAGAGACCTCCCTTATGCCGCATGAGAGATGGGCCTCGAGCATGTCCTCGGCCTCGTGGCCCGTTCTTCTCGATGCATCTATTGCCCACCCAAATAGCCCTGGTATGCCCAGTACCCTCAATTGCCGTATCACCTCAACTTCAGATATTCTTTACCTGCCCTGAAGGCAAATATCTCATGTAAGGGGAAAGCTGAATGGAAAACCTAGGAAGGACGAACGGGCCTGTAGGCCCTTTCTCGCCACAGAGAGCGGGTGTCATTCCTAATGACAATTTTGGTTCCCTCTATATGGCAGAGGGAAAAAATCATGGTATCCTAATCGGTATTTCATACCTTAACAATCTTGTTTCTATTGAAGCGATCGGATTAACCAAGAACTGCCCATTTGATGCACCTTTATAGCCAGGTGGTGATCGTATTAGCGGATTTTGCAAAGAACCAGCCCGAACCCTTTTTACATGAGACAATATGAAGCAAAACACCCAGGAGATTCATAATGCAATTAGCGAATACGAAACTTGCATTGGACTTCGATGAGGCGACCGGCAGTCTCCGCCAGATCACCGACCGCACGACGGGACGGCACCACCTCGATGATGCACGCGGACATCGGTTGGCTAAACTGATCGTGCCCACGCCGGAACACTTGTCCCGGCCTCTTTTCTCGCACGAGGCGGGTCAACCGGTGATGAACCTTGATGGCGAGAGCTTGGAGATCGTATTTCCGGAACTTCGATGCAGGGGCCAGCAGACCGGCGTGTTTCTCACCGTGCATGTGCGGTTGCCCGAAGGCCAGTCGGAAGCCTTGTTCAGCGCCCAGATCCGCAACGAAAGCCATAATCGGGTCCACCAGCTGTGGTTCCCCTGGATTGGCGGTCGGCGCGGTAGCCCGGGTAAGTCGAGTGATGTGATAACAACGAGCAAGCGAACCGAGCACGATATCTATTCCCAGCTGTTTGACAAAGGGCTGTCCCCGCACACCTTCGGCCATCACCACCTGCGCATCGAGCAGGATCCCACACATCTACTACCCATGATGGACATAAGCGACGAGACCGGGGGGTTGTCCTACATCAAGTACGAGCAACACCCCTCGCCGCACATCCTTGTGTTCGAGAATCCGCTCTACGAGCGCGAAGATGCGTGCCTGACCTGGTCCTGGGCCACGGGCGTATTTATAGAGCCTGGACAGACGTGGACCAGTTGCGAGTTCGGAATCGGCGTGCACCAGGGCGACTGGCATGAGACCGCCGACCGCTTCCGAAGGTGGCTTGCGGGGTGGTGGAAGCCGTGCGATACCCCCAGGGAGGTGCGCGAGAGGATTGGATTGTTTCACATCCATACACACTCATTTTCCGGCGAACGCCACCATGAGTTCTCCGAACTTCCCGTTGTGGCGCAAGATGCGATGAAGTATGGTGTGCGCGACCTGGTGATCTGGGACAACACGTCCTCGGTCTACATGCGCCCGGACCAGGGGGGATTCTGGGAGATGCCCCCGGCTCGGGAGAAAGAGCTCAAGCGCGCGCTGGCGGCGGTGCGGGCGCAGGGCTGCTCGGTGAGCTCATTCGTGAACTGGCGCCTGGTCTGCGAGTACAACGACACATGGAAACATCTCAGGCCGCTAGCACAGGAGAGCCTCTTTGGCATCAACCTGTTTGGGTTCCCGTGCGCCACCCTTGACGGCGGCTGGTACAACGATCCCGGCTGCGAAATGGGCTCCCACGCCCTGTGCTGCGGAGCGGACGCGTACCGGCCATACGCGAACGAGGTGCTGGAGCGCACCTTCGATTTGGGCTTCGACGTAATCGCCGTGGACCAGGCCATGGAATGGAACTACTGCCTGTCGCGCAACCATGGGCATGCGTCGCCGTGGGAGGCATGGGAGCGCACGTACGACTGGTACTCCGAGGTTACCCGCGCCGTGCGCTCTCGTCGGCCCGACGCCTACACTGTTGCCGAACTACCGGACCTGTACAACACGCAGCACATCGACCTGTGGTGGAACTGGTTATGGCGACCTGATCACCCCTGGGCAAACCTCGTGGTGTTCCGCTACGTACTGCCCTCGATGATCCCGATCTGGTGCATCGACGAAAACCAGCGCGAATTCATTGCCGAAGCCTTTGCCATGGGCAGTTTCCTGGCCGTGGCCACGCGCGACATGACGGGAAAGCTCTCAGACGCGCCGGAACTGGCCGCCCAGGTTGCCCGCCTGGCTCGTTTGCGCAAGGCTACGGCGCCCTTTGTCAGCCACGGCCAGTTCGTCGACGATCGGGGATTAGAAGTCCAGGGAGCCAAGGGCTATGTCTACGTTTCCCAACGCGGAGTGGCCGTCACTCTTGCGAATGGCAAACCAAGACCGGCCAAGGCCAGGGTAACGCTGTCGCCCGCAGCCCTTAACCTGCAACTCGACTCGGCCACGCTCTACCTGGAGGACGAAGAACCGAGTCCGATAGTACCCGATCGTCGTGGTGACTCCTTGTCCTTCCAGTTGTCCCTGCCAGCATATGGCGCAGCGGTCATAACGCTCGAATAATAAAAATTCCAAAAAGCACACCATTACCGGATGATGAAGCGGTACAGGCCCTCGAAAGACTCCGAAAAGACACAGGCGAGCAGGCATCGAGATGACAGGGGTAAAATATCCGCTCGCTAGGTCGAACGGGCCCGTGGGGACTTGAACCCCAGGCCTTTCCCCGAGGATTACCTCTCCTCTATGGGTTAAGAGCCCATCGCTGTTGATTCCCGTGTGGGAACTACCAGACTAAGCTACGGGCCCGAGTTTTTTGGACTCCTCAAAATCCTTATTAATGTAATTTAGGAGGAATATTGGGAAAACATCTGGACCGGTATTCCCACAGGGAGCCCATTACCAGAAGAATGATAACGGTATCTTAGGCAGGCACCCTTGGAAGCGAACCGTTTTCTTTTCTAGGATCAGTAACACCTCCACGCGACCAACCGTCGGGGCAACTAGCCAGTTGCATGGGCCCCTGTCATAGTGGGAGGTTTAAACCCAGTGACCTAGGCCTCTGCGACGACGTTCTCGTCATAGCGTAGGATGACCTCTACCGGGCCCGAGCTGGATATCGTGATGGGCATATTTGGACCATCCTTTATGTAGTGATCCGGGTTTAAATCCAGGGTTCTCTTGCCAGCTGCCCCGATTATGGTTCGACCCACCCTGATAATCGCCGACTCGCTATCTGGAGTTGAAAGATCGAGAAATGTAAGCATCCACTCCTTTGATGCCCGGGCCGGGACCAGCTCCGTTTCCTTCTGGGGCCTTTCATACTTTTGAGCAATCACGGACTCCATCGACTGCCTCCAAACAGTTTTGTGTAAAGATGACAGGTTTAAGAATTTAATCTATAATCTATATATATTAGTTACTTAATTATTTATATTATATATTAAATGAGGGTTCCAGGGATCTAGAGGTCCAGAAGGACCTCGATTGCCTCGGATTCGGCGAAGTGAAGACTACCCGGTACGATCAGGGAATGGGGCGGGTCCCCGAAATCAATTTTTGAAATTCTCTTTGCAGGTCCCGCCCGAATGATCTGATCCTCGCTTGAAACCCGGGCCAGCCCCACCACGAGTGTATCATCACTGAATATCCCGTCCGTTCTCAACGCCTCCATGGTCGACAGCACCTTCAGTGCCCCGGCGATGGTCATGAACCTGCCTCCCTCCACATCCAGGTCGAGCAGAAACAAGGTGTGCAGGCCCCTTTCCAGGTTATCCACCAGGACATCGTAGGGCTGTTCAGAGTGGTGAAATGAAATGGTTGCCACCCTACCAAACCTTGTCGATTGAAGGCAACTCTCCCCCATTGCAGCCGAGATTATGGAGGACGAATGAATTATCCTGCTCTCATGGCCATGGCCGGCAGCCTGGACCCTCAGTGAGATGTGGGTTGTCGATATCATCGGGTCGCCGTGAACGAGGAGGGCCACGTCCCCCCGAGAGAGGGCCTCCAATACTACAGACCCATCCTCCAATCTTTCCCGGTCCAGCCATATAACCCCCGGCCCGAAGAGCTCGGCGATCTCATCGGAGGTAATTCCCGGAAGGACGTTGGTGTAGTTCTCCCAGAAGACAGTCTGACATGCTTTCGTCATCTCGATCGCCGCCCGGGATACATCGCCGGAGGTCAGACCAGTGCCCACAAGAAGGAGTTTGCTCAACTCAGTTTTCAAGCCCCCGGTCAAGATATATCTATCGTGGTTACATATCATGCCACGATTGCGATGACCTTCCGTTATCTCGAGCATACCGCAGATGTGGGCGTCGAGGTTACATCACCGACCATTGAGGGTGCATTTTCTGATGCAGCTGTTGCACTCTTTGGCATAATGACCGATACATCGGACTTCAGCCCGAGTGAGAGCCTGGAGGTCAGCGTCTCCGGGGAGGACCCGAAATCCCTGCTCTATTCATGGCTGGAGGAGCTAATCTTCATCTTCGATACAACATCGCTAGTCGTGGTGAGGGCAGATGTAGCGGATGCCTCGTTCGACCCCTTCACGGTGAGGGCGACCCTCCGGGGTGAAAAGTTCGACGATCAGATCCACGAGACAAGGACTGGTGTGAAGGCGATTACCTACCACGGGATGGAAATCTCCGGTGAAAAGGGGAAGTTTCTTCTAAGGTACTTCGTAGACATATGATCCTAGAGGTATGGTATTTGGCGATTGACCCAGTATGCGGGATGGAGGTCGATGAGGGGACAGCAAGGTGGACCAGCGAATATATGGGAAAGAAGTACTACTTCTGTGCCCCCGGCTGTAAGAGGGCCTTTGACAAGGACCCCGCGAAGTACGCGGGGAAGTAGAAAGGGGCGGAGGTTTCCATGTTCAAGGAAATACACGAAATGAGACACCAGGAGCTAAAGCGGGAGAGAAATGCACTCGAGGAAATAGTCCCAAGGATGAGGGCCTCCGTTGAGAGAGGGGCGGACTGGCTGGTCGGGCAGTTCTCCCCCCACGGGCCGATCATGAAACTGCGGGACCTGAGCTACTGCCACAAACCCACATGGGGCCTCTACGAGGCCGGCAGGATTGGGGAGGCAAGGACCCTGCTTGACTGGATATCCCAGAACGCCAGAATGGGAACGGGGCGTTACGGTTTCCCCGAGGAACCCCCGTTCAACAACGAGATGCAGCTGCTTTACAGGTTTCTTACATTTGGAGTCGTGGCCGAGAAAATCGGCCACCCATCTTTTACCGATGCCGGGACCCGGGACGAGGTACTCACCTACCAGGATCCCAGCGGCGGCGTCTTCCCCAACAAGGATGATCCCAGATACATGTCGGCCCAGAACCCCCTGCTCGCGTCATTCTTCGTGGAGTGGGCGATGGCCGCCGGGCTTAGGGATGCCGCAGCCTTGAGCTCCGACTTCCTCGTGAAAATCGTGGACCTTAACCTCCAGCACATGGAACGCGAGCCGGGGCGGTTTTATTTCAACTATGACCCGGAAAAACGGGACCTGTCCACCAGGCCAGAACCTGGAGGGAAAATCAACTGTTACGTTGATACCGTAGGTGAAAAGCAGCAGTTCTACCATATAGGAACTGCAATGGCAGCCCTCGCCAATTTCTACATCCTGGATGGTGGTAGCAAATACCTCGAGTCCGCAACTCGCCTTGGTGATTTCGAACGCCGGCTCAATCCCGCCGGACCGCTCTGGCCCTCCTACTGCAAGATCGGATGGGGTGCCGCTGCACTTTACCGGGCCACGGGCTTCCCGGCTCACAGGGAGATGGCCGCCAAGGTCTCTGAATCCACCTTCATGGGGTCCCAGACGCCCGCGGGCGGTTGGACCGACATGTACTATCCAATCCGGGACCACGGGGCATGGGAATCGGTGAAGTATGACGGGCCCGGCCAGGTGCACGGGGATATTCCCAGGGACGGTTCCTGGGAGAGGCTCTCGGGTCAGGAGATAACAGGGGAGTTCCTAGCCGAAATGGGCTTCACCCTCCGGGTTTTCGAGGAGGCTCTTGACACGATAGATGGACTAGTTTGACTTGGACTGCATGGAAATTACACAGTGTGTGATGTCACGCGGTGTTTCCGCAGGCCCTCCCCGGGCAGGGACCATCACTGGAAATCTGGCAGGGGTGGAAGCGAGCCAGGGTCATCTGCCCTTGCCCTTATGAGGTAGGCCTCGAGCCATCCCCTGTTCTTGGAGGGATTGCTTGTGCTGCCTATCACCTTCTCGTGGTCGAGGGAGTTCACCCTGTCATTTGCAGCCCGCAGTGCATCCATGCAGTTCTTGAGGGCCTGGGTCACGGGTATACGCTCCGGGTTAATGTCAATCCCGAAGTATCCCCGGTAACCGTGCATCTTGAGGACGTAAAGCGCGGCCTCGGTCTGCTCGGGTCCAATTACACCAACGTCGAGGTCCTGGTCGTAGTTACCCAGGGGCTGGCTGTTCCAGTGGGTATGGGCGAGCTTCCCGTACTCCATTACCAGGCTGAAGGCGTAGGGAAGGTCCTCGAAGCCCATCAGGACGTGGCCAACCTCAGGGTTAAGCCCGACCAGGGAGTGCCCGTCCGCCATCAGCTTGACATTCTCCTCGGCCTTCAGCATCGACTCAACCTTCTGGGACATCAGTATGCCCTCGGGCGTCGTGCCGTAGATTATCTTTCCCCTGGGCTCGTATGGCTTCGGCTCCTCGGCGACCCTGACGCCGGGAACGGCATCCATCGCCTCGGCCAGACCTGACGCAAACCTGTCCCGTGCGGCGATGAAATCGATGCCAAAGGGGTTCTCGTAGCCATCGATGCCGGGCCAAACGATGGCAAAATCGGTTCCCATCTCCCTGTTGAGCTCGAGTGTGGTCTTGGTCCTCTCGATGGCCGCCTTCCTCACCTCTGGTATCGGGGAGGAGAGGGCACCGAACTCGAACTGGCTATCGTAGAATAGGTTCGGGACGATCGTGATAAGCCTTATCCCAGTGGACTTCTCCAGGTCCCTGAACAGATCGATGTTACCCTCGTTGACCTCGTTGGGGTAGTGAGCTTCAAGGCCCGCAAGCCCGTAGTCGGCTAGATCTGCAGCCAGGGCAAGACGCTCCTCCATGGGCAGGTCCTCTACATACCTGTCGTGAAACCTTCCCCCACCCGGAGCGAAGAACCAAATCCCGGCCGAGAATTTCAAATCGAGATCGAAGTCCTCAAGTTGCTTTACCATCTCCTCGGGGCTTCTTCTCTCCATCTGATCCCTTAGATCGATCATACTATTGCCTCAGCGAACTACCTATTCTCGTGTATTTAGATTTGTTCCCGCTATCGAACAGCCAGCATCCGGTCCCTGTCCAGGATCTTGACCCTATCAACAATCCAATCTCGCATCGATTTCCCTGCCCCTGTCTCCTGGGGATAGCTCATGAAATCAAGCTTGACCCCCAGTCTCTCGGCCGACATGTAGCCTATTATCGGCCATATCCTGCCTATGTCTCCCACGATGGGAAGGCTTCCGGGAAGACGTGCGAAACCCGACATCTCCATCCTGAAGGGTATGCCCATTAGCTTTGTCTTCGGCAGACCCTTCGCCACGGCCTCCTGGACCTCCTTCGACTCCCTCTCCTTTTGCCAGGCGAGCTCGAGGTTGGGGTCGAGATCTATCCTGACCAGTTTCTTTCCCAGCAGTCTGTAAACCTCGTCCCCTTCCCATCCCGACCAGATACCGTGTCCGGTGTAGGTCTCGAAGGGTCCATCGTGTACCTCCTGGGCCAGGGCCAGGGCCGATTCTATTATCATATCCGATCCCGCAAGTAGATCGGCGATCCTCCTGCTTCTCTCCCTCATCCCCGTGGAGTCGGCTATGTCCATCCCCACTGATCCCCCTCCAACCAGCTGGGGCACCGTCACCAGAACAGGGACGCCCTTCTCCGCTCCCGCACCGATCATGGTCATCTCGTCAGAGCCTGTCCCTGCCACCTCCTCGAATGGGAGCCCACTGGATTCCGCGATTGCGCATACCTCTTGGGATATCCTCTCGGTCCTGAACCCCACTGGATAGGACATGTTTCCCGCGGCCTTGATTATTACGTCCCCCCTAAGCTCTCTAGCACGCCGGATGAGCTCGATGTCGACATCGATCTCCCTGGATATACTCTCGATGACCCCGTCATCACAGAGCGTGATCTCGAACTTCCCGTCGGCGGGAAGCAGGCCGGGATCGATTCCCAGCTCTTCCCCGCCTACCCTCAACACCCTCTCCAGGCATCCCGCCATCTCGTGGGCCACAACGGCCGAGCTCGTGGAGACGCCATCGACGACTCCCTTCCGGATTAGCTCGGCGATCAGGGTTGTTACGCCCTCGTGAAGGTTTGGACCGCTTCCAGTGACGACGCATACTCTCCCATTCTCCTCCTTTATCGAGCACAGACCATCGACGACCTCGTCGACCCTGGCCCTGGTGGTCTCGTCAAGATCCTGGTAGAGGCCCTCGACCAACCTGGAATCAATCGCCATTCTCCATCATCCTCGCATAGACCTCGTTGGCCCTCTCCAGGTCCTCCGCGGTGTCGACGCTCAGCGTCTCCCCCTCGTATGACGTGGGGACGCATTTGATCCTGTAGCCGTTCTCCAGAGCCCTCAGCTGTTCCAGGACCTCGGTCCTCTCCAGCACGGTCGGCTCCATCCTTACGAATTTGGACAAGAAATCCCTCCTGAAGCTGTAGATCCCCAGGTGCTCAAACGCCTGGAATTGCTCGGCACTCCTCGGATATGGTATTAGGGATCTGGAGAAGTAGAGGGCAAAGCCATCTTCATCGGTTACCACCTTTACGACGGATGGGTCCCTGAGCTCCTCCTGCAGTTTGATCCTTCTCATCACCGTCCCCATCAGAATATCCTCGTCATCCAGAAGGGGCTGGATTGCCTCGTCTATTGTCCCCGGCCAGACGAAGGGCTCGTCCCCCTGGATGTTGACCACGATCTCTGCCTCCACCTCCCTGGCGGCCTCCTCAACCCGCTCAGTCCCGCATGTATGCTCCGGAGACGTCATTACGACCCTGGCGCCGAAGGACTCCGAGGCCTGCTGGGTTCTGGTATCGTCCACGGCAATTACGACATCGTCCACGAGATCGGCCTCCATTGCCCGCTCCCACACGTGCTGGATCATGGGTTTCCCCCCGATATCGGCGAGGACCTTTCCCTCCAGCCGTGTCGATGCGTACCTTGCGGGTATGACCCCGAGTACCTCCACCATGGAGCCACGGGGAACGGATCTAACTCTTAAATTGCACGCGAGCTGCCGCGAGAATCCGGCTTCCGGTCGTTGAACCTCTCCTCCAGAAGACCTATGAAGGACCCCCAGTGCCCGGGATCAACGAAGGGGTTCGGCCCCTCGGGCCTGGAAATCGCGAGTGCATGCTTCTCCATGGTCCTGTTCTGCCCGGGATGGGCCCCGAGGGGTACATCGACCTCCATGCTCCCCAGGAAATCCAGGGTCCTGCGATAGTCCTCCATGTCACCATCGTATCCCTGGACCCGGTTCTCGGGTTCAAAGGTCCACTGTCCAGGCCCTCCGAACAGGAAGGCAGTCAGCTTCTCCCCCCCGTGCTGGATCGGGATCTCGTAGCTTAGGCACCCGGGGGTGTGGCCCGGCGTGTGGTGGACCTTTATCACAGCATCCCCGAATTCCAGAACCTCTCCTCCCTTCAGGGGCCTGTCAACCGTGAAGGTCTCGAACTCCTCCACCCCGTATATGTAGTAGCCGCAGGTCAGCTCGCTCCCTGTCTCCACGGTTTCCACGTCCCTCACTTGAACCGAGATACTGGCCCCAGTTTCACCGATTATCCTCCTTCCCCCGCCCGCATGGTCCTCGTGCCCGTGGGTAATCAGGATCTGCCTGACGTCCTCGGGATCGAAGCCGAGGCTCCTTATGCTGTCCAGGACCAGGTGGGCCGTGGTGGCGAAGGAGGTATCTATGAGAACCAGGCCATCACCCGCATCCACCAGGTGGCAGCTGACGTCAAGGTTTCCAACGTAGTATACTGGCCCTATCATCCTGAATGCTGGTGTCCTGAGGGCCTCGGGGTTCATCCAGCCCCTGTTCACGGAACTCGATTGCGGTCGCATGAAACAGGTTACCGCCCCCGTAGAAAAGTATTGCCAATCTAAAACGGTTAAAGTTATCACCCGGGCTACGGTGCAGTACCGTGATACTTTGAAGGAATCGGATATCAAGGAGGCCATTTCCCGTAAGTACCCCGAGGCAGTTGTTCTGATAGTCAGCGTCGATGAGAGGGGACGGCCGAACGCCATGCCCGCGGGTTGGTCGATGTTCACCTCCGGTGATCCACCAATGCTGGCGGTTAGCATACACCCGGATCGTTTTTCCCACGAGCTTATCTCGAGGACATCAGAGTTCGTCGTTACCTTCCCGGGGGAGGACCAGGCAAGCCTGGTGGAGCTATGCGGCAGCTGTACCGGTGCAGAGGTCGACAAGTTCGATTGCTTCTCCATTCCAACCAGCCCTGCCATCGAAGTCAAGCCACCCCTCATCGAGGGTTCCGTCGCCTGCCTCGAGTGTATCGTGGAGGTGACGTGCAGGACGGGCGATCACACGATATTCGCCGGCAGGATAGTCAGGGGCCACGTATCGGAGAAGCCCACCAGGCGCCTCTACAACCTGGGCGGGGAGGGGGTTGACAGGTTCAGGCCCCTGAAACCAAGGGAAATAACGGGTTCCAGCAAGTGACAAAAGAGTTATCAAACGCATCGGGCTCACTAGGGGTGCCGCCCGCATCTATCGACTTCTATAATCAGGAGTGGCCTTGAGATGAGCGAAGACCTGAAGCAAATATCTTCGGAAATATACGAGGTTCCCATAGGCTACAAGGCCGGGATGAAGGTTCCCGGCAGGATCTACGTGGACTCGAATCTTCTTAGGGGCATCGACAGGGGAACGGTCACCCAGGTCGCCAACGTCGCCTGCCTCCCGGGGATCAAGAAGTACTCTATGGCAATGCCGGACGCTCACCTCGGTTATGGCTTCCCGATCGGGGGTGTGGCCGGTTTCGATGCGGTCGACGGGGTCATAAGCCCGGGTGGTATCGGCTACGACATCAACTGCGGAGTCAGGCTGCTCAGAACCGACCTCGAGAGAAAGGATGTTGATGACAAGCTTTCCAAGCTGATAGAGGCAGCCTTCCGAAACGTGCCATCGGGCCTGGGAAGCAAGGGAAAGATACGCCTCGGTCCCAGGCAGATAAACGAGGTCCTGGAGGAGGGTGCCGCATGGGCCGTGAGAAATGGATACGGCTGGGAGGCGGACCTAGAACACATGGAGGAAAACGGGGGGCTCGATTCAGCCGACTCCTCAAAGGTGAGCCAAAGGGCGAAGCAGCGGGGAATTCCGCAGCTCGGAAGCCTGGGCTCCGGGAACCACTTCCTGGAGATCCAGTACGTGGACCAGATATTCGACCAGGAGGCAGCCAGCATCATGGGGATTGATCGCCCTGGTCAGATAACGACCATGATCCACACCGGTTCCCGGGGATGCGGCCACCAGATCTGCTCTGACTACCTGAGAGTAATGGAGTCGGCGATAAAGAAATACAGGATAGGCATCCCGGACAGGGAGCTTGCCTGCGCCCCAACCGAGTCCCCGGAGGCCGAGGCATACTTCTCCGCAATGAGCGCAGGCGCTAACTTCGCCTGGGGAAACAGGCAGATGATAATGCACTGGATCAGGGAATCCTTTGAACAGGTGCTGGGCCAGAGTGCCGAGAGCATGGGCATGAACCTGATATATGACGTCGCCCACAACATAGGTAAGAGGGAGACCCACACCGTCGAAGGTGAAAAAATGGACCTATACATCCACAGGAAGGGTGCAACCCGCAGCTTCGGGCCGGGCGAGGACTCAGTACCATCAGATTACTCCAAGATCGGTCAGCCGGTAATCGTTCCCGGGGACATGGGAACTGCATCATACCTGATGGTTGGAACCGGCAAGGCCATGGATGAAACCTTCGGCTCCACCTGCCACGGCGCCGGCCGGTTCATGAGCAGATCTAGGGCGAAGAGGCAGTTCTACGGCGAGAAGGTCAAGAGCGATTTAAGAGCCAAGGGCATCCTCGTCAAGGCCGCGAGCATGCCGGTCATAGCCGAGGAGGCACCGGGAGCTTACAAGGACATCGATAACGTCGTCGAGGTCTGCCACAGGGTAGGCATAAGTAAAAAGGTCGCGAGGCTTCGACCCCTCGCGGTAGCCAAGGGATAGCAAATACAGAGGTGGCATCCTTGTTTAACTTCTCCACCGAGCAAGTTGAGTACGAGATATCTGGAGTAAAGATAGGCGGCCAGCCCGGGGTCAATCCCACCGTCGGGGTTCCAAGCATATTCTTCACCGGGCATAGCATCGTCAAGGACGATCGCAAGGGCGTATTCAAGAAGAAGACCGCCGAGAAGCTGATTAACCGCCTTGACAGGCTGAAGGACCAGACCGGAATCCCCTACATTCTCGACGTGGTGGGTAACTACCCGGAGGCCCTGACCAGGTACGTTGACTGGATCGTCGACAACACCGAAGTGCCATTCCTCCTGGACGGCATCACGGGGGACGTCAGGCTCCCGGTGGCAAAACACTGCTCTGATGCCGGCCTTGAGGAGCGGGCCATTTACAACTCAATCTCCCCGGATTACACCGAGGAGGAGGTCAACGTCCTCACGGACCTTAAACTCAAGACCTGCGTCCTGCTGACCTTCGACAAGAGGGTGATGTCGGCATCGGGAAGGCTCGACGTCGTCAAGAACGACCTGCTTCCCCTCGCCAAGAAGATAGGTTTCGAACAATTCCTAGTGGACACCATGGTCCTCGATGTACCCAGCATAGGGACCGCCAGCAAGGCATGCTACATCGTCAAGGAGGAGATGGGATTACCCACCGGGTGCGGGGCCAGCAATGCCACGACGCAGTGGGAGAAGATCAGGGCTGACAGGGACGTTTACAGGTCGGCCCACGTGGCCGCGACAATTACCTCAGTTGCCCTGGGGGCCGATTTCGTTATGTACGGGCCTATAGGGTACGCTCCCTGGATAACCTGGGCGATAGCCGCCGTTAACGCCTTCGGATCCTACCAGAACAGGTGGGAATACAGGACCAAGCCCGCCCAGGGCCACCCTCTCACCAAGATCTTCAGGTAGGGAATCCATGGGGGATCATATTGCAGAATGAATTTGGCGACAGGGAGATTGGATTATACTACACCGCTGAGGATAAGAAGCTGGCCCAGATATCCATGGTCCTCAAGGACGTGCCGGGGTCACTGAGCAGCATCCTCACCATCCTCGCAACCCACGGGATAAACCTCAAGGTCGGGTGGTTCGACACCAGCGACGGTGGAAACACCGGGAGATACAGCACATTCGTCGACATGACGGGCTGCGAGATCGGGGTGGGCGAACTTAAAGAGGAGATCATGGAGACAAAACTGGTCCACAAGGTGGAGGTCAACGTCAACAAGGCCATAATCTTCGACTCCCACTTCAGGGGTCTGCGCATGATGGACCGCGACATACTCCCGATCGGCATAAGCGAATGGTCCGAGATGAAGAGGCACATGGATCCCGAGGTCCTCAGGAATATCGGGAGGACATTCGGTCAGGTCTCGGCAGAATACTGGTCTGACGCCATCGGGAAACTCACCAACAAGATAAAGATCTGGGAGAAGATACTGGAGTCCCGGACCATAGGCGACAGAGTGAAGATCGACCTGAAGGAGGGCACCGTCACCATCGAGAACTGTTTCTCCTCGAGGGAGTTCCGCGGGGAGGGACCAGCCTGTTTCACGGTCTGTGGTATCCTGGAGGGAATCCTCTCACAGGTACTGATGGAGGAGGTCAGGGTAACGGAGGTCGAGTGCCTGGCCAACTACCAGGATAGGTGCGTCTTCAGGATAGAGAGCCCATCGACCAAGAAGCTCAGGGACTTCAAGGATATTAGCGAGAAACTCGACGGCATCTAGGGTAGATTGGATGAAGACCATCAGAATAGGTATGCTCGGGCTGGGAACTGTCGGAGGAGCCACCTTCAATATACTGCATGACCAGAGGAAGCGCCTCGAGAAAAGGACCGGCGCGAGGCTGGTCGTCGAAAGGGTGGCAGACAGGCGAACGGAGATCGCTAAAAAACTTGGAATACCCGACCAGGTCTTCACCACCGAGGCCGATGACGTTCTGGAGGATGAGGGGATTCAGATAGTTGTGGAGCTGATAGGCGGGCTGGAACCCGCCAGGTCCTTCATCCGCAGGGCCCTTGAGAGCGGGAAGACGGTGGTCACGGCCAACAAGGAGGTGATGGCGAGGAGCGGCGCAGAGCTGGTCTCACTCGCCCGAAAAAACCATGCAGGCCTCTACTTCGAGGCCTCCGTCGGCGGGGGGATTCCCCTCCTCAGGGGGGTACACCAGGGGCTTGCAGGTAATCAGCTCAGCGAGATATTCGGAATCGTCAACGGCACCACAAACTACATCCTGACCAAGATGAGCCTGGAGGGCATGGAGTTCAGGGATGCCCTCACCGAGGCCAGGCGAATGGGGTACGCGGAGGCTGACCCCAGCTACGATATCGAGGGGCTGGATGCAGCGCACAAGATCGCAATTCTCGCCTCCATCGCCTTCGGCAAATGGGTAACGGTCGACATGGTGTACAGGGAGGGCATAGAGAACATCACCCAGAAGGACATCACATACGCCAGGGAACTCGGGTACTCAATCAAGCTCCTGGCAATCAGCAAGAGGGGCAGGCCCGGTCCCGAGGTCAGGGTCCATCCGACCCTGATACCAAGCAACCACCTGCTCTCCTCCGTCCTTGATAACTTCAACGCGATCTTCGTCCACACCGATTCTGCCGGGCCCGGGCTGTTCTACGGCACCGGCGCCGGCGGGCCCTCGGCCGGAAGCGCTGTCGTGGCCGATGTACTGGATGCCTCCCGATCTATCATCTCCGATTCCGGGATGGGTTTCGAGAGCGGGCTTGCGGCGGCAAAGGCCAGCAGGGTGAAGGACATAGGGAAGCTGACCAGCCGGTACTACATAAGGCTCGGGGTTCAGGACAGGCCGGGGGCGCTGGGCAGGATAGCAAGCATATTCGGCGAGGAGAAAATAAGCCTCGCCAGCGTCAGGCAGGCCGAGGAGAAGAAGAGGGCCGTGGACCTGGTTTTCATGACCCACGTGGCCGTGGAGAAGAACCTCCAGAATGCACTGAAGAGGATAGGAAAGCTGGGCGTCGTGAAGGAGGTCGCCTCCTGTATAAGGGTGGAGGACGGGATATGAAGGTACAGCCCTGGCCGGGGGTCATCCGCGCCTACCAGAGCTACCTGCCCGTGGGGGATAAGACGCCGGTGATTACGCTCAACGAGGGTAACACGCCGCTGGTGAAATCCAGCTACCTGGGACCACGCTCCGGCATCGAGCTTTACTTCAAACTCGAGGGCCTTAACCCAACGGGGTCCTTCAAGGACAGGGGTATGACCATGGCCGTATCAAAGGCAATGGAGGAGGGGTCCCGGATGGTGATGTGCGCCTCCACGGGGAACACATCGGCCTCGGCAGCGGCATACGCGGCCCGGGCGGGAATCGGCTGCGCAGTACTCATACCACGGGGGAAAATCGCCAAGGGAAAGCTTTCCCAGGCTCTCATCCACCAGGCCACCGTGATCGAGCTGGAGGGGAACTTCGACGATGCCCTCCGGGTCGTAAGGACCATAACCGACGAGTATCCTGTTACGCTGGTTAACTCCCTCAACCCCTTCAGGATAGAGGGGCAGAAGACCGGGGCCTTCGAGGTCTGTGACCAGCTGGGATCCAGCCCGGACTTCCTGTGCATTCCCGTTGGCAATGCCGGCAACATCACGGCGTACTGGCAGGGATTCAGGGAATACAGGGATTCCGGCGTAACCGATGGGGTCCCGAGGATGCTGGGCTTCCAGGCGGCGGGCGCGGCCCCGATAGTCCTAGGAAAGGTAGTCGAGAAGCCCGAGACAATAGCCACCGCAATAAGGATCGGCAACCCGGCCAGCTGGAAGAGGGCCGTGAGGGCATCCGAGGACTCAGAAGGCTCGATAACGGCCGTCACCGACGAGGAGATCACAAAGGCCTACAGGGCCCTGGCCGAAAAGGAGGGCGTATTCGTCGAACCTGCATCAGCCGCGTCGGTTGCAGGGGTGGCAAAGGCGCTGGAGAGGGGGGAACTAGATGCGGGATCGCGGGTCGTCTGCATACTCACCGGACACGGTTTGAAGGACCCGGACATGGCAATCGGGCTGATCGAGGAGCCGAAACGCCTCCCGCCAGAGGTGGAGGATGTGGCCGGGTACCTGGGTCTCACCCGGGTTAAAAAAGTTCATCCAGCCTGAATTCCCGGTGTATCGAGGTAACCGCCCTTACAGAGTCCGCCTGCCCGACAACGAAGGAGATATTTACCTCGGAGGAACCCTGGGCAATCATAACAACGTTCACACCTGCGTCAGCAACCGCCCTGAATACCCTGGCGGCAACTCCCGGAGTTCCCTTCATACCCGAGCCCACGACTGAGACAACGGAAACGCCCTCGTCCAAGGATATTTTCCTCACGGTGCCACAGTCCCTGAATTCCATGTCAAGCTGGTCCCTGCAGACCTCGAGATCCCTCTTGGGAACGATGATCGTGATGTTGGTCTCAGACGAGCTCTGGGATATCATCATGACGTTGGCGCCCCCCCTAGCAATGGAATCGAAGACCCTGGCGGCAACTCCCGGGATTCCAGCCATTCCAGTTCCCGAGATAGAAATCAGCCCGACCCTGTCGATGCTTGTCACTGCCTTCACGGATCCCCCGATCTCCATCGAATTTTGGCTGATCAGGGTTCCATCAAGGTCCGGCCTTGTGGCATCCCTAACCCTTATGGGTATCATGGCCCCCATGGCCGGCTCCATGGTCCTGGGGTGTAGCACCCTGGCGCCAAAATGGGCGAGTTCGGCGGCCTCTGTGTAGGAAAGCATGGGTATAGTCCTGGCACCAGGCACTACCTTTGGATTTGCCGTCATGATACCGCAGACGTCCTTCCAGATCCATATCTCATCGGCCCCTATGCAGGCGCCGATTAGGCTCGTCGTGTAATCCGACCCTCCGCGGCCCAGGGTCGTTACCTCCCCCTCCTCGTTTTGGGCCAGGAAACCCGTCACCACGGGCGTAACCCCCCTTCCAAGCAGTGAGCCGAGGCTTTCGACCACCAGCCTCCGGCAGGAATCCATCTCGGGGATTGCGTTTCCGAAGCAGGAGTCTGTGACAATCCCGGCCTCGCCGCCCGTGAGGGAGACGGCTTCAACTCCCTCAGCTGTCAGGTAATGGGAGAAAATCGGGGCGCAGAGCCTCTCGCCCATGGATTGAATCTCGTCACGCTTTCCCGGGGACCTGTCACCGTCCCTGTAGCTTTCGAGGTATTCCCGTAGCCTTCCTATCAGGCTATCAATGAGAAGTGTAATGTCATCTCCGTTCGCCGTCCCACAGGCATCCAGGGCCGAGACGTGGATCGAGTGGACCTCCTGGGAGAATTTCTCCATCTCCCCCCGGTTGCCCCCCTCGACCAGATCCATGGCCTCGATAAGCCTGTCCGTAACACCACTCAGGGCCGAGACGACGACGATTACCTGATCCCCTGCATCCACCCTCTCCTTTACTAGCCGAGCGCAGTTCTTAACCTCCCGGCCGGAGGTCAGGAGGCCTCCGCCGAACTTCATAACGACCCTCATTTTAACCTTCCAGTGACTTTAACTCCTCAACCAGGGAGGGCAGGAACACGCCGACGTCCGAGACCAGCCCCAGCACCTGGGCAGAACCCCTGTCGAGGAGCTTGGTTACCGTTGAGCTGTTGATGTCCACGCAGACGGTGCGGACGTAGGACGGCAGCAGGTTTCCTACAGCTATTGAGTGAAGCATGGTCGAGAACATCATCACCAGCTCCGCACCGGAAAGGAACTCCCGCATCCTGTGCTGTGCTTCCATCACGTCGGTGATGACCTCGGGGAGTGGACCGTCATCCCTTATTGACCCGGCAAGTACGAAGGGCACTCCCTTTCGCACGCATTCATACATTATTCCGCTTGTCAGCACGCCCTTCTCAACGGCGCTGGTCAGGCCACCTGCTCCCCTGATTTCGTTTATCGCCATCAGGTGGTGCTTGTGTCCACCCTCGTGCCTGCGGCCAGAATCGATATCCGTGCCAAGGGATGTCCCGTAAAGAGCCCTCTCCACGTCGTGGACCGCCAGGGCGTTGCCCCCCAGGAGGCACCCGATGTATCCCCTCTCGATCATCCAGGCAAGGGCCCAGAAGGCACCGGTATGAACCACCGCCGGTCCGGCGACGGCAACCACCTTCGCACCGCGATCACGCAGCTCGTGAATCTCCCTCGCCAGTCGGGAAACAAGTGTGCCAACGGGCTTCTCCGAGCTTGCCATGCTGGTCATAAACTCGAATATCCCAGTTGCCTCCCTGGGCCGCTCGGGCGGCACGACCCTGATCCCGCTACTGCCCACGACGACCCGGTCGCCCTGCTTCACCAATCCCATTGGCACGCAAGCGGCATCCCCCTTCCCCAGGATGATGGCACAGTCCATCTCGGAATTCGATACCCTTACCCAGGAACCGTCCAGATTCACGAAGGTCGGGTGGTTGGTAGTCGAGTAGAATCCGGGTGGTAGTACGCCATCCCTGGGCGCCCTCTCGGTATTCAACGCCTCCATCTCAGGGAAGGCCGCCCCCAGCTCCCGCAGCTCGTTGAGCATTTCCTGCAGGTGCTGCCCGTCCCTCCCCTTGATGAGCATTCTCACGCGAGATGTCTCGGTCTTCCTCTTGCCGACGTTGAACTCGAGGAACTCGAAATCCCCGTTAAGGTCCATGATCCTATCCAGGACCCTCGGTAGCACCCAGCTGTCAATTACGTGGCCCTCCAGGACTATCTCCCTTACTTCCATCATAACACCTCTATCCGTAGGGAAGGTTACAGATTTCCTCCTCGCCCAGCCCCGCCGACCTTAGAATGGAGGCCGCCATTTCCGGGTCATTTTGCTGAATTATCCTCAGGTAGGGTAAAAACTCCTTGAAAACTGAAGCCGTTGACATGTGAACCCTGTCACCCAGTACCCTGGCAACATCCAGCTCGGTTTTGACCTCATCTCCCTCTGAGGACCTGTTCATCCTTCCCATCATGACCCTGTGGCGGATGTAATGGTAGGGCCTCGAGTAGCGGCACCTTCTCGAGTAATTAGGGAACCTTCTCTCCGCCAGGGATCCCAGACCCCTCGTCATCATGTCCCTTGCGTACCCCCAGAACCCCCAGTGCATCCTGCGGCGAACCCACGATAGGTAGATGTCGGCAGTCGATATCATCTCGTAGGCCCTGGCCATTTCCTCCCTGCGGGTGAACTTCAGGTAGGCGTTCTCGGCGATCCAGTCCAGGAGCTCGTCTGGCTTCATGTCCAGCTTCTTGGCCTCCTCGGCGCTCTCGGGATCTCCCTCGAATATCATGTCCAGGACCCTGAAAATGTGGGTCTCGGTCCTCCTAGTCCCGGGAACCCTGACGTCCTCCTTGGAAATGCTCCCCGACATGGAGATTGCCTCCAGGTCGTTAATCGCCGAGCGAATGTCACCGCCCGTGTTCTCTGAAATCTGGTTGAGCGCCAGAAGGTCTGGCCGGATGCCCTCCCTGCGGCAGATATCGGCCAGCACCGCCTGCACCGAGGACTTGCCGGGCCTGGAGAACTTGATCCCAACCGAAACCCTCCTGAGGCTCCTCAGCTTGGACGAGTAGTAATCATTGCAGATCAGTATTATGGGATTCACGGACTTGGATATCATCTGGGATATGGCCCTGACTCCTCCCCGGTCACTGTTGCCGCTGAGCCCATCCACCTCGTCAATGACATAGAGCCTGAGGCCGGGTCCGGTCAGGAGGTTGTACCTGGTCCTGGAAGTCTTAACGGTATCCTCGAGGCTCTGCTGGGATCGCTTATCGCTGGCGTTGATCTCGAGGGAATCCCAGCCCATGTCGTTTCCAAGTGCCAGGGCGGCCGTGGTCTTCCCGATTCCCGCGGGACCGTGAAGGAGTAACGCCTTCTTCTTTGGTCGGCCCTTTTCCCAGGATCTGGCCCAGCTCCGCATTGCCGATACGGCCGCATCCTGCCCCCTGACCTCGCTCAGGCTTCCGGGTCTGTACTGCTCCGTCCACAACGCCCTCACTCCAAGGAGCTTATCTGGGCGACCAGGCTCTCGCACTGGATCAGGTCGTTGCTGCCCTCCACCAGTCTGAACTCGTACTCGGCTAAAAGCTCCAGCAACATCGCAAGGCGGGACCTGCTTATCTCCATCTGGCCGGCCTCCCTGTGCATCTGGGTCACCAGGTCCAGACCCGACAGTCCCTGATCAAAAATAATTCCCCTGAGCTGTTCCCTGGCCCCCTCGAATTCCCCGTTAAGGCTCAGGGCCAGCAGCCGCCTGATGTCGCCGGGATTTGCCTCACCCGATATCTTGTAGACGACCTCCTGAGAGATCTTTCCACCGAAGGAGTGGGCCGCCTGGAGGATATTTGTCGCCCTCCTCATGTCCCCCTGTGACACGTAAAATAGCGCGTCGAAGGCCGCCTCATCGATATCGAGACCCTCGGAGCTGGAGATCTTCTGCAGACCCCCGATCAGGTTCTCCCTCTTGAGCGGGGCAAAACGTAGAACAACACACCTTGACTGGATGGGCGAGATGAGCCTGCTGGAGTAGTTACAGGAAAGTATGAACCTGCTCGTGGCCGTGTACTGCTCCATTTCCCTCCTGAGGGCATGCTGGCTCTCGCTGGTAGTGTTGTCGACCTCGTCGAGGAAAACCACCCTGAATGGGGATTTTCCCAGGACCATCGACCGGCAGAAGTTCTTGATCTTGGTCCTCACGACATCAATACCCCTCTCGTCCGAGGCATTAAGCTCGAGGAAGTTGTTCCTCCAGTCCTCGCCCAGGACCTCCCTCGCCAGGATTAGCGCGCAAGTGGTCTTCCCCACACCGGCCGGTCCGGCGAAGATGAGGTGGGACATGCGCCTCTGGTCGATGAAGGATTCCAGTATTCGAACGACGTCAACCTGTCCAGAAACCTCCGCGAGCTTGGTGGGCCTGTACTTTTCAATCCAAGGGAGCTCGCTGTTCAAATGATCACCGTTACTTAACCCAGTCGGCTATACAGCGTGACATAAAAATGGGTTTCGATGGCGAGGCTGTTAATTAGCCAGCATCAGGCCAGAATGCCCCACGGAACCTGTATCTCCTTCCTCCTCTCGATGACTATTGTCGTTATGGTATCGGATATACCATCAACTGCGAATGACCTCTTCAGGAAATCGTCCAGGTCCTCCAGGTTCCCGACGAAAATGTCGGAGAAAAGGGCATGATCCTCCCCGGTCCTGTAGAGAGATATCACCTCCGGCATTTCGACGAGGGTTTCGACGGCTATCCTTTTGGTTTTCCCGGGATCCGTTCTGAACCTCACGAAGGCCCTCACCCCATCCCCCCTGCACCATCTTCGCGGGGTTATGGTGAACTGCCTGATTACCCCATCCTCCACCATGGATTTTATCCTCTTCTGGACCGTTGACTTTGATACCATCCTGCCGGTTTCCTCCTGGATTTTCCTCGAAAGCCTCCAGAGTGATACCGGCGAGGGCGAAGCCTGGTTCAGCAATAAACCCAGTACGTTTCTGTCAAGTTCGTCGAGGGATCTCGTTCCAACCGGGTGCCCCGCTGGGATGCCCCTCTCCTTGAAGGTCTCAAGGACATCTATGATTCTGTACCTCTTGGCCTCGGTGGAGGAAATCAGCTCGTCAAGGTCGTGTAACCTTTCCGCCAGCTCACCCCCATCTCTGAATGCCATCTTGAAGACGAGGCCGTACTCCCCGATTACCCCACCGGACTGAATGCACTGGTCCATCGCCTCCATAGCCTCCAGTAGCCAGCTCTCCCTTGGATTGGTCTTGACCTCTATGTACACCAGCCTACCAAGTCCCAAGGAGATTCGATCCAGCTCAGCCTGGTAGCCGTTGAAACTGCCGGACCTGTACAGTCCTTGAACTCTCCTCTTCGCCGTCGACCTTGATATACCAAGCTCCCTCGAAACCTCGGTCAGGGGTTTTCTATAATCGCCCTCCAGAGCAAGCATGAGTTTACTATCTATGGAATCCAATGATACATTAGTATAATAATAAAAGATAAATATTACATTCGTGTAAATATAGACCGAATAAATTAAATAATATCCCCACCAATTGGCCTCCGGCGAATCACCATGGAATACAAGGTCAAGGATATTGGACTCGCGGAGGAGGGCGACGCCTCAATCGAGTGGTCCCAGAGAAACATGCCGGTGCTCCAGGACATATCGGATCAGTTCGGCAAAGACAGGAGTTTCGAGGGAATCCGCATAGCTGCATGCCTGCACATAACCAAGGAGACCGCCGGGCTTATGCTTGCCCTGCAGGAGGGCGGAGCGGAGGTCTCCCTGTGTCCCTCCAACCCCCTCAGCACCCAGGACGACGTGGCCGCATCCCTCGCGAATAGGGGCATCAAGGTCTACGGCTGGAAGGGAATCGGGACCGAGGATTACTACTGGTGTATCTCGAAGGCCAGCGAGATTAAGCCGCAGATACTCCTGGACGATGGCGCTGACCTGATTTCCCACCTCCACAAGGAGAACCCGCCCTGGATGGACCAGATCATGGGCGGTCAGGAGGAGACAACCACGGGTGTGATAAGGTTCAGGTCCATGGAGGCCAAGGGCGTGCTTCGGTTTCCCGTGGTCGCCGTGAATGATGCCAAGGTAAAGTGGGAGATGGATAACGTCTTCGGCACTGGGCAGTCCTCTCTCCACGGCATCCTCAACGGGGCCAAGATCCTGATAGCTGGCAAGACCGTGGTTGTCGGGGGATTCGGCCACTGCGGCAGGGGAATAGCCATGAGGGCCCGGGGCTTGGGGGCCAGGGTGATAGTCACGGAGGTGGATCCCCACAGGGCACTTGCAGCCGCCCTCGAGGGTTACTCCGTGATGACAATGGGGCAGGCCGCTCCCATCGGGGACGTCTTCATCACGGCCACGGGTAACAGGAACGTGATCGGCGGAAGTCATGCAGAGACCATGAAGGAAGGCGCGATACTTGCCAACGCAGGCCACTTCAACGTCGAGATTAACCTCAAGGAACTCGATTCACTGACGGAATCGAGGCGTGAGATCCAGCCCATGGTCGAGGAGAGGAAGCTGTCAACGGGTAAATCGGTTATCCTCTTGGCCGATGGAAGGCTGGTCAACCTCGCCCTTGCCTACGGTCACCCGAGCGAGGTAATGGACATGAGCTTCTCCGTCCACGCCCTCACCGCCCTCTGGCTCAAGGAGAACCACGAGAAGCTCGACCGGGACAGGGTTCACCCGGTTCCCGCCAAGATCGACGACGAGGTCGCCGGCAGGAAGCTTGCATCAATGGGAATCTCAATTGACGAGATGACCGATGAGCAGAAATCATACATAGCTAGCTGGGAACTGGGCACCTAGCTGACCGAAGTCCTTTATCAATACGGATGCAGGAGCCGGAAAAAAAGTAATCCTTTATTTCGTAGATACCGAGCCAAGTGAAATCTGGTGTGGATGACTTCGACAGCTGGTACGAAATTCCCTCCCCGGGATATACCCTATTCTGGACTATGCCCGAGACATACAGCGACCCGGACTTCCTAATGGCCCGCTGGATCGGCAGCAGCGCCGGGGCGGTGGGTACGGTCCTGGCCCACTGCACACGTCACAACATCGATGGTTTTCTTCGAAGCATCTCCCTGCTCGATCCCGATTGCCTTGCCCAGTTACTGGGGATGGGATCCAACATGCATTTCGTCGATTCGTACTCGGTCAGGCTCGAGTTTTTCGGTCGACCCGTCGGGAACCATGATGGTCTCGACGTGAGGTATGTTACCCAGAACTCCAAGCCGAGTGGAACGGGAACAGTCTCGGATATATTCAGGGAGCTGAAGGACGAGTACAGGTTGAGCGATTTCATTGGCTTTGAGAACAATTTAACCGACATTGCCATGGGGATGGGGGAATTTCAACACATGAAGCTTTTCTCGGAGATGGTGAGCCGGATAAAATCACGGGGTGGGACGATGATCGGGATCGCAGACTGGTATTCCCACGACGAGACCTACAAAGCCAGCCTGATCCACATGGCAGATGCCGCGATGCTCTGGGGAATCACCTCGGGCAACAGGAAGACGAAGTATCTCCTGCCGATCAAGCGGAGTGAGATATCACCAGCCTCGGGCTTCGAGGTCCAGCCGTACGAGATCGGGGACTCTTTCATGAAACTGGCTACTGAAACCACCCGGTCTTTAGCCCCCACGCCCCACGATACATTCTATCGCTGATATGCAATCTTGGATCTTTCCATGGAAATGGCTAATTACCGTGCTCGGCCACCTTCAACCTCTTCTCAAGGGCAAGACAAAGGGCATCGATATTTTCAAGGGGCACGTCATCGTATATACCGGCAGTTATCATCAGGCCACCCCTCCTTGACCCGAGAATTCTGACCGCGTCGTCTATGTGTCTATCTATCTGGCTTGGGGTACCGTGGGGCATCAGGTGCTGGCGGTCTATATCGAGATTAATACAGACCTTGCCTTTCAGGGTATCCCTGAGCGTCTCCAGCCCGTGTATCCTGTCCTGGGGGTTCAGTGTGGTGACCCCGGCTTCTATCAGGTCATCCATGACCTCCAGGAAATATCCGTCGCTGTGGAGGGAGACTTGGCAACCAGCATCCCGGATCCTGCCGAACATCTCCCTGTAGGCAGGTATCAGGTACTTCCTGAAGAGCTTGGGGTTGATGGGCATCCGGTCCTGGGCGCCCAGGTCATCACCAAAGGTCATCACGTCGGGGGGCCCGATCTCCAGCCACTTGTCGATTACCTTGATGTTCTTCTCCTTCACCATGTCGATGAGTTCGATCAGCATGGGATCCTCCCGGGCGAAATCCATCATAAGGTTGTTGAATCCCCTCAGGTAGTAAAGCCTCATCCACATGAACCCGTGGGGAAGGCCGCCCCTCGTGAGCTCGCCTTTCTCCCTGGCCTCCTTCATGTTCTTCTCCGCCCAGTACCAGCTCTGGTTGATGGGCCTCCCGGCACCCGAAGGTGACCCCCAGAGCGGGTAATCCGGCGGTTCGTAGTCCCTGAACTTGTCCCAGTCATCTATGGGACTCTTGACGACCTGCCCCGAAATCCCGTCCTTGACGAACTTCCATACGCACTTCCACTCGTCAATGGTCAGGTTCCCCCTGTATTTTATTCCCAGGTTGTCGAAGTCGGTGGATCCCCTCTCGTAGTTGCCGAAGATCAGGGGGTGGCGAAGAACGAGGTCCTCGAGCGCGTGCCTGTACTTGAACCATACGAAGTGAACACCGACGTGACAGGGCATTCTCTCGGGCCCGCGCATCTCGGTACATCTGAGGTAGTTCTCCCTGTCGCTCATCTCCCACTGATGATTGGACTGAGTTATCATGTAGGTCCCGGACCTCCAGATCCGGGAGAGAATTCACGATAAAACTGTGTTCGTCGGAGACTGGCCGATAAAGCGGCACACTGTCCTAGCTAGCGGGTCCGCCGACCTTTCACCCCTCGAAGGTGACGAAAAATGGTGAAGAATGGCACAGGATGGGCTGGAAGAAGAATGGGGACTCGGCCTCCACCGTGATCGAGTACCAGTACTTTCCGGAATCTCCGGGCCTATCCACCAGCTCGACGTATCCTTGTTTTTCTCCCAGTTCTTTGCGATTCAGGAACTCACCATTCCTGAACATTGCCACCCAGGAGATCCGGGTTGCCGAGGATATCCATGCAAGGATGCGGACCTCGCCGCTGGTTTCAACCTCGCCCCCCATTGGCACTCCGTTACACTCCGCCCAGAGGGCGACCCTGCCGTTAGAGGTCGCTATCGTCCTCCTGTTCCACAAAGCCTCCCATACGCCCCCGGGCGTATCCTCATTGGCCCAGACCCCCGTTAGGCACACGTGGTTAGGGCCTCGCCCCCCGTTGTGATCGCTTCCCCCTACCAGACCAACCATCTTGCCCGCATTGAGAAACCTGGTGGCACTCACACCGGGCATGGGCGTCCTCCCGTCATCCGCCATCAGCTCCCCGATCAGGCTGTTTCCCCTGTTCTGCATCGCCTCCATCAGGACCTCCAGTTCCGGGTCAAAGGACTCGGGCCACGAATCCGGGTCCTGGTCCTTGTATGCGCTGTCGAAGTGACGCACGACGAGTACCTGCCCCGGGGCAAAATGCTTCTTAATCCGCGAGTAGATTTCTGATCGACGGGGGTACAGCTGGGCCAAGACCCTGAGGCGCTCGAATACTCCCCTGTCAATCGTGTAGTAGATGGTATCCTGGCCGGTGATCTGGGACTCGGTCCCGTAGAGCACCAGGCTTCCCCCCGATGCCACCATCTCCAGGCGGTCACACATGTTGGAGAATTCCGCATCATTCATCAGGTGGGTGTGCTCGGTCAGGCAGAGTATATCACACCCGAGGGCCTCTCTCTGGTAGAGGAATTTCTCATCGATGGTCCCGTCCATTGAAGCAACGCACTTGGAATGGTTGCTGTGGACGTGCATGTCGACCCAGAGCAGGAACCGTGGGGCGGAGGGAGCATCCAGAGGCGGGGCGGGTAGTGCTATATCTCGAACAGGCGGCGAGATACAGTAACGGGCCTGCATGCGATCCATTACTGACGGGTCGGTCGGCCCGGTACCCAAATTCCACCTCTGGACCTCCAACCTAGTCCTGTACGGGCGGCCCAGGGGACGCACTTGAGAGGATTTCCAGGTCCCCGTCCAGGTTTTTCGGGGAAGCTGGTCAAAACAGGAATTAAACAGAAGCGGCGGGGATTCATCCAGAAGGACTCCATAGTCCGTATCCGGGTACCCGTACCCGCGAGATATCCTCCCCGGTTTCTGCCACCCATCCCGGGTGTGTAGCATCTGGTGGACCTCCCAGCCATAGGACCTCCTCCCCCGGAACCTGAAGCGCCGGAATATGACTACGGGGTTGTCATCCTGGAAGCCCAGGAGAGGATGTACTGGCGGGGAGGTCTTCTCGAAGCGGTCCAGATATGAACAGCGGGGTATTGGCATCCTGCCGTTCGCCGTGGAGTCACCGGGGAGGATCTCGCCCGTGTCGGGGTTGAACTGCCATAGGTAGAGGTCCCGGTGTCGGCCCAGCTGCTCATCGTAACCCCACATCCCGCAGGCCTCGTGGGCGATAAGGAGGGATTCACCGCCCGGGGCCGCCCTCATTGTCGCGTTGATGTTAAGGTCGTCCCCCCCTGTCAGTGGGTGAGTTGACACTTCTCCCCGGGACAATTCCCCGGCCAGGGACAGACGACATCCATTCCTGTGTGGATGACCGCAGAGCATGTAGAGTTCCTCCCTGAGATAGGCCAGGGAGGGCCGGCTCCCAGGGGACCTGTGGACCAGATCTCCAGATTTGCGGAAGACCAGGACCTCTGGTCCTTGGGAACCCATCTCCTCGCAGCCGACATATATCTCCCTCCCAAGCTGGGCGATCGCGGGATTTCGCAACGTATTGCTGGCCTTGTGAATCGTGCGGCATTTGCCGTGGGTGAAGAGCTTGAGGCACCAAACCGAGGTTCCCCTTTCCGTCCAAGTAACGGCCGGCTCGCTAACGACCTCCTTTGGAACCGTCGGGCCTGAAATACACCTTCCCTCCGCCACCAGTTTTTCCCTGATGCCATCCTGCGTTTTTTCCAGGAGAAGTACCCTCTGACCCGCCGTTCCTGAGAGGCCATCTGCCCAGTCCTCCGGGGAAACCCCATCCAGGAGGGAGTCGGACTCACCCCTGGCGAATTCGAGCTTTTCAGCACGATATTTCAGATCACGGTCCGGTCGGACCTGTATACCTGCAAACCAGCCGCCAGCCGAGCGTCCAACATCACACCCGAAGCCATCCAACACCTCATGGACGACTCTGTTATTACCCTCAGCCGACATCGCCTCGACACCACCCTGCAGATAGTCTCTCTTACCTTATTGAAGATAAACACGAAAATATGCTCAATATAAATGGTAGATGGGGTGTCAGCATTCGTCAATGCTCTTTAACCTGGTCGTCTCAACACCCTTATACGAAGAACGTCGGACCATGATCGTCCACAATACGAATCCGCAAACCGCCCCGGTTCCACTGACTGTCAGCCACTCTATCGCGTAAACCCAGAGAAGGGCCTGGTTCTTCAAACTCACGGCCTTCGTTGTGGTTAGCTTAACCTCCTCGAACAGCGATTCCAGGAATGATATCGCGGGTTCGTATTCCTGATTTATGTAGTCATTGGCCGCCCTTTCCGCCTCTTCCTCGAGATCGACTAAGATGTCTGAAAGCTCGGCGGTGTTGGCCCCGAAGCTTTCCGCCCAGTTCATCATGGAGACTATGAGCGACATCTGGACCCTGACGTTCCTGAACATGTTCCTTGCCCTCCTTCTAGCCGGGATGTCAATTACGAGATCCATCTCGAGAGAGTAAAATAGCATGTTGGTTGCCACGTCCAGGGCGTAGGGGTTGTTGTTCTCGTCCCACCAGATGTCGAAGATGTGGGCCACGTTCCAGAGCATCCCCGGGCCGCTTCCCGCCGGCCTCCACGAGACCAGCCAGGGAAGTCCATAGGGGACAATATCCGCCCAGACCGTTGCCCCGGGCTTCGGGTACATCTCGGTGTACACGTTGCCATAGACCCTATCGATCCCGTACTGCAGAAGCGGCGTGAAGACGGGATCCCTGTTCTCCCGGAAGTGGGGCCTGTAGCTCCTCTCGTAGGGACTCACGCTCCGCTCGATTATAGGTATCACCCCCAGGAGCACGGGTCCCTCCCAGCCAAGCCCAAGCCCCGTGAGACCGCAGAAGGCCGCCATCCCACCCTCCCTGAAGGCGAAATCCAGGTCGTGAACCTGGCCCGGGGTGAAGTGCTGTATCCTGGGCCCGTGGAAAACCATCAGGTCGTATTCCAGAAGCTCCCCCCTGGTCCTTGGGTAGTAGACCCGGTCGAGCTTCCGCTTCTCCTGTGGTATGAGGTCAGCTGGAAGCGGGTAGGTATCAAGCAGTAATAGGGGGTCATCCAGAGAAAGAATCCTGAAGGGGTTATTCAACATGCCCGAGCCATGTCCGATAATAATTCCGTGCAGCCGTCCCGGTTCGGCTGATGCGGGGCTAATTATTAGCAATACGATTGCGATTACAAGGAAAAAAGGGAGGAAATACATCGTTTCGATTGTAACGGGGGTACCTTTCAGGCTTTTACAGTTCCCCAAGGACACCCACACCTTCACCTGCTCTCCCACCTTTATTCAACAACGGGTATCACCATAACTGGCCATACATTGAGCCGTATCAGACTACACAGGAACTCAATGGGACTCGGCCGGTGCGATTTCTACCCGGTTCTCACATTTTCAAAAAGATTTCTGAGGTCCTCAGACTTCCCCAGGCAGATCAGCGTCTGCCCGGGCTCTATGACCTCATTTGGTCCCGGATTTGGCAGGAACTGTTTCTCATCATCTATCAGTCCGATCACCCAGCAGCCAGTCCTTTCCCTGACGTTCACATCACTGAGAGTACGCCCGGAGAGTTTTGAATCCTTGCCAATCTCCAGATGCCCGATCTCTATATCCTGGGTGAGAATAATCCTGTCCATGAATTCTGCAAGGATCGGCGAGGCAGCAGAGCTTGCTATGAGGTGACCGCTGACTGATAGTGAGAATACCACCCGTGAGGCACCAAGGGAATAGAGCTTCTCTGCACTACGCTCCCGGTTGACGTTTGCCACGATAACGGCCTCGGGGTTCAGTTTCCTCGTATTCATCACGATGAATGCCGCATCCCAATCCTCCCTGGTGATAACCAAAACCACCTGGGCTTTTTCAATTCCTGATCTGGAAAGGTCCTCGAGGACAGTTGGGTCCCCGTGTATGAAACCCGATCCCTCAGCCCGAAGTGACTCATCGTCGCTTATCAGGGTGACGTCCTTTCCCATTTCCACCAGGTACCTGCAGGAAAGGGGAATTATCGCCCCGTCGCCACAGACATAGACCTTCTCCCCCATCATTCCACCTCCTCTAACCTGCTGGCAAAGCTGTCGGCCAATCTCTTGATCACGCTCCTGATAATTTTATGGAAGAAGGATCCAAGATCGTAGAGGATCACGAGCAGCAGCCCCAGGCAGATCCATGGTATCGCGGAGCCAACCCACCTGGCGATGCCCCCGATGGAGCCCAGCACGGGGCTTACAACCGCCCCGAGTATGATTATCGTAACTATAAACACGACATCCCTGACCACCCTCCTAATTCCCTGGGTCTCGTACAGGGAACTGAGGCCCATCGAGCTCAGGAAACCCAGGTCCACGAGGACCCTGAAGTCCCGAAGGACATGCCAGAGCAGGTATCCGATGGATGCCCAGACCACCATGGTTATCGCGATGTCGAATGCCTTGTGAAGATGAATGGTCAGACCAGCTGCGGAAAAGACAGGTGATATCAGCTGGTTTAGAACCATTATTACCAGTATGAGGAATATGTTCGTGGCCATCCTTGGGCCACGAATCCTCACCTCGTGGGCGAGTGGCCTCTCCCTCCTCGTCTTGGGCTGGGCAAATCTCGGCACAATCCCCCTGCCCTCGGAGGCAAATCTCCTGAGCCTCTGGGCCTTTGACCTCTCGCCAAAGACGATTATTTGACCTCCCGCGCTAAGTATTGAAGATGGATCCGGATTCGCCTCCAGCTTCCCATCATGGGAGATCGCCACAACCGAGACTCCGAACCTCTCAGGGATGTTCAGCTCCGCCAGAGTTTTTCCCACGGCCGGGCTCCTCTCAGATATTGATATCTCACTCAGGGCTATTGACCGGGCCGAAAGCTCGGCATCGAAGAAGTCAAGGGAGAAATGGCTCTCGGAAGACAGGGCGAGTAGCCTCGCGGACAGATTATCGGATGCGATAACGAGGTCCGCGCCGATTTCCTCGAGCTTGGTCTTGTTCTCGGGATCCCTGACGGCGGCTATTACCCTAATGTGGGGCTCAAGGCGCTTGGCCTCCAGAACCACAAATGCGTTATCTGGATCCTCCAGCAGAGTGATAAGGGAAAGGGCGTCATGGATGCCAGCCCTGAGGAGAGTGGATTCCTCACTCGGGTCACCTATAACCACGTTCTCCTTGGGATCACTTGCATCAGACTCCCTTAACACCCGTACTAGCTGAACCTGGTTCAGGGTCAGTTCCCTTTGAACGATGTCCGCTAGGGCGCCCCGCCCGCAGAGTATGACGTGGTCCTTGTACTCGACCGGCCTTGTCAGGCCCATGACCGCCCTCCTGAGGCTCTCCTCGAGTATCGGCCCGAACAGGAGGGTCAATGTCGTTAGGGCTGAAGATACCCCGATGATTATAACCGGTATCGCGAATAACCTGCCGACCTCCGACGCGGGGGCAACATCCCCGTAACCAACCGTGGTTATGGTCGCTACCGTGAGGTACAGGGAATCAACCCAGGAGATGTCCTCAATGTAATGAAAACCTGCGGTACTGCAAATTACGGTAATTGCCAGAATCGCTATTGACATCAGGGCTTTTATCGAGGGCAGCTACCCCACCATCCTTTCATTGGCGTTTTCGAATAAATTATTGTTCGTCTAATACCGGCCCTATCTCTCGCGCCGGAGCATTTCCACATACTCTTTCGGCTTTCTGTCCCTCCAGCCCCCCGCGTGGTAGGCATGGCTCACCAGGAGGGGGAAGGCAATTGTCGCCTCGGAAAAAACCATCTGCTCGTATTTATCATCGACCTTTCCCCAGGAGTGTGCCTCTCTAAGCGTCGAGCCAGAAAGGCCCCCATCCCTTACGTCAGCCACCGTGATCTGTATTGCGTACTTGTGCATTCCGGCATCGGATCCGAGGAGGTCTGCAGCCACGCTCACGTCCTGGGCGAAGTTCTTGGGCACACCACCCCCCACCATCATAAGGCCGGTCTCCACTGCGGCCATCTTTATCCGGGTGAGATCCAGGAAGTCTTTTGCACTGTCGATCGTCACCCTCCTGCCAGCTTCCCGCCTGAACTGGTGGTAGACAAGTCCAAGACCGGCGGAGCAATCCGACAGGGCAGGTACGAAGATGGGGACCTTCTTCCTGAAGCACTCGAGGACCACAGAGTCGGCACCTGGCCTTTTTTCATCCAGGTACCTCCCCATCTCCAGCATGAATTCCTGGGAAGAGTAGGGGCCCGGGTCCATGGAGTCGGCGATGCCCGCAACGGCCATGTCACACTCCCTGAGCTCTTCCTCGTCTATGTAGGTATCATATATCCGGTCGATCATCCTCTGCCGTAGAATCTCGTCATCTGCCGAGGGAGTTCCCCTGTAGTGGTGGTAGCCGAGGGCCTCGAAGAAGTCCTGGTCGACGACGATGGCCCCCGTGGAAACGATTGCATCGACCATTTCATGCCGGACCATGTCCCTGACGACGAGCTTCAGCCCTGCGCTGAAAATCGAGCCGGCCAGGCAGAGTATTATCGAACAATCGCCATCGGAGAGCATCTTCTCGTATATCATGGCAGCTCTGTGCAGGTTCCGTGCCTGGAAGGCCATCTCCCCGAAGGCCTCGATTATCGAGGTTGAATTGAAGGTCTTGATATCGATGTGTTTGACTTCTGAACTCAGGATATCGCCCTTCTCCAAGGATTCATCTCCCCTACGAGTGGTATCGTTTTCTATTATACCGTCCGTGGCAGATGTCTGTGCCACTTAAGAATGTTCGGAAAACATCGATGGCATGGATTTAAGTGAGCTCGAGAAAAAAATTCGGTCCACCATGGATACCAAAAGTGTCCTGGTCGTAGCGGGATCCAGCCAGCCCGAGGAGGTCCAGCACGCCGTTGAGCTCCTCGTAAGGCGTGTTCGCCAGAGGAGCGAGATCGAAATAGCAGTGGTAACGTCGGAAAAGGAAGGATACACCCCCAATAATCATGACCTGACGATAATTATCGGTGTTCCAGACGGGCACCCGCTGCTTGGGGCGATGATGGAAAAATACCATATCGAACTTCCCATGCTGCCTGACACTCGGCGGGCACATCCCGAGGGATACACCCTTAGGACCGTAGATGGTGACGGGGGCAGGATTTTGATCATCGCGGGTGTCGACGGCCGGGGAACCCTCTACGGCGTCGGGGGTTTTCTGAGGTCCATTTTCTTCGGTTTGGACAGTATATCCGTCCCGGACCTGAACATATCAGACAGGCCAGCATTCTGGATCAGGGGCTCCGAGGCCTCCTCGACGGGCCCCCGTGGCGGCGCGATTGAGCTGGGCAGGTTGCGCCCCCAGACCCAGGATGAGGGCAACGAGGCCATAGAGGATCTCATGCTCCTGGGCGCGAATATCTTCCAGGGCCAGGATGATTTCGTGCGATCCCGGGGCATGATGACCTACTCTGGCAACTGCGCCAATGCATTACCGGGGGAGTTCAGCCCGGACTGGTCCGCCACGCCCTCAAACTCTCTCCACATCAAGGTTAATACCTACTTCAGGAGCAGGTATGTCTGCCCCTCGATACCGGAAGCCCGCCAGGCTCTTCTGGAGCACTACGAGAGGACGTTCAGCGAGATGCCTCCCTGCGATTTCTTCACAACCGCCTCCGGTGACGTGGCCGGTTGCACCTGTGAGAGGTGCATGCCCTGGGGGGAGACATTCATCCGTTTGACCAGGGAGATGGCCTCCGTACTACACAAATACCAGCCGGATTGCCGGCTGATCGCCACCAACCAGAACCTGACGGATGAGGGAGACCAGGCCATGCTGGACTTCCTCAACTCCGAAGATCCCTCGTGGTTCTACGCTCTCAGGTACGGTCCGGGCGGGAATGAGATGTCAAACTATAACAGGGGGCCCCTTAACCCAGCCTGGTTCAGGTACCCGGGATTCGGCTGGGTCGGCAACTACCTTAAGTATCTCCACCACCAGCTCCCCCGAGATGTGGAGGTGCTCCTCTTCAGCGATATTACCCACTGGATAAGGTCACAGTACGGTGTACAGAAGCCCGACGTGGCCCTCGCCGTGATCTACAACCGGAGGACCTGGAACGCCAGGCCAAGAGCCCTCCACAGCATGGCCCGGGAGACCCTCCACTACTGCATCGGGGACATGTACTACAGCGAGGGCATCCATGATGATTTCAACAAGTGGCTCTGGCACCGGATGCTATGGAACCCGCAAATATCCGCGGAGGCGGTGACGCGGGAGTACTGCCGGTACTGGTTCGGGCCCGAGGCCGAGGAGGAGATGGCGGAGGCGATATTCCTGATGGAGGATAACATGGGTAGACCCGTTCTCGGGAACCGGGGGATTCCCAGGGCCGTTGAAATCCTGCGGGAAGCGGGTGCAAAGATACCACCGAACCTGAAGGAGATGGACTACAGGTGGGGTATATTCATGCAAAAGGCCCTCCTCGACAGGTACATCCAGCTCCGCCTAGCCCATGGGGAGGGGTTGAAGAAGGAGGCAGCCAATATTCTACGGGACGCAGGCACATCGGGCGATCCCGGTTCAGGGATATCAGAATCGCTCCGGGTGCTGGGTCGTCCCGCTGAAACCCCGGAAATGATGGACATCAGGCTGCAGATCGAGGGTCTGGGCGAGGATACCAACGATAGAATAGGCTACAGGGAGCCGTCCATCTTCGACATGAACGAGTTTGACGTCACCGAAATAGGCTGGTGGAAACGGGTCCTCGGTCTCGCGCTCCAGAGCGGCAATGATGGCACTATGCGTGAAACGGCGAGAATGGTTCTCCACTACGAGGATCCGGGGGAGGGTGGCCACTACGAGAGGGTGGGCTGGCCCTGGGACAGCGAACACCTCGTTGAGCATCACAACATAATTGGCTACTTCCCATTTTCAGGGCCCGCCATGCTCCACCACTACGGCATGGGCTACTCCTGGGGCAAGGACGCGATGATGACCTTCGTCTACCATGGGCTCGACCCCCGGGCCGACCACGTGGTAAGGATATCTACGGGTTTTCACTGCGATGGCCTGGAGAAGGTGGGGGGTCAAGCCATGCGCCAAAGGCTCTGGTTAAATGGCACCCGAACCGGGGAGGATTTCCCACTCCCCCTTGGGGAGATCCGGGTCTTCGAGTTCGACGTCCCACCTGGTACGATTAAAGACGGTAGACTTGAGATAAAACTCAGCGCAACTGGAGAATTCCCGGCGGTCGGACTAAACGGCATATGGTTGATGCGAAGGGAACATATGACCTGGTCGGCCAGAAACCTGAACTACCTGTGAATCTGGCAGTGTTTTAACAGTGTTAAACAAGCTTGACAAAAAAAAAGGAATTGCGGGGAGGCGAACGCGAACCAGGTCTCCAGCCCTCTTTTGAGGCTTGGTTCTGGAAGCCTGCTCCTTTTCCTGCCTCGAGAGAACCACGCTCCTGGAAGTCTTGCGCGATTCCTGCCTCGACGGGACAGGTCCCCTTACGGGATGCCCTTGTTCTTCCCCCTCCCCGTCGAAAGACCGGGGTTGGGGAGTAGCTCCCATCGGGCTGGCGACAACATACTTGCGCATGTTGATGCCTTTTCGCCTGAGTTGCCGGACCTGGGCCCGGCGACTCCGCTTCCGGCGACATTCGCCTCCTTACCGCTCCAATGCCTCTCCCAGCCACAGGCTTGCAGGGAAACGGCCCAAACAGACCTCCAGTCCTCCAAACCGAGGCTCGGATCTGGAACCCTGCTCCTATGCCCACCTC
>Ga0180433_10000795_pt1 | contig 53402 bp, 38 predicted proteins | sample SS_ome_8_FD_132980 | JGI IMG/M metagenome (GOLD analysis project Ga0180433, IMG submission 132980) | Hypersaline lake sediment archaeal communities from the Salton Sea, California, USA - SS_1_D_1 metaG | ecosystem: Environmental > Aquatic > Non-marine Saline and Alkaline > Hypersaline >...
AAGAGGTCCTCGTACGATTCTTTTCACTCGGACCGCTGGACTCCATTTTTACATTGCCGGCACTGCAGATCACCGATTCATCATACGTTGCACACAGCGAGGACCTGCTCTACCGATCCGGATATGAACAGTTTAAAAAACTAAAAGGCTCAGGAAACTTCATCCATCTCATTCATTCAGCGGGACGCCTCGATGAGCGGGGGACCAGTAAGGATATCGACAAGCGAAGAATATACATAGATCTTCTCGGGAACAGAGTGCTCACGGTAAACAATCAATACGCGGGCAACAGCCTCGGATTAAAGAAACTCGCACTGCGGCTTGCAATTTACAAAGCGCATCAGGAAGATTGGCTGACCGAACACATGTTTATTATGGGTGCTCAGCAAGAAGGGAAAAACAGAAAAACTTATTTCACGGGCGCCTTTCCCAGTGCCTGCGGCAAAACATCAACAGCAATGATTCCGGGACAGACCATCGTGGGCGACGATATTGCGTATATCAGAGTCGGCGATGACGGCAGGGCATATGCCGTGAATATAGAACGGGGTATTTTCGGGATCATTGAGGATGTGAATCCTGTCGATGACCCGGTCATCTACAATACCCTGACAACACCCCGGGAGCTGATATTTTCAAATATCCTGATCAATGATGGAATCCCCTACTGGTTGGGGATGGGTAAGGATCTTCCCGACAAAGGAATAAATTACGCAGGCAACTGGGAAAAGGGAATGAAGGACAAGGAGGGAAATGAGATACTCCCGGCACACAGAAATGCTCGATATACGGTGCGGATCGAGGACCTCGAAAATGCAGATCCGATGCTTCACAATCCCGATGGGGTGCCCATAAGCGGGATCATCTACGGCGGAAGGGATTCGGATACGTCTGTCCCGGTTTATCAGAGCCTCGACTGGAAGCACGGCGTATTCGTGGGCGCCTCACTGGAATCCGAAAGTACAGCAGCCACTCTGGGAGCAATCGGTGTGCGGAAATTCGATCCTATGGCAAATCTGGATTTTCTGGTAGTTACGCTGAACACCTTCATTACAAATCACCTCAAATTCGGACAGAGGCTTCAAGAACAGCCCTTAATTTTTTCGACGAACTACTTTTTAAGAGACGGGGATCGATTTCTGAACGATAAGGTCGATAAAAAAGTATGGCTTATGTGGATGGAAGGGAGAGTTCACAACGAATTCGAAGCGATAGAAACACCTGTCGGGTATATCCCGAAATACGAAGATATTAAGAAACTTTTCAGGGAAATTTTCGATCGAGAATATACACAAGATGATTATATCACCCAATTCTCAATACGAATCAACAGATTTCTTGAAAAATTGAAGAGAATCGAAGAAATATACCTCAAGGAAGATGAGGTTCCTGAAGAATTTATGAACACACTGTTTCTCATCCGTCAGCGCCTCAATGACGCACAGAAGAAATACGGGAAGGATGTTATTCTCCCCACGGAATTCATTCCGTGACGCTTCCCGGTCACCGAGAGGGTGAACACCGTTACCATTCTCGAATCGCCCACCCCCTCTTCCGTGCAATTCGTGCGAGACTCCTGTCGGGACTCACACATATCGGTTTCATTACCCGCTCGAGAACAGGCAGGTCTGAAAATGAATCAGCGTAATAATAGGCACGCTCGAGATGAAATCCTTCTTGCCGACAGTATTCAGCAGCCCGCAGCAGTTTTTCCTCTCCATAGCAATACCTGCCGATGATTCTGCCTGTGAGCTTCCCGTCGGCAACTTCAAGGTCCGTGCAGAGCACATCACTCATATTCAGATAATTTTTTACGGGATTGCATATATAGTCGGTTGCAGCCGAGAGAATGACCGTTTTCCCACCATTGCGATTGTGGAAATTAATCTCATCACGCGCACCTTTTCTGAAGTGATTCACCACCACCTCTTGAAACCAGTTCTGTGTAAAATCAATCAATTCACTTTCAGACGTTCCCTTATACTTCATGGCCCATTTATTAATAGTCTTCTCTGTATCGCTCAATCCCATGCGATGAACAACCGCAACGAAAAGCCCGAGCATGAGCTCTCGAAAACCGATCACATTCTTATCGTATGAATACCTGACAAAAAGTTTTCCGCTGCTCGTATTAAGTATTGTATTATCGAGATCGAAGAAAGCGATGTAATCCTTCATAATACCCTCATCATATCAGATTTCCCCCGAAAAGAATCACTGAAGGAGAAGCATTCACACAAAACAGTTTTATAAGGGGACTTCTAAAAACCATTAATATGATGTCCCCTTGGCCAGCGTTGTTTCGCACATCCTGTGTACACTAGCATGCGCGACGTCGTGTCGCTGTGGGCTTAGTGTCTGATAAAACCAGTATTTATAATCAGGGGATCAATGTAAATACCGGTTTTTAGAGGTGCCCATAAATAAATCCATGTGTCAACAGAGATTTATTATTTAACAGGCATCATAGAAATCGTTCTTTGAGAAAAATGAGACAATACTCCTCTCTCGGTTTTTCTATTATGCATCTATCATTTAATCTGCATCTCAAGGCGAAGACCTCTTATCTCTATTCCCTTGTAGCAATTAGCCAGTTTTTCTGCATCTTCGAAATAATTCAGTTGACATAATACTGAACTTAACCTCTAATAGCCTTTCAGGATGAGTGGACTTAAAAGAAAAGACCTCCTGGACATTCAATCGCTCACCACAGAAGAAATTACTCTCATCTGTGACTCCGCTCGGTACTTCAAAGATCTCTTCACCCGTTCTGTTAAGACCGTTCCCGTCCTGAGAGGGAAAACGGTGTGCTGCCTTTTTTATGAACCATCAACGAGAACAAAACTGAGTTTCGAACTTGCAGCAAAGCGCCTTTCAGCAGACCTGATCAATCTCTCCGTTTCCACCTCAAGCGTCGTAAAAGGAGAATCACTCATCGATTCGGTTCATACCTTGGAGGCCATGAAGGCCGATTATATTGTTATGCGACATGCGGTGTCATTGGCACCGCATTTTTTATCAAAAAACACCCGATCCTCCGTTATCAATGGCGGTGACGGTTTTCATGCTCATCCCACACAGGCGCTGCTTGACGCCTACTCAATCCTTGAAAAAAGGGGAACCCTTAAAGGACTACACATCGGCATCGTTGGCGACATAAAACACTCGCGGGTCGCCCGTTCCGATATTGAGGTATTCAAGCGGCTTGGCGCTCAGGTGACCCTGTGCGGACCACCGACGCTGGTACCGGACGAATTCAGTCTGTATGACGTTAACATTACCTACAATCTCGATACTATACTCCCCACCCTGGATGTTATAAATATGCTTCGAATACAGCAGGAGCGACAGCAGGGCTCACACTTCCCTTCTATCAGAGAGTACCATCGATTGTTTGCTCTCACGACTGAACGTTTGAAAAAGTGCAGAGATGATATAATCGTCATGCACCCCGGCCCCATCAACCGCGGTGTCGAGATAGATGATGCCGTGGCGAACAGTCCTAACGCTATTATCAATGAACAGGTAACCAACGGTGTGGCCATTCGGATGTCCATTTTCTACCTTCTCAGCGGGGCTGCTCCTCTGGAAGGAATAGATGACAAGTGAGCCTCGATCACCGTACCTGTGCAGAAAGTAAATTTCTCGCGAACAGAGTATATCGATGAAAATAATAATTAAAAATGGAAGAATCATCGACCCGTTGTCGGGGACCGATGAGCATGCTGATGTGTTAATTGTTGATGATCGTATCGAGAAGATCAAAGCGGGTATTCCCGATAAGGATGCACATGAAATACTCGATGCGACAGATTGCCTCGTCCTTCCCGGACTTATCGATATGCACGTTCACTTCAGAGAACCGGGTCGTGAAGATATCGAAACCATCATTGGCGGCTCAATCGTCGCTGCAAAGAGCGGATTCACCTCGGTTTGCACGATGCCCAATACCACTCCCGTTATTGACAATCAAGCGCTCGTCCGATTTATCAAACTTGAGGCGGAAAAGGGCCCTATCAATGTTTTCCCCATTGCAACAATTACGAAGGGATCACGCGGGGAAGAGATAAGTGAAATGGGTGAGCTCGTTCAGGGCGGTGCTGTCGGTTTCTCTGATGATGGAAGACCGATTATGAGGTCTATTCTCATGCGACGAGCACTGGAGTATGTCCGGATGTTTGATCTTCCCATCATCACACATTCCGAGGATCTTGACCTCTCAGATAACGGTGTCATGAACGAGGGAGCCACTTCGACCTTCCTCGGTCTCAAAGGGATTCCGAGAGAGGCAGAGGAGGTGATGATTGCTCGAGACGTTATCCTCACTCGGCTTACCAGGGGCAAACTGCACGTCGCACATGTATCATCCGGGGGTTCCCTTGACATTATTCGTCGTGCAAAGGATGAAGGTATAAATGTAAGCTGTGAAACTGCTCCACACTACTTTTCACTTACCGACGAGAGCATCGCCGAACAGCTCTCACTGGCGAAGATGTATCCCCCCCTCAGAACCGAACACGATCGGAGAGCGATAATTGAAGGCCTGCGAAATGGAATCATCGATGTTATTGCAACCGACCACGCTCCGCATCTGGAAAACGAAAAGAAACAGGAAATAGAATATTCCCCCTTCGGGATCATCGGATTGGAGACCGCAGTACCGCTCGTCATAACAATACTCGTGAAAGAGAACAATTTCTCTTTCAGAGAAGCCTTTGCAAAATTGACCTGCAATCCTTCACGTATTCTCAACCTCGAGCGGGGCGAGCTGAAAACCGGCAGCGTTGCAGATATCACTGTTATCAATCCCGATAAGACGGTGACCATCGATGATACGTTCCTTATATCAAAGTGTAAGAATACACCCTTCATCGGAAGGAAACTGTACGGATCAGTCGAATTCACCATCTGTAACGGAAAAGTCGTCTACCGGAGTGAGCAAGGACAGCATTAAGGAGATCCCCGACGCGTGAGCTGAGGAGCACATTATAAACAGGCATCACCGGCTCATTCATCAGTCACTATACACATCAGTCGTCCTGTTTTCTGCTCTTATCGAATGCGTCGTTACCATCAATTCGGCATAAACAACCCTTTTGCCCGATACGAGTCCAATGAACAACCGCAATGATTCGAGTGACATGCGCAATCACCGGCGCTCCATCATGACGCGGTCAAAAATCGTTTATCCGGTGTACAGATATCGAGAGAAACAGGGTGCAGAACATAAGCAATCAGTACTAATACAACAGTCGTGGAAAAGGATTAAGAACGACCAAACTGAAAATCCATAACAATTTGGGGAAACATTCACAAATTTCTGTTGATTTAAAAATAAATCTCAGGAAGATAATGCCCCATGGAGGTAAAGTTTTACACTGTCAGTGAGCTGACCCGATCAATCAAGGATGATCTCGAAGGAAATCCCGAGTTCAATAATATATGGATAAAGGGAGAAGCAACAAATGTAACCTACCATTCATCAGGTCACATCTATCTCACCCTGAAAGATGAAAATGCAGTTATCGCAGCGGTATTCTTCAGATATGCCAACAGGAATCTCTCATTTAAAATCGAAGAGGGGATGAGTATTTTTGCGTTTGGCAGTATAAACGTATTTGAGCGTCGCGGTAACTATCAACTCATCATAACGCAGGCCAGACTTGAAGGAATAGGCGAACTTCAGAAGAAAATTGAGCAGTTGAAACAGAAGCTTCTCGCAGAAGGGATATTTGATACCGAGCACAAAAAAAAGATGCCATTTCTCCCCCGACGGATCGGAATTGTTACCTCGCCAACCGGAGCGGCTCTGCGGGATATCATAAAGATTGCAACGAGGCGGTTCCCGAATATTGAGCTGCTTCTCGCACCGGTTCAGGTACAGGGTGCTGACGCTGCTCGCTCAATCGTCACGGGCATTGAAGAGCTGAATAATCCGAAATGGGAAGTGGATGTCATTATCGCCGGAAGGGGGGGTGGTTCCTTCGAAGACCTTATGCCGTTCAACGAGGAGATCGTTATCCGGGCCTTTTATCACTCCCGGGTACCCATTGTCTCTGCCGTTGGCCATCAGATCGATCATCCCCTGTGTGATGACGCAGCCGATCTCGCTGCACCGACACCATCAGCAGCAGCCGAAATGGTAATACCGTTAAAACTGGATATTCAAGAGTATATTGATCATCTGAGAGCGCGATCCTATGTGGCTCTCCTCTCCCTGCTCAGAGAGGCTCAGGCGAGAAGGGACGGTTTAATGAATCGACGCGCTTTCAAGAATCCCCGTGAAATCGTTTACAACAGGGAACTCCTCCTGAACGACATAGAAAACCGGATGATCCTGTCAATGAAGGACCGTATTGCAAACAGAAGGAATCAAATTTTAATGCTTCCCGATCTGAACCGTTTGATCAAGTCCGTCATCAACGAACTGAAACACCGGCACGACAGCGTTCTCAAAAAACTCGACAGTCTTTCTCCCCGTGCAGTCCTGAAGAGAGGTTATGCTGTCGCACGAGATTATCAGGGAAAGCTCATACGCAGTGTCAGCGCAATTGCTGTTGGCAACGAGCTGAACCTCATGTTGTACGATGGCTCCTTAAACTGCACCGTCACTGCAAAACAGAGAGAGGTCTTTCATGGAAAAAAAGAAAAAAGCAAACAATGAGGTATCATTCGAAGAAGCTCTTAAAGAGCTCGAGGAGATTGCGCAGAAGCTCGAAGGGGGAGACCTGGGCCTCGATGAATCCATCGCTGCGTTCGAACGAGGAATTCAGCTCTCGCGCTTCTGCCATGACAAGCTCGAAGAGGCGGAAAAGAAGATAGAGATTCTGCAGAAGGGTGATGACAAGAAGATACGCAAAAAAAACGTAACCATTGATCCTGAAACCGGCGAAATTGACGATGACGTACAGGGCAATCTCCTATGAAATCAGACAAAAACGAACTCCTTGAGATAGGCAGAAGGGTCTTAACCGTCGAGAGCAATTCCCTCTCTCACCTTTCCAGTATGCTCGACGAACGGTTTGTGCGAGCGGTTGAGCTGCTGCTCAAGTGCAGGGGAAGAGTTATTATCACCGGAATGGGAAAATCCGGAATAATATGCAAGAAGATGGCAGCAACGCTCACCTCAACCGGTACGCAATCAATGTTTTTGCATCCCTCAGAAGCACTGCACGGAGATCTCGGATTGATAGCGAAAAACGACATCATCATAGCCGTCTCGAATTCGGGAGAGACGAGGGAGATTATCGAGCTGATACCCCATCTTAAAATTCTGAAGAATAGAATCATTGCCATCACATCACAGTCTCAATCCACCCTCGCCCAAGAGGCAGACGTGGTTCTCCTGTACACCGTGAAACGTGAAGGATGCCCGCTGAATCTTGCACCGATGGCGAGCACTACGACTGTTCTTGCCCTCGGTGATGCCATTGCGGCAGCACTGATACGAGCGAAACGGTTCAGTGAAGAGGATTTCTACCTCTATCATCCCCGGGGACGGCTTGGACAGATTCTCCTAAGAGTGTCCGACCTTATGACGAAAGAGAATCTCCCCATCGTACAGCGAAGCACTTCCATGCAGGATGTCATTAAGATAATGGTGGGGACCAATGTCGGTGCTGTTTTTGTGAGCGGATCAAAGGGGCATCTCAGAGGCATTATAACCGATGGAGACATGAAGCGCATTATTGAAGGGGATTCCGGGCTTATGCAGAAGAGGGCAGGCGATGTGATGAACGACGAACCAAAGTGGATCTACGATGACTCCCTTGCGAGAGAATCGTTGCTCCTGATGGAGAAGAACAGGATTACCGTACTGCCGGTCCTCTCTCGAAGAAAAAAAATTGTCGGTGCTATACATATTCACGATATCATCAAACATAATTACGGGCATCCGGATCGATAAGAATTTCAGAGATACGTTTATACCGTGAAGACATCATTTCATTGCTCATCATATTCGAGAATAAAAAAAAGGCACGGGGAAAGATACCATGAAAAGAGCGATTATTTCCATACTGATTATACTTATGCCCCTCGTCAGCTGCAAGAAGGAGGAGCATATCTCATTCTGTGAGGGTATTTCACCTGCAGGGGAAAAAATGAAATGTGGAACGAAATTTACGACAGGTGATCTTACCGCCGTTGTGGAGGCGGCTAAGCCCTTCGAAACGGATTCACTGAACGTCGCCGTTCACGAAATAAAAAAATTCAAAGAGGAACCCGCCTCCTCATTCTCTGTCACGGTAAAACCCGAAGAGCAGCATGCGCGCTTCACCATGTCGTTCTACAACGAGGGGAGGTACCGCGTTTTAATATCAGATAAAGATGAGAATATGATTGCAGAAGGCACGATTACGATAATCGACACCTATTAGACTCGTTCCAACAATAAACCGGTTACGTGCAACGTGCTCAATCCCCTTTGCCGGCCGCTGAGATAACACACAGAAGAAAAGCATAACTCATTCTGAACGCCTGCTCAGTGTTGCTGCGACCATTACCGAGAATCTCTACCATCCTGCGCATCGGCATTCCGATATGCCCCCGCAATGTCATCACAACAAAAGGAGAGACAAGCATGTCTTTCAGGGAACACTAAACAGAATGAATACTCATTAAACTTTTTATTATTGTTATATAATATTTGATTGACTTTCGCTATATATCAAAATAACATTCCTGTATTATTTTAATTCATCAACAGAGGGCCTGACATGGACATTAGATTTGTAACTGCACGATATGCGGATGATGACAGCATACTCCAGAGCAAGGCACAGTATCTCTTTATCTTCTGTGCTGTTCTTGCCGTCGTTGTGACGATACTGCTCCTCGTGACACTCCCCACAACAGACGATCCGTTCACGTCCCTCATCGCAATGGTTCCCATGATAGTTATCGCAACGGCTTCTCTCTTCCTGATACCGATGAAAAGATACAACATTGCCGCCTTTCTTCTCCTCTTGATCGTGGGCGCCGGCCTGGTTTACAGTGTACTAACCTCAAAGGAGGGAAGAGCATTCTACGCAACCACCGCTTATTTGCCAGGCTTCATTGTACTTGCGATCTTCTTCTCGAACAGGAGAATTGCCACCTTCTTTGCGGTTCTGTTTCTCGGCGTCGAATTAATCTATTTCTTCATGATGAAGAAAGCAGGAGTGGATCTCGCTTTTTTAAACGAATCGATACGAGGAGCCGTCGCTTCGCTCTTCCTGACCTACATTATCGCCATTCTCCTTGAGAACACGCTCAACAAGGCAATCGTAAAAACACAAGAGGAATCCGATAAGACAAATACCCTCTATCTCAACACCTCTAATCTCCTGAATGAGATCACTGAGCTCATAGGGAAGCTATCGTCATCATCGGATATCATGGCAAACACCTCACGGCAGTTCTCCGAAAATGCGCAGAACCAGGCCGCCTTTGTCGAGGAGGTCACCTCCACGGTGGAAGAGGTATCCGGCGTTGTCGAAAACGTCTCCAAGAATGTCGGCGAACAGTTCAACAGCATCAATCAGGCCATAGCTACCATGGAGGATCTCTCGGAAATTATCGAGAAAATGGGAACCGGCATACGGGAGGCCATGAAGACGACGGAGGGCATTTCGGTGAGAATAAAAGACGGAGAGGAATCTCTGAACAACATGAACAGCAGCATGTCAAAAATCATTGAAAGCTCCAACGAGATGACCACTATTGTCGGAATCATCAATGACATCTCCGATCAGATAAATCTTCTCTCGCTGAATGCGGCCATCGAAGCTGCCCGTGCCGGCGATGCGGGGCGGGGCTTTGCCGTCGTGGCCGATGAGATATCGAAGCTCGCCGATCAGACGGCGGCGAGCATCAAGGAGATTGACAGCCTCATCAAGGTCAACAATGACGAGAGCAATACCGGCATGTCGAATGTCAGGAAAACAGTTGAATCCATACAGACGATAATCGAGGGAGTCAACACTATACGGGATATGATGAATGAGATATGATCAAACATGCAGCAGCAGCTCGGAAAAAATGAGGAGGAGAACCGTAATACCGGTGATGTGAAAGTGCGTTCCGACGAGATTAAAACGGCCACTGACGAGCTGAAAACCGTCATCGATGAGATATCAAAATCGGTCTTCAACATCAACGAGCTGATTCAATCCAATGCCAGCGGTGCGGAGAATATGGCGGAGAATTCCGAGGCGGTAGAGAATGTCTCAATCCTCATGAAGCAGAAGGTGGAGTCCTTCGTCGCTGAAGGAACCGATCAATGAAGAACGCGAGCATGCTCCTTCTGCTGCATCTTACTCCGAATCCTTCGTTCTCTTCTTCTCCTCCTGATAGAATACGATTATCAGGAGGAGAGCACCGATTACGATAACCGCATCGGCAACATTAAAGGCAGGCCATCTGAAGAAGGCATCATCACCGATATAAACGAAATCCACCACCCCCGGACGGTTAGAGAGATTCAACATACTCATGAATCGATCGAGTATGTTCCCGATTGCACCGGATCCGATAAGCGCCATGGCGTAATGGAAGAGTGGCGTCCTGTCACGCTCCGATACGTATAGCACAACCAACAACCCCAGCACAATGAGCGATATAACAAAAAAAAGTGTCTGGTATCCCTGTAGAATTCCGAAAAGCCCCCCCTCATTGTACACGAGGGTGAACTGTACAAACGTTCCCAGAACATCTATCCGCTCATGGAGGCTTAGATGTGATACAACGAGCGACTTGGTAACCACATCCAGTACCAGGGTAATGGCAAATAGGATTCCCGCATAGATATGCTTTCTCATGCATGCTCCTCGATCAGGTTTGTTGTAGCTGCTTAACAATGGCTGAACATCTTTTGCATATGCCCGGGTATTCAGGCTCCGTTCCGATATCGGCTGAATCAAAATAATTCCAGCACCGTTCACATTTGACACCTTCTGACTTCTTCACCGAGAGGTACGAATGATCGTATTCATCCAGCTCATCAGAGATAGTATCGATTATCTCAAACCGAGAAACCTGGAAGAACCTGTTTCGCTCATCCATCTCAGCCAGCAGCTTTCTCGTGCTCTCACTTTTCACATAAATCCGCACTTCGGCCTCAAGTGAATTTCCAATATACTTTTCTTTGCGCTTCTCTTCCAGTGCTTTGAGAACATCCTGTTTTATCTCTACCAAACGGAGCATCTTATTCTCAATCTCAGGATTGTTGAACTTCTCATCCATCGTATAATACTGTTCAGTATGAACCGTACCCTCATGAAAATAAAACTGCCAAACCTCATCCGCAGTGAATGCCAGAATGGGGGCAATCAATCTGACGAGCGTGTTTAAAATTTCACTCAAAACGGTCTGATTTGCCCGCCGTTTCAAGGAGTCCCGCTTTTCGATATAGAGAATATCTTTTGAAATATCGAAGTAAATCGATGATAGTTCAACTGCACAGAAATTCAGGATTTTTCGATAAACGAGATGAAATTCAAATTTCTCATAGCACTCGATAACCGCCACTGACAGCTGATACAGTCGGTGCAGAATCCACCTGTCAATAGCTGAAAGCTCTTCATAGGAAAGCGCATGTTCCGATGAGAAATCTGCGAGATTACCGATGATAAACCTCAGGGTGTTTCGAATCCTCCGATAGGAATCAGCCACCTGCTTCATCATTTCATATCCGATTCTCACATCGTTTCGATAATCCTCTGATGCGACCCAGAGCCTCAGAACATCAGATCCATACTTGTTGATAATCTCTTCAGGATGAATGACATTCCCTGCCGATTTACTCATCGCCTTGCCGTTCTCATCAAGGATAAAGCCATGCGTTAAAACGCTGTGATAGGGAGCGTGATCCCGAAGCGCCAGTGCAGGCCAGAGAGATGACTGAAACCATCCGCGGTGCTGATCACTTCCCTCGAGATAGAGATCAGATGGCCACCGGAGTTCATCCCATTTATCAAGGACAGCGAAGTGTGAAACGCCGGAATCAAACCAGACATCGAGAATATCATACTCTTTTTCAAATTCATCGCTTCCACACTCGCAGGGGGGCAGATCAGGGTAGAGATCGGCAATTTCTTCAGTATACCACGAATCAATGGACTTCTCCAATGAGATCCGGGCAAAATGGAGTATGGTCTCGCCCGTCATCACATTTTTCCCGCACTTGCTGCATCTTATTGAAGGAATGGGGACCCCCCAGGATCGCTGCCGCGAAAGACACCAGTCCGGCCGTGTCTCAACCATACCTCTGAACCGCACCTTCCCCCACGATGGTATCCACTGCGTTTCATCGGTAGCCTGCAGTGCCTTCTTTCTCATATCATTATGATCAATTTTAAAGAACCACTGCTCGGTCGCCCGAAAAATAAGCGGGTTTTTACAGCGCCAGCAGTGCGGGTACGAATGAACTATTTCACTGACATGCAAAAGGGTGTTGTTCGTTCTCATCAGATCGATCAGCTTCTGATTGCTGTCGAAGACGTTTACCCCTTTCATCATTTCGAATTCATCGGTGAATCTCCCCTCATCGTCAACCGGCGAATAGGCATCAATGCCGTACTCGAGGCCGATGAGATAATCCTCCAAACCGTGACCGGGAGCAATATGCACCACACCCGTACCCTGTTCGAGCGTCACAAAATCAGCGAAGATAACCTTCGATTCTCGTTCAATGAAGGGATGGAATACAATCAGCTTTTCAAGCTGTTCTCGCGTAACGGGCACCGATTTCTCGAAAGAGGAACCGGTTATGTGACTTATCTGTTCAGCAAGCCCATCAGCGACAATATAATAGTCATCACCGGATTTATATGCCGAATAGGGAAATGAAGGATGAAAACAAACCGCAAGATTTGCAGGAAGCGTCCATGGCGTCGTCGTCCAGATAACAACATACAGCCTCTCCGGATCGACACCCGCAACAGTAACCGATTCGGGCGCAACCTTAAATTTGACATAAATAGAGGGTGATCGGTGATCGCCATATTCGACCTCAGCCTCTGCAAGAGCGGTCATGCAGGTGGGGCACCAGTATATCGGCTTCTTGCTCTTGTAAATAAATCCCTTCTCGAAGATCCTGCCAAATATCTCAACAATCTTTGCTTCATAGTCGGCAGACATCGTAAGGTAGGGATTCTCAAAATCACCAAAAACTCCCAATCGCTTAAACTCCGCCATTTGAATCTTAATATATTTTTCCGCATACTCGCGGCATCGTTTGCGAATCTGTATCTTCGGCATGCGAGTGGCCTCATCGCCAAGCGCTCGCGTTACCTGCAGTTCAATGGGGAGACCATGGCAATCCCATCCGGGAACATAGGGAGATTTGAATCCCATCATGGTCTTATGCTTGACGATCATATCCTTCAGGATCTTATTCAGCGCATGCCCTGTATGGATGTTTCCATTCGCATAGGGGGGGCCGTCGTGCAGGATATACAGCGGTGCATCCTTACGAGACTCCAGAATTTTCTTATATATCTGTTCCCTCTCCCACTGCTTCAAGATTTCGGGTTCACGCTTTGCGAGCTCCGCCTTCATCGGGAAATCGGTTTTCGGAAGATTAACCGTTTTTGAATAATCCATTATTGCCGTACCATTAATTTAATTCTCTGAACCTTCGGTGCAAAGAGGCCTTCAAAGGGCATATCGATCGTGTTAATAAGAAACACAAATACTAATCTGTTTTGTCAATATATTTTTCAGCAAATTGAGACTCTCTGCATCTTTCACCACCACAATCTCCAACGGTTGCAGCTTAAAAGATGATGGTGACAGGATGGCAATCTCGCTTGAATAATTCCTACAGTAACATCATGCCATTTCCGTAGCAAGACACAAATAATTCACCAAAGAGCAAAAACGCCTCTTTACCGGCAAACCGGTCCCATGATTATGAACAGGACATATACCGTTTATCATCACCATCCCCGGCATTTCAGGTATCACTGGGATCGTGTCTTATCAAAACTTGTTGCAATAGCAAATTGTACCGCTTATACTTGAGGAGATGCAGGGAGTTTCTCCGGAGATTCCGGCTCTTTAGGAGATTTACTCCCCGTGATACTGTTAATCTATTTTGGACATCTGAGACGAGGGAACGGCTATGAAAAGGAAAAGAATAATCATAGCTCATATCATAATAGTAACGCTCTCCGTGTCACAACTTCTCTCTCAATCGACACGTGATCAGCGGGCAATGATTAAAGCCGACGAATCACTTGTTGTTCCAGGAATAGGAGCGGAAAAAATACTCCTTGGCGACTACGCGAAGGAGATACTTACCATAAAGGGCTATCCCGATCGCATCGCCTCCTTCACTGAGAGAAAGGAACTCTTTGCAGAAATCTTCGAACTGGATTCGCCAGTAAAGATATACTTCGATAAAATATACTACTACCGGTCAAAGGACGCCATTGTTTTCATTGAGAACAGCACCATCTCCTCAATCATCGGTCTCAACTCGTATCGTATTACCGATGATGCGGTAAACCTTAATAGTGGAGCTGAATACTTCATATTTAACTATGGAAATACGGGCATGCGAACTTTCAGCAAGAAAGAAAACAAAATTTATCTCTACGAAACGCTGGGAATTGCGATAGTCGATGACAGGAATGACAACACCATCGACATGTATATCATCTTCATGAGGCCAAAAAAGGAATAATCATGATGATTTCTCCAGTTTTTCGAGAGGTGGAGGTGATTTCTTATCGGTACTTTTCTGCTTATTTTTCTCTTCGCCTATCAGTTTTTTCCCGGCAGTCGGCCTCTTCTCATTCTCTTCAGGCTTTTTCACGCGATTCGATTCAATTGATTTGCGGGAGCTCTTTTTTAGCGAGTCAGCCTTCTCGGGAGTATACTGTTTCTTCTCTTTTTCTGCAATTTTTTCCTCTCCTTTCCTGGAGAGGATGAGCTCTTTCCCCCGCTTCACCCGAGGTTTCTTTTCCGGATTGCTCTTTACTGCATTTTTCATTCGCCACTGCTTAACGAAATTATCCGCATAGTGTATGAGCCGCTTTCGTCGCTCATCCTCTCTCTTTTCCGAGTATACCGGTATATAATTCGGTCTATTATGCAGCCTCTGATCCAACTCCAATGAAATTCCATAGCGCCGCTCATACATCCGTTCCAGTTTCACCATCTGTGAAGAGCGAGCAAATCGTTCAAGCAGTTGTGTCACCCTTTGAAGGTTTCCGAGGTGTATGTAGGACTGCACCATGTTATGAAATGCAGGATGTTCTGAATCAAATTCTGTTGCCAGGTGCAGAAAACGCTCATAGAGCTCTGCTGCTTCCCGATACCGCTCCCTCTGAAATAAATCCTCCGCTTTTCTGAGAATCACAACCTTTTCCCTCTTCTTTATCTTCGATACGAACAACCTCCGGGGCTTATACGTTCCTCCCTTCAGATAGTACTCTCCCTTCACCCTGACGATAAAGGGGTTTGATTCCAACTCATTTTTCAGTTTCTCATCGTACGCATCTCCCGTTATGAGGTTCCTCTTCTGGAACAACCTCCTGACAATCTTCGCCAGCAGCGGGGTTGCAATCTGATGCGCGGCCTTTCCAATAGAACGATTTGCCCTATTCCCGAGCCTGACGCCCGCTATGTAGGTGTCATCATCAGCCATAAAGTGAAGGGTGGCCAGCGCATCCTTAAAATCATTGGAGGTGCCGGTTTTCCCTGCTCCAACACCCCGCATTGCGGACATGGAACCCTCTCTGACGGTTTGCCTCAGAACGTCATTGAGAACCATGCAGGCAGCCTCCACATAATCTCTTCCGAACTTTTCCAGGAGGGCGCTTTCCAATGAACGGTAATTCGGTGAGAGAACTGTCCCATCAGGAAGCATCACCGCTTTCAGATATGTGTGTTTCTTCAGAATACCCCTGTTCGGGAAAACCGAAAAGGCGAGGAGGAACTTGTCATAGCGCTGATCGCCATCCGATCCCCCGAGAACCAACGAACGATACGCTTTGTGCATACTGCCAGCATCATCGATATTCATCATTTCATTCAAGAGCTGTGCAAAGACCTCGGGAGTCACTATCTCCTGAATCTGTACATGTACGCTGTTTATCGAGTGGACCAGCGCTCTCCTGACGTTCACCCAGCTCTCCGAATACCGCTGATAGTTCTTCGGGGACCATAACCAGTTTTCGGTAATCTCATCGATATCCTCATCCCGATGGGGATATCGATGGATGAAATTCTGATAGACCCGTTCCTGTTCCAGTGAATAATTCCGGTAGGTTAACTTCGTGTCCTTGAGCTGATCGCTCAGATTAAATCCTTCAAGAAGGAAATAGAAAACAAGAAGCGGTTTTAAGCTTGATCCCAGAGAGCGATTGGCCTGTGTTATCCAGTCCCATTCATCGTTCCCTTTCGAGGATCCCCCGACATCGGCGATTATCCTGTTCACCACATTAAATTCGCCAGATCGCTTCTCATTCGCATGTACTATACGTGCCCCGCCATCAAGCATAACCAGGGTAACGTCATCGCTATCAGCATCGGTGGACCTCGCTGCAATCTTCACCGATATCCGGTCAATGATTCCCTGAAGTGCATCCTGCATATCCCTGTCAATTGAACTCAACACTACCAGCCCCGAATCGGAACGATCCGTACCGAGTTCCCCGTCAATTTCCCGTTTGATATTGTTGACCAGACGGTTGCTCCTGGAGTATATGCTCGAGGCGAAGTTAAACGCAATCTGCTGACTCAATGCGTCAGTATATTCAGCGTGAGAGATCTCGCCTGCCCTGTGGAGCAGATGAAGAAGAAAATCCGTTCTCTGATCAATCCATTCCTTCGATAATCGATTCTCCTTGAGGATTTCCGGGTAATTGTGCCGATTCACGTCAAAGGCACTATTCTCAGCCTCCCACGCTCTCAGCAGGGAACTCGCCGCCCCTTTCTTCTGTATGAGCTCTCTGAGTTCATCCGCTTTCAGCCAGAGGGCATACTCTTTTATTCGCGAAGGCTTCTTCACCGCTCCAACGAGCATAATCTGCTCCCGCAGATTGAGCTCATCCAGCCCTCGCGAAAAATACATCTCTGCCTGAGATCTGAAACCGATTATATCCGACCGGAGGTGTCCACCATATACCTCGTTAATATACGCTTCCAGAATCTCATCCTCAGTCCAGAACCAGTCAACCATCAAAGAGGCGGGGAGCTCGAATTTCTTCTGCTCAATCTTCTTGTCCTGTTCAATTCCCGAAAAACGTGAAACGACATTCGGGATGTCCCTCGTATAGAGCATCTCCATGACCTGATTTGATATCGAGCTCCCTCCCCGCATATCACTGGTGTAGATTGCATAAACAGAATTGTAATACCTTCTCCCAAAATTCTCCATCCACGATAATTCGTATTCACTGCCAAACCGATAAATACTCTTCAGAATATCGCAGATGAGTCTTTTCACAATTTGCGGAACAATCACTATATTATCATTCCCGCGGTGAGGAACGGGGAACAGGTCGTTTCGAAATCTCCGGTCTTCCCTGAGAATAATCGCCTCCCGCATTATCCTCGGAAACTCATCGAGTGGTATCCACTTCCTGGTGTTTGGCTTATGGTACCATACCGTCACAAAACTGAAACACTCATTCAGTCGCTGCATCCACCTCGTCGGAGCGGGAGCATTGCTCACCCGAATGGCAATATCACCCCTTATTCTCTCCAGCGGCACGGCAAGAGGATCGTACACATTAAAAAGATCATCAGTGAAGTCATCAAATGCATATGCAAGCTCCTCCCACCAGCCCTTCACGATGATGAAATCGAGAACTCGTTCCAGGGTCCTGCGATCAGTTATCCTGAGCTCGCTTAATTTCTCTTCTTCAATAGTAAGAACCGTCAATCCAATCTGATCCTGGATTCGGATTGCTCGGTAAACAGGATAGCTGAGCTCCACCGCAAGCTGACCGGTATTATCAATTTTGTACCGTGTTGAACTGTACGGTAGCGAACCCTTAACGTCAAACTCAGTGAAGCGGGCACTGTTATTCATCACGCTAATACGATTCGAACGGCGGGCAAAGGGTGAATTAATTGTCAGCACCTCTTTGGAGGTGAAAAGTGCGCTGTGTGTATAATCGTTGCGTACATATCCATAGAGGAGCATGAAAATGTCGAAGAGGAACGGAATGAGAACGGCTACGGCCAGAACGGCTATCGACCACTTCTTGACACGTGGCGCTATCCGTTGCATCGTGCGCTCGGGATTTCTGACACAGAGATGCCGAGAGAGATATTCAACGACAGCATTAACTTCATGGAGGGCGAAGAGTCTCTTTTCACCCCAGTGAAACGATGCCTTATTCCTGACAAATTCGTTCGTTTTAAACTGCGGATAAAATTCTTTAATATACCCTTCAGGAACCGCATCCATGCTGCCGAGAGAGAGCAGTTCCTGAAATCGCTTTTGATTCTCGCGAGTGAATATCGGCTTTCTTGAGACTCCCTTCTTCTGCCCGGCATAGCGGACAATCTTTTTATCAAGCGAGACGATCTCACCGAAAGAGAAATACCTTTCACGCCCCCGACCGGTACAGTCAAGCAAGAATCCCGTGAGATGATCCCGAAATCGACTGTTTGGTGTAAGACAATCGAAAAAACTTCTGCGTATCCGATCCCCGATACGCGCTCCAAAGTGTCTGGTTATTCTACTTCTGGCATCCCGCTTCGACTTCACATACTCCGAATGGGCGAAGGGATTGAGCAACTCCTTTTCAAGGTCGACAGGCGTTTTCTTTTTCACCTCGAAAAACAGCGGATCAGAAACAACAGCATCGCGCACATATCTGCTCAGAGAAGCGATTTTTAAAGCGAAGTCCTCCCCGCGTATAAGCTGATCGTTGGCGAGGCCTATCCAGAGCATGGGATACCGGACAAAGGGGAGTCGAATCCAATAACTATCGAGAAACCACCGTCGGGGAACAATCTTTGATCCGAGTGCGGAGAGCTTTTCCGTAATAAAATGAATCATTGTCATGATACCTGAAAATCAATATATACACAAAAGCAGAGCGTACCGTTGAAGCCGCTATAAATTTCATTTCCCAGTGGTATGCCGGTGATGGCACAATTCAGTTCTCGGTCTGATCATAATACTGTCGTACCTCATCACAGGGATACCTGTTCAAGACCCCCTCCAAACATAAAAGCGGTGAAATTAGACTCAAAACATTAATTATCAATATAACTACTTTACGGGGAAAAACAAACTTAAACCGTAATGGATGAATAAAAACGGCACATGTGCACACTTCAAGTTTTTTTTATTTTTATTGATAATCAGGCGGTATTGTGTTTGATTGGATAAAACATCATACGTGTGCACATCGTTTAAAGATGTTAAGGAATTTCAACTGTTTCGGAATAAATAGAAACATGTGGGCAGGGTGATAGATGCATGAACTCTCAATAATGAGTAGCATCCTCGATATCGTATTAGAGCATGCAAATCGATACAATGCAAAGAGAATATCAAAAATAAATCTCATGGTCGGAGAACTCTCCGATCTCATTCCCGAGTGGATGCAGACTTATTTCAACTTCGTGAGCAAGGATACCATCGCTGAAAAGGCCGAATTGAATATCGAACGCATACCAACGGTCATCAGATGCAAGAAATGCAAAAGCGAGTTCACCATTACGAGGGAAAATCTTGAGTTCGTTTGTAAAAAGTGCAATTCAACAGATATCGAGCTCGTCTCGGGAAGAGAATTCACCATTCAGAGTATCGAAATAGAATAAGGGTGTCATAATGATAACCGTCGGCATAATTACCGTCAGTGATCGCTCACACGCAGGAACAAGAAAAGATCAGTCCGGCCCTGCAATTCACCTTTGGGCCGAGGAGATGGGTTTCACGGTAGAACTGGAGACGGTTATTCCGGATGAATATGAGCTTGTCAGAGATAAGCTCATTGAATTCTCCGATAGGGATATCGACCTGATCCTGACAACGGGGGGAACCGGACTCGCAAAAAGAGATGTTACCCCCGATGCAACACTCGCAGTTATCGACAAACATGCTCCCGGATTTTCCGAGGTCATGCGAATGCGTTCTCTCGGTATAACCCCCCATGCGATGCTCTCACGAGCAGTGTCGGGAATCAGAAAGAACAGTTTGATAATCAACCTTCCGGGAAGCCCGAAATCGGTGAAGGAAAACCTCGGATTCATACAAGACGCCATCCCCCATGCCATCGAGCTCCTGAGGGGTGAGGTCACTGACTGTGGTAAACAATAACCGCATCTCACGTACCGTTCCTGCGAGGTGAGATTCCTGCATCGATTGAAATCACTTTTATGCATGCCGTTACAATTAAAATTATATTATACGAGATGAATTTTCCCGATAATAATAAAAAGTAATTTCAGAATAACCGAATTTTCATCAAGTATACAGTCCTATCAGGATAATGGATTTACCGCTCGTCAGACATAGGAAACGTCCGGGAAGATGCATCTTCGCAAGCGCCCTGGCACTACTCATCCTCATCGTGCTGTTCCCTGCAATGATCAGTGCAGGTCCATTCATCAGCATCAATAAAATAGACATCACATCAGAGTTCCCGGTTGTACGGATCTTTATAACTGCACGTAATGTTGATCACTCGGATCTCACCGGACTCGGCGAAGAGAATATCTTCATCTATGAGGATGGATTCAGGGTCAACTATGTTAAAATAATGAACAGCGAGTACGGCAAGGACCTGCTCTATCTCGTCTTCTCAATCGACTCGAGCAAAAGCATCAAGAAGTCATTCTTCGAAACGATCAAGAAAACCGCGAAGGAGATAATCCTGAACGCCAGGCCCGATGACAGGATCTCCATTTACCGATTCAACGATGAGGTGCTCATGCTCAATAACTTTACCGGCAACAGGGCACAGCTCATCGAAAATATCAACAGGATTGACCAGCACGGCACAGAAACACTGCTCTTTGATTCGGTATACGATTCCATCGACATTTTAAGCCGGGTGGAGGCACTGCGCAAAGGTATCATCGTCTTTACCGACGGGAAGGATGAGGGGAGCAGCATCTCTTCACAGGATATCGTAACCTTTGCCAGAGATCTCGATATCCCCGTTTATTTCATCTGTTTGAAATCGTCGAGCAACCTGAAAACGCTTGCACGGATATCCAAGCTCACCGGGGGGAAGCTCATTTACAGCACGAATGCGAATGATTTTGCCAACATGTATCGAACCATCGTCAGCGCCATCAAGAATGAATACGCCATTCAGTACAAGACGATGCTCAAGGCAGACGGTGAGCAGCATCGCATCGAGGTTCGATTGAAATACGGAGCTATTCGCGATCGCGATGTGAAAGATATCGTCTTCCAGAGAAGCATTATGGACATGGAGATACCTTCCCTCTCGGAAATAATCCTGGCATCCCTCATCATCATACTCATCGCACTGCTCATTGTTGTCCTCTTCTCCTTTTTGAAGCGGAAGGATCTCGTTGACAAGATATACAAACCGAAAAAACTTCCCCCCGCCTATGCCGAATATAGCGCAAGCATCGATCGCGCTGAAAAAGTCAGACATGAAGAGGATACCGTGCTCACCGAGAAGGATCCCGAATATGTTTACTCGAAGGCATGGCTGCTGCAGAAAGACGGTCCCGCCGTTGGAAAGCGATTCCCCATGTTCTGGGATGAGGTGACTATCGGCAGAGACAACAGCAACACTATCGTGATCAAGGATGATGCGGTCTCGCTCCAGCATGCAAAGATCAAGCGAATAAAGAACGCTTATTATCTCTTTGACCTCGTTTCTGATAACGGAACCTATCTCAACGGCAAGAAACTGCTCAGGCCGAAACCGCTTTACGACTGGGATGAGATAAAAGTGGGGAGAACCATGTTCGTCTTCAGGGGAAGCAAGCTGGCATGAACGGAGCTGACACCTCGCCCTCGCCTCAATTTAAAAAACCCTCTTCTCAGCCTGATCGCTGAGCCAGTCCAGGCCGAGTTCAATCAACACGCGCTGTTTTAATATATCCACTCCCGAATGAAAACCATTTTCAGCAGACCAGGTCACTTCTAAACCAATTCCACTGGAAATGAGCTGCGCCTTGACATCCTCCTCAATGCCTTCACCGGCAAAAACGATTATAGTCGGGATGGGAGTTTTCCTGGCATCATCGAGAGTATAACTCAGCTTCTGATACGCTGTCCCCTGCGTTGCCTGGTACTTTGCCTCAATGCCGAGATACCTCTTTTCATATTGGAGGACTATGTCGAGCTTTCTCTTTTTGCCTACGAATCTGCTCCCGACGATTATCTCCCGATAGAGATGGAGATCCGCAATTTGCCACTCCCGTATCTCTCCGATAATGGCATCCCTGAATATCTGACCGAGATTGGGCATAGATTTCTCTCACTTAAAATTGGTAATTACCAATTCGTAAATCTGACCTCGCTTATCGCCATCGCAATTTATTGAGCGCTTTGCCAGAACCCGGGTAATGTGATAATCCCGGTAGAGATCCTCGAAGAAGGAATCATCGGGATTCGTATTCTGCGGATCCGAATTGCTCAGCATCACCCGTGCTCCCTTCGAATCCAGATACCGAAAATAATGAGCCAATCGAATCTGCTCCTCATCATTAAAATCGAATTTACTATATGACGTAAAACTCGACGTTCTGCTTATCGGTCGATAGGGCGGGTCAAGGTATATGAACGAATTCCGCGTAATCCGCTCACTGAATTGCATGAAATCACCAACTGCAATCTCCGCCTTCTGCAGAATATCGGATGTCTTTCTCAAATTCATTTCATCATAAAAATGCGGCCGCTTGTATTTGCCAAAAGGAACATTAAAGTCTCCCTTCTTGTTCACCCTGAAGAGACCATTGTAACACGTTTTATTGAGAAAAATCAGTTGTGCAGCTCGTGGTATCCAGTTTTCAGAATAACGGCTATAGTTGATATTGAATCGCTGCAGATTATAACTTTGCCTGATCTCGTAAAAGTACCCCTTCTTCTCATCATCATTTAATTCGAGATACTTCTTTGCATATCGAGATAGAAACTCCATCAAGATATCAACATCTCTCTGTATAACCTGATAGGTTAATATGAGATCCTCATTTTTATCAACAATGTAGCATGAACGCGTCCTATAGCGCTGTGCTAAATCGAGGAAAACCGCACCGCTTCCCACAAACGGCTCGAAGTATCTGGTAATTTTGCCCGCTTTGAGCTCAGGAGGGTAAAACTTTTCGAAATCGCTTAAGAGCTGCGATTTGCCGCCCGCCCACTTCAAAAAGGGTTTTGCTATTATTTCTGTCATGACTTGGAATAATTATCAGGCTCGAAAAAAGTACTATATAAACATTTAGGTGACATAATACTATCAATAATGAGCAGTGTCAATAACTTTAAAAGTGCCACACAGACTGTTGTTGGGAATCGATATTCATAACCCCCTCTGATAATTTTCTATTGACAAAGCTTCAATACGCTCCCTACAACATAATGATACTTTTCTACCATGCTCCCGGAGGAACCATGAGATATCTCGTTATCGGATCAGGCGGAAGAGAACATACCATTGCATGGCGGTTACTGACAGACGGAAGCTCTCGGGAGGTATACGTTGCTCCCGGAAACGGTGGCATCAGAGACGAATTTCGAGCAAACATACCCGTTGACGACTTCGGCGGAATAGAGCGGTTCGCCATTGAGAAGAAGATAGATATCGTCATCGTCGGTCCCGAAGCACCTCTCGTTGACGGCATTGTTGATTTTCTCGACAGGAAGAAAATTCCGGCTTTCGGCCCCACTCAGAAAGCGGCGATGCTCGAGGGGAGCAAGCTCTTCGCCAAACAGATAATGGAGAAATACGGGGTTTCGACAGCCCGACATGCCGATTTCATCGGAAGCGAGGAGCTCCTCAGATTCATTGATAACACCGAACAGTATCCGATCGTCATCAAACTCGACGGCCTCGCAGCCGGAAAAGGGGTCGGCATTCCGGAAACCAGAGAAGAGGCGGTGGCATTCGTCGAGAAGAATGTCACGGACGATACTCATGTGTTTGTCGAGGATTTTGTCGATGGGGAGGAAGCATCGGTGCTGGGGATTTCCGACGGCGATACAATCGTTCCCTTCGTGGCGGCACAGGATCACAAGAGAATTTTTGATGGCGACCAGGGGCCAAACACCGGCGGCATGGGCGCCTATGCTCCCGCACCTGTCATGGATGAGATCAAATTCAGACGGGTTCACAACGAGGTGCTGAAACCGACTGTTCAGGGAATGAAGAGTGAGGGGATCCCCTTCAAGGGAATTCTCTATGCGGGACTCATTGTCAGCGGGGATGATATCAAGGTCCTTGAATTCAATGTCCGCTTCGGCGATCCCGAGGTGCAGGTGATTCTTCCGCTGCTCAACGAGAAGCTCGGCGATCTCATCCAGGGAACTCTTGCAGGAAACCTCAACGAGATGAGCTTCACCTTTTCAGAAAAAACAGCCATCACCGTTGTCATCTCTTCGGGAGGGTATCCCGGAAGTTACAAGAAGGGATTCGCCATATCCGGGCTCGATAAACTCAGCGACGACATTATACTCTTTCACGCAGGAACACGATACGAGAACGGCACCTATTACACGAACGGCGGGAGGGTCCTGAACGTCACAGCTCTTGGGGCGACCTTTCAGGAGGCCCGCAACAGGGTATACGGCGAGATTGACAAGATATCTTTCGAGGGCGCTCATTACCGGAAAGATATCGGGCATCGGGCAATGAAGTATTTCGAGTAAGGCGAGGCGTTTCATCATGATCATACTGGAAAATGGGCTCATACACACGATGAAAAAGCCACCTTTTCGGGGGAGTATTCTCATCGACGGGAGGAAGATAAAAAGAGTTACGTCGGGAAAGATCACGTTAAAGAACGCGGAGCGAATCAATGTCGACGGTGCGGTGATTACTCCCGGATTTATCGACGCGCACACACATCAGGGGCTCTTCCAGGGTGATATCGGATGGGCGGGTATAGACCTCAATGAGCGGACCGATCCGGTTACTCCCCATCTGCGCGCCATCGATGCGCTCAATCCCTACGACCCTTCCCTGATGGAAGCGCCGGAGGGGGGCGTGACGACAATAAACACCGGGCCGGGAAGCGCCAATGTCATCGGGGGGCTCTTCTGCACCATAAAGACTCACGGCACCGTTATCGATACCATGACCGTTCGGAATCCATCATGTTTAAAAATAGCTTTCGGGGAGAATCCAAAATCGGTATACGGGCGAAGGAGCAAGGAGCCACAGACCAGGATGGCAATTGCAGCGGTTCTCCGTGAAAATCTCTTCAAAGCCCGAGAATACCTCCAGAAGAAGAAAAAAGGAAAAGGGAAAGGAAGCGCAGCAAAGAAACCCGATTTCGACATGAAGCTCGAAATCCTTTCACAGGCCGTAAGCGGCGTGCTTCCCGTTCACGCACACTGCCATCGTGCCGATGATATTATAACGGCAATACGGATTGCTGACGAATTCAAACTGAAGCTGGTTCTTATACACGTGACGGAAGGCCATAAGATTGCCGAGCATATAGCCAGAATGAATATCCCTGCCGTTGTCGGTCCCTCATTCATCGGCAGGGAAAAGGCGGAGCTTCGCGAGATCAGCTTCAAAACTGCCGGCATTCTCTCCCGTGCGGGAGTGACGGTATGCCTCCAATCCGACACCTATCCTCCGCTCAGATACTTCCAGACATTAATATGCATGGCAATAAAAGAGGGCATGGATCGCGAGGAAGCCCTGCGAGCGGTTACCATATATCCCGCGCAGGTCCTCGGCATAGAGAAAAAAGTAGGATCGCTCGAGGTGGGAAAGGATGCAGACATTATCGTCTGGAGTGGTGATCCCCGAGATTTCTACTCTCGGGTTTTAACGGCATTCATCAATGGAGATATGGTATATCATGCAGACGGGACGTAATCAGCTTCACGAAATTTCTGCTGCTCTGTGAGAGGCAAACCAGCACAGAAAGAACCATTACCAAAAACTGTAAAAAAACCACATTAGAAGAAAGCATCATTTTAATCTTTTTTTCGCCTATTACAGAGCAATTTCGGCTTCCCTCCGTATCCGGCATCCCATCGTTTTCGAAACACAAAATTATGAGCTCCTCTAAAAACCAGTATTTACATTGAACCACAAATTGTAAATACCGGTTTTATCAGGCATTGTGCACACAGCAACACGACGTCGCGCATGCCAGCGTGCACAGGAGGTTCAAAACAACGCTGGCCAAGGGGACATCATATCAGTTTTTAGAAGTCCCCTTATAATAAAAACAGCTCCCGGATGAATTCAACAGGTACAGTGAACGGAAGGGAAATAGACAGAGGGGACCAGTGATGAACCAATCTGTTCCGCTTCGCTGCTCAGATCGAGAGTGCCTTCAAGGAGATCAAAGAGATTATCAGCGATCATACAATCCTTGATCCTCCCGACTATTTCTCCCCCCTCTATGAGAAAGGCGAGATCGAGGTTTGCCGAGAACTGACCGGTAAGCGTGTTGGATTGCCCGAGGCCGATAAACTGATCAACGAGAAGTCCCCTCTTGATAACAGACAACAGATCATCGAAAGGGACTTCCCCTCTGGAAACAATAACATTGCTGAACGAGGGAATCGGGAGTGAGGCATGAGATCGCGATGCATTCCCTGATGATTCCAAACCGAGTTTGTGTGCAAATTTCAGATCAGAGATGAATTGCATTATAATGCCATTCTCAATCAGCGATTTATTGCGGGATATAACTCCCTCATCATCGAAGGGGAAACTATACACCGACCCGCGCAGGCGAGGTTCATCCGTGATGCCGAATTTTGAATTGAAGATCCGCTCTCCTCGTTTATCACCGAAGGGCGAGATACCCCGAAAAACCGCCTTTGCTGAAAATCCAGACTTGAGAATGGAGAGGAGCTGGGCAAAAGCTTTCGGCGTAAAAACAACGGGAATCCTGCCACTTTGCAGCCGCTTATCTACGACAGCCTTCTCGATCTTGTCTATAATAGCATCCGCCAGTATCTGAATGTCGACCGGCTCTAAACCGGTAAGGCTCTCCCATACCTCAATCATGGAACCATTTTTCATAACCAGCTTTCCATTCATCGATGCTGCATAATAGGAATACCGATAACCCCCTTCAAAGCCCTCGGAATTCAGAATGCGCTTCCTGCCCGAGGACCCGCTGATGGTAACATCAACCCGGATATCCGGAAATCGTTCCCGCATACAATTGATGGCATCGTTCCCCTTGCGAATCTCATCATCGAGATGAAAGCGCATATCCTCGCAGAAGGGCTCGAAAGAATCCTGGACCGAATCGACAGGAAGCTGAAACTCTTCAATATCGCCCTTCTCTGCAATCGCCAGGGCAGTTTCGATAACATCGCCGACAGTATCCATTCTGTTGGCATAGGAGAATCCCGTCCGCTTGTTCACATTAACACGAACGCCAAAGCCGCTATTCTGCCGCTCGCGAATAGAATAGAGCCGATTATTCTTGAATGAAATTGGCGTGCTCATCCCCTCTGTTTCGATAATATCAAACCAGCGGCACTTCCCTGTCAGCGCTCGACGAATATCGCCCTTCATCTCTGCTTCCCCCCGATGAGCACATCTTTTATAAGAATATGCGGGCCGCCAAAAGAGACCGGCAGGGGTGCCTGTCCTCCCTTGCCACAACCGCCAAGCCCCCCGTACATCTTCTTATCGTTCCCGATCTTCAGGATGTTCTTCAGTGTTTGAAACACATTCCCCGACAGGACGAGGTCCCTGAGCATCCTCTTCTTTTTCCCCTTCTCAAGAGCATACCCGTATCCGGCAGAAAAGGTAAACATCTCGAGATTTGTCTGTCCACCGATCACATCAACTGCATAGATACCTGAAACATCATCACAGATCTCATCAAGCGTATATCTTCCATTCTCAATAGAGGTATTCGTCATTCTCACAAGTGGCTCGCTCATGGGCGAGAGTGCCCGCGCATTGCCGGTCGGTTCCTCATTCATTCGAAAGGATGTTTCACGGGAATGCAACCTCCCCGTCAGCAACCCGTCTCTTATAAGAAAAGTTTTTTTCGGGAGAATCCCCTCATCATCACAGGGGATGAATCCGGGCAATCCAGAAATACTGCCGTCATCAAGAACATTGAGATCTTCTGAACCGAATCTCCTTCCCAGCTCCATAAGCTCACTCATCTGCTCATTCTCATAGATGAAATCAGCCTCTGAAAGATGTCCGAATGCCTCATGAATGAAGACGCCCGCAAGCTTCTGGTCGACAATCACATCATAGGTGCCCCCCCCTACCGGCTCCGCTCTTAAAAGATCGAGTGCAACTTTCACAACGTCCGCTGCCATCTCATCACGATTCTCCGCAATTTCAAAGCCGCCATACCCCGCAACAGAATCACCGAAGGGCTGTATCACATTCCCGTCTTTTGCCACCGAGGAAAAAGAGACACCGCAGAACGATTTATCGTAGATGACCTCGCTTCCCTCGCTATTCAAATAGAGATGCTGACCGGCGACATCTTTGTAGGTTGTCCTGGTTGTCTGAATAAATTTCGAATCTCTCAGCATGTCATTGTAGTGACGCGAAAGCTCGAGTTTCTCATCGAGCGACCTGTTCGTAAAATCTTTCACAACCGGTGTCTTGTAGCGGAGCCTGACCGGTTGAGAGGAAACAATTCCCGAACGCTCCTCACCGGCAATCGTCTCAGTGATTTCAAGACCCCGCTTCGCAAAGCGCTCAAAATCCCGCAGATTGTTAAATGACACGAAACCCCAGGAACCCTTATTGAGAATTCTCACCGATCCGCTTATCGATTCTCCAGAGGAGATGGTATCGACGCTTTCACCCGAAAGAACAATCAGCGTTGCTTTGCTCCGGGAGATACGAGACTCGGCATAGTCGCAATTGAGCTTTGATATAACCGATGATATCTCCCGGATGAAATCCTCGCTTGTCACTTTCATTGTATCCTGCCCCTTCGCCATGCGGAGTCTGTACTCAGGCTCACCGAAAAGTATGGGTATATTCACAGAAACCTGCATCAGCACCCGCCTTTTTCCTAAATATCGGTTTATACCCTGTCAATCACAAAACATCTGCCCGACGATAGTACGCAAACAGAAAACCTCTCTTGATACAGATAATCAAATGCCATTGTGTCAATGGAATCGCACTCTCGATTAATTCTTGAATTTTTTACCCTCTAACCTAAAATTGATGCAAACCAGTTAACCAAGAGCAGCTGTACACCAGAGGATATCATTATCTGCAACAATCCTTCACATCCTTGTATGCGTGTATGCCGGCAACTGTCCATAAGAGCTGTTTTTCCTATTTTTCAAGGAGGGAGGGGGAAAATGAACCAGAAGGAAGTAGTCTCTCAGCGTTCCGAGCGAGCGCGGGTAATTGCAAGAGCCGGTGGAATCGAAGAGGCGATACAATCGGGTGACCTGCCCCAGTACATTGACGTCACCCTCTCAGAAGCGCTGATCCTTGGGCTCCTGCGTCAGGGAGTGAAAAAATTTGTCGGGATATTCGGACACGGCTCTACGGAGATCGGGGAGGTCCTTCGCATCTACGAGAAGGAAAAGCTCCTGAAAACCTTCCCGGTAAGACATGAAACCGAAGCGACACATGCCGCAACTGCACTCCGCTGGGTCACCGGTGAGAAAGCTGCCATCTTCACCTCGATTGGTCCCGGTGCAATGCACGCGCTGGCGGGCTCCCTTGTACCTGCCAACGATGGACTGGGGATCTGGTTTCTTCTCGGCGATATAACCACCGAAGATGAAGGCCCCAACATGCAGCAGATCCCCAAATACGAACAGGATATCTTCCTTCGCCTTACAGAAACCATGGGGAGAGCGTACATGCTCCACACGCCGGGAGCACTGTGCACCGCTCTCCGTCGTGGACTCAACACCGTCGATCACCCGTACCGCGCAGGTCCCTTCTTTCTCCTTCTCCCGATGAACACGCAGCCAGCACACATAACACTCAATCTCGACGAGCTTCCCGTCGTATCACCACCACCGCCGGGTCCTTTCCCGGAGAACATACAGTACGAAAAGGCAATTGACGCAATTGTAAGCTCAGAGCGCACCGTGGTCAAAATTGGCGGTGGAGGGAGGAGTGCCGGCCCCGAAATCCTTGAGTTTCTTGAGCTTGCCGATGCGGTGGCGATAACGACTCCCCTTATCTCAGGAATCATTCCCTTTGACCATGAACGCAACATGACCGTCGGCGGGTCAAAGGGTTCAATCAGCGGGAACTATGCCATGGAAGAAGCTGACTGTCTTGTTGCGCTGGGAACACGATTTGTCTGCCAATCGGACTGTTCACGAACCGGCTATCCGAACGTCGAGACGGTCATCAACATCAATGCCGATCTGGAAGCAGCATTACATTACGGAAAAACAATCCCCCTTATCGGAGACGTTGCTGCAACTCTCGGAAAGCTCAACGAAATCCTCAGGGCAAGAAAAGTTGCCCGGGGAGAACCCTCTTCATGGTTGACCCGCTGTCAGGCGAAGAGAAAGGAATGGGATGCTTTTCGTGAAGAACGATACCGAAATCCCTGTCTCTATGATGACCTCTGGGGGAGGGAAGTGCTCACACAGCCCGCCGCAATCAAAGTTGCAACTGACTGGGCACGTGAAAATGATGCCATCACCTTTTTTGATGCCGGCGACGTGCAGGCGAACGGATTCCAGATTGTTGAGGATGATCGGCTCGGCCGAACCTTCACCGATTCCGGTGCGAGTTACATGGGATTTGCAGTATCAGCGCTTCTGTCAACCGCACTCGCCTCAAAGCCCTTCTATGGACTGGCATTAAGCGGTGATGGTTCATTTACGATGAATCCGCAGATTCTCATCGACGGTATCGCGCACGGCGCCAGCGGCTGTATCGTGCTTCTTGACAACCGGCGCATGGGAGCAATATCGGGTCTTCAGACTGCACAGTACTCACACGTATATGCCACCGGCGATAGTATCGAGGTCGATTACGTCGCGTGGGCACAATCCGTAAAAGGTGTCACGGCTTTTTTTGGCGGGTACTCAACGGATTCCCTTCGGGATGCGCTGAACAAAGCACGAAGTCACGGATTATCACTCATCCATGTACCCGTTTACTACGGCGACAATCCCCTCGGAGGCATGGGGGTCTTCGGTCGTTGGAATGTGGGTAACTGGTGTGAAGAAACTCAGAAAATCCGTCATAAAATCGGCCTTTAAACGATACTTCATTATTTTACAGGTTTGCCAATGAGCACACGAGATACGTCAAAAGGAATCAATCGCAATCTGACCAGCTATGGCGACGTTGAGTTCAGCAAATACATGCGTCGGGCCTTCCTCGCCTCAGCGGGATACGATAGGACCGATCTTGACCGGCCGATTATCGGCATCGTCAACACCAGTTCAGACTACAACACCTGCCACCGGCAGATGCCGGAAATGGTCAACGCGGTTAAACGGGGCGTTATGGAGGCCGGCGGACTACCCTTCGCCTTCCCGACCATTTCGTTAAACGAAATTCTCACTTCGCCCACGACAATGTTCTATCGGAATCTCCAGGCAATGGAAACCGAGGAGATGATAAGAGCCCAGCCAATGGATGCCGTTGTCCTGCTCGGAGGTTGTGATAAAACAGTCCCCGCACAGATTATGGCTGCGCTCTCGGCAAATGTCCCGGCCCTGAGCGTTCTCGCCGGCCCCATGATCACCGGATACTGGCGCGGTGAACGACTCGGTGCCTGCACCGACTGCAGGCGTTTATGGAGCAGCTACCGGGCCGGAGAACTCAGTGAAGAGGACATCAAGGAGATAGAGAATTCCCTCTGCTTCACCGGTGGCACCTGCATGGTCATGGGAACAGCGCAAACCATGGCAAGTGTGGTAGAAACGCTCGGTCTGATGCTCCCCGGCGGAGCATCAGCACCACATGCTTCAGGGGATCGTCTGAAGCACTGTGTGGCCTCAGGAAGACATGCGGTACTGCTCGCACAAAAAGAGATCCGGCCTCGGGATATTCTGAGCAGAGGTTCCTTCATCAACGCAATCACTGTTCTCATGGCACTCAGTGGATCAACCAATGCAATCGTTCACCTGCTGGCGATAGCCCGTCGAGCCGGAATACCACTTACCCTTGACGATTTTACCGAAGTTTCCCGTCGGGTGCCGGTACTGGTTAACTGCAAGCCGGCGGGAAGCGGATACATGGAAGACATGCATCATGCCGGTGGCGTACCGGTGCTCCTCAAAGCGCTTGAACCGCTGCTCGATCTCTCCGCCCTTACCGTTATGGGCAAAACGCTGGGCGAACTCCTTCACGACGTCGAGCCTCCCGGCGACTGGCAGGACACTATTCGAACGCTCAATAAGCCGCTTGGCCCTGCCGGTGCAATTGTGGTTCTTCGCGGAACTCTTGCACCTGACGGTGCCGTTATCAAGGCTGCTTCTGCAACGCCGTCACTTCTCACCCATCGGGGACCTGCAGTTGTCTTTGAATCGGCCGAAGATGCAGCAGAGCGAATCGATGACCCATCGCTCAATATAACGCCCGACCACGTGCTGATTTTAAGGAATGCCGGACCCGTCGCTGCCGGCATGCCCGAAGCAGGATCACTTCCCATTCCCCGGTATCTTGCAGAAAAGGGGGTGAAGGACATGGTCCGCGTCTCCGACGCCCGTATGAGCGGCACCGCCTTCGGAACCGTTGTGCTCCACTGTTCACCTGAAGCTGCAGTCGGCGGTCCCATCGGACTGGTCCGGACAGGAGATCTCATTGGAATAGATGTTCCCGGCGGGCGCATTGACCTCATCGTCACGCCCGACGAGCTGGAACAGCGGCGCAGGGAGTTCACTCCCCCTCGTGTTCCCGAGCGTGGATGGCACAAACTCCATGTTGAGCATGTTCTCCAGGCGCATCTCGGGGCTGATCTCGACTTCCTCTGATGGAGCCGATCATAACCCGACCAGCGAATCACTAATGCTATCCATTGGAACAGGGAGGAATATTCATGTTACGAGAGATTATCGTTGATCTGAAAAAAGCACAGGTCTGTGTTGAGCCTGCATCAAAGGGACCTTTCGGCAAGGCACTGGCAATACAACGCATTATCGAAGCGGATGACCCCGGTGCAGTATACCTGACCGGATATACCCCCCTTATTGCATCCGGACTCGGGTTCGCCGGCAAGCTCAACATCTACGGAATAAGTCTTCTGGGAGGAAATCTCCAGGGGAGCCGATCAGGCGGCCTGATAGCAACCTTTCTCACTCGCCTGGGTATAACCGGCATAAAGGTCACCGGCGAATCGGATGAGCACCTCGTCCTGCATATTTCCGATGAGGGGGAACCTGAACTCATTCCACTGAAGAAATATGGGAACTCCATTGCCGGTACTACTGATCTCTCGCAAAGGCTCTATCATCATCACGGGAATGATCTTGGCCTTGCACTCACCGATCCGAAAACCACCGGCTTTCAGTACAATGCCATTGCGTGCAATACCAAGCGTGGGGGACCTCCCAATCGTGTAGCCGGACGGAGCACCTCCTGCTTCGGGAAAAATGGCCTCATTGCCGTTGCTGTTGAACATGCGCCCCAGCCACTGCATCAGGAAAACATCGATCAGAAGAAGCTCATCAGTGCAATCCGCCTTATTCACAAAAATAAAAGCAACAAGGATCTCGCCGGTGACAGCGGCGAACAACCGCTGCTCGGCGGAACGTACGGTGCCGCAGCGAAGTTTCGTTTTGATTACGGTCACGGATTGACCAATCTCTTTAGAAGTGCACACGTTCCGGACGAGTTCTACGAAAAGCTTCTGCCCGAAACTATCGTCAATGAGCAGATTAAGCTTTCAGATGAAAGCGGCATAAAAATTACCCGGCATTCCTGTGTGCCAGGCTGCCCCAATCGCTGTGTTCAGGTTGTGCTACTCAGAAACGAACAGAAAAATAGTATCGAGGTGATGAAGGCCGGCGAGTGGGAAACCTATCAGGGTGTCATCAATCTCGGCATTTTCACGGATGTTGTGCGCATCGCTGCAGAAATCCTTGAGCACTCCAATGAATATGCTTACGATCACATAGAAGCACTGGTCACCCTTGCTGCTCTCGCACTGGCAACTGAAACGAAACGAGATACCGGAGTGCGGTATGGCGACAGTGATTCAATATTTGATGCTCTCAATCAGGCAGTTGAGGGGAAAACGGAACTGGGAAAGCTCATCAGGCAGGGCGCCGCCGCCGTTGAAGAGTATTACGGCCTCGAACGCCACTTCACCGTTGGAGGGCATGCGCTCCCCTTTCATAACGGCAGAAGCCTCCTGCAAACGGGCATTGGCCTCAGCTGGACATACGGTCGGCACGGCGAATCCTGTGCTGGTCCGGGAAGGCAGAACTTTCTCGGCGATCCCTACGATCCGGCCGATCACAGTCTGGATCCGAAAATTCACGTGTTGAATACAATACACGGCATAGTGCTCTACGGTGCCGTTGACGAAATGGGTATGTGTTTCTTTATCGGTCCATCCCTGGACACGCTCGTCGACTCAGAAACTATTCTCAGGGCAATGAATCTCGACACGGACGCCCGGCAGATGGTCCGGCACTCTGCTCAGACACTCCTGAGCGTGTATGAGTTCAACCTGCGCCGGGGAGTGACCATACAGCCCCTGCCGAAGGTCTTCTATGAACAGCCTACCCATGGAAACATGCAGCGCACGGATGAGGCAGTTGCTTTTAATGTGCCCTTTGAAACAATTCATCACTACGGATTGCAGGTTCTGAAGGAGATTGTATCAGGTGAAATGACAATACCCGATCATCTCCTGGAGCAGTCACGAAAACGGTACGAATAAACTACCCACAGTACGCTGTCAGTGCTCTCTCGGTCGATGCAAGCATCAGCATGGCATTTTGTTATTAGGCTAGCCTGCTTCGGAGCCAGCCGGAATTGAACCGGCCTCGTGGAAAAAGTGAATTCCAAAAAAGCATTGAAATAAAAACCATCACCCGATAGTCTGCGACATACAAACGGGAGGGGAGCCATGAAACTGAAACAAAAAGAGATAACTCTCACCGGTCCCACCGGCACGGTTACAATAAAGAGAAACTCGCACGGCATTCCTGAAATCAGTGGAAGTACGTTTGCTGACCTCGCCTACGGAACCGGTTGGGTTCATGCGAACGACCGACAGCTTCAGGTTTTGCTGACGAGAATTCTGGTACAGGGGAGAGCAGCCGAGCTGCTTGCCGGGGAAGAGGAGCTGATTCAGATTGATACCTATATGCGGAGAATGAACTTTCTTCCGGACCCGGAAAAGGTCGCCGCGAAGCTCAAACCGAATGTCAGGGAGCAGCTTCATTCATACGCAGAGGGATTCAATAAATATCTCTCAGAAAATAAACCGATACCGGAGTTCAGACTTCTCGGTTATCACCCCGAGCCACTTGCATTGAAAGATGTTCTGGTCATTGCAAAGATCATGTGCCTAATCGGACTTGCCGATGCACAGGGGAATATGGAGAAATTGCTCGTCCAGATGATACAGAACGATGTCGACGAGAAACGTCTCCGAGAGCTTTTCCCCTATCTCAAGGAGAAGATCGATCGCGATCTCATAAAAAAGGTTATCCTTGAGCCTCCACTGGTACCGGGAGTTCAATGGCTCTCAAGAGTACCCTATATGATTGCGAGCAACAACTGGGTTATTTCGGGTAAGCGAAGCAAATCCGGGAAACCGATGCTCTGCAACGATCCTCACCTTGAGGTTAACCGAATACCGTCAATATGGCAGGAGATAGTTCTCCGACTTCCCGATGACGATATCCTCGGCGTCAGTCTCCCCGGTGTTCCCGGTGTGATAATCGGCCGAAGCAGAAACCTCGCATGGGGAGTTACCTTTGCCTTCATGGACATGATCGATTACCGAATCGAACAGTGCCAGGGGGGAAAATATCGCCGGGGGAACAGCTGGAAGCCTTTCACGACGAGAGAGGAGAAGATACTGGTTAAAAAAGGAAAGCCGATTACGGTAACCGTGTATGAGAACGAACATGGCATTCTTGAAGGAGATCCAAACAATGAGGGATACTATCTCGCGATGAGCTGGTCAGCTGCCGGTGACTGCGGGACGGGAGACTTTAACGGACTTCTCCAGCTGCCAACCGCGAAAACGGTCAAGGAAGCGATGGTATTCCTGAAGATGGTTGATGCAGGAGCATGGAATTTTGTCGTCGCCGACAGCGGGGGGAATATCGGCTATCAGATGACCGGACGACTCTTCAACCGTCCGAAAGGGGTGAGCGGCCTCATCCCCCTGCCCGGATGGGAAAGCCGGTACAACAACAGGGGATTTGTCCGGAAAGACTTGTTGCCGTCACTCTATAATCCGAAAGAAGGATTTATCGCCACCTCCAATCAGGATCTGAATCGGCTGGGGAAAGCGAATCCCATCAATCTTCCGATGGCGCCGTACCGGTCTGATAGAATCGCTCAGCTTCTGAAGCAGAAGAAAAAATGTGACGTTGAGGACATGAAGGGAATTCAAGGAGACCTCTATTCATTGCAGGCAGAAAAGCTCATGAAGGTGATTACCCCCCTTCTGCCAGACAGCAAAAACGGGAATATCCTGAAAGCATGGGACTGTCAGTACAAACCTGATTCCCGCGGAGCCACCCTCTTCGAGGCGGTATATCATTCCCTTTTAAAAGTTGTTTTCGGCGATAACGGCCTGGGAAGATCGGTCATCTCGTATCTCCTTGAAGAAACGGGAATCTTCAACGATTACTACGGCAATTTCGACACCATACTTCTCAAATCAAAATCCGCCTGGTTCAACGGGAAAAAGGAGGTGCTGTTCAAACGGGCGATAGAAGAGGGCCTCAGATGCAAAGCCAAACCCTACGGTAAAACCAGAAAAGTGATGATCTCCCATCTCCTCTTCGGGGGAAAGCTGCCGAGATTCCTGGGTTTCGATTACGGCCCCATATCTCTTCCCGGCAGCAGAGCGACCATACCCCAGGGACAGATATTCAAAAGCGCCGGAAGGACTACCACCTTCAGTCCCGGCTATCGGATAATAACCGATATGGAGAGCAATGAAATACATACCAATATCGCCGGGGGGCCCTCCGACAGGAGATTCTCGAAGTGGTACCTCTCCGATATCAAGAACTGGCTTTCCGGTTCATATAAAATTCTCAAATGAGAAAGTGTATCCGCGAATGACAAGCACTGAAATTAAACCGCTCAGGGATTATCCCGAATTCGCTCCAATTCTCGCCTACTGGTCATATCGACTGTGGTATCGGAAGCGTGATATCGACTTCAACTTCATCATCAAGTCATACCATGAGCGAACAGATGAGAGCGCTCTCCCCGTCTCCCGAGTCGCCATCGAAAAGAGCATGCCAGTCGGGATGGCCAGCCTCAAGGAAAACGACCTCTGGTCCCGGAAGGATCTCAATCCCTGGCTCGCTTCCCTCTATGTTGAGCCTGATTTCAGAGAGCGTGGTATTGCCGAAAAGCTCATCAACGCTGTTATCGGAAAAGCACGTGAACTCAATATTCAACAGATCTATCTCTTTCTCGACAGCTCTGAGCTGGATGTTCTCGAGCGGTATTATCTGAAACGCGGATGGAAATACCTCGAAGATACTGTCGACAACGATGGAAAGGACACAAAGATATTCTACTTTCCCCTGTCTTAATTGTTTTCCTTCGATGCAGAGAATGCAATCGCGATCATGCCGGTCGTTGACTGCAGGTGGGGATTGTTCAGCACCTCGGCAGAGTTTACTGCGGATATTATCCTGCCTGTACCGAGGTTGAGATACTGTGCCCATCTCATAGCAATATACATACCGCAGCGGCAATCGACATCAACGAGATGAAACTGACCGAAGTCAAGGGAACAGATAATCCGGGCAGTTCTCCTGTCCTGTGCAGCTGCCTGTTCAAAGGAACGGTAATGCGAGAAGTCAGTGCTGATGATGAGGAGCGTTTCGCCTCCAGCGAATTCCTGAAGAGCTGCAAGAATGCGCTCCCCGCTGCATGAACGTATCGCCGAGGGAACAATGAGCGGAATTAGTTCTGCCCGGGGGAAATAATACTTGATAAAGGGGAGATGTATCAGAATGCCATGCTCCCGCCGAAAAGATTGCTCACCCTCTTTGCACACTCCTTTTTGTATGAGCACCTCTATTCCCTTCCGATCCGGAAACGTATTACCAAAGTGCGTTGAAAACTGGGCTGCCGTCGTCAGGCATTCCCCGCTCTTCCCGAAGTGATCGGGCGAAATAAGGATAACGCGACGAATATCTCGTGAGCTGAACTTCTTATACGCTCTCCGGAGAGGAATCTCTGCCAGGGGGAAAAAATGGGGTACAACAAGAATCGCTGCTCTCTCGCCTTCGGATTGTTCAAGCGCTTCACCCTTAATTTGATCGAATGTAAAATACTGCTCAGTGCCAATCGGTGATGAACAGGCAATCGGAACGAGAACAAGGGCTACTGCGAAGAAATTGCAAAAGCATCTGTCCATCGGGGTATTCCTCGATAGGGTTTCTCCTGGAGAATTACTTTCCACTGTTCATCGGTGAGGCGATTATTCATATCCTGTTTGAACTCATGGTATGAGAACACCGGTCCCCTTCCGACAATGATCGTTCCCGAAGGGATTCTATAAGCGGCATAGAGTATATTTACAAAACCAATCCCTTCCTCAACACACAATCCGTCCATCCCATTGGTCATCACGTCGGCGATGATCCTGGTATCCTTATCATCGGTGAACTCCCACTGCGGATGCAGATAGCTCAGCGTATAATTCTGAATAAAATCGTATTCGTCTTTGCTGAGCTTTCTGTTTTCGAGCTCCTTAATCGCTATTTCATAGAATCGCCGCAGCTCACCTGAAAAACGCTCGAGCACTGCGCGCTCTGTTTGCGTGAGAAGATTGAACTGCAACAGGCCGCTTCTTGTCAACTCAACCAGGGAACGCAACCTGAGATAGAACGCGGGAACCGGTTCCACATATCCCTTTGCCTCAAGCGGTTCCGGCTCGCCACCCATTTCAGCAGCAAAGGGCTGTTTCACATAGAGGATGGTATCGTGCCTCAGTGCAGCCCACGAGGCCAAAGCGGTGTTGAGCGACTTCCTCCTCCACGCCTCGGTAGTCATGAAGGTTGGGCCCTCACGCAGCTGCATGAGGGGGAAAAGAGAGTAGAGCCCGCCCCCATACACGGTTCGGTACCATTTTGTAAAATCCCGAGAAGCGAATTGCTTCTTCAGATCTGCAAAGCGCTCTTCGTATTTATCAAATTCGGTTTCACCATTAACCTTGAGGATCCCTTTTGCCGTTTCAGATCCGAATACCGCCATGACGTCCAGTCCCATTGCATAGCCGCGCACCCTCTTCCCGTCCGGGAGAGGTCTGCGCTGAAGGGTGAAGGGTTTGCGGGAACCGAGATATCTCCCGACCGATGGAGTAATAAGGCGCTGTGTTATCTCCGTATCGGGAACCAGGCGTGCGCCCATGAATCGAAAGCCAATGCTGCTCTCGAGAACTTTCTCCAGCGTGCCCGACGGTTGCTGCAGGTTTTCCAGATTTCCCGTTCCAGAATAGATACGTGGTTTTCGTATCTTGAGAAGGGCATCACCCAGATCGTCAATCTCATCACCGGAGAGAGTTCTGTCAAACCGATATCCCGAAATTGTTTTTTTCACCGCTTTATCAATATCGTAAATGGTATAGTCATCGCTCTCGCCGACAAGAAATGAGATGACCGAATCCATCCGTTCCCACAATGACAGCACCTTCTTCTGTTCGAGCAGTGCATGGTAGATCAACAGTGAAGCGGTTGCATGGGAAACCCGGTCTTTCCCGTTCATGCCCGGTAACGGCTTGAAGGCAAAGCTTGCGTTGCCCATATAATTCATCACTTTGAAATACCGCTTCAGCTGCTCACTCCGGGTATAGTGACCCCTCGGTTTGAAGAGACCATAGGGTATCTGATAGTGAAAGAGTGAGCTTGCCATGGTTGCTTCGGCCCTCTGGATCTTCTCCACCTCTTCCTGCACATCCCGGGATATATCCGACGGGACTGATAGTGAAGGATTAATTATCTTCGCACAGGTGTAAAAAAATGCCGCTGCAAGCGCATTGGGATCACGCATATCCTCTTTTGCTCGCTGTTTCATCTGTTGAAAGTGATTTGCCAGAACAGCAGCAATGGTATAAATATCCTGATAAAATTCACGTTCCTCTATGTTCTTCAGAAGATGCATAAATTGAACATGATACCCGTGAAGCAGCGAATCGGTCGTAATGAAATTAGGCGTATTCCCGAGCCAATCGTATATATTCATATCCGCCCCGTGGGGGTAGCGGATTACAACGAAACCGTTTTTCTCGATCATCGATGTGGCTTTTCCCTTTATTGCTTCCGGGAAATAACTGAATATTTTTCTGTTCTGAACAGAACCGATATTCAGAGGAAGTGAATAGCGGATACGAGAATTAACGGTGTAGGATGGGCTGCTTACTCGCGGCACCAATACACCTATTTTAACGAGCGCAAATTCCTTATTGAGATTTATTTCAGGCACCACCGGAGCTTCCCGCGCTTCCTTTTCCTGCCGATACGTGACAGCACACTTCTTCCCCTGATAGTAGAACGCCACCTCAGAAATACAGAGATCCTTCCATTTGGCCCCCTGATATACATCAAGTACCATTATCTTCATCTGCGTCAACGGAACTGCTGGCTTCAAGGGAACGACGACCTTCTCCATCTTGTCGGCAAGAGTGAGTTCCTGCTCGGAAAAACCAACCGAGAGGCGAATACGACGGGGTCGAGCATTTTTCTCAAACAATCCCTTCTTAAAAAAACCCGGATAGAGAACGATGGTATCAATTAATGTTCCATATGCCGCTTCGAGATGAATCCACTCCCCGATCCCATCACCCTTCGTACCCTCAGCCCAGACTGTATCCAGGCGTCCATCGAATAAATTCTCGGGTGCGTACTTATCCGCATGACGATCTCGCTCGAGCTGGCTCGACGCGGTAAGGCACAGCACAGAAATTGTACCCTTTTCAGCGGCCATTACATTCTCGGAAAGAAAGGAATTAAGAGCTTTTTCCTTCTTGCATGAGAAGCAGAGCAGAATGAGAATCGTGATACTCAAAGATGTATACTTTTTCATCGGCGCACTCCTCGTGTCTCTTGCTGAGTGAAAAAATATCATTGCAAAATCCCATATGTCAAGATCCATTTATCCATGAGAAGAATCCTTTAAAAAAATTTTGAGTTTGAAGTCATCAGTTCAAGCGCTTCAGGATGAAAATATCCTTTCTTTTATAGGAGGGCTTCTTAAAACTATTAATATGATGTCCCCGTGGCGGGCATTGTTTTGCATCTCCCGTGCACGCTGACATGCACGACGTCGTGTCTATGTGCGCACAATGCATAAAACCGGTATTTACAATTTGTGGATCAATATTAATACCGGTTTTTAGTGGTGCCCATAAATTATCCAGAAAGGATTCCCGAGGTTTTAATCACCATGTACAAATACTCGATATCCTTATACTCTCACCATCCGGCATCATAAATCTTTCGTCATGGTAGATGGAGGAAGTTAATTCCACTGGAAAAAACAAACGCCACCTTTCTCACCCGAAAAAACAGATTCGTCGGGATAGTGGAAGTGGGTAGGAAGCGCATTCACGTGTACATCCCGAACACCGGGAGGCTTGCCGAGCTTCTGATCCCGGGGAGGGAGGTTATCCTTACTCCCTCAATGGGGAAATATGCATATAAACTTACCTATGTTATCTATCGAAACAAACCTGTTCTCATCGATTCAATCAAGAGCAATAGCATCTTTCAAAAACTCATCGAAACGAAGAAAATACCGGAGCTACAGGATTATATGATAACGGCCCGTGAACCGGCATATAAAAACCACCGTTTTGACTTCATCATCGATAACGGGAGGGAACATCGATTTGTCGAAATAAAATCCTGCACACTTGCCTGGCGGAATATCGCTTCCTTTCCCGATGCCGTCACGACGAGAGGAACTGCGCACATACAGAATCTTGCCGAGAGCGAGAGGGGAATACTCTTCTTCATGATCCTGCACAGCGGCATCGATCTCTTTGTGCCCAATTATCATACCGATTACACCTTTTACCGAACATTCATGGATGAGCGGAACAGGGTTACCGCCCTGGCATACTCCGTCATCTACCAGGATTATGAAATTACCGGCGCTACCGGCGTAACAATACTCACTCCCGAGAGAGAACCCGCAGGATGCTATCTCCTCCTGTATATAAACAGAAAGAGGTTTTCCGCCGACATTGGCGCTCTCGGCAGAAGAGATTTTCCCCGCGGATTCTACGTCTATGTTGGAAGCGGCATGAGAAATCTCTTCGGTCGAATCGGTTATCACCGGAGAAAAAGCGAGAAGCGACACTGGCATCTGGATTATATAAAAGACAGGTTCACCTTTCTTACTGATATACCCATCGTCACCATGAGCAGGAGGGAATGCTCTCTCTCTCTGAAAATGCTCGAAGAAGGCGGAAGAGGAATAGATGGTTTCGGTTCAACGGACTGCCGGTGCAATAGCCACCTCTATTTCTTTGAGAGCAATCCACTCGACAGCGATGACTTCTGGGAGGTAATTCTCGCAGAGAGATTTGACGAATTTACAGAGGGGGATTAAAAAATCTTTTCATAATCAACATAGGGCCTGAAGGTGCCCTGCTCCTCAGCCTCCTTTAATATCTCTATGTACTTCACCAGATTCCTTCTGGACTGATCACGCATCATCGACCAATCCGCTTCAATGGCACCCGCAGGACATATCTTTTCACAGAACCAGCAGAATATGCACCCCTCCCTTTGAATTTCAGGAGGACGAGCATCGAGATTGATAGCATCGACCGGACAGTTATCCTGACAGAGCATGCATTCCGTACAGAGAGTAGTATTAATGGTAAGGGTCGGTGTGTATTTCCGTAAAATATCCGGCGTGAGCTTCTCTGATGTCCGCGCCCACCAGGTATCCTCTGTTAGTGCAAAGCTGGGTAATGCTCTCTCCCCCCTCCGAACCTGCGCGCTGACATCGACGATTACCTCTCCGAACTTTTCTGCAGCGTCGAGTTCAATCTCATCAGGATGTCCCGTTGTGTGCATGATCTCAGGATAGAACTGCAACGATGTATCAGCATACGTATCAAAAGAACCGATTACCGACAGGCCCTTCTTCTGCAACTCATCTGCCATGTAATAGAGTGTATTTCCCATAATGCTTCCATGCGTACAGAAGATAAAGGCGTGTTTATCGGGCATTTCATCAATTGCCCTGATAAAGTCCCGCACGTTAACCGGTTCACGATAGAAAAAGGTGGGACAGCCGATGCCGAAAATATCAAAGCGATTGAGTTGCCGTGATGAAGCCTCTTTCAGAGATGTGATCTCACACGAATGACCGCTTTTCTGTATCCCCTTCTGTATCCTTCGCGCAATTTTTTTAGTATTTCCAGTCTGAGAAAAAACCACAAGTATAATTCTCACCGATACCTATACCTCCATATAAGGTAAAGCTGAAAAACGCTCGAGAGAAAAATAAAAGAATAATAGGATTTATCACCCCTCAAAGAGAACCTGTAATACCTTATCAACCTCGCGTATCTCCTTGAGAATACCTCGAGCACTATTTCCCGAAAGGGTACTGATATCAATCCGCGAAATATGATCAAAGAGTGCATCAACGGCACTCTTCACATCGAGATCATTGTTCATGAAAACAGTAAATATCTTCGTGATCTCTTCACGGGAATTGTTATCGACATTTCCCCTGCCCTTTGCAATATCCGCAATGTCACGAATCATCCTCTTGAAAGCACGCAACCGGCCGGCAGCTCTTTTCATATTCCTTTCTGAATAATTAAGCCTTCTGCGATAATGACCATAGATGAGAAAAAACCGCAGTTCATCAATACCATATCCTTGCGCAAGAACGGTATCAGTATAGTAGAGATTACCCTTGCTCTTGGACATCTTATCACCATCAACATAGAGGTGATGGCAGTGAAGCCAGTATCGCGCCATGGGATAGGAACGTATTGACTCGAGGATTGCCCGCGAATAATCGTGATGTCGAATCAGGTTGTCAATACCACCGCAGTAAACTGAAAGGGTCTCCCTGAAGTGCTTGATCATCATGCTCGGATCCTGCACATTCCAGGCCGGCCTTCCACGACCAATTCTGGTTTCCCATGAAATCTCACCATCTCTCCCGCCGTGCCAGATGATAAAATCGCCGAGATTCCACCTCATTCCCGGATAGGTATCTCGATGAAAACGCCTCTTTTCACTCGGCCATCTTCTCATGTCGAGACCGTAAAGCTCTCCAAAACCGGGATACCGTAAGGGATCAAAGTATACATTTCCCTGGTGCCAATAGGCTATGCCCTCCTTCTCGAGCAGCTCTTCAATGATCTCAACAGCCTCTTCAACAGACTCAGAGGCTCTGGGGAGATAATCCGGAATCTTTATCCTGAGGAGATTCATCTCCTCAAGAAATTTCGAAATATTGTCATCGGTGAGATCCCTGATACTTATACAGCGGTTTCGGGCTTCACGAATTGCCTTATCCTCTACATCAGTGAAGTTCATGCCCCTCGTAACGCGGTATCCGGAATACTCAAGATAGCGCACCAGAACATCTTCAAACAGAAAGGTCCGGAAATTACCAATATGTGCCCGTTGATATACAGAAGGACCACAGGTGAACACCGTTACGAGTTTGTCATGAACGGGAACAAATTTCTCAAGACGATTGCCCAACGTGTTGTAAAGCTTTAGCAATTGACTTCACCTCTATTCTCATTGACGAATCTCTGAAAAATGTCCTGAGCCATAAATACTTTTCAGTACAGGAATACGAAAAGAAATGTGAAACAAACAATCTCCAAAACAGATAAAAAAAAACGAAAGAGCCAAGAACAGAGCATATGATAGTTTTTGAATCTCGCATGATCTCCACAATTCCAATCACTCTATTACCGACAAGAAGTGGTCTCCTTCTTTATCACATAGACTCCATCCTGAAAAGTGCTCATTCTGGAAAAACCGGGAACATCCCGATGCGTTTCGCAGATAACAAGAAGAACACCGAAGTAGTACACCAGAGCAGAATGAACCCGAGAATCATTTTTCAATTGATGATAGGCTCTGCAAATATTCTGGAGATTCCTCGCACGGGGATGTATTCTCTCAAGAGATGGAACGAAAATAAAGGTTGCCTCAATAAATCGAATAAAATTATCCGGAGATATGAGTATAACGGTGCGGTATCCTTCAACAGATTTTTTCATCTCCCGTATACTTCGGTACGTGCATCGCTGATAGAACTGCTCTGAATAGCGTATTCGGTATCTCCTCGAGAACTCGCGGGAGATTCTGCTCAGAAATGCCCGCTTCTCTCTGCGGGACGAATCGATATCGCCATCGACAAGATGTATCCCGACAAATCGCCCGGAAAAAAAATCAGCGATGCGGCTCTTCTCGCTGTATACAATCCGCTCAACATCACGATCATGATACTCGATAAAGAGCGCGAGCGCTTTCTGTATAAATTCTCCATACGATTCCGATTGAACCAGGGCATCTTCAAACTGCATATACAGGTTTGCGAGAAAGACCTTCGATAGATACGGGGTATAGCTTGTATAAAAAAGATGAAGATAGGGCGGCGTCGTTATTATAGTAGTCCCCTTTCTGGTGCTGTAGCGATAGGCGAGAAAATTATCGATTAATTCAACGGGAGGAAAGGGAAAGAGAACAATGTTCATCGGTTTTTTGAAATTAAGCCAAAACTTTGCTGCGGCGAGTGAATCATAGCGTTTACTGTCATATTCCACGTTATCAAATGAGAGAACATGGAAGAACTCGTTCAGGAATATGGTACTATTCGTGATATCCGGTATCATAATCACCCGTCTCTTACTGCTGTATAATCCACCAGTTTCACCAAAGGAAGCAACGCTATAATTTACTAGAATTGGTTTATAAGGAGGATTACCTATTCCCTGAAAGTGATTTTCTCTGACTATCTCAATGATAAGTCTATTATAACGAACAATCACCTTACGTGTTATGTATGCTTCAATCTCTTTGAGTGCTTCACGAATCTGCTTATTATCACGCAATTTCTTTATGATAGAGAACATGGGATTCCTGTGGGTTTCCTCTTCCATAAAGAGAAAAGCATTGAGCAGATCAATGCCATCCAATCCCATTGTCCGCTGATAGTTGGCATAGATATTCCGGGAACGTTTTTCTGTTAGAACAGCCAGGCGAAAAACCTGATAATCTACATCAGAACCGCAGATCGCTTTAATGCAATTCCGCAACTCGGTTATTCTCGTCCTCACATAATTGTCATGAGTCACGATCGGGTCACTTGCGTATTCATTCTCAAATACAATGCTCCGACACACGGTATACAGGAAATAACTTCGGTTAAAAACGTATTGTATACCTATATCAATCGGCGAAAGGGGAGTCCCCGAGAAAATGCAGACAAGCACAATGCCGGTGGAAACAACCCCTCGCATATCCCTTACTCGACCTCGTGAGCCTGAATGCCCCTGATCTTATCGTTGAGACGCTTATTGGTATCCATGAGCTGTACTGCTGTTTCACTGAGCGAATAGGAGAGCATCGCCGTTCGCTCAGCGCCCTTGTTTATCGATTCCATTGCCGAAAGTATTTCCCGTGTTCCATGTTTCTGTTCTTCGGTGGCATGCGACATCGTATTTGCCATCTTCTGAACCTCCTCGATATCCTGTACCGCTTTCTGATGAGCGCTGATCTGCATCTGAACGAGATCATGAACCTCGTTGATAATGCTGTTGATCTCCTTGACCCCGTCGGTGATCTCTCGGAGGAGTTCAACGGTCTGCAGTATCGAGCTGACCCCTCTTTCAGTATCACTGCTTGTCTTCTGAATGAGTTTTTCAATTTCAGCGGCATTGGCACTTGACATTTCCGCCAGCTTGCCGACCTCATCAGCAACGACCGAAAAGCCGCGACCCTCTTCCCCGGCGCGCGCTGCCTCAATAGCTGCATTGAGCGCCAGAAGATTCGTCTGATCAGAGATATCATTTATGACCGAAACAATCTGTGAGACTCTCAGAGAACCATCCCGTATACGCTGAATATTCTCAACAACTCGCGAGAGCTCACTCTCCCCCTCAAGGGCCCGTGTGCGAGTTCGCTCACCCCGCTCCTTCCCTTCCCTGCTCAACGCTTCGATACGACTTATCTGTTCATTGATGCTTCGCATTGCACCGAGATTGCTTTCACTGAGCTTATGCTGTTCATGGGCATTTCCGGCAATCGATTCTATCGATGCATCGACTTCTTCCATCGTGGCTGTCGTCTCTTCGACTGCCGAAACATGTCCGCTGCTGAGCTGGCTGTTCTCTTTGCAGAAACTGTTGATCTCTTCTACAACGCCATTTAAATTCTCAATAACCGAAGAGCTCTCCGCAGCGAGCTCTCTGAGCATCTTGAGATTTGAAGTCGCCTCCTCTTCCTTTTTTTCCGAGGTGAAGAGCAGCTCTCGAACATATCGAGATGCAATCGCAATAACCGCACCGATAGTCAGTAAGAAGATGCAGGCCACGATCCAGTTCACAGCGCTTATCTTCATCGGATATCCCCCAATCTTGCCGAACGTGAGGGTCATGGATCGCAAAGCGATAGCGGTGATATGAACCGATGAGAAAACCAAAACGCTCAATGCGCTCAGATAGTAGGCCAAGCGCGGTGAAAAGCGAAGCGCAGCCGTTCCTATGAGAATGAAGTATACGGCAAATTGCGCCGGCTGCCCCACCGCAAACTGCCAGTCAAAACGGGATAAAAAGAGATTACTGATATTGATAAAATATACCGCTGTTATCTCGATAGTACCACACAGGTACTTAATCCATCCCCGATACCGATTCAAGTACAATACGACAACAGATATTATAAACGAGATAAGATACATTATCATTGCTATGAGGAAGTATTCCCATTTGATCGTCCGGGTAAAATAACCTATTACTATTGGAACAACAAAGGTGAATATAAGAAATATCCGTACGCGGTTATAAGATCGCTCACCGCGAATTTCAAGCTCCAATCCTTCATCCATCTGCAACTCTCCTGAAATCTGTTCTTAATTATACCGTATAAAAACACACCCTTATAGAGAGAGAAATAAGAGAGCGGATCGCATTAATATAATTTTTTCTAACTCACTAAATCACATCCTGAAATAAAATAAAGGAAAATAAACGCTTTCACTGATTTACTATACATCCCCGCCCATCACGACAAGGAGAATTTTGAAAAGCATATCAGCTCTGTATATGAAAATTATTAAAATTTTTATAATAATAAACCTCTTGACAAATAAAGATTCAAGGATAGAGAATTATTATAACAATTTCCCTCCCCGATTGAGGGAAGGGGATGTGTACGAATGCCTTTCTTCAGGCAGTAAAAACTACTACAGAAGAGAATCAATATGGAACTGATGAGAGAAAAGAAAGAAGCACGATTCCTCGATCCCTTTAACGATTTTAAAGAGAGCATCCGCTCCTGTGAGATCAGGGAGGATCCTCTTACCCGACGTCGTTCTCGGATCCTCCACTTCCCTGTAAGGCAAATGGAAAAACCCGATCTCCGTCCCCTCATAGAAAAATCGAGCGAATTCTGTCCATTCTGCCCTGAGATGGTTGAGAAGATCACGCCGAAGTTCATTCCTGAAAACTTTCCCAGGGAACGGTATCGGAACGGTGAGGCAATCTGCTTCCCCAATGTCTTTCCCTACGACGAAAACGGCGCCGTAACCGTAATGACCGAAAAGCACTTTGTGCCGATTGCAGAGTTCAGCCGTGAAGTGTTACGCAATGCCATCTCCTGTTGCGTGGAGTTCCTGAATGACGTCAGGAATCATCAACCTGATGCCATTTACCAGTCGATAAACTGGAACTTCCTTCCCCTCGCAGGAAGTTCTATCATACATCCACATCTTCAGATTACGGCTTCATCAAGCCCAACAAACTATTATACCGATGTTCTGAACTCGGTCGCTGCATATAAAAAGGCGAAGAACGGCAATCTTCTTCACGATCTCGTTTTAACCGAACGGGAGAAAAACGAACGGTTCATCTCCGAGAGCGATCACCTCTCATGGCTCGTTGGATTTGCTCCCATGGGTGTGTTCGATATTATCGGCATTTCAAAAGAGGCACTGAGCCCAGCTGAGCTTGTTGGTGAAATACTCAATGAGACCGTATCCGGAATTCTGCATACCCTGAAATACATCGATTCCCTCAACATGTACAGCCTGAATATGTCCATCTATTTTGTGCTTGCCAATGAGGATTTCGTCCCACATATGAGAATATGCCCCCGGACGAGCATACCGCCACATGAAACGAGTGAGATTAACTACATGAGAATGCTCCACAGTGAATCGATGACAATATTGATGCCTGAAGAGGTCTGCGGCAATATACGAGATCTCTGGAATGAGTAATACTTTCTGCACCCATCCATCTCATGCTCATTCAAGACTTCAATAATTTACCCGATTAACCCGATACACAACTTGCCTCACTAAAAAAGCACTTGAAACCAGAGTTATTGCTTTACACCCCCAATCCAATAATCATGAAAAATACCTTGCTTTATTAATAATTGTATTATTGAATTTTGAACACTTTATTTAATGACGCAATAGGTGTAAACCGATAAGCTACATTCTTTCTCATTAAGGATGGCCCCATGAGATTCTTTTGGGCAGTTTTAACACTCTTCAGTTTATCTTTTACTTTTTTATCAGCGGAAAGTCCTAAAAAAAACACGGTTCTCCTTGTCCACCCCTTTACCAACCTTGGCCAGAAGGAGCATTCTTGGCTATCGCATGGCCTGGCTGATACCATTACAAACGATCTTATAATGATAAAAGGTATCCTGGTCATAACAAAGAAGGACCGTCTGGCGGTGATGCGGGAGATTGAACTTTCGCAGACCGGTATATTCGGGGACAAAGAGCTGCAGGCTGTGGGTGCATTGCTGGGTGCTGACCTCATCCTTACCGGGAGCTATCATGTGCAGGACCGGAAGGTTCGAATAATCGCGAAACTTTTTAATGTTCCAGAAGTACGCACCGAAAAAATGTTGAAGCTGGATGGGACTTTGCAGGACCTCTTTGCCCTGCAGGACAAAATTGTTCTTCAGTTGTTCGATTCCAAACTGACCGGAAAGATCGAAGAGTTGATAGCAAAAAAGCCAGCCAAAGATACCGAGACCTATAAGTGGTATTCCATGGGGATTGAGGAGATGCACCGCAATCCTCGGCTGTCCTATGCTTATTTCATTAAGGCCATATCGCGGGATGCTCATTATATTGATGCACTTATTGCGGCCGGACATACCGCAGCAATATCCTTGAGTAAATATTCCGAAAGTCGGGATTACGCGGATCGCGCCTTTATTCTAACGCAGAAGGTTTACGGGAAAGAGAGCGTCCCCCATGTGAAGGCACTCATAACTGTGGCAAATGTTCATTTCGCCACCCGCCAGTTCCAGACCTCGCTGAAAAAGAACATGGAAGCAATCGAGATCTTGGAATCAATAGACCGAGAAGACAGCTATCTCTATACAAGCGCCCTGCGTAACAGCGCACTCTCCTATTCCAACTTAAGGCGCTACAAGGACTCTATTAAATACTACGAGAAAGCGCAGGATTCTCACCTCAAGTACAACGGTCGGGTTACCTACAACTACCTGAACATGATGCGTAACATTGGTGTTCTGCACGATCATATGAGGAGCTACAAAAAGGCGCTAGAGATATATGCCCGTGCGCGTAAATTGGCCGAAAAGATGAACCTCCAGAACACCAGGCTCTACGGGGGCTTTCTGAACAACACCGCCGCCGTATATCATAACCAGCGGCGGTATCGCGAGGCCCTTCCGCTTTATCATCAGGCCCTGAAGATCCTTGAAAACCTCCATCTGACGCAGACCAAAGAATACGCCAGTACACTTTGTAATATCGGAAACATCTATTACGAGACCGGCGACCATATTACGGCAACAAAGTACTATAAACGTTCGTATGAGCTCTTTAAAGAGCTTGGCTTACATCGGCTGGCCGAAGAGATACGGAGGATGTATTGATTCTATTAGCAAACAACCGGCTATGCCGGAGAGATAAGAAAATGATTTGTCGTGTAGTTCGTATTTATAAAATAACCTTCTCTTGTATGACTTGCCTCACTAAAAAAGTACTGTTTAAATGAGGCAACAACATTACTATCATCCTCTTATATTCCCATAAGACAGTATATCCGTTCCGAGGCCTGGCATTTCTTTAGAAAAACCGCAATCATCCAATAATCACTTAAACGAAGAGGCATTTTGTCGAGAAGTCAGGATCGCTCGTAAGGTTGACCCCCAGCTTTCTGAGACCGGCTTCATCGCCAGGTGTCGGGATATGCGTTATATGCACCTCGCATCCTCTGAGTTCCGTGAGCTTTTCTACTGCACGCTGAGCGGCAGGATTTACCGTCGCGCTGATACAGAGGGCTATGAGTGTTTCCTCAAGGTCGAGGCTGATCATCTTCCCATTGAGCACCTCTTCCTTGAAATGACTTAGCGACTCTATTATATTCGGGGGCAGGAGATGGATACTGTCGGGAATATTCGCCAGGTACTTGGTTGCATTCAATATGAGGCTTGCGGCCGCATGCATCAGATATGAATTCTTGCCGGTAATTATCATACCATTCCCCAGTTCAATAGCAGCGCCGCAGTAAATTCCCTCGTTCCCCTTTCCCTGCTCATATCCTTCCCGTGCAGCGACACGGGCAGGCTCAACCACTCTTCTGTTTTCACCCGTAATGCCCATCTCTTTCATAAGGAGTTCGGCACGTTCCACCGTTTCTCTTTCAGTCAGACCCATCGCATATTCACATGAATAACGATAATATCTCCTGATAATCTCCTGAAGTGCCGCCTCTCGTACGATATCATCATCAATGATTCCGAAACCAGCGCGATTCACACCCATATCGGTCGGTGATTTATAAGCTGACGGCGCGCCTGTAATCTTCTCCAGAATTCTCTTAAGAACCGGAAATGCTTCAATATCACGGTTATAATTGACCGCCTGCTTGTTATATGCCTCGAGATGAAACGAATCTATCATATTAAAATCCCTGATATCAGCCGTCGCTGCCTCATAGGCCACGTTTACCGGATGCTTCAGCGGCAGATTCCAGATGGGAAAAGTTTCAAACTTGGCATATCCAGAGCCGATGCCTTTCTCGTGATCATGATAGAGCTGTGAGAGACATGTCGCCAGCTTGCCACTGTAAGGTCCGGGACCCGTTACGACAACAATGGGACTGCCGGTTTCAATGCATTCATTCGCTCCGTATCCATCATCGCTCACAATGGCATCAATATCGGTAGGATACCCCTTGGTATACCGATGTGCATAAACACGAATGTTGCGACGCTCCAATCGGTTTTTAAAGAGCTTTGCCGAAGGTTGATTCTCAAAGCGGGTAATCACAACCGCGGTTACCCCCAATCCCCATTCACCGAGATCGTCAATCAATTTCAACGCATCGGCATCATAGGTAATACCGAAATCGGCCCGTACCTTTTTCCTCTCAATATCACCAGCGTAAATACAGAGAATAATATCCGCCTTGTCTTTGAGTTTCTGCAGCAACCGCATCTTCACATTCGGATCAAAACCGGGGAGCACCCGCGCCGCATGATAATCGTAGATGAGTTTCCCACCGAATTCGAGGTAGAGCTTGTTGTTAAAAAGCTTCACTCGCTCAAGAATTGCCTCTGTCTGTTCCTCAAGATATCGCTCATTATCAAACCCAATCTTCTGTCTCATACATCTCATCCATTAGAAAAATATATGGTGTAATCGATATCGATTCCGATGTGAAAAGTCAATCGTAATCTTAAATGATAATTCTTAAAAAATCCAGTTTTGACACATTCGCCCCATATGTCGGATGAGGATCTGTTCTTTTTAAAAGCTCAAGGTACGGATATGCTCGTTCAAACGAATAAATTCCAAAGATTAGTTGACATACTGAAAATAGAGGAAAGAAGTAGGAGAGTACATGATGCTGTGATGAGCATTCTGCAACAGGTGTCATTGCTGATGAAAAGCATGGGACTCCTGCAT